>ENA-OQCP01000456-OQCP01000456.1-human-gut-metagenome-genome-assembly--contig:-NODE-456-length-18549-cov-4.986918_pt1 | contig 18549 bp, 15 predicted proteins | sample MGYA00242760_ERZ504583 | MGnify/ENA primary metagenome ERZ504583 (study PRJEB26092, sample SAMD00036308) | human gut metagenome | host: Homo sapiens | study: EMG produced TPA metagenomics assembly of...
CTGTTATGGCTGTGCGCAATCCGTACCGGCACTCCACACTCCTTCGCCACCTTTAAGGCAACTGAACTCAAACAGTCCTGGTGTACATGCACGATACGATATTCCGGGTGTGCCTTAAAAAAGTACGCAGCTCGTTCTGATACGATTTACTCCACGGTACCAGTCTGGATACATGATGAATTTTTCCTCCAAGCGATAAGATTTCTGCATCATAATCCGCCTCGAAATCTCTGTGTACGAGGAAATCAAACTGTACCTTTGTGCGGTCAATATGACGATAGTAGTTCATAAGCATCGTTTCCAAACCACCTCGTCCCATATAGGTTACGATATGTAATACTCTGATTGGCTGCATCTCTACTCCTTCACTTTCGCCACCGTCATCTTCAGCACTTCATCCTTCGCAAACTCTCTTGCCATCTTATCTCTTGCGCATTTGCCCATTTCTTCTCGGTCGGCGCGGCTCTTATGATAGATTTCATTCATCTTCTGGTACAGAGAATGTGCATTTTTCACCTGACAGAGGTATCCGGTTGTGCCGTCTTCCACGCTTTCCATACAGCCTGGAATTTTACTTGTAACAACCGGTCTGCCGGTGGATGCTGCTTCTAGCAGGACATTTGACATGCCCTCATGATAACTTGGAAGGACGATGCAGTCTGCTGCTTTATAATACGGTCTCGGGTCTTCTTTGATCCATGAAAGACTGCGATGCCGTCTTCTACTAACTTCTCTACTTCACCCTTATATTCGTCTTCGAAGAATCCGACAATGTCAAGAACGACTTTCCCGCCATATTCCTCGTGTAACTTGCGAATGGCGTAGAAGAGCTCGTCCATGCCCTTTTCCTTCATGATTCGGCCCAGATACAGGAAGTGAAATGCTTCATTTTCCGGATAGGCTTCGTACTGATAGAAGTCGAGAGTGATGCCGGCTCCGGAAAGGATCGTCTGCTGCTTTGCCGGAGTGATCTTCTTTTCCCGGAAGAGTGCTGCATTTCGCTCATTTTCAAAGAATACGGTCTTTGCGCCCTTTAAAGCAGTGCGGTACATCATGGTTACGACCTGGGAAAGTCCCGGCTTTTCAAATACGGTGCCAAGTCCCTGTACATTTACGCAATATGGAATGTGCAGGCGTCTGCACGCATAACCGGCATAAACATTTGGCTTAATCGAATAAGTGATGACCATGTCCGGCTTTTCTTTCTTTAACATGGCACGGTACTGCTTATATAAACGCAGATCTGTCATCGGATTGATGCCGCGGCGGTCAACCGGAGTCTCGATCATATGGCATCCCATATCGGCAAAGTCTTTCTCGTGGCCGACAAATGGAGTGCTGATATAGACCTCTGCATCTTCCATCAGCATCTGTATGAGTTCTCTTCGGAACTGCCACAGCATATAAGAATGATTCGTGATAATCATTACTTTTTTATTTTTCTTTTCTCGCTCCATTGTTCCTGTTCCACCTTCTACAACGCCGCTTCCACGGAGTACGGAAAAAATGGTGCCAAAGACGCACCGGATGTCCATCGCAAGTCCTGCTTTGCTTACGTACTCTCCGTCAAGCTTTGCTTTTACGTCTATCTCGAGTTCGTCACGTCCATTGATCTGCGCCCAGCCGGTAAGACCCGGCTTCACATCATTTGCACCATATTTGTCTCTCTCTGCAATTAAGTCCGTCTGATTCCACAGTGCCGGTCTTGGTCCGACGACTGCCATATCGCCTCTTGCAATGTTGTAGAGCTGAGGCAGTTCATCTAAAGAAGATTTACGCAAGAAACGACCCACCTTTGTGATATACTGCTCTGGGTTATCCAAAAGATGCGTCGGTATGTCATGCGGAGTGTCAAGCCGCATGGAACGAAACTTATATAACTTGAAATATGACTTATGAACACCGACTCTCTTTTGTGAAAAGAATACCGGTGCCCGTAAGCCATCTTCCAACTTAATAGCTGCCGCTATCGCCAGAAATACCGGCGACAGTACAACCATTCCCACTGAGCCCAGGATTCTATCTACCGTGCTCTTAGTTTTTAAATAATTTTTCATATGTCTCTATCCCTTTACTATAACCTGAGAAAATACAATTAGTATTTCTCCTCATACTCAACTCGTTTCTTTTCGTCATCTCAAATTCTATAGTTTTTCACTCTAGTTTCATATTTTATCACAATTTACATGATTTGGCAATTTTCTCTATATGATATGCAGCTTGAAAGATTTTGCAATCAGTTCTCTTTCGTCTCTGTAAATACCTCTTTTTGATTTACCGCACCTGTCTCTTCTTCCGGTTCATCAAACTGTTTTTCATAGCGGCTGTAATGTCTATATCCGCCATAACGACCATATCTTCCATATCTTCCATAACGATAGCGTCCATAGTATCCATAACCATATCCATATCCACCACCCGTAGAGCGGTCGCGGTTTAATACATAACCCAGCATATGGATTCCACTCATCGAAAGGTTCTCCACACCCATACGAATCTGGCGCATCTTTGCATAATCATAGCGGATCACATAGACTGCAGCATCTAGATATCTTGCAAGTACCGGCGCATCTGCAAGCATCTCAGAAGGAGCCGTATCAAATATTACAAGGTCTGCTTTCTTCTTTAAAATGGAAATGAGTCTCTCCATCTGCTTACTCTCAAGCAGGTCGGAAGAACTTCCTTCTGTCGTTTTGCCATACAGAATCTGCAAAGATCCCGGGCACTTCTCAAGTTCTACCGTTGTCATTGCTTCACTGATCTTCACCTTACCTTGAAGCACCGCCTGAAGTCCGGGAAATTCTCCTTCCTGATTCATGGCTTTTGCAACAGATGGTCTTCTCATATCACAATCTACAAGTATGACATTTTTCCCTAGTTTTGCCTCTATGATTGCCAGATTCACAGAAAATGCCGTCTTTCCTTCTTCCGGCACAGAGCTGGTGACCAAAAGCGTCTTAAACTCCTCTTCCTCCATCTGTTTCATTACCTTAATTCCGACCTTTCTGAACGCTTCCAGATATCCCTGCGGAATTCTTTTATTTAATACATTGACTGAATTATAAAAACTTTCTTTATTTCTCTTCTTTACATGTACTTCCGGCAATGTTCCAAGATCAACCAGATTCAAATGGGTCTTAATCTCCTTACCTGTCTTCACGGTACGTCTGGTAAGTACATAAAGAGACAGAATCACAAGACCAATAATGGCACCCTTAAGTGCCCCTCTCTTCCAGGAAGAAGAAATGACTCCCTGCTTTGTCGTATCATCCGGAACACCTGTTTCATCCAGGATCTTCAGAGTCGTATTTCCAAGTACGAACTGTGCCACTTCCGGATAATTTTTAATGACTGACTTTAATGTCTTATAGGAAAGTTCTGCATTCGTACCGGAAACAGATATCGTAAGCATATTCGTTCCCTCTTCCGCCTTAACAGAAATGGATCCTGGAACAGAGTCCAGCTTCATATCCTTTGCTACCACATCTTTTAGCACACCACTTGTCAGTATGTATGGGAAAACATCCGCCATCTGCTGTGCAGACGCATTGTTCTGGTAAGCCGGACTTCCATCAATTGTCGTTACTGCCACCGTCGCTGATGCCGTATAGACAGGGGTATAATTCTTTCTTGCTTTGATATAACTATTCAGTCCAAAAATCAATGCGAGAACCAAAACCAGCCACCACATTTTCTTGATTCCATATTGGAAACTACGAAGGAATTCAATCAGATCAATCTTCTCGATTTCACCCTGTTGCTCCTTCCCAGATTTTTCTCTCATCTCATCCATGTCTGCTATACCTCTTTATTATTCGTATATTTCCCATAACGTCCATATCGCCCATATCTGCTGTACCTGCTGTAATGATCTCCCACCGGGCTGTCCGCGATACTCTGAAACGTCATGACACCATTTAAAACAACTCCAAGTACCTTGGTATGATTGTCACGGAAATCATCCATCATCTCGTTGATATCTTCTGCAAGTGTAACGTTCTGTCTGGCAACGACCATTACGGCATCTGCATGCTGTGCAAAAATCTGTGCATCTCCAATCATTCCAGATGGTGGGGTATCGATAATGACGTAATCCACAATCTTACTGCAGGCTTCTATAAGAACCGGAAGCTGTCTGTTTCCAAGCATCTCTGTAGAAGCAGAATAGGACACCTTTCCACCTATAAATCCAAGCCGCTTACGCTCCGTATTTAACAAAATGTTATTGGCACCTGTTCTGCCATTTAAGAACTCTCCAAGCTCATTTTCTTTTTTCGGACTCATTCCCAATAACAGATACTGTGCAGGGCATCTGATATCGCCATCAATCAAAATGACTCTCTTGCCTTTTTTCGCAAGTGTGATTGCAAGATTCCCTGCCACGGATGACTTTCCTTCATTCTCACAGACACTCGTAACTACCAGGATCTTACCGTTGATCTTTGACATATGGTATTCCACCCTGGCCGCAAGCATCTTAAAGCTTTCCACGAACCGGAAGCTTGCCAGAGGATTATCCACCAGAACTGCCTTCTTCCGGTGCTTGATCCATTCCTTTATCGTCTTATACTTCCATTCATAACTAATCGCTCCAAGACTTCTGGCATCGAGCTTTTTCTCTACTTCTCTTTCCTGCTTCACCGTATTATGCATATAAGACCAGATGGCAAATAACAGCATGCAGACAGCCATTCCCAGGAAGAATCCCTTCTTTGCCATCTCACCGTTCTGTGGTGGATTGACCGGTGCATACGGAATCTTCGGATCTTCCAAAACATCAAGCACTGTCGTTCCAACTGTATAATAAGAAATGCTGGTGTAGTTGTCCATCACCGTTTTGATAATATCAATCGAATCCTTTGGCGAATGTGCAGTAACAGAAAGGGTCAGTATATTCGTTCCATTTACAACATTGGCACTGATATCCGCATCAAGCTTATCCATATCCAATTTTTCACAGATTGTCTTCTTCATAATCGTACTTTCCAGAATCTTCTGGAATGTTTCTGCCATCGAATTGGCAGAAGAAAGATTATTGTATGCATTGGCATTCGCTCTGGATGTGATAACAAATGTTGCCTGTGTACGATAATTCGGAACATATATCATGCTGCTTGCCACATAAAAAAGCATTGCACCGGCCAGCGCTCCAAACAGGATGACCCACCAGTTTTTTAAAATATCACAAACCAATGAAATCGGTTCAAATTCTGTCTCCGTCTGTGCGGATGCATTCTCCCGATTATTTCCATCTTCATTTCCCTCCACAACTACAAACATCTTTGTCACAGCCGTCAAGTTCCATCTCCGGTATACGAAAATTCTACCGGATATACTCCAGGCACTTCGTAATTCACCTCCGAATTCACACTAATCGCCCCCATGACACCGGCATCTTCATTACACTCTGTAATCTGCCCATTCTGTTCCAGTCCGACCACATAACCCATCGGATCTATCATATTTCCAACAGTTGTATAAACAATATACTCCGATAATGCCGGATATTGCTTTATACTTTCGTCCTCATTATCCGTAATCGTAATCTCAAACGATACCGAACAGACATCTCCCGCACTGTTGCTTACCTGTGCCGTAACCGGATAATCTCCCGGCTGCGGATTATACAGGCTGTCATTCATTGAAAGCTTCACCTGACTGGTCAGGTCTCCATCGAGACAGTCTGTTGCACTCAGATAAGATACAAAGTCTGTATTCGCCGCTTCTGCCGCGCTACATCTTGGTGCATGAAGCATCTTAATCCGTGGTGGCGTATAATCACTATATTTCACCGTTCTTTTTAACGTTCCCATCTGGTTCGATTTATCAAAAACGACATAAGTGACGGTGCGTTCATTACCTGAAATAAAATGAGAGATGGAAGAAATACGAACTTCCTTCGTCAAATCACCATCCCTGTTATCCGTAGCCTTAATTCCCTTCATCAGTGCCTCTTCCTGATTCTCATTGACACTGAGTACAAGCTCATCATCACTACAGGTAATCACCGGAGGCACATGGTCTTCCACCATCTTTTCCTTTATTAAAAATCCAACGAATACCGCACATGCCAACACAAATATCAGACATATGGCTCTTCTCAATCTAATCATGTTTTCTCCTTTAATCAAAATAGTATGGTAAAAATGGAAGCGGCTCCAATTCAAGTACCGGCTTATCCTGACAGATTCTGCCGGGATTGTCTCGAAACAGCACATCCAGATGCCGCTTTGAACAACATTCACTAAGTGCTTCATACGCATCCATCAAAAAAGGCGTCCGCTCCACGCGCTGTGTGCATCACTTGCCACAACCGATACCAGATGGTGACGAAGCAGGCGGTATGATGTCTCCATTGCCGACTCACCAAACCGTCCAAGAAAACTTCCCTTATTGACCTGAATGGCATATCCCTTCTTCCTCCACTGATATACAATCTGCGGATCATCCTGCACAAAATAATAACGCTCCGCATGCGCAATCACAGGCTTTGCACCAACTTCCCTTACCTTACCAAGAAGCCTCGTTGCAAAGTCCGGATCCTCATCAAATGCAAACTCCATCAGAATATAATGGCTCTGATTGATCGTCATTACCTTTCCATCTGCCATCTGCCGTGGCAGATCCTCTGTAGAAAATGCCTCCATCCCCGGAAAAAGCCTGATTGGAATCTTCTCTTCCTTAATCGCCCTTGCGGCCTGATTAAACGTATTCACATAATGCTCTCCAAATGCATTATCATACAGTCCCGGAATATTAAAATGCGGTGTTGCCACAATTTCTGTTACTCCGCTCATAGCAGCCAGCCTTGCCATCTCTATCGTATCTAAAATATCTACTGCTCCATCATCCATCCCCGGCAGGATATGCGTATGTATATCAATCATTTTACCACTCTCTACCTTAAAAATCCATTGCCATTTTTGCAGCTTCCTCTTCCGAAAGCTCTGTCACCCTGGTATCCATCACACGGTATACCCGTCTGCACATATTTAACACACTTGGTCTGTGCGTTGTAACAATACATGTTTTGTTTGGTTTCTGTGTCATAATATTGCGAAGCACCCTGCGCTCCGTCTCCACATCCAGTGCGGAAGTAGCCTCATCCAACAGCAGCACCGGCGCATCTCTTAAGAGTGCCCTTGCAATCGACAGCCTCTGTGCCTGCCCTTCCGACAGTCCACGGCCACGCTCGCCCACATTGCTATTTATCGTGTCCGGACGCTTCTTCACAAAGTCCCACGCACACGCAATCTCCAATGCTTCTATCATCTCTTCCTCTGTCGCATCTTCCTTTACCATCCGCAGATTCTCTGCGATGGTTCCCGACAGAATCGTATTGCCCTGCGGAACATATGCAAACAGGTGTCTCGTCTCTGCATTTAGTACCACTTCCATGCCGCCTGCCGCAGACATCACTGCCTGCCCGCTCTGCGGATGAATCAGCCCCAGAAACATACGGATTAATGTTGTCTTACCCTCTCCGGAAGGACCCACCAGTGCAACAATCTCACCCGGCTTTGCCTCAAACGAAGAATCTGTGATCACACGCTCTTCCTTCACATAAGAAAAATCCACATCCCGCAAAGAAATGGAAAATCCATCTGCCGCATACGCATCAAGCACCGAACTCTCTGTAATATGTACTTCCTTTGGAAGCTCCACAAGCTCACGAATACGGTGCGCCGATACTGAACTGTTTAAAAATGTCGGAACAATCGTCACCAGATTATTAAATGCCGCCGACAGATTGCTTCTCTGCTGCAGAAACAATGTCATCGTACCATATGTAATATCATGCGTCCACAGCCGGAACAGACAATATCCAAATGCAATCAACTGCACGACCATTCCAATTCCCTGCAGAACTACATTCGTCTTAATCGTAAAATAATTATACTTAAGGCTGTCATCCCGAAACCGCTTCTGCCACCATCTCATCTTCTTACTATAATGCGGCGTAATACCAAAAGATTTGATCGTATCAAAGTTATAAAACGTCTCGACCTCAAATCCCATCAGCTTACTGCTCGTCTCGAGCACCTTCTGGCTAAAGTCCCTCTGCTTCTTCAGCACCGTCCGTGACAACAGAAGAAGAAACGGCGCACTGCCAAGCGCAATCAGAGCCATCACCCAGTCATAATGCAGGATGACCATAAATGTCGCCACCAGCTTATAAAGTGCGATGATAATCGTCGGAAGCCAGCTGATGGCATTGCTGCTGATTGTACGAATATCGCCATTAAAACGATTCAGAATGTCTCCATTGCTATACTTACTGATTTCCATCCAGTCCGCATCAATAATCTTATCAAAAATATCCGCCTGAATATCATTGTTAATATCAATACTAAGCTTCGTGGAAACCCGGTTGATCAGGCTCTCAAACAACAGACTGAACACCTGTCCGCCAACCATCACAAGAAACAGCACCGCAAGCTTACTCGTCTGATAACCCGTAATGATATCGATCAGATACTTACTCGCCACACTGCTCGCAAGTCCAAACGACGTACTTAAGATTCCCAGCACAACATAAAACAGAATCGCTCCCTTATACCTTGCGCTATACCCAAGAATCCATCTCCAGTCCTCTAAAATCTCCGAAAATGTACCATCTTTCCATCGTTTCTTTAATATTCTGACCGATTCAAAATGTGTCTTCTTCTCTCTCATGATCTGCCTCCTCTAAAAAGAAGCTTCGTATAAAGAGCCATCACCGGTCTTCGAAGTGGAATCATATGCAGCCACACATGACGAAAGAACTCCCACCAGAAGTCCCCCGGCTGTATCGTCTTTCCCTTTCTTATGACTTTCGTCACAACCGCAAATATCTGTTCCCCTGCGACCGGTCCCTCAATCATACACTGCGCATCACCCACGATATAATACCCATCCGGCTTCACATGGTGAATCCTGTGCATGATATACTGTCCGTTTCTTCTTTTAAAGAACACCATATCGCCCTTCTTCAGTTTTGCCTCCGGCTTCCGAAAGAAGATCGTATCACGCTCATGAATCAGAAATGGCGCCATACTATTCCCTGCAATCCGCATGCTGACTTCCCGTCCATCATCCGTCAATTGCTTCAGAACCGACACATATTCTCTTGTATCTATCACCTTCATATATCTGTCCCCTAATCTATCACATGATACTTCCGAAGAAGTTCCACACGTTTATTTCCAATCTCTAAACTACTCTGATCCTCTGTATGCTTCCTGTCTGCCGCATATCCAAACAGCCGCATCACCCATGCTGCCGGAAGCAGCCACGGATACTTACAGAGCCACACATAATGCCCCTTCATATAAGAAACACCCGGAAACAACGATGACCAAACCGACGACGCCGTCGCCTTTTTGCCTCTCCTAGCAGCTTCCAGCGTCATATTCGCGCTGTGCCTTCTCGCCATCGTGCTCCCGCCATACACACCGCCTTCCAGCAGATCCACAAGAAGCGGCATACAGTCTACACGTTCCTGCGTATAATCCACATATCCGGTTTTCTCCCAGGAGCATCCCAGATACTCTCTGCCAATCTTTGCCAGAGCACTGAAAAATGTATCCATCCGAAGCTGTGCAAGCTTATCCTGAATCTCTCTCCAGTCAATCCGCGTCGTGTAATGCTTTGCCATCATCACCATATCACAGACCTGTCTGATCCCAAATCCACTATGTAAAAAATGCTTAAAGCTATGGCAGATCAGATAAAACATATGGTCCGTCGGCGAAAGTGTCTTAATATCCACTCCCTCAATCTGCTCACAAATGCATCGGTCAAACGCCCCTGCAAATTCCTGATTCAGATAACCATATGCACCCTCGCCTTCTGCAAACAACGAAAAGTGAAGCTCTATGTATACCTGATTTATCGGATTCCGATATGGAATCTCATACGGCAGATCCTTAGGATCCAGCTCCTGCCTCTTATATCCTTCCTCTAACAAAATGCGGTCAAATGTCTCAAACTCTTCCTTTCTAAGCAGCAGATCTTCATCCGCTGATATCCGAAAGTCCGGCTTTTCATAAAAAGACCGGCAAATCAGCCCTTCACAACCAGCGGATGTACCCTTCCTTCTGAAGCTTCTGATACAGCTCCAGAAAACCAGCCGTCCTTTGCACCTGCAGCATCACTTCCGCAATCGCACTCTTCTTCCACCTCGCAGCAAGTGGCGCATTCTCCTCTAAAAGGAGCACCGAATCCCTCCGGATCATCTCATATATAATTGCTAAAATCTTATGCATCGCAGCAAGGTCACACAGCTCCTTTAGCTGTGAAAACCTTTCCGGAAGATGGTATTCCTCATCCCCCTGCATAAAGCACCGAAGTGCCTGTAACAGCTCTTTTTGTGTATTCGTCATCGTTCCCCTGTTTCCCGTTTCTGGTATTCTTTCTCCATCTCTTCTAGGAACACCTCTGTCTGCCGGCACAAATACTCCGGCTTCTTATAACTGCATCCGCCCCCTTCGGCAATCGTAAGCGCCCCGCACATCATACACGCAAAACGCTTCTTGCAGTTCTTGCATTCAGATGGCAGCAAAATCTCATCCGTCGCCCGGCAGATCGACTTCCATGCATCCGAAAAACCAATCTCAAATGGTCTGGCTACCGGCTCATTCATCATGCCGCAAGGCGTCATTCGTCCGTCCCATGTCATCCAGAACGACGACCGTCCCGCCATACATCCCATCTTCTCATCCGGAGTACGCTCACACTCTTCCTCACCGCCCATAAAGTCATCTCTTCCCTCATGGAGTGCCTTTAACCGAATCGCAAGCTCCTCCTTAGACAGGCGGTACATATCCGCCATCGCTCTCGCTCTTCCAGCCTCTTCTGCTGTAAAACGCACTTCATCATCCGTCACGCCGTTCTTCGCACTACGTACCGGTGGGAACATATAAGTCGCCGCATTTACCTGAATCTCCCTGCTCTTACCAAATGCAAAAATATCCTCCATATCATCCAGATTGTACTTCGTAAAGCTCGCATTGATATTCACAAAAATGCCCGCATCGTGCATCAGATCAATCGCCTTCGTAGCTGCATCATATCCGGTCGGATGTCCACACAGCTTTTTATAAGTCTCATTTCCACCACCATAAAGTGTCACATTCACCTTCATCGGCGGATCCTTCTTTAACCACTCCACGGTCTCCTCATCAATCAATGTCGCATTCGTATTAATTGAGATGAGTAACCCAAGCTTCTTTAACTCTGTATAAATCTGTCTAAAATCTTTTCTAAGAAATGGTTCCCCGCCAGTCAGCAGCAAGAAGAGCATTCCCTCTTTTGCACAGGCTTTTCCCATCTCAATCCATTCTTCTGCTGTATACTCTCTTCCCCTCGCCCGCATCTCTGCTTCACTCATTCGAATGTAACACATCCTGCAATTCATATTGCATCTCGGTGTCAATTCAAATGTACCGGAAAGCGGCACTTTATTGTGTGCCGCCTTCTGATACAGATATTTTCTAAGCTGTGCCTGCATTGGCGCCTGTTGTTTCTTCATAAACTTATTCCCCAATCTCTTTTAATTATCAAGTATCTGTACTCCCATAATCTGACTGCTGTCCGGATTAAAATGTGCCGCAACTGCCTCAGCTTCCTTGCCTGCACCCACATTTTCAAATGGTGTACGGTAAGTAATTCCTCCAAGATAAGCACCGCCAATCTGCATATACTTATAATATACATAAACGGTCTTAAGCTCTTTGTCCGTCTTATTCTTCAGTGTAATCTTTCCATTCTCTGTCTTTAACTCTACCTTATCCTCTTCGAGCGTCGGCTGATCCATATATCCCGTAGCCGCATTGCCATATGTATAAGTATCTTTATCTGAAAACTCCCGCTTATTGCTCTCAAGTACCAGCGTAGAAGTCCTGCCGGAAGATTCGTCACCTTAAAACTCGCCGTCTCATTGCTATTTACCTGAAAATCAATCAGTGCAACCTGAAGCATCTGGTCAGAATTGTTCGTAATCAGCATCGCTGTTACGTTCTTTGTCGCCTCGTCACTTCCATCTTCTATAAAAGAACCGGAATAAGCACCGATGGACTCAACCGTGAGGTTCGAATCGGAAAGAACGATTTGCTCTGCTTTTTCAGTTTCCTTAGAATTATCGTTTTTGTCAGAGTCTCCTACTTTAGCTGAATAACCTTGAATCTTACTAACATCCAAAGTATCCTTTCCAGGTTTTACAATTTCATATTCGTTGGTTTCTTTTGTTTCTTTCTGTGAAGACTCTTATTTGCCTTTAATGCAAAAAGTATTACAACTCCCACCACTATTATAGCTATTGCAACAGCAATTATAATCCCTAATTTCTTTTTCTGTTTCATAGTGCCCTCCATTTTCTCATCTTTTTATCTTTTACTATAAACTATCTTCCAATAAATTACAACCTATCCCTCAAAATCTCCTTAAACCTAGAATAGTGAGAGTGCACTCCACCCTCACTAATCTGCATTCTTTGTTTTATTGTTATCTTATAACTCTTTTAAAATTTCGTTTTTCACCGTATTTACTGCGTCCTGATCCGGGCGACAGGAAAGATGGTAAACGGGCACATTTTCAATCAAATCCTGTAATAAATCCAGAAATCGAATGACGTATTCCTGATTCCATGCATTTACTGTTGACTCGCTATACAATCTCACAAATGCATCTTTTACTCCCAACCTTTTAATTTTATTCTCTTTACCTTGATCCAAGATAACAATCGCTTTGATTGGAGCTGAGAAATTTGTATATATTTTCGATGTACCAGCATATGGAGAACCATAAACCGTAAACTCTCCTTTTTCTTTTCTAATTAAGGCCCTGTCGCCGTTTATTACTTTTGCTCCTTCATATTTTTTCCACAAATCGGCTTGCGTAGATTTTCCAGTTCCCGATGGTGCAGAAAATAATATTCCTTTGTCTTTCCAATTTATCACAGATGCATGAAGTTGAAATCCCTGATTTATTATGAAAACAAGCTCCATTGCCAACATTCCTGAAATATGGAATTCTCTTAACAATTCATCCTTGTACTCTTTTTGTAAATATATCTTAAAAAGTGAAAAATCCTTTTTACTATAAGAAAGCATCACATATTTTTTTTCTGTATGTACGCTCCAAAAAAAAAAATATCTTTGAATCGTTTCCTTCGTCTCGTATATTTTAGACTTTCTATCATCGAACAATAACTTTCCTTCTATTTTCCAATTTTCTGGAAACATTTCTATTGTATACTGAGCATTGATTTTCTCTGCATATTCAATACGATAAATTTCCATTTCATAGAATTTTTCGATAACAAACGGAGCATTTATCTGAATAACCAAATTTGCCAATTTAAAATAATAACGATACATTCTTATCCTTTCATCAAAAAAGGAGCTATGCATTTATACATAACTCCGTTTTATCTTTATTTGCTATGACTGGAACAAAGGACTACCCTGTGTATGATAGCATATTGTGTCATTATCATCATCTGCGTTCACTGTACACGAAAGCTTCTCTATAAACTGTCCTGCTTCAATCGCAGCTAATGTAAATGGATCAAGTTCTTTACTCCATTCATCATAATTAGCTGAATAACAAGTGTCTCTTAGATTTGTTTTCACTGTACATGAACCAGCAATAAACTGGTTAAGCACAAAATCTTCTATAGCAATTTCAGGTTTTCTGTATTGTTTTTTCATTTCCTATCTCCTTTCCAAATTATTCATATTCAACTACTTTTCTATCTAACCATGATAGATGTTGAATATGGCATATTGGTCAATGAGCCGTTCACTACAGCATCCACACTGTATTTTGCCTCACCTCTTTGCTTAATAACTTTAAATGTTAATTTCCACTCTTTGTTTCCATCTGCATCAATAGAACTTGTCTTTTTCGTAAAGGATGTTACAACTGCTCCTGTAGGATCTGTAACCTGTACATCTGTTGCCTCTTTTTTGGTGACAACTGTCATACTTGCATATTTTCCTCTTGTTACATTTGTAACTCCGAATTTAGCGCTCAAGACTGCCTCATCATTTCCTGTCAGAACATTTCTTCCTGCCAGATTATATCCCATCCTTGTCAGCTGGCTTGGTTTGCTCAGTGTCATATCTGCTGCACACTTGATATTTGTCAGAGATATAATATCATAATTGTTATAATCTACCGTTGTATTCAACACAATTACATCGTAGCTGTCTGCTGTCCATCCTTGTGCTTTAATTACTTCTTTCAGATTAATATCATAATACATATCTGTTGATGTGTTGATAGTATAATTTTTTACTTCCTGATATTTTGTCTCTTTTACATCATCCGGTTTTACATAAACCGTAAATGCCTTGTCTGCTACAACTGCATTTGATTCTGTACTTGTATCTGCTGATACTGATTTTGCTCCAACCTGAAGTGTCCAGTCTGCATCGCCTACAGGTGTAGAAACCTTAAATGCCACACCATTATCAATTGGCAGATACAGTTCATTATTTGGTCCTGCTTTCATGACATCTGCTAATGTTTCTGCACCTAAATATGCACCAATCTCTGGCTTCTCTGGAAGATACTGCTCTACTGCTGTTGAACCACCGTCAATCAGGAATCCATTATTTCCATCTGGCGTTACAAGATTGATTGACGGACTACTTCCTAATAACATTCCTCTCAGTTCCTGCACTTTTGTATTCTTCTCTGTCTCAAGATAAGCACTCTTGTCTGCCAGTGGATTATAGATTCGTACACCATCAATATAGATGACCGACTGTCCTGTGTAAGTTTTCAGTGCTTTCAGATATACTGTATAGGTTCCTCTTTGTTGTAATGTAGTGCTGATAACCGGTACCTGATACAGGTCACCATTACTATAGAACGTATCAACAGGAATTGATTTTACCAAATCTTTGGTTCCTGCTTTAAATACTTCAGGATTTCTGAAGTATTCTGCATCTTTCTTTCCATTGTATACATATGCGATAAGACCTGCTGTATTCTCATTTGTTCTGGATACAATGTCAAATCCGTCTCCTGTGAAAGTGAAATATGCTCCATCTCCATTATTCATTTCCGTAGCACTATTTCCACTTTCTTCCAAGTCACCATTGTAAGCCTTGTCATGTCCGTAATTTTCACTCTGGTCATTACTCTGTGAATATGTTGGGTCATTTGTTGGCTTTGAGTTTGTGTATACAATCTTTACACTGCTGTCATCTGTATTATTGGATGCATTGAAGTTATCTTCATAGTAAACAACGTTTGCCGGCATTGTCTTAATTGTACCATGTACTGTTGTACCAGTTTCTGGGTTAGTATCATCCAATTCTGTACTCACCTTAGCAATATTTGCTGTATATTTGTAATTCTCAGCCTTATCCATGAATGCAATAGGCTTGAATGTTACTGCGCTTGCTGCTTTTCCATCTTTATCAATTTCAATATTAGAGCCGCTAATTGTAGTTTGTGAATTTTCTTGTGCTGGAGTGATTTCTCCTAACTTAGCTGTTGTAGCCATAGTACCTGTAGCCTTTTCATTGTAGAATATACCACCCTGGAATAATCCGTCTCCTGTTGTTGTATCTGCAATGTTTGACTCTAAACCGTAATCGAATACATAAACCTTATTAGTTGCCTCATATGTAAGTACAGTAATTTTACCTGCAAAATTACCCTTATCAGTAGTGGTTCCCTCGTAATTTACATCATACTTTTTATTTGAAGATGTTGGTGTAAATTCACCCTTTCCATCTTTATTTACATTAGTTGTGATATCTTTATCACCTGTAATTGGAGCAGTCAGATCTGTAATAGTTACACCATCAGGTGCATAAGTAACTGTCTTTCCAGCTTCTGCATAGATTACATAATCTTTTACAGTTGTTTTTGTCTTATTTGTTACAACTGCTGCAGATGTAACCTCGGCTTCAATTTTACCAGTTACATCAGATGTAGTTTCCTGTACCATGTATCGCCTGCTTGTGGGCTATCTTCAACAACCTTATAAGTAGCACCTGCTGGAATACCTGCAAATGTAACTGTGTCACCAACTTTTAATGTGAAGTGTCCATTCTCATCTGTTGTTCCATTTTGAGTACCAGTATATTCCAGTTTATATGAATCATAGTAATCGTGGCCTGTCAAATCTACCAATACTGTAAATCCAAAGGTTTCATTTTCTGGTGCATATCCTTCATATTTCTTTGCTACTGATAAGCTACCAACCTTTGGTGTATTAACAAAGTTAACATATCTGTTCACAACATCCATCTCAGACGAAGTATCATCACCCATATTAAAAGTAGCAACCGCACCTTTTCCTCCTTCTATTGCTGCTCTTGATGTAATACTGTCATAAACTCCCCATCTCGTCTTGGATGTGTCATACTGTAATTTTGTACCTTGTGGAATAGATTCTGTAATCTGGAATCCTGTTCCTGCGTAGAATGCACTACTGTTATTTTTATCTTTAGTATTAATAAAGTCACTTGCAAAATATGATGAGCTAAATGTAGCCGTACTATCTTTAGCCTCTTGTCCTGGAAATGTACGGTCATCGTAATCGTACAATGTATATCCCAAATTCTCTACATCACTATAATTTGCTTCATCTGTCTTCAGATTCTTTTTCTGAATCTTGAAATCAAAGTTATCAAGACCCTGTACTGCATTCTTTAATCCTGCATTTACGTCTGTTGTGTCAAGTGTCTTACTAAGAGTGAGACCTGATGGCAACGGGACGAAACTGTATGAAATGGACATATTGGAGTTCCACATACCACGTTCCATATAGTACATCTTTAATTCGTGTACCGTTCCAGACTTTTTCATATATTTATCTAACGTAACGGGCTCGCTACCTGATTTCTTTACCATAATATTTTCGAATTTTACTGTGGTATTTCCATTAGGTTCAGCTGGTGTTCTTCCGCCAACTGTAAGGCTATTACCCAGCTTTGCATTAGATGTACCTGTTCTAATGGTAGCCTCCTGTTTTGCAAAGTTAATTTTTCCTTCAGCTTTATTATGAGCACCACCCATATCCAATACCAATGCACCATCAATGTATACCCATACATCATCGTCACCGGTAAAGTTGAATTCCATTTCTGAACCATCCACATTTTTACCAGTTTCTGTTACAGTAAATGGAATCGTAAACTGTGTACCAAATCCATAGTTCAAATTATCCTTTGCTGATTGATCAGGATCAGTACTATTGAATGGAAAATATCCTATACTATTGTCTTTACTTGCATCATGAATCTTTAAATCATCTTTTCTTACAATTTTCTTATTATCGTAATCATAATAAACAGTATTTTTTGCTGAATCAAACGAATATGTAGATACTCCCTTATCATTTGTTGTCTTTGTAAATGGGAACTGTAAATTGTTATAAAATCGCATATATTTGCTCTGATTAGGATAAGCATCTTCATTAAAGAAAGGTACCTTTACCGGGTCACCATTTTCGTTCGTGTAAGAAGTAATCAGATTTCCATCATCTAAATTCTTTCCTACTATACCCTGCGCTGCGTCCTTACTAGCTGTCTCTTTATTTGGACCAAATGCAACATTTGCGCCTTTCCAGTACCAGCTAAGATTACCATTTCCACCTGCCTGAGATGTATGTAATAAATCACCAAAGTAAAGAGGCACTGGTGCATTAACATTATCCGTGCTATCAACTCCATTCAACGCGTAACCCGGTAAATTTGAAAGCCATTGGTTCAATTTCGCATACGGAGCGTTTTTCTCTCCAGTCATATTACCCTCATTGTAAAGTGTATTTTTTGGCTGTTCCACACGTCCATTATTGAAATAATCAACTAATGTAGTATTTACATTAAAATAGGATGTAGTCTCACTTCCTGTGTTTGAATATGTAGTCCACATTCCTGTTGGAGTTACTCCTGTGTGTAATGCAAACGTATATAAGTTTTTTCCACTTTCTAAGCCCGGCCATGTACCCGCTTCATTCCATACCTGATTGGTGTCATTGGGATTTAAGCGAAGAAAATCAATATTGGTCGCAGCTGCAGTTGTCGTTCCATACCATGTAAGACCATCATCCATCTTTGTCATAACAACAATTTCCGATTGCTTATTGTTCGCACTAGTCTTAAATGCCATAACTGCATTATCTTTAATCCAAGTTGTTGCAGCATTAGGGCGTAAATAAATAGTTGTTCCCGCTGGAATCGTATCTCCTGCTGCCGCTTTTACGGGCTGTACTTGCTGCACAGGTATCACGCTAACTACCATCAAGATGGTAAGGATGATTCCGAGCAACCGTTTCTTAAATTTTTTTCTCATACTTTCCTCTCCCTTCCCTTTAAATTGAGTATGATTAATATGTTATTTCTACTGCTACGTGAAAACATAGTTTTAGCAATAGATTTATTCTAAAATATTCTAAAGTTTTTTTTGATGAAAATATAATGTGTACCCAATGTCAAGGACATTTAGTTTTTTATTTTCCAAATATTTGGACACTAAGTTTTATGGAATTCCAGGATTCATACAATGAGTTTTGTAGAATCAAGAAATTCGTACAATGAGTTT
>ENA-OQCP01000457-OQCP01000457.1-human-gut-metagenome-genome-assembly--contig:-NODE-457-length-18548-cov-2.533956_pt1 | contig 18548 bp, 24 predicted proteins | sample MGYA00242760_ERZ504583 | MGnify/ENA primary metagenome ERZ504583 (study PRJEB26092, sample SAMD00036308) | human gut metagenome | host: Homo sapiens | study: EMG produced TPA metagenomics assembly of...
AGAGGTTGTTGGCGTGACTATTACTAAGAGAAACTACTTATTGCATACAGCGCTCTTGACGGTATTGATAGGAATTGTAGGCGGTTGGGCGTATTTTTCGATAAATCCGCATCACTATTTCGGCGGTTATCCGCTGATTCCGCTTTTCTTCTTTGTTTTCGGAGTATTCATGATTAATATGACCGAAAGCTGCCGTCACCGGATGCCAGGACGAATGTTGCAGATTTATCTGCTGATGCGTGTGATGAGAATGCTGGTCTCCATGATTGTGATGCTGGTTTATTGCGTTGCAGTACGTGAGGAAGCCAGGGCGTTTTTGTTGACGTTTATAGCCAACTATCTGATATATTTGATTTATGATTCCTGGTTCTTCTTCACTTTTGAGGCGAATCGGAAACTGAAAAAGAAAAGTAACAATGAAAAGATTGCGTAACATACTGACTGTAATTCTGCTGGCACTGGGCATGTTGCTACCCGCCACGGTGCGGGCCGAGAATACGGTGGACGTGAAGGAGATTGTCTTCGGGCATATCGGCGATTCTTACGAATGGCACATCACGACGTGGGGCGAAACTCACGTTACGATTCCCTTGCCGGTAATTGTGCATAGCTCTACCACCGGATGGCATGCCTTTCTATCCTCACGTCTAGAGGAGAACGGTGGAAGTTATGAAGGCTTTTCCATCGCTCCCGCAGGAAGCAAGTACGAAGGCAAGCTGGTGGAGTATGATGCCACCGGAAACGAAATACGCCCGTTGGACATCTCCATCACGAAGGTGACACTGGCTTTGCTCATCAACAGCGCATTGCTGCTTCTCATCATTTTGAGTGTGGCGCACTGGTATCGCAAGCACCCGCAGGGAAGTGCCGCTCCCGGTGGTTTCATCGGGTTTATGGAGATGTTTATCATGATGGTGAACGATGATATTATAAAGAGCTGTGTCGGTCCGAAGTACCGTAAATTCGCACCTTACTTGCTGACGGCCTTCTTCTTTATTTTCATCAACAACATTATGGGGCTGATTCCTTTCTTTCCCGGAGGGGCCAACGTGACGGGAAATATAGCCATTACGATGGTATTGGCCATCTGTACTTTCTTGGCCGTGAATATCTTTGGAACCAAGACTTATTGGAAAGATATCTTTTGGCCGGATGTGCCTGGTGGCTGAAGGTACCGGTCCCCATGATGCCGTTTATCGAGTTCTTCGGTATTTTCACCAAACCGTTTGCTTTGATGATACGTCTTTTTGCCAATATGCTGGCAGGGCACATGGCAATGCTGGTGCTTACCTGCCTGATATTCATCTCGGCCAGTATGGGACCTGCTTTGAACGGAACGCTGACCGTGGCATCGGTGTTGTTCAATATCTTTATGAATGCACTTGAGTTGTTGGTTGCCTTTATCCAGGCATATGTGTTCACCATGCTGTCAGCCGTGTTCATCGGTCTGGCGCAGGAAGAGCATAAGGAGAAGGCGGTGAAGTGATATGATTATTGGGAATATAAATATTAATAAAAATAACCATTTAAAAACTGAAAGTTATGTTACTATCTGTATTATTGCAAGCTGCTGCGGCAGGTGTGGGAGTTAGTAAACTGGGTGCAGCCATTGGTGCTGGTTTGGCTGTTATTGGTGCTGGTGTAGGTATTGGTAAAATCGGCGGTTCTGCTATGGAGGCCATTGCCCGCCAGCCGGAAGCATCCGGAGATATCCGTATGAACATGATTATTGCCGCTGCTTGATTGAAGGTGTTGCTTTGTTGGCAGTAGTTGTGTGTTTATTGGTATTCTTTTTATAATGTACAATCTACCATTTACCATTTACAATTTGTCCGTGCAGCATCACCGCGCAGCCAAATTGTAAATCGTAAATTGTCAAATAGTAAATAAAATTATGTCATTGTTATTACCCGATAGTGGTCTGCTGTTCTGGATGCTCCTTTCATTCGGTGTGGTGTTTGTGGTGCTTGCCAAGTACGGTTTTCCCGTTATCACCAAGATGGTGGAAGGTCGCAAGACCTACATCGACCAGTCTTTGGAAGTGGCACGCGAAGCAAATGCCCAGCTCTCCAAACTGAAAGAGGAGAGTGAAGCGTTGATTGCTGCTGCCAACAAAGAACAAGGACGTATTCTGCGGGAGGCGATGCATGAGCGTGACAAGATTATCGTCGAAGCACGCAAGCAGCGGAAGCCGCCGCGCAGAAGGAGCTGGACGAAGTTAAAAAGCAGATACAGCAAGAGAAGGAAGAGGCCATCCGCGATATTCGCCGCCAGGTGGCAGTCTTGTCCGTAGATATAGCCGAGAAAATTATCCGCAAGAATCTGGACGAGAAACATGAGCAGATGGAGATGATAGACCGGATGCTGGATGAAGTGCTGGCCGCAAGTAAAAACAATTAATTCTCAAAGAAATGGATATAGGAATCGTTTCGATGCGTTATGCGAAAGCATTGATGGAATATGCCAAGAGCATGGGGGCAGAAGATACTCTGTACAAGGAGTTTTGTATGCTCGACCGTAGCTTCAGGAAACATCCGGATTTGCGCATGGCATTGGAAAACCCCATCCTGACGATACGTGAGAAGTTAACACTTATCTGTACCGCTGCTGTGGGGGATGCTCCTGCGGGTCGTGAGTTTGCGCGTTTCATGACCCTGGTGTTGAAGAACCGGCGGGAAAACTTTCTCCAGTACATCTGCCTGAGTTTTCTGGATTTGTACCGGAAAGACAAGCATATCGGTGTAGGAAAGCTGATAACAGCCGTTCCCGTCAGCCAGGAAGTGCGGGAGCGCATCCATGACAGTGCTTCCTCCCTGCTGCATGCCAGCATGGAGCTGCAGACTGAAGTGGATCCCTCCATTGAAGGTGGTTTTATCTTCGACATCAACGACTTCCGTCTGGATGCCAGTATTGCTACGCAGCTTAAGAAAGTGAAACAGCAGTTCATTGATAAGAATAGAAGAATCGTGTGATTTACGATTTGACAATTTACAATTTACTTATTTAATAGTCTTGTGATGCGTAAGTTGTAGAGGTCAAACAGTATATGATTCGGGTTCTTTCAAATAGTAAATAGTAAATTGTAAAATAGTAAATACTAAGATGTTGTCTGAAAATATAAAAGTAAGCGAAGTCTCCGATATTCTCCGCAAGCAACTGGAAGGGATTGACACCCGCGTACAGTTGGACGAGATTGGCACGGTACTGCAAGTCAGTGACGGTGTAGCCCGTATCTATGGGTTGCGCAATGCCGAAGCCAACGAGTTGTTGGAGTTCGACAACGGCATCAAGGCCATTGTGATGAACCTCGAAGAGGATAATGTGGGTGCTGTGTTGCTTGGCCCTACGGATAAAATCAAGGAAGGCTTCATTGTAAAGCGTACCAAGCGTATTGCTTCCATCATGGTGGGAGAGGGTATGCTGGGCCGTGTAATAGACCTCTGGGTGCGCCGCTCGATGGCAAAGGACTGATAGGCGGAGAACTTTATGAAATGCCGCTGGAACGCAAGGCGCCGGGAGTTATCTTCCGTCAGCCGGTGAATCAGCCGCTACAGACCGGTCTGAAGGCTGTGGATGCCATGATACCTATTGGCCGCGGACAGCGTGAACTGATTATCGGTGACCGCCAGACCGGTAAGACGGCCATTGCCATCGATACCATCATCAACCAGCGTGCCAATTTTGAAGCTGGTGATCCGGTGTATTGTATTTATGTAGCCATTGGTCAGAAAGGTTCTACCGTTGCCTCTATCGTGAATACCCTGCACCAGTACGGTGCGATGGACTATACCATTGTGGTGGCTGCTACGGCGGGCGACCCGGCTGCATTGCAGTATTACGCTCCCTTTGCAGGGGCTGCCATCGGAGAGTATTTCCGTGATACCGGCCGTCATGCGCTGGTGGTCTATGACGACTTGTCCAAGCAGGCGGTGGCCTATCGTGAAGTGTCTCTGATTCTGCGCCGTCCATCAGGACGTGAGGCCTATCCGGGTGATATCTTCTATCTGCACTCCCGTTTGTTGGAACGTGCGGCGAAGATTATCAGCAGGAGGAAGTGGCACGCGAGATGAACGACCTGCCGGACAGTCTGAAAGGCAAGGTGAAAGGTGGCGGTTCGCTGACTGCATTGCCCATTATCGAAACTCAGGCAGGAGACGTGTCCGCTATATCCCAACGAATGTGATTTCAATCACTGACGGCAGATATTCCTTGATACGAACCTCTTCAACCAGGGTAACCGTCCGGCCATTGACGTGGGTATCTCTGTGAGCCGTGTGGGTGGTAATGCCCAGGTCAAGGCTATGAAGAAGGTGGCAGGTACATTAAAGATTGACCAGGCACAGTACCGGGAGCTGGAAGCGTTTACCAAGTTCAGTGGCGATATGGACCCCGTGACGGCATTGACCATCGACAAGGGACAGAAGAATACACGCCTGCTGGTACAGCCCCAATACAGCCCGATGCCGGTAGAAAAGCAGATTGCCATTCTTTATTGCGGCACGCACGGCTTGTTGAGGAATGTTCCTTTGGACAAGGTCAGCGAGTTTGAACGCAACTTCCTTGAGTCTCTTGAGATGAACTATCGCATGGAGGTGCTTGATGTTTTAAAGACGGGTGCCATCAATGACGATGTCTGCAAGAAGATTGAGGAGACGGCAGAGGCGGTTGCAAGGCAATTCATGTAATTTACGATTGGACGATTTACGATTTACGATTGGGGCTACTCTATATGGTAAGTGGTAAATCGGCTGCAAGCAAAAGTAACTTCAATCGTAAATGTAAATAGTTAAATCGTAAATAGATATATGTCTTCACTGAAAGAGGTAAAAAATAGAATAAGCTCCGTCAAGAGTACACGCCAGATAACATCGGCTATGAAGATGGTGGCATCTGCCAAACTGCATAAGGCGCAGGGGCGGATTGAGAATATGCTGCCTTATCAACGGAAGCTGAATGAGATTCTGACGAACTTTCTGCGTACGGATGCTTCCTTCGAGTCGCCCTATACCGAGACAAGGCCCGTGACGAGGGTAGCGGTCGTGGCGTTTTCGTCCAATAGTTCCTTGTGCGGTGCATTCAACTCGAATGTGGCGAAGATGCTGGAACGGGCTTTGGAAGATTACCAGTCGCTGGGCAAGGAGAATATTCTGATATATCCGTTGGGAGAAAGGTGGAGGAAGCCGTCAAGAAAATGGGATATGTGCCGCAAGGCAGCTACCAGGTGATGGCAGACAAGTTCGTACGTTGAAGCGTATGAGCTGGCAGAGAAGTTGATGCATGAGTTTGTGGAAAAGCAGATTGACCATGTGGAGCTGATTTACCATCACTTCAAATCGATGGGTTCGCAGGTGCTGCTCCGCGAGAATTATCTGCCCATTGACCTGACGCAAGTAGCGCAGGAGGCGGCAGAAGATGTACCGGAGGATGCCCGCAGTTTTAATAATGATTACATTGTGGAACCTTCCGTCGGCGAACTGATAGCGGAACTTCTGCCAAAAGTGTTGAGTCAGAAGATATTTACCGTGCTTCTCGATTCCAATACTTCGGAACATGCTGCCCGTATGCTAGCCATGCAGACGGCGACAGATAATGCCAACGAGTTGATTCAAGATTTGACGAAACAGTATAACAAGAGCCGTCAGCAGGCCATTACGAATGAGCTGCTCGATATTATCGGCGGTAGCTTGAAATAGTCCGGATTGCCCCGTAAAGGGCTTTCTCAGGATGGGTACAAATAAATGGAATAATAGGACAAGGATAACGAAATAAGCGTTATCTTTGTCCTATTATCATATATGGCTACTGATGAAATCCGTATCATTCTGAGAGAGAGCGGATTGGTTGAATAATAAACATATCAATGGAGAATAATCCCGAAATAGCGCTTGCATGGCAATTCATTGAAAACACAGGCACTCATCTTTTTTTGACCGGCAAGGCAGGTACCGGTAAGACAACTTTCCTGCGAAAACTGAGGGCAGAGAGTCCGAAACGGATGATTGTACTTGCACCGACGGGAATTGCCGCTATCAATGCAGGCGGTGTCACCATCCACTCCTTTTTCCAAGTACCTTTCGCTCCTTATGTGCCGAAAGCTCATTCAGCGCAGATGGCAAGGCAACCTACCGTTTTCGTTACGGGAAAGAGAAAATCAACATTATACGCAGCATAGATTTATTGGTCATCGATGAAATCAGTATGGTCCGTGCCGACTTGCTCGATTCGGTGGATGCCGTCTTGAGGCGGTTCCGCGACCGGAACAAACCCTTTGGCGGCGTGCAACTGCTGATGATTGGCGACTTACAGCAGCTGTCTCCCGTAGTGAAAGACGATGAGTGGCAGATGCTGCGCAAATACTATGACACGCCTTATTTCTTCTCCAGCCAGGCCTTGAAGCAGACGGAATATTGCACCATAGAACTAAAGAAAGTCTATCGGCAGAACGATGGGACTTTTCTTGAACTACTGAACCGCATTCGCGAAAACCGTTGTGACGGGCAAGTGCTGGAAGCCTTGAACCGCCGGTATATTCCCAATTTCGTACCAGATAAAGAAGAAGGATACATCCGCCTGGTGACCCACAATTATCAGGCCCAACGGATTAATGACCATGAGCTGGAACAACTTCCGGGACGCTCGTATGCCTTTCGTGCCAAGATTGACGGAAAGTTTCCCGAATATTCCTATCCCACGGATGAAGTACTGGAACTGAAACGCGGTGCCCAGGTAATGTTTGTGAAGAACGACACCTCCGGTGAGCACCGTTACTACAATGGCATGATTGGAGAGGTGACAGCCGTGTCGGCAGATGGAATTGAAGTGCGCAGTAAGGGAAGCGACGCTACCTTCTTACTTCAAGAGGAAGAGTGGACGAATGCCAAATACGTGCTTGATGAGGAAACCAAGGAGATTACAGAAGATATTGAAGGAACATTCCGGCAATATCCGCTGAAGCTGGCGTGGGCGATTACCATTCACAAAAGCCAGGGACTGACGTTTGAACGTGCCGTGATTGATGCCAGTGCCTCCTTTGCGCATGGGCAGACCTATGTGGCTCTGAGCCGCTGCAAGACATTGGAGGGAGTGGTGCTCAGTGCCCCGCTTTCTGCAAAGGCCGTTATCAGTGACCATGCAGTAGATACCTTCACGATGGAGCACGGAGAAACGAGCCGGACGAGAAACGCTTCCGTTCCTTGCAGCAGACCTATTTCCTGGAACTGCTGTCGGGCTTGTTCGATTTCCAGCCCATGGAGCAGGCTTTGCGGCGGTATGTGCGGCTGATAGACGAACACTTGTACAAGCTCTTTCCCAAGCAACTCGCAGCCTGCAAGGAGGAAATGGAACGTTTTCACGACAAAGTGACGAAAGTAGCCCAGAAGTTCAGTATCCAGTATACCCGCCTGATTGATACTGCACAGGACTATGCAGCCGACCGGACTTTGCAGGGGCGCATACACTCTGCCGCCACTTATTTTCAAGAGCAGTTGCAACCGCTGGATGCGGTGATGGCGAGTACGGTAACTTCTGATAATAAAGAGTTGAAGAAGAAGCTCCGGGATGCCATGGAGGAGCTGGAGGAAGTGTTTGACATGAAGACTGATTTGCTGGATTATGTGCTGGAGAATGGTTTCCATATGGCAGGATACTTGAAGCAGAAAGCACTGCTTTCCATTGATGATTCGGCTTCGCAGAAGGGTAAAGGCAAAGGGAGAAGTGCTTCTGCCAAAGAAGGGCAGGGAAGCAGTAAGCAGGCTGATAAAGAGAAACGTCCGCGTGAGCGGAAACGCGATGCTGCGGCTGTTGAAGTACCCACGGATGTGCTGCATCCGGAACTTACAACCGCTTGGTAGCATGGCGCAATGCAGAAGCTTCCGCATTAGGGCTGCCCGTATACACCGTCATTCAGCAGAAGGCAATTCTAGGCATCAGCAATCTGCTTCCTTCGGATAAGGCCATGCTTGTACGTATTCCGTACTTCGGAAAGAGAGGGGTGGAGAAATATGGAGATGTGATTCTGGAGATGGTACGTGTGTATCGCAAAGAGAAAGGACTGGCAGAGCCGGAGTTGCTGTAGTCTAATCTGCTGCCGTCCGCACCTGCATTATTTACCATCCGAACATCAGCTTTATTCCTTCCTCCAGCGTATGCGGTCGATACCCCAGTTCCCGGCGTGCCTTTTCTATACTCAGCCGCTGAAACGGGACGTGGTGTCTTTTCGTTCATCTCCTTCGTGGTGACGGGACGGATGAGCGAGCGATTCAGCCCCAATACGTCCGCTACCCGATAAGCGATGTCTGCAATGGTCAGGCACTCGCTGCCACAGAGATGATAGATACCGTTTTGCGGATGACTTATCAGCTTCTCCACTCCTTGCGACACGTCTCCCACGAAGGTGGGCGTACGCCATTGGTCGGATACGACGAACACTTCCTCATTGTTCCTTAATCTATTTGCCACCAGTTGGAGCACATTTCCATGCTGTCCGGGCAGGGCGGCACCGTACACCACCACTATGCGCACGATGGCATAATCCCTGCAAACGGCAGCGATACGTTTCTCACCTTCCAGTTTGGTGTAGCCGTAATAATTAACGGGAGCGGGAATATCCTCCTCCGTATAGGGCCGGTCCGTAACACCACCGAAAACGAAGTCGGTGGAAAGATGGATAAAACGGCTGCCTCTTGCCTCACAGCATTCTGCCAGATGCTCCACGGCAGTAATGTTGACGGCATCCGCTTCTGCATGGTGCGTTTCGCAATAATCGGGGACGGAGAGGGCGGAGGTATTGATTACAACATCCGGCTGTACTTCCTGGAAAAGCTTTTTTCACCGCCTGGCGGTTGCATATATCCGTACGATAAAGCGATAGTCGCCCGAATGGGGACAGATGTCGTCGTGCAGGGAACAGCCCGTTGTCTGATAAGACAAGTTGCGGGACAAATCATCCAGGATGCGTCTGCCGGTAAAACCGTTGGCGCCTATTACCAGTATTTTCTTTCTTGTCATTGATTCTGTTGTTAAGTGATGGGCATCAATAGGGCACGTGTCTGCCCTGCTGTACCTCGATGCGTATGCCAAAGGCTCCGTTGGCTGATTTCAGCTCGAACGCCCCTTTGAAATTGTTCTTTTCCCAAGGCAGTGCGGAAGGGTTGGGTACTTTCCAGCCGTCCTTGTCATATTCGCCGTACGTATGGATGCGCATGCCGTTCTTCAAAGTGAAACTTCCCATTTGCAGGTTGTCGGTAGAGCCCCAGAAGCCCGTCAGTCCGAAGGGATTCGAACTGAAATACCGGGAGTTGCTGAGTGAGAATATGTTCGAAAGACCTTGTGAATAAGTCACGTTCGGGTTCAACTGGAAGATGCGGCTATAGTCTTTGCTGGCATCCGGTATCTCCAAAGTGAATTTGGGAAGAGTGGGGGTGGACAGATTCATCAGCCATATCCAGCAGGAAGCCGTCGTAATTCTTCACGTCCGGCAGAAGCTCCTTTCAGACGGAGACATGCCTTCGGGAGACGCTTCGCCACGTACAGCGGTACGTACCGTATCGGCAGGCATCCCACTCTGTGCGCTGACGGACGATATGCCTGCAAGTAAAATGATGATGCAGAAGAAGATTCGTTTCATAGTTCTTTGTTCACAATTTCAGTTGCTGTCTGCCGCATAGGGGCAGACTGAACAAAGATACTCGTTTCCCTCTATTTCCGGAAATATCTTTGTATTATTTCTATTTCTTTATACGAATGGTAGGGGCGAAGACGGGCGAAGTCACCCATTTCATTTTGGTGGGGTCGTAGCTCCGTTCCAGGCCTCCGTTGAGGTCGAGCCAGTCCGTCACTTTCAGTTCCAGTACCATGCCATAACCGCTTTGCGGATACATCGGGTTCATATATCCATGAAAGGAGTTACTTCTCCCGTAGCCCGAATACTGGCCGAAGGCATGCAGGCGCATGTAGGGATTGATGCGGTAGGATACGGAGGCATTGTAACCTACGTCCCATTGGGTACCCGGGGGGCATCCCTTTTGGCATATCGGGCGCCGGCAATGGAGGAGGGGGTAGAGATGGAATAATGGGCGGCATATACCCCTCCGCTCAATTCCCAATGTCCGTCGGGACTGTAATAAGTAACTCCTGCGCCAGCCTGCATGATGGAGCCCATTGCAGGATAGGTGTTATGGCTGCCGTACATCGTCAGTACGACTTCCGGCGAGAGCAGGAAATCGGCGAAACGCTGGAAGTCCCATTCAAAGATGTTTTTCTGAAAGTGTATCTTCTTCATGTCCGTCCAGGCAGGGGCTCCACATAGTCGGAGGGAGGGAGATGGAGATTTATCTCTTCCTGCTGTTCGCCCTGCAGACTTTGTTGGGGCTGGCTTTCATCAAGGCCTGTACGCTTGTTCTCTTTTGGAGAAAAGGGAATCTGCTCTTTCTTTACGGGAGGCCGGTTCTTTATTGTGTCTTCCGGAATCTCGCTCTGTGCATAGGCGCAGAGTGAGGAACAGATAAAAGTAATGAATAATAACTTTCTCATAAATAGTAGTTTAGTTTTAGTTTAGTTTACTATTAGTTTATATCCTATTCCCCGCACATTGACGATACGGATGTGCTCGTCTCCGGCCAGTTTATGCCGCAGTTTGGTGATGAACACATGCAGGCTGCGGGAGTTGAAGAAGCTGTCGTCTCCCCAGAGGTCGAGCAATACATTCTGGGTGTTGACCACCTGGTTACGGTTCTCGCAAAGACGTTTTAGTATCTCGGACTCGCGGTGGGAGAGTTCCACTTCCGTATCCGCGTTAGGTGAAGTCGGGGTGCTGCCTGCAAAAGCAAGTCGTTGAGTGACGGAATTGAAACGGTAGTCACCGATTTCAAAAACGGTAGTTTCTTTGGGCTTTTCCTCTGTAAAGGAGAAAGCTTTGCCTACCAGGGCCTTTATGCGGATAATGAGTTCCTGCATTCCGAAAGGCTTTTTCAGGTAGTCGTTGGCACCCAGCTCAAACCCTTCCACCACATCGTTGATGGCGGAACGGGCGGTAAGGAATAGTACCGGGGTCTGTTTGTCGGTCTGCCGGATGCGGCGCACCATCTCAAAGCCGTCCATGCGGGGCATCATCACGTCTGCCACCAGCACGTCGGGACGGAGGTCGAAGAACTTGCGCAATCCCTCTTCACCGTCTGCTGCGGTGTGGATGATGAAGTTCTGCCCTTCCAATGTGTCCTTGATAATCATGGCGAGGGTCTGTTCGTCCTCAACCAGAAGTACGGTTATCTTTTCCATAATTGTCGCTTTTGTTACAAGTAATGTAAAGCTCCTTAACAAGTAATGTAAAGTACCCTAACAAATAATGTTATCATATCCTTATCGTAAAGGTACTTCCTTTTCCCAACTCACTCTTTACCGATACGCTGCCACCATGCTTCTCTATCATGGTCTTCACATAGAACAATCCCAGCCATAGCCTTTCACATCGTGCAGATTACCCGTGGGTACGCGGTAGAATTTGTCGAAGATGTGCTTCTGCTTCTCGGGAGCAATACCGATACCGTGGTCGCTGACGGAGATTTCGGTCTGTTCATTCTGCCCTTCGACGGTTACCTTGCGGCAATGGATGGCCACTTCGGCCTCTCCGTGCGAATATTTGATGGCGTTGTCTATCAGGTTGCTGATGATGTTGCTGAAATGCGTGCGGTCGGCAAGTACGCTCAAATCTTCCGGTTCGATGTCCACCGATATGTGGACGGAGCTTTCCGCTTTCAGCTTGTGTTGTTCGATGAGCGTTTCCAGAATATCACGTATTGCAAACTCCTCCGGGTGCAGGCGGAAAGTCCTGCGGCGTTCCATACTCATGGAAAGTATCTGTTCAACCAGTCCACTGAGGCGCTGAAGCTGTTCCTGGCAGATACGCAGGTATTTGTCGCGTTGGGCCTTTTCCTCCGCTTGGTTGAAGTTGAGCAGAGCGTCGTTGGCGGCGTAGGCTACGGCGATGGGGGTCTTCAGTTCGTGGGTGATGTTGTTGGTGAAATCGCTCTTCATCTCTTCCAGTGTCTTCTGTTTCAGGATGGTGCGTATCAGGAACCAGAAGGAGAAAGCGAGTACAATCAAGATGATGAATGACGTGGTGAGAATGCCCGACATCTGCCGCAGAACCAGCATGCCGACCGGTTCCATGATGAGACGGTAGCTTTGACTTGTATTGATGTCGAAAGAATAATTATATTCCACAGCTTTTGAGGTAGGCACATAGCCGGGAGTACCGATGTTTACCAATGTATCTATATAGAGAATGGTAGAGTCCCATTTACTGCCTTTGTGAAGATGTAGCAGCCTATGGGGAAGATTGATGTTACGGTCGTGCAGGAATGAAGTCAGCAGCTGTCATAAAGCACTACGTCGGGTCGGAAATGATGTCCAGTCCCGAATGCAGTCCGCGCTGGAAGTAGGTGGCGAGTTCCAGCATACTGTTTTGGTCGCGCAAAATCACATCCAGTCCCCCTTTGGCACTCAATGCGGATTGGGGAGAGCTGTCCGAGTCCCTGACACTGACTTCCACGCGGGTTGAATCGTTCGGGTGGGTCACGTAAACACTGTCTCCTTTGGGCATGAAGGTTTCGTGCAGGGTGGTGTTGTCCAAAGAATCTTCACGGGAGATGGTGGTACTGCTACGGACAAATGATTTTCCGTCATCGCTGTATCCGGCTGATACGCTGACTTCACCGTGGTTTATGTCGTCCTGCTTCATTTTATCCACGCGTATCATCATTTCGTTATAGTCGCTCATGCGCATGGCTTCGGTGATGTCCCTCTCCATTTCACTGTGCATGGTATGGTAGAGCCCCGTCAGCCAGTAGCTTGGTAGCGAAGATGCCGGCCAGGGAGACGATGACAAGTATGGCAATATATTTGAATGGCAGTTTCATGTTTGTTTCCGGTTACTTTTATACATACAAAGGTAAGACTAATATTGTGAACCCTATCATCCGATAAGACTAAATAACACTCCCGATAACACTGGATAACACTTGGTAAGCCGCTGATAACACAAGTTTCTGCTGATTCTGCCGTACTTTGCAGACGAAGATTTACAGAAGAAGAATATGAACATAAATAAAAAGAAGAACATGAAACGATTCTATTTACTCCCTCTTGTATGCTGTGCATTGAGCATCAGCCTTTCGGCACAAGAGAACAACGGCACTGCAACCACCTCCGGTGCGGACGACAACCGTATCCTCAGCGCCGACAGCCTTATCACGACCGATGCCCGTCTGGACAGCCTTTATCAGACCTTGCCGGAAGTGATGATTACCGGTGAACGCCCCATCGTAAAGGCAGCGCAAGGCAAGCTGGTGTACGACCTGCCCCGCCTTATCCGGAACCTCCCCGTAGACAATGCCTACGATGCCGTGAAAGAGCTTCCCGGCGTCATCGAGATGAATGGCGGGCTGCAGTTGGCAGGCCAGGGAGTCACCGTTATCCTGGACGGTAAAGTAACCACCCTCAGCACAGGGCAGCTCTATGCCTTGCTGCGCAGCATCCCTGCCAGCCGCATAGAGAAGGCGGAAGTGATGTACAACGCCCCTGCACGCTACCAGGTGCGTGGCGCACTTATCAATATTACCCTGAAACAATCGGCAGGCGGCCCCGGCTCCTGGCAAGGCGAACTCTATGCCAAGTATCGCCAGAAGCATAACGAAGGCTTTGAGGAACGCGCCAGCCTGCTCTTCAGCAAAAATAAATTCTCAGCAGATTTTCTTTACTCGCACAGCCATGGCCGGAGCTACTCTACTACCGACAAAGAGGCTGTGCACACTCTGGCAGACGGCTCGGTTCACCCCATGACAACAGATGAGGTGGGCCGTGGCCGCAGCATACCCATAATTTCAGGGTAGGGGCGGACTATAACATCGCCAAGGACCATCAGCTGAGTTTCGTCTATAACGGTGGCTATTCCACCTCCCACAACTGGAAGGGCGTGACGGGCACGCAGGTGTCCACAACTCATGGCAATAGTACCGACTGGCTGCACAACGGCCGTCTGGACTATCGTACCCCTTTCGGCCTCAAAGCCGGTGCCGAACTGACCTACTACCGCTCTCCGTCCAACCAACTACTGCATAGCCGTATGCAGGATGAGGAACTCGATTTCTACACGGAAGACTGTCAGCGCATCAACGCTGGAAGTTCTTTCTGGCCCAGGAGCATAACTTGGGGAAAGGCTGGGACTTGAATTATGGAGCCGTCTACACTACCAGTATTGACAATAGCTACCAATATTATTACGATCCCGATACCGGTGAACAGTTGACCTCATCAGATGCCTTGAGCAATATGAAGTCCCGCCGCCGCGAGCAAACTTGGAATATCTATGCAGGTTTCAGCAAGAGTTTCGGCGACAAACTTGCTTTGGACGCTTCTCTGGCTGTGGAGCATTACAAGACTCCCGTCTGGGACCAGTGGGACTGGTATCCCATCGTCAACTTGAACTATATGCCGGCACCGGGACATATCCTTCAGCTCTCTCTGAGCAGCGACAAGGACTATCCCGACTACTGGGCGGTGCAGGATGCCGTCTCTTACATCGGCGGTGGATACTCTGAGCTGCATGGTAATCCGTTGCTGAAACCGGCACAAGAGTATGAGCTGAAAATGACCTATATTTTGAAGAGCAAATACATCTTCAGCGCCTGGTTCAACCATACCAAGGACTACTCTGTACAGACGCTCTACCAATCTTCCGAACGTCTGGTTGAAATCTACAAGACACTCAATTTTGATTATCAGCAACAAGCAGGAATACAAGCCTCTATCCCATTTAAGGTGAAGGATTGGTTGAATTCTCGCCTTACCCTCATCGGCTTGTGGCATCGCGAAAAGGATGGTGATTTCTGGGATATTCCTTTCGACAGAAAGCAATGCTATGGCATTGCCCAGATGAACAATACTTTTACTCTCTCCACCAAACCCGACTTGAAGCTGACGGTGACCGGATTTGTGCATAGTAAAGCCATTCAGGCATCTACGACCTGCCTACGTCGGCAATGTGAATATTGCCCTGCGCTACGGCTTTGCCAAGAACAAAGCCATCCTCAACCTCTACTGCAACGATATTTTTGAGACGGGACAGATTTCTCCCCGCATCCGTTTCAAGACGCAGAATGTGACGAATCATTACTCATGCTTCCGCGAATTCGGCGTATCGTTTACCTATAAATTCGGAGGATATAAGGAGAAGCAACGGGAGGCGGTGGATACGTCGCGGTTCAAATAGATAGAAGATGCAGGTGGTCAGGTGAAAATACGGTATTCTTTTGTACTTTGCCACATCTTTCGTACTTTTGCAACTTTCAAAACATTAAAGTTGTTATTTAAAGAAAAGACTCTGTATGAAATCGGACATTGAAATAGCCCGCAGCATAGAGCTGAAGAAGATAAAGCAGGTGGCTGAAAGTGTGGATATCCCGCGTGACGAAGTAGAGAACTATGGCCGTTACATAGCCAAGATTCCTACGCATCTGATTGATGAAGAGAAAGTGAAGAAGAGCAATCTGATACTGGTGACGGCTATCACGGCTACGAAAGCGGGTATCGGTAAAACAACCGTGTCCATCGGGCTGGCATTGGGGCTGAACAAGATTGGCAAGAAAGCGATTGTGGCTTTACGCGAACCCTCGTTAGGTCCTTGCTTCGGCATGAAAGGCGGTGCTGCCGGTGGAGGATATGCCCAGGTGCTGCCCATGGAGAAGATAAATCTGCACTTTACGGGCGACTTTCACGCCATTACCTCCGCACACAACATGATTTCCGCTTTGCTCGACAATTACTTGTACCAGCATCAGGCGGACGGCTTCGGACTGAAAGAAATCATTTGGCGGCGCGTACTTGATGTGAATGACCGTTCCTTGCGGAGCATTGTCACCGGATTGGGACCGAGCACCAACGGCATTACCGAGGAGTCGGGCTTCGATATTACCCCGGCTTCCGAAATTATGGCTATTCTCTGTCTGGCAACGGACCTCGATGACCTCCGTCGCCGTATCGAAAATATTATTCTGGGATTCCGTTTCGATGGTACTCCTTCACAGTGAAGGAGTTAGGAGTAGCCGGTGCCATTACCGTACTGTTGAAAGATGCTATCAACCCAACTTGGTACAGACTACCGAAGGCTCTGCTGCTTTTGTTCATGGAGGACCGTTCGCAAATATTGCCCATGGTTGCAACTCCATTCTTGCCACAAAAATGGCCATGACATTCGGCGATTATGTAGTGACGGAAGCCGGTTTCGGGGCTGACCTGGGTGCGGAGAAGTTCTACAACATCAAGTGCCGCAAGAGCGGCCTACAGCCCAAGCTGACGATAATCGTGCTACCGCACAAGGACTGAAGATGCATGGCGGTGTCAGTCTGGACCGCATCAAGGAACCCAATATGGAAGGACTGAAAGAGGGCTTCGGCAATCTGGACAAGCATGTACGCAATTTGCGTTCATTCGGCCAGCAGGTCATCGTGGCATTCAACCGTTTTGCCAGTGATACGGACGAGGAGGTGGAAGCTATCCGCCGCCATTGCGAAGAAAAGCTCGAGGTAGGTTTTGCCGTGAACAACGCCTTTGCCAAAGGAGGAGAGGGAGCCGTTGACCTTGCCAATCTGGTAGTAGATACTATCGAGAACAAACCATCCGAACCGCTGACCTTCACCTACGAAGAGAGCGATTGCGTGGAACGTAAAATAGAAAAGGTAGCCTGCAACCTCTACGGGGCAAGCGTAGTGACTTACAGTCTCCACTCCCGCAAGGTTATCAAACTGATAGAGCAGATGGGTATCAGCATTACCCGTCTGTATTGCCAAGACGCAGTACTCCTTCTCTGCCGACCCGAAGATATACGGTGCAGTCAACAACTTTGAGTTCCACATCAAGGATATTGTGGTCAATAACGGTGCGGAAATGATTGTAGCCATCGCCGGTGAAATTCTCCGTATGCCGGGATTACCCAAGAAACCACAAGCCGAACACATTGATATTGTGGATGGTAATATAGAAGGGCTGAGCTAAAACGCGCTCCGCGCGTTTAGAATTAAAAATTAAAGGCTGCGCAGTTCAAAGCGAACATTGCGCAGCTTTTAATTTTTAATTCTTAATTTTTAATTCTGTTTGCTTATTAATAAGCAAACAGCGGGTATTCTTTCATCTTCGCATTGACGCGTGCACGTACCTCTGCGATGACTTGTTCGTTGTCTACGTTGGACAGAACGGTTTCAATCATCTCGGCAATTTCGAGCATCAGGTCTTCCTTGGCACCACGGGTTGTGATGGCAGGAGTACCCAGACGGATACCGGAAGTCTGGAAAGCCGAGCGGCTGTCAAACGGAACCATGTTCTTGTTTACGGTGATGTCGCAGATACCAACGCCTTCTCGGCAACCTTACCGGTCAAATCGGGATATTTGCTGCGCAGGTCCACCAGCATGGAGTGGTTGTCCGTACCGCCGGAAACAATAGTGAAGCCACGGTCCATCAAGCTTGTGCCAGGACAGCGGCGTTTTTCTTCACCTGCTTGGCATATTCTTTCCATTCCGGTTGCAGGATTTCGCCGAAGGCAACGGCTTTGGCTGCGATGACATGTTCCAGCGGACCACCTTGGATACCGGGGAATACGGCTGAATCCAGCAACTGGGACATCATCTTGATTTCTCCCTTCGGAGTTTTCTTGCCCAGGGGTTGGGGAAGTCCTTACCCATCATGATAACGCCACCGCGAGGACCACGCAGAGTCTTGTGGGTAGTGGAGGTCACGATGTGGGCATATTTCACGGGGTTATCCAGTTCACCGGCTGCAATCAGTCCGGCAGGATGAGCCATGTCAATCATTAGGATGGCACCTATCTTGTCCGCGATTTCGCGCATGCGCTTGTAGTCCCATTCGCGGGAATAAGCAGAACCGCCGCCGATAATCATTTTGGGTTTCTCGCGCAGGGCAACTTCTTCCATCTGGTCATAGTCCACACGTCCGGTTTCCTGGTTCAGATTGTATTCGCAGGGAGTATAGATAATACCGGAAGTGTTGACCAGTGAGCCATGGGAGAGGTGACCGCCGTGTGCAAGGTTCAGTCCCATGAATTTGTCGCCCGGATTGAGCACGGCGAGGAATACGGCTGCATTGGCTTGTGCACCGGAGTGCGGCTGTACGTTGGCCCATTCTGCGCCGAAGATCTGTTTCAAGCGGTCGATGGCAATCTGCTCACTCTGGTCTACTACCTCACAACCACCATAGTAACGCTTGCCGGGGTATCCTTCAGCATACTTGTTGGTGAGGCAGGAGCCCATTGCCTGCATAACCTGGTCACTTACAAAGTTCTCTGATGCAATCAGTTCAATGCCTTTGAGCTGACGTTGGTGTTCTTTTTCGATAAGTTCGAAAATTAAATCATCTCTTTCATTCTGCTTATTAGATAAGTTTGATAAATCTGTGTTCTCTTATTAAGCGCACAAAATTTACGGGAAATAAAATGAATAAATTGAAAGAAAAGGAAGAAATTTAACTGTCAAAAGAACACTC
>ENA-OQCP01000458-OQCP01000458.1-human-gut-metagenome-genome-assembly--contig:-NODE-458-length-18456-cov-2.036663_pt1 | contig 18456 bp, 29 predicted proteins | sample MGYA00242760_ERZ504583 | MGnify/ENA primary metagenome ERZ504583 (study PRJEB26092, sample SAMD00036308) | human gut metagenome | host: Homo sapiens | study: EMG produced TPA metagenomics assembly of...
GGCGAAGGCAGACTCATGGGGCAGCTCGGGTGGGATGGTGTACTTTCCATGCGTGGGGGTGGATTCCACGCTCTCCCCTGCCTCGTTTTTGATCCACTCCGGGTGCAGCGGGATGCTGCGCCCATCCGGGCAGAGCACCTCCAACGTATCCCCAAGGCTCCATTTGCCGCGCTGCTGGCAGGAGGCAACACCATTCTCCCAGCTTTCCACAGTGCCCACAAACTCCCACTCACGGATATAAGTAGCGCTGTCGGTTGCCTGGCGGGCCTGCTCGCGGCCAAAGTAGAAGCCCGGGGAGTAGTGCCGGTGGCTGGTACGGGTCAGCTCGGCCAGAACGTCATCGCTCAGCTCAAAGTTATCGTTGAGCGGGTCGGCCAGATACTGATCCAGAGCCTTGCGATAAGCGGCGGTGACGCTGGCGACATAGTAGAACGTCTTGGCACGGCCCTCGATCTTCAGGCTGTCCACACCTGCCTTGCAGATGAGGTCGATGAAGGGAGCTGTGCACAGATCGTTTGCATTGAGGATATAGCTGCCGTTCTCATTTTCGCCGATCTCATACAGCTGGCCCGGGCGGGTCTCCTCGCTGAGGTAATACTTCCAGCGGCAGGGCTGGGCGCACTGGCCCCGGTTTGCATCCCGGCCTGCCATGTAATTGGAGAGCAGGCACCGGCCCGAAATGCTCATGCACATGGCTCCGTGGACAAACGCCTCAATCTCCAGCTCCGGCGGGGTCTTATCGCGCAGGGTGGCGATATCCTGCAGGCTCATCTCACGGGCCAGCACCACACGCTTTGCACCCATGTTGTAAGCGGCACGCGCAGCGGCCCAGTTGGTGATGCCGGTCTGGGTGGACATGTGGACATCGATCTCCGGGGCGAACTGCTTACAGGCTTCCAGCACGCCCAGATCGGCCACGATAAAGGCATCCACACCGGCGGCAGCAGCAGCCTTGATGGCTTCGGGCAGGCGGTCAGCTTCCTCATTGGTGGGCAGCGTGTTCATGGTCAGATAGACCTTGCGGCCGCGGGCATGAGCGTAGATCACACCCTCGGCCAGCTGCTCCGGCGTAAAATTGGCAGGAGCGACCGCATACCGAACTCCGGCAGGCTGCAATAAACAGCGTCTGCTCCATAGTTGATGGCATAACGCAGGCGCTCCAAGTCGCCTGCCGGGGCCAGCAGTTCCGGGATCTGTAACATAAAATCGTCCTCTCTTTTTAGCACCCTCTCTGTCATCGCTGACGCGATGCCGCCTCACCGGATCGGTTTCTGCAAACCTGACTCCGGAGCCGCAGTTGGCTCGCCCCTTGGGAGAGCTTTCAGCATAGCGGAATGAGAGGGACTTACTTCTTCAAACTCTGATTGACTTCAGCCGCTTTCCGGCAGTTGGCCTGATGTTCTGCATAGGTCTTGGCGTAATAGTAGTGGCCGGAAAGGTCCGTAACAAAGAAATAGCAGTCCCTGACTTCCTCATCACACTGAGGTGCCAGAGCAGCCTGGATCGCGGCAAGGCCCGGGTTTGAGATCGGCCGGCGGGCAGGCCGGTGCAGGTGTAGGTATCGTAGGCATTCCGGATGTTCTCGGGGATATTCTCCCAGCCGCCATAATACGGAGCCACCCAGTTCCAGAGGTAGTTGTTGTCCTCATCGCTCTGGACATAGCTGGAGGTGTTGCTCTGGAGCTTGGGGTAGGGCGAACCCTCGGCCAGACGGTTGCGGAACACCTGCGCCACATTGGAATCCTGATCGTTGCCCGCTTCCTCCTGCACAAAAGAGGCCAGTGTAATGACCTCGGGCAGGGTCAGCTCCTGCTTTTCCAGTTCCCTGTACATCTCGTCCGTAAACTGCTTATCGAAGTGTGCATAGAACGTTGCAACATAATGATGCACGGTATCGTCCGTCAAAAACTCATAGGTGTCCGGAAAGAGGTAGCCTCACACTTCATAAAGCGGTCGGGGGCATCGTCCGGGACATACTGCCAGAAGGTGTACTCACTGAAATCTCCGGTGTTGGCTTCTTCCAAAAACTCCTCGGCAGTACACAGACCGGCTTCCTCCATTTTCCGGGCAATAGCAATGGCGGTGGTTCCCTCCGGGAAGGTCAGCCGCACCGAATCCGCTTGGCATACGCAGACAACTCTGTGATCAGCCATCGTAGGAATATCCGCCGGTTTGCAGCGTAAAATCACCGTACTGCAGTTTTCCGGCGGCACCCTTGTGCCCCACATACCAGCGGAACAGATAGGCCGAACGGATCACTCCAGCCTCCTTCAGCTCCTTTGCGATGGCAGCAACGCCGCTGCCTGGGGGATGCTGACGGTCACCTCTGCACCCGGCTTTCCTCCATTGCCGTTGATCTCGTTATACGCAAACACACCTGCTGCACCGACTGTCAGTACCAGCAGCAACAGCACGGCCAACAGGATCTTCAGCGCACTGCCTTTTTTCTTTTTCTGGTGTTTCTCTGCATATCCACGTTCCTTTCAGTCCATCATCAGGCGCATGTAGCTCTCCGAAACATCAAAAGGTTCTCCTTCAAAGCGGATGAGGCCATACTCCTGCCGGGTTCCCTCGCCCAGGAACAGATTCTGGCAGCCCCCACCGTGATGACAGCCTTTTCCACAATGACCTCTTTCTCCCGGGCGGCTTCCATCAGCACCTCGCAGCACGGTCATTTTCCGCCATCATCTCCACAAAGTAAAGGGTATCCTCCCTGCGGAAATAGATGCCGTAGCCCTGCTCACTGGATACGATGGTCGCGCCACGGGAATACAGGTCCCGCAGAACTTCCCCCATCTGCTCCGGCGGCAGCTGAACGGTGTCGGGCCAGTATTTTGCCCGCAGCTCGCAGAGTTTTTTCGCCGTCACGGAATCGAATTCCGCCTGGCTCCACAGGTTGCGCTCCACTTCCCGGGGCAGGCAGCGCAGGGCAAAGGCTTTCTGGAAGCCTTTATCCTGCAGCAGCGTTGATTGTTCCGGGCTGGTGGCACTGCCACCACAAAGCCTGCGCCCCGCAGTTTCTGCTGGGCGCACAGGGTATCCACCAGGCCCGCAAGGAGCAGGCTGCCCTGCCCGCACAGACCGAACAGATAGCTGCCCGGGCGGCCCTGCAGGGTCACCGGCACAGCCAGTGCCACAGCCTCAATGTGGTCGTTTTCCTCCGCGACGTAGACATTCTGCACCCCGCAAAGCGCTCCACAGCGCCACGGACAAACTCCTCCGTGTCGCCGCGCTGGGCCTGCCACAGGGCCAGCACCTCCGCCCAATCGGACGGCTGCATCAAACGGTACATGATATAGGATGCCTCCTTTTGTTTCAAATAACAGCGAGAGCAAGAGTTCTGACCTCTCCCTGAATATCCTCAATGCTCCGCATCTTCTCCCCTGCCGTGCAGTGACGGTATCCCAGCCGAGGTGAGCGGCGCAGTATTCTGCCGCCCGGCGGCTGCGGGCCAGATATTCGGTGTCCTTTTCATGGACATCCTTCCTGGTCTCGTCGCCATGGTAGCGGGCAGTCATCAGCCGCTGGCTCACCGCCGGGTCAACCTGCAGATAGATCACCTTATCCGGTGCAGGCAGGCCCAGCAGGTGGTATTCATAGTCAAAGAGCCACTGCAGGAATGTGTCCCACTGCTCCGGCGGAAGCTTCGAGCACTGATGCACAGCATTGGAGGTGGTGTAGCGGTCAGCGATCAGGATGCCGCCTTCCTCGTAGAACTCGCCCCAGTCCGACTTATACCCCGCATAGCGGTCCACCGCATAAAAGCTGGATGCCGCGTAGGCGTTGACATCGTCAGGCTTGTCACCAAACTGCCCGGCCAGATACATCTTGACCAGCGCACTGGAATCACTGTCATAATCCGGGAAGGTGATCTCTCTTACCAGATGATCCGTCACCGTCAGGTGCTTTGCCAGCAGCTTAGCCTGCGTGCCTTGCCGCTGCCGTCCAGCCCTTCCAGAACGATCAGCTTGCCTTTGCTCATACACCAGCCTCCTGCTTGATGGCCTCATACTTTGCGCGGACTTCGGCAGTTCTGCCGCAGCACATCTTGCCCTCGGGGCAGGGGCCGCTGACACAGGCCGGGCCGGCCTTGGCAAAGATATGGGGTGCCACCGGGTAGACCAGCCGGAACATCTCCTCAGCCAGTTGACGGATCTCCCACTGAGCACGGGAGCAGCAGCGCAGATGGAAGAAATTCTGCAGACTGCGGGCGTTCATGGTCACGACCATCTTCGTCTCGCAGGCGTTGGGCAGCACAAAACGGGCATCCTCGTTGGCCTGTTTGGAGGCCTTGGCGCGGGCCTGCTTTTCGGGCATCCCCTCCGCCATCAGGCGGGCAGTGTGGCCGTCCTCCAGCTTTTTTGCAAGGTCCAGGTAGCGCTTCGCATCCTCATCCATGCTCTCAAGAAAGGCTGCCTTTGCCTCAGGGATGGCCTCGATCTCCGGCGGGATGACATAGTGGAAGTCGTCCAGCCGGACATACCGCTGGCTCTGGACACTGAAGGATGCGATGCGGTGCCGGGTGATCTGGGCCAGCAGGGTACGGCTCACACCCTCAATGCCAAAGGTGAAGCTGGCATGTTCAATGGGGCTGGCATGGCCCAGGTCGCTGAGCATGGTCAGGAACTTGGCCGTTTTCTCCTCGGTCAGGCCGTCCAGCAGGTCGGTGATATGGGCATCGGAGTAGCAGAGCTTGGCCGCTGCCGCCACCACCTTTTCCGGTTCCGGGGTATGTGCGATCAATCGAACGGTCATCATAGTTTTCTCATTCCTCCGTAATTTTCGTCAGCGGCGCAAAATTTGCCATGGTTTTCTTCACACCGACTTTTTCAAAGTTGATCTCCACGATCTGGTCTCCGGCAGCGGCCTTGACCGCCAGCACCCTGCCCCGGCCAAAGACCTTGTGCTCCACAATGTCGCCCACCTCATAATGCTTTGGGCCGGTGGATGCCGGGCGGGAAGCTGCCGGGCTCCCCGGAAAGCTCACGGGTTTGGACGCTGCTTGGGGGCCGCGGGGCGGCCATAGCCCACACCAAAACCGGAGGAGCCGGACGTGCGCGGGGTGCTGCTTCCGCTGCCAAACCCGGAAGCACTGCTGCCACGGCCTGCATAACCGGAGCCGAAGCCGCCGCGCTCAGAGGCATTGTATTCACGGTTGAGGTAGCTGCTGCCGGTGCGGCCGCCGAAGCTGCTGGAATTGCGGCCCCAGCCGGACGCGCCGGAGTAGCCCGAGGCCCCGCCGGGAACGGTATCACTGTAACTGGAACCCCAGCCCATGGAAGAACGGCGTTCCAACGCCGGGCTGCGGGTCTCTTCTATATACTCCGGCTCGATCTCGCGCAGGAAGCGGCTGGGTTCGTTGCGCTGGGTGCGGCCGTAGAGCATCCGGGAGACGCTGTTGGAGATATACAGCTCCTTCTTGGCGCGGGTGATGCGACATAGGCCAGACGGCGCTCTTCCTCCAGATCTGCCTCGGAGTATTTGCTCATCTCGCTGGGGAACACCCCCTCCTCCATGCCAATGAGGAACACATAGGGGAATTCCAGACCCTTTGCAGAGTGGATGGTCATCAGGACACCTGGTCAGCGCTCTCGTTGTAGCTGTCAATGTCGCTGATGAGGGCGATATCCTCCAGGTAGCCTTCCAGTGAAGCATCCTCGCCGTGCTGGTCGCAGTAGTTTTTGACGTTGTTGACCAGCTGGCCCAGGTTCTGCAGGCGGTCTGCCGCATCCTCGTGGCCCTTGGCCGCATCGGCTTCCAGCATGGCCTTGTAGCCGGTCACCTCAATGACATCCTGGGCAAATTCGTCCAGTGTCCTGGTTTCCAGCGATTCCTGCAGTTTTTCGTAGATCTGCCAGAATTTCAGCAGCGGCATGATGGCACGGCTGAGTTTGGCGTATGCATCCGCGTGGGAGATGACTTCCAGCATACTGATTCCCTGCTGGGCGGCAAGGTCAGCGATCACGTCAACGGTGGTATTGCCGATCTTCCGGGCAGGCTCGTTGATGATGCGGCGCAGGCGCACATCATCCCGGGCGTTCGCACGATGGACATATAGGAGTGGATGTCCTTGACCTCTTTGCGGTCATTGAAGCGCTGGCCGCCCACGATCTTATGGGGAATGCCGCGCGGGTAAAGTAGCTTTCGATGGGGGCCGACTGGGCATTCATACGGTAGAGCACCGCATGGTCCGCCAGATGCCCGCCCTCTTTCAGGTGCTCACCGATGACATCCGCAATGTGCATGGCTTCGTCCTGCTCATTCTCGGCAGTGTAGACCTGCACCTTGTCGCCCTCGTCGTTCCGGGTCCACAGGGTCTTGCCCTTGCGCTCGGTGTTGTGCTGGATGACGCAGTTGGCAGCATTCAGGATGTTGGAGGTGGAGCGGTAATTCTGCTCCAGACGGATGGTCTTGGTACCGGGGAAGATGCGCTCAAAGTTCAGAATGTTCTCAATGGTGGCACCGCGGAAACGGTAGATGCTCTGGTCATCGTCACCGACAACGCAGATGTTCTTTTCCGGGCCGGTGAGCAGGCTGACCAGCCGGAACTGGGCCACGCTGGTATCCTGATACTCGTCCACCAGCAGGTAGCGGTACTTGTTCTGGTAGAACTCCCGCACATCCTCGTGCTCCGCCAGCAGCTGCACGGTCTGGTAGATCAGGTCGTCGAAGTCGAAGGCTCCTGCCTCCCTGAGCTTTTTTTCGTAGGCGGCGTAGACTTTGGCGGCAATGGCTCCCTTGGTGTCCCGGGCCGGGGTGCGCAGCGCCTCCTCCGGGCTGACCAGCTGATCCTTCCAGCGGCTCATCTGGTTGATGGCGCTCTTGATCGGGAAGAACTTATCGTCGATGCTCAGTTCCTTATAGACTGCCTTCATCACGCGCTGGGAGTCATCGGTATCATAGATGGTAAAGCTGCGGGGGTAGCCGATGGATTCTGCCCAGCGGCGCAGGATGCGCACACAGGCCGAGTGGAAGGTGGAGGCAAACACCTCGTCCCCCTCTTCGCCGCCCAGCATATTGCGCAGGCGCTCTTTCAGCTCCCCTGCCGCCTTGTTGGTAAAGGTGATAGCCATCACGTTCCAACTGCGGACAGCGTTCTGCCGCAGCATCCCGTCCAGCCAGGCGGGCGCGTCGGTGCCGGTCATAATTGCCGTTTTCAGGGCCTTGACATCCTCCTCTGTCACCTCACGGGGGGTCCAGCTGGAACCGTGGGCCGAGCCAAACCGGATCAGGTTTGCAATGCGGTTGACCAGAACAGTGGTCTTGCCGCTGCCTGCACCGGCCAGAATGAGCAGCGGGCCGTCGGTGGTAAATACCGCCTGCCGCTGCATATCGTTCAGGCGGCCAAACTGCTTTTCAATATAGGTATCGCGCAGAGCGCAGAATTCCTGTTGGAGACTTGCTGCCATTGTTTCACCTGTTCTTCTATAAAATCACTTACTTTATAAGTATATCACAATTCAAGAGGGTTGTACATAAAAAACCGCCCTTCCTGTACAGCACAGGAGGGGCGGCAGTGTTCAGATAAAGCTTAGCCGAAGATGTTGATCAGGATACCGGCAGCAACAGCGGAGCCGATAACGCCAGCGACGTTGGGGCCCATGGCGTGCATCAGCAGGAAGTTGGAGGGGTTCTCACTCTGGCCGACCTTCTGAGAAACACGGGCAGCCATGGGAACAGCGGAAACACCAGCGGAGCCGATCAGGGGGTTGACCTGACCGCCGGTCAGGGCGTACATCACCTTGCCGCACAGAACGCCTGCAGCGGTACCAAAGGAGAAGGCGATCAGACCCAGCACGATGATGAACAGGGTGCGGCTGTTCAGGAAGGTGTTTGCAGAGGTGGTGCAGCCAACAGACAGGGCCAGGAAAATGGTGATGATGTTCATCAGCTCATTGCCGGCAGTCTTCTGGATACGATCCACAACGCCGGACTCTTTCATCAGGTTGCCCAGCATCAGCATACCGACCAGAACGGCAGCATCAGGAACGATCAGAGAAACAATGATGGTGACCATGATGGGGAAGATGATCCTCTCGGTCTTGGACACGGTGCGCAGCTGCTTCATTACGACCGTGCGCTCTTTCTTGGTGGTGAGCGCCTTCATAATGGGCGGCTGGATCACGGGCACCAGAGCCATGTAGCTGTACGCCGCAACAGCGATGCTGCCCAGCAGCTCAGGTGCCAGACGGGAGGTAACAAAGATGGCAGTAGGGCCGTCTGCACCGCCGATGATGGAGATTGCAGCGGACTGCTTCTGGGTGAAGTCCACAATGCCGGTAGCAGCCAGCAGACGAGCGCCCATGTAAGTGCAAAGATACCGAACTGAGCGGCAGCGCCAGCAGCAGGCTCTTGGGGTTGGAGATCAGGGGGCAAAGTCGGTCATGGTGCCAATGCCCAGGAAGATCAGCGGGGGGTAAATGCCCAGCTTGACACCCATATAAAGCATATCGGCCAGACCACCGTTGTTCAGGATCTCGATCCACATCGGGTGCTCGAGACCATCACCAACGAAGTACTGCATATGGATAATGCCGCTGCCGGGCAGGTTGGCAAGGATCATGCCGAATGCCATGGCAGCAGGATCAGGGCTCAAATTCCTTTACGATGGCCAGGTACAGCAGGAAGCAGCCCACGCAGATCATGATCGCGTAGAGGTAGCCGCCCGGCTCACCGAACCGTGCAAAGCCGGAACTCTGGAAAATACCGACCAGAGTATCGATAAACTGTGTCATGTTTTTCCTCCTGTGTTAAAAAGGTGCGGTGGTGTCGTTGACACCAGCCTTGCTCCAGCCATTTGCAGCACGGCGCACGGCCTTCAGGGTGTACTTGCCATTGCCCATGGCATGGATGGCGGCCATAATTGCGGCAACCACATCGCCGGGAATGCCTTCCTCCACCACAGGGCAGGAGCAGCCTGCTGCACAGGGGCAGCGGGCTTTGCGGCAGCCTTGGGAGCAGCAGGCTCCTTGGCTGCCTTCTTCTTGGCGGCCATACCGTCGAAGATCTTGCCTTCCAGCATGATGATGAGCATCAGCAGGACGAGGATGGCAAACACCAGCACGATACCGGTAATGGTGATAACCACATCAGAACCCAGATTCATGGTCTTCCTCCTAATAATAATTTACTCCGCACTCCGGAGCAGCCCCGGCGCGCAAAAAGCGATTTGAAAATATTATACAATATTTCCCGACCTGATTCAACAAGTATGAACAAAATTTTGTTGCAACTTTTCCAATTTCTTAACGAGCCGGGTCAGGGCCCCGGTTAACGGCGGCCCATGCGGGGGGTCGCATCCAGGAAGCCGGTCTCCAGCTTATCGTTCAGGCCCAGGCTCATGGCAGTGCCCAACGCCACGCAGTTCACGGGATCGGGCGAGACGGTCACATCCACCTTGAGTTCCTGGCTCAGGTATTCGGGCAGGCCGTGCAGCTGTGCGCCGCCACCGGTCAGCACCACACCATTGCGGAAGATATCGCCTGCCAGCTCGGGCGGAGTCTTTTCCAGCACCTGATGGGCGGCAGTGCCGATCTGCTCACTCAGCATCATCACAGGCTCGTAGAGGTCGCTGGTGGAAACATTCACCTTGATGGGCAGGCCGGTCAGCAGGCTGCGGCCCTTGACTCCATCGTCTCGTCAAAATCAGCCTTCTGGGGGCAGCAGGCGACGTTCTTTTTCAGCTGCTCTGCGGTACGCTGGCCGATGGCAATGCTGAACTTGTTGCGGACATGCTTCAGGATCTCGTCATCATAGTGGTTGCCCGCCACACGGACACTGGTGGCCTTGACCTTGCCGCCCAGAGACAGGACAGCGATATCGGTGGTGCCGCCGCCGATATCAATGATCATCCGCCATCGGGCTGGGTGATGTCGATGCCGGAACAGTGCAGCGGCAATGGGCTCATCGATCAGGTAGACCTGACGGGCACCGGCGGCCATCACGGCCTCCACCACGCATCGCTCTCAATGCCGGTGATGGCAGCGGGCACGCAGACAGCCACCCGGGGCTTGACCATGTGGGAGCTGTACACCTGATTCACAAACCGGCAGATCAGCTCCCGGGTCATGGTGTGGTCGCTGATGACACCGTCCTTCAGCGGGAAAATGGCGGAAATATAGTTGGGGGTGCGGCCTACCATGGCCAGGGCCTTGTCGCCCACCTCCAGCACGGAGTTCTTGCGGGTATCCATTGCCACCACGCTGGGCTGGTTGAGCACGACCCCCTGCCCTGCCTGTGCAATGATAATGGTCGTTGTGCCCAGATCGATGCCGATGTCATTCTGTGCCATAATGAAACGTTCCTTTCTCTGCTCCCCTGTTTTCTATCGTAAATGCGTTCGGGCGGGAAATCAAATCAATTTATATTGTAGCATAAGCCAGTAAAAAAGTATAGACCAAACCTCTCCTAGTAGGAGAGCTGGCGCAAAGCGCCTGAGAGGTTATTCTGCCGCCATCTGTTCCGGCGGCAGATTCTCTTTCAGCAATTCGCACAGGCCGCTGTACCGCAGGTTCTGCCGGACATTGGACATCATCCGGTTCACCACGTCCCGCCGCCCGGCCACGATGCACAATTTGCGGGCGCGGGTCACGCCGGTGTAGAAGAGGTTGCGGTAGCAGAGCCTTGGCGGCACCTGCGCCACCGGCAGCACCACCGCCGGGAACTCGCTGCCCTGGCTCTTGTGCACCGTGATGGCGTAGGCGATCTCCAGCTCGTTCAGGTTTTCCGCCGGGTAAAGCAGGCGGCGGTCATCCATCCGCACCACCATGGAGCGGTCGCGCATGTTGATGGATTCCACAATGCCGATATCGCCGTTATAGGCTCCCACGCCCTGTTCCCCGCCAATGCGGTTCCAGACGATCTCGTAGTTGTTCCGCACCTGCATCACCTTATCGCCCACCCGGAACACCCGGGAGGCGCTCTGGAGCTGGGGTTTGCCCTTCTGCTCCGGGTTGAGCAGGTTCTGCAGCTCCACATTCAGCGCCTGGGTGCCGGTGGGTCCCAGCTTGGTGGGGCAGAGCACCTGAATGTCCCGGACAGGGTCAAAGCCATAGCTCCGGGGCAGACGGGTGGTGACAAGATCGCACACCAGTTTCTGCGCCGCATCGCCGTCCGATTCCAGAAAGAAGAAATCGTCTGTCTTGCCGCCCTTCTGCAGCGGCTCACTGCTGATGATATGGTGGGCGTTCTCCACAATAAGGCTGCGTCTGGCCTGCCGGAAGATCTCGTTCAGGCAGACCGTGGGCACCAGCCCGGAGCGGATGACCTCCCCCAGAATGTTGCCGGGCCCCACGCTGGGCAGCTGGTCGCATCGCCCACCATGATAATGCGGCAGCTGTACCGCAGGGCCGCAATGAGCGCCTGAAACAGCTTCACATCCACCATACTCATCTCATCCAGAATGACCACATCGCATTTGAGCAGGTTCTTGTCATTGTGGATGAAGCTGACCACGCCGCCGGAGTAGTCCACCTCCAGCAGGCGGTGGATGGTAGATGCCTTGCGGCCGGTCAGTTCACTCAGCCGTTTGGCCGCACGGCCCGTGGGAGCACAAAGTGCCACCCGGTCGGCCTGATGTTCCAGCAACTGCAGGATGGCATTGACTGTGGTGGTCTTGCCGGTGCCGGGGCCGCCGGTCAGCACAAGGCAGTTTTCGGTCATGGCCTTGCGGATGGCTTCCCGCTGCAGGGGCGCATAGGCAAAGCCTGGGTCAGCTCCAGCACCTGGATGTTTTTATCAAAGTCCCGCACCTTCTGCTTCTCCCGCTTCGCCAGCAGGGCCAGCCGGTCGGCAATGGCCTGTTCTGCTTCCAGCAGGTCAGGCAGATAAATATACGGCACCGCTCCAGCATCTTTACGCCAAGCTGCCCGGTCTCAATGCAGTGGTCCAGCGCGCGGGCCAGCTTTTCGGGCGGCTGCTGGATGAAGTGGGATGCCGTGTCCAGCAGCTGCGCACGGGGCAGACAGGTGTGGCCGTTGCCCGCGTTATGGCGCAGGGTACGGAGAAGCGCCGCCTCCAGCCGCTGGGTGCAGTCCCCTTCCATGTGGTAATACTGTGCAATGCTGTCCGCATGGCGGAAATCCAGCTGCAGGGGTTCCCCACAGAGCAGATAAGGGTTCTGGGAGATGGCCTGCATGGCACTGGGGCCAAAGACGCGGAATACCTCCATGCGCGGCGGGGGCTGATCTCGAACTGGGCCAGATAGGCGATCAGCTCCCGCATTCCGAACATCCGCTTGAACTCCTGCTGGATGCGGTCGGCCTTGTCTGCGAGATGCCGGGGATCAGGGTGAGCTGGGCGGGATCGTTGGCGATCACTTCCAGCGCCGCCGCGCCGAATTTGTCGATGATCTTATTGGCCGTGCGCGCCCCAATGTAAGGCAGAGAACCGCTGGCAAGAAAGGCGTATACCGCTTCCAGATCCTTCGGCATATCGGTCTCGCATTCCTGGGCGTGGAACTGGCGGCCATAGGTGGCGTGGTTCTCATATTTACCGCGGCAGACCACGCTCTCGCCCGCATGGAGCTCGCCCACGATCCCGCACACCACGGTCACCGTGCCGCCGCCGGAAATTTCAAACACCGTGTAGCCGTTATCCGGGTTCTCGTAGATAATGTCCTCCACCGTTCCCTCGATCTGTTCCAGCTCCATGCTCCTCACCCCCCTTGTGACATAATTATTTATAGTATAATCGTTTTGGTGTTATTTGTAAAGGAATTGGGCAGGTCCTGCTCTATACATTCCCTCAGCCCTCGCTAACGCCAAGGCCTCGCCTACTCGGAGAGGTTGGACGGAGGAGAGCGCAGCAAAAGAGCCGCCCTTCTGCGGTTTCGCAAAAGAGCGGCTCAATTTTTACAAGTTTGCGTGCGGTCTTGCTTTTTCCTGTTTCAGCTTCCGGAACACAACGATATACGCCGGGATCAGGAAGAAGCAGGCAAAGAACCATGCCACCGGGTTTGCAATACAGGCGGCAAAATAGCCCCACAGCGGCACGAACAGGAAACCCACCAGAGCACGGGCGATCATCTCTGCCACACCGGCAAACATGGCCAGGCTGGAATAACCCAGACCCTGAATGGTGTAGCGGTAAATGATAAGGACCGCCAGCGGGATATAGAACACGCTGTTCCAGAAGATGAAGCTCTGGCGTTGGCCATGATCTCGGTCTGGCTGCTCTCAAGGAACAGGCCGATCAAAGCCTTATCCAGCACGCGCAGGATCAGGAAGGATGCCACGCTGTACACACAGCCGATGCCCAAGGCGGTGTTCACGCCCTTGTTCACACGGTTCAGGTCGTTGGCTCCCATGTTCTGGCTGGCGTAGGTGGTCATGGCCGTGCCAATGCTCTCCAGCGGGACGGACAGGAACTGTGCCGCCTTGCCGCCTGCAGTCTGCGCTGCCACGATGTCGCTGCCCAGGCCATTGACCGCACCCTGCAGCACAACGGAACCGATGGCGTGATGCTGCACTGCAGGCCCATGGGGATGCCCATGCCGCACAGCTTGACACAGTGCTGTCTGCTCAGGCGGCTTTCTTCTTTGTTCCAGCGCAGCTCATTATAATGCTTGAGGATGTACCACAGGCTGCCCAAACCGGCCACTGCCTGGCTGAACACGGTGGCGAACGCCGCACCGAACACGCCCATCTTGAAGGTGATGATGCAAAGCAGGTCCAGCCCGATGTTCAGAAAACTTGCCACCAGCAGGAAATACAGAGGCCGCTTGCTGTCACCCAGAGCGCGCATCAGGGCGCTGGTCATGTTATACAGCAGCGTAAACGGGATGCCGATAAAGATGGTGCGGATGTAGATATCTGCCAGATCAATGATGTTGTCCGGGGTATTGGTCCAGACCAGAATGGAACGGGTCATGGCCACCGTGACCACGGTGAGCACTGCGGCAAAAAAGACACTCAGCCAGACGGCATTGGCGGTGTAGCGGCGCATCTCCACATAGTCTTTCGCACCGAATGTCCACGAGATAGGGATGGAGAAGCCGCAGGCAATGCCGTTGACAAAGCCCAGCACCAGATAGTTCAGACCGCCCACACTGCCGACCGCCGCCAGGCTTCCACGCCCACAAAGCGGCCCACGATGATGGTATCTGCCAGATTATAGAACTGCTGGAACAGGCTGCCAAGCATCAGCGGCACCGCAAAGGCAAGGATCAGCTTGAGCGGGCTGCCCTGCGTCATATCTTTCGTCATACGCACGTTCCTCCTTGGGAAAGCATCACAGACCTTATCACACGAATTTTTTCCGACAAAAACGCCCTGCCGCGCAATGGGCAGGACGTTTTTGTTCATGTGGGTATTATATCAGGTTGCGATGAATTTTCAAGAGGTTTTTTCAAATTTTTCAGTGCCTCCCGGCAGATGCTTCAGCAGCTGGAACAGAATGCTCCAGAACCCCGTTCCGGCATTACCCGAAGGAGGGGGTCTCCTCATCCGGAATGCTCAGCGGCGGGTCATTCTGAATAGTGTGCGAGGAACTGTCTGGTACGCTCCTCCCGGGGATGATCGATGAGCTGTTTGGCAGGGCCCTCCTCCACGACCACGCCGCCATCCATGAACAGGATGCGATCGGCCACATCGCGGGCAAAGTGCATCTCATGGGTAACAATGATCATCGTGGTCTTGCGGTCAGCAAGATCGCGCAGGACCTTCAGCACCTCGCCGGTCAACTCCGGGTCGAGGGCGCTGGTGGGCTCATCAAAGCAGAGGATATCCGGGTGAAGCGCCAGCGCGCGGGCAATGGCCACACGCTGCTGCTGGCCGCCGGAGAGCTGATGCGGGTAGTGGCCGGCCCGCTCCGAAAGGCCCATCTGCGCCAGCAGCTCTCTTGCCTGCTGTTCCAGCTCCGCGTGGATGACTTTTTTTATTCGCCTGATACTCCGGGCGTTCCTTTGCCAGCAGCTCCCCTGCCAGCATCACGTTCTGCAAGGCCGTGTACTGCGGGAACAGGTTGAAGTTCTGGAACACCAGACCAAAGTGGAGCCGTTTTTTGCGGATCTCGCTTTCCTTCTGGGTGGCAGGGTCGGCGGCATCCCACATGGTCTCGCCGTTCACCTTGATCACACCCGTGTCAGGCCGTTCCAGAAAGTTCAGGCAGCGCAGCAGCGTCGTTTTGCCGGAACCGGACGAGCCGATGATCGCCAGCGCTTCCCCCTGCTCCAGATCCAGGGAGATGTCCTTCAGCACATGGGTCTCGCCAAAATTTTTTCCGATACCGGAAGCTTCGAGCAACGCCATAATCTATCTGCCTCCTTAGCAGCGGAAATAATCGAGCTTTTTCTCAGCCCAGTTGAACAGGATGGTCAGCGCGCCCACAAACACCAGGAAGAAGAGCGCGGTAGAGAACAGTGGCCAGATCAGGCCCTTTGCGCTGTACTCCTTGGCCATCATAATGATCTCCTTATTGGCAATGGTGTTTGCCAGCGAGGTATCCTTGACCAGTGTGATGATCTCGTTGCCCATGGGGGGCAGGATGCGCTTGACGACCTGAAGCAAGGTCACCTTGAAAAAGATCTGTGTTTTGGTCATGCCAAGCACCTGCCCGGCCTCAGTCTGCCCCTTGGGCACTGCTTCAATGCCGCCGCGGTAGATCTCAGAAAAATAGCAGGCATAGTTGATGGCAAAGGCCACCACCGCCGCCACCATCCGTCCGCCGGAGCCGGAGGGCCATGGGTTGTTCATGCCCAGCAGGCCGGGGCCCAGATAGATCACAATGATCTGCAGCATCAGCGGGGTGCCGCGGATGATCCAGACAAAGGTCTTGACCAGCCCGGCCAGCGGCTTGCAGCGGCTCATGGAGCCAAACGAGACCACCAGCCCCAGCGGCAGTGCAAACAGCAGTGTCAGGGCAAAGAGCTCACAATTGAGCAGGAACGCGCCGGATAGCGCATAAGAATCACAGACACAAAAACACACCTTTTTTATTCAGAATCCATATTCCCTTCCATCACAGCCGGTGAAAGTTCCCCCTGCTCGGGAGCCTTTCACGCATCGGCAACAAAAAGCCTCCCTCACCGAGGGAGGTTGCATCGCATAGCGATGACAGAAGGATTTTTTCAACAAATTCAGTCAGCCAGTGCCAGATCGTACTTATCGGCCAGTGCCTGCATGGTGCCATCGGCCTTCAGTGCATCAAAGGCCTCATCCACAGCGGCGGCAGCATCACTGCCCTTGCGGAATGCCACGCCGTACTCCTCAGCGTTCAGCTCGTCCACGATCTTCAGGTCAGCATAGTCAGTGCCCTCACCGATCATAGCGTTGGCCAGGGTCAGATCAAGTACAGCGGCATCGGCAGTGCCTGCGGCAACTTCCATCAGGCAGTCGGTCTGAACACTCTTGGCGACGTAATCAGCCTGTGCCAGGTTCTCGTCCCCCTCAATGGCGGCCTCACCGGCGGAACCAGCCTCGGCAACCACGGTCTTACCCACCAGGTCAGCGGTGGCATAATCAGTGCCATCTTTCACTACGACCACCTGTGCGTTCTTGGCATAGGCCTTGGTGGCAGCGGTGTTCTGCATGATGTCATCGGTCAGGGTCATACCGTTCCAGATGCAGTCGATGCTCTTGGCATCCAGCTCCACGACCTTGGTATCCCAGTTGATCTCCACAAACTCCGGCTCCACGCCCAGCTTTTCGCAGACAGCAGTGGCCAGCTCGGTATCAAAACCCGTGAAGTTGCCATCGGCATCGGTGTAGTTCATGGGCTCGTAAACGGTGTAGCCGATGACCAGCTTTCCCTTGCCCTTGATGTAATCCAGGTCGCTGCCTGCGGTCTGGGAAACGGCAGCACTGCCGGAAGCAGAAGCAGAGGCAGATGCGGCAGTGGAAGTGGAAGCGGCACCGCCGCAGGCGGCAAGCTCAGTGCCATGCACCGGCCAGGAATGCAGATACAAGACGTTTCATATACGGTTCCTCCCTCAGTGGCAAGCAGCCTTGTTTTATTGCTTTACCATGCTAAATCGCTAAACTGTGGTTATAGAATAACGCGTTTTCAGCCATTTGGCAAGGGGGAAAACTGATTTTCGCAGTTTGCTCAATCTTTACCGCTTTACCACGCAAAGCGGTCATTTTGACAAAACAAAAACGCCGCGTCGCAGCTGCCAAACGCGGCGAGATGTTTCTCTCTGAAAATTCAGCGGAATGCCGCCCCCCCCTATCCGGGAGAGCCGGTGCGCGATTGCGAGACCGAAAAGGGTTTCCTCCTCAGCTCATGGCATCCAGCGCCGCCTTTTGCAGATCGGTGATGTCAATGGTACACAGAGCCTTCAGGTCGGCATCGCCGCCGGAAAGCCCGGCGATCTCGGTGCGGGTCTTGCCCTTGAGGGCATCGCAGAAGCCTTCGCTGTGCTCGTACCACTCCTTGCCCAGCGCCGACGCACCGCGCATCCCGTAGTCCTCGCCCAGCTCCAGCTTGGTCTTGACGAGGTCCGGGGCTGTCACACCGCCGTCCGACACCACCGTCAGGGCCGGCTCAGCATATCCGCAACGGCACTTGTTACACGGCGGTCCGCATCGGTGGTCAGTGCCACGATGCTCACATCCACCTGCGCATTCACATCCTTGTCATCGGTGGCGGTGATGTCCGAAGTCCCGTTCACCGCTTCGATGCCCAGCGCGGCCCTATCGCCCTTGGCGGCACCCAGTGCCCTGGCATTGGTGCAGGCCCGGGTCACGGCATCCCGGTAACGGTCCACTGCAATGGTGCAACCGCTCAGCAGGTCGGCATCCGTGGGCTTGCCATCCTTATCCACTTTGAGCATGGAGACCTGTTCCGGGGTCATGCCAATCAGGTAACTGGCAAAGGCATCCGCCTGTTCCGCCCAGCCCTTTTTCAAGGAAGAGACCTCGGCCAGCGGGTAATCGTCCCCCTTCTGCGCTTGGTGCGCCAGTCGGTGGGCAGGGTCACATGGCCGGTGCTGTCCGCCGAAACAGACACTTCCAGCTCGTCCAGCAGAACACTCTCCAGTTTGCCCTCGCCATCCAGCAGGACAGCGGCCGCTGCCAGCTCAATTTTCCCTGCCCTGTCCTGATCGGTGGCTCTGTTACCACACCCAGACCGGTTTTCCATGCCGCTGTCTGGGTCTGTGCGGAGGATGTGCCGCTGCTTCCGCTCATGCTGCCGGAGCTGCCCGACCCGGCGTTCGTTTGCCGCAGGCGGTCAGCAGCAGCGCCGCCGCCATGGCACAGCTCCAAAGAGCCCGATGGTTCTGATTCATAGATACGCTCCCTTTCCACACGGCCCGTTGGGCCTTTGCCCCATAGTATGTCCAGAAGAGCGTAAGATTACGCAGCCGACGGGAGTTTCCAAAGCAAGTGTCCGCTGGGGTGGGACCTGTTGCCGCAGGCAATAGGGCGGGCGATGGAATGGCCCGTTTCACTTGCGTGGAAAATCTCCCGAGTGCTGCGCGCAGCCGCTTACATCAACGGACTCAGCAGCCGCAGCACG
>ENA-OQCP01000459-OQCP01000459.1-human-gut-metagenome-genome-assembly--contig:-NODE-459-length-18449-cov-1.992686_pt1 | contig 18449 bp, 20 predicted proteins | sample MGYA00242760_ERZ504583 | MGnify/ENA primary metagenome ERZ504583 (study PRJEB26092, sample SAMD00036308) | human gut metagenome | host: Homo sapiens | study: EMG produced TPA metagenomics assembly of...
TTAATTTGGCGTCTGCCCATAGGTGCTCCAGATTGTAGAATTCCCTTGTTTCAGGCAGGAAGACATGCACCAATATGTCCGAGTAGTCCATAGCTACCCATTCGGCATTGCGCAGCCCGTCTACGGCAAAGGGCTTGGTATCGGCACCCTTGCGTGTGAAGTCCCTGATGGATTCTACAATGGCTGTCACTTGGCTGGGAGAGTTTCCTTGGCAGATGACGAAATAATTGCATATTGTATCGTCGATTTTTGTCAGATCTGCGATGACGATTTTTTTCCTTTTTATCTTGAATACCTTCTGTTATCTGTTGAATCAGTTTCTTCGTTTCGTTCATTATACATTATTATATTAAAACAGTTGACAAATATACGTTGATTTCTCATATCAAACACGCAAAAGAGGAAAACTCTTTCAATTTTTGATTTTTTTTTAGTTATATATCCTTTGGATTACGGTATCTTATCAGTTTTTGCGAAAAAAATACTCGTTTTTGTTTTGATTTTATTAGAAATCTTTGTATCTTTGCAACCGCAAAACGGAAATAATAACAATTGGGCTATGGTGTAATGGTAACACTACAGATTCTGGTCCTGTCATTCCTGGTTCGAATCCAGGTAGCCCAACGAACTTACCTTATTTAAGTCAAAAACCACTAAAATCGCAAGTTTTAGTGGTTTTTTGTTGCTTTTCGACCATGTACGAAAATTTCAGTGTAGGCATTCGGTGGCAAATTCAGTGACAAGGCTTCTGTAAGCCGGAAATATTCTGTAAATTTGTAGCATTTCAACATTAAAGCAGAATTTTATGGCAAAAGAATTAGCACTAAAGTACGGCTGTAACCCTAACCAGAAGCCGGCTCGTATTTTCATGCAGGAGGGGGAGTTACCTATTGAGGTTTTGAATGGACGTCGGGGTATATTAATTTTATGGATGCCTTGAATGGATGGCAGTTGGTAAAGGAACTGAAAGAGGCGACCGGTATGCCTGCTGCAACTTCATTCAAGCACGTCAGTCCGGCGGGTGCCGCCATCGGCTTGGAACTCAACGAGACAATGAAGAAGATTTATTTTGTGGATAATCTTCCGCTCTCTCCGCTTGCTTGCGCATATGTGCGTGCCCGCGGTGCCGACCGTATGTCTTCCTATGGTGACTTTATCGCTTTGAGTGATGTGTGCGACGAGGCTACTGTACGTTTTATTAACCGCGAGGTCTCGGATGGCGTTATTGCTCCGGGGTATACGGACGAAGCACTGGCTATCTTGAGGGAAAAGCGTAAAGGAACTTACAATGTGATTCAGATAAGTCCCGGCTATAAGCCTGCCCCGATTGAACATAAGGATGTCTTTGGTATCACGTTTGAGCAGGGACGTAATGAGATAAAGCTGAATGGAGATGAACTCTTTGCGAATATTCCTACTCGGAATAAGAATTTCCCGGAAGCAGCGAAACGTGATTTGATGATAGCCTTATCACTTTGAAATATACGCAGTCGAATTCTGTATGCTATGTGAAGGACGGTCAGGCTATCGGTATTGGTGCCGGCCAGCAGAGCCGTATCCACTGTACTCGCTTGGCGGGCAACAAGGCCGACATTTGGTATTTACGCCAGCATCCGAAGGTGTTGAATTTGCCATGGGTAGAGAAAATCCGCCGTGCCGACCGTGATAATACGATTGATGTCTATATCAGTGAAGACCATGACGATGTGCTGGCTAACGGTGTTTGGCAGCAGTTCTTTACGGAGAAACCTGAAGTGCTGACCCGTGAAGAAAAACGGGCTTGGTTGGATACATTGAAAGGTGTTTCTTTGGGTTCGGATGCATTCTTCTTTTGGAGACAATATTGAGCGTGCCCATAAGAGTGGAGTAGATTACATTGCCCAAGCGGGTGGTTCTGTACGCGATGACCATGTGATTGAAACTTGCGATAAATATGGCATTGCCATGTCGTTCACGGGTATCCGTCTGTTCCATCATTGATAAGGGGTATAAAAGTAGGCCCGCCCCCCACGGCTGCATAGCTGTAGGGGCGGGTTCCTTTTTTATTAAGTCTTATCTTGTTACGTTATCCTTGGTTTTTGATGTTCTCGTCCACCACTTTTATCTTTTCTTTCACAAGCTCGATGTCTGCTTTCAGCTTTTCCACCTTGCGGTTGATTTCTGTCAGCAGACTGTTTCCCTTCTTGGAAGAAGTGGTTAGGAAGCCGAGATTGTTTTCATATGTCTGGAGCTCGTTCTTCATATTGTCGAAGGCACGTACCAGCTTCTCACGTTCCCGGTAAAGCTTGTGGACTACCTTCTTGAATGGAGCTGATAGTCGACTTGAAGTTGCTTAGCTTCTTGTTGGAGGCGCTGATGTTGAAGCGTTCAAACAATTTGTCTACCTGGCTGTGGTATTGCTTATAGATTCGGTCTTTCTCTTTGAAAGGTACATGTCCTATGCCGTTCCACTCTTTCATGAGGTCGCGTACCAGTTGGGTAGCTTCCTCCGTATCCATTTGGTCATTGATAGCATTCAGTTTCTCGATGATGGCTTTTTTCTTTTCCAGATTTTCTTGCTCTACGCTGCGCTGTGAAGAAGTGGCTTTGTTCTTTTGTTCGAAGAAGTAGTCACAAGCGGAGATGAAACGTTTCCATACGGCATCCGAATATTTCTTTGCTACTGGGCCGATGGTTTTCCATTCTTTCTGAAGTTTGGTCAGTTCATCGGCAGTTACTTTCCAGTCGGTACTGTCCTTAAGAGCTTCTGCTTTTTCGCACAAGGCACGCTTCTTTTCCAGGTTTTCGTTCATACCTTCCTTCAGGGTCTTGAAGAACTCTCCCTTTTTACGGAAGAACTCGTCGCACGCTTTGCGGAAACGTTCGAAAATCTTCACGTTCATTTTTTGCGGAGCGAAACCGATGGTCTTCCATTTGTTTTGAAGTGCGATAACTTCTTGCGTTTTGCTCTCCCAAGAAGCAAAGTTTGTCAGTTCTTTGTAGTCGATGGCTTCTATGATTTCGCAAATTACGGTCTTTTGGTCAAGATTGTGTTGTTCCACTTCCTTCAACGCTTCGAAATGTTGCTGGTGACGTCGGTTTACGGTTGTAGAGGCAGCTTTGAAACGTGCCCAGATTTCGTCGCGTAGTTCCTTGGCTACCGGCCTGTATCACGAAATTCTTGATGTAGCTTCTGTAACTGATGGAAAGCTGAAACTACATCCGCTTCATCCGCCAGCTTTTCGGCAGCTTCACAGAGATGTGTCTTGATTTCCAAATTCTTCTTGAAATCGTATTCGCGGAATTCATTGTTCAGTTTCAGAAGGTCATAGAATTTCTCAACATACAATTGGTAGTTTTTCCAAAGCTCGTTGACCTTAGCTTGCGGAACGAGTTTAACTTCGTTCCATTGCTGCTGTAGTTTCTTGAACTCCGTATAGCTCTTGTTGGCGTCATCTGGAGATTCAACCAGCTCCTTCAGCTCTTCGATGATGGAAAGCTTTACCTGCAGGTTCATTTCCTTTTGCTTCTCCAGTTCGGCTGTGAGTGCACTTCTTTTTTCTTTGATGACGGACATGATATTCTTGAACTCTTCCTCCACACAGTCTGTTTGTGGAACAAAGTTCTCCGCGGCGCCTCCGTTTTCAATGAACAGTTTTCTGGCCGCATCCTGCTCAGCATTGTGCAGCTTGTAGAAAGATTGCTTCAAACCGTCTATTTCAGGTTTTGCCACGTTCTCCACGTCTGCAACCACCTCTTTGAGTTTGGCAAGTATTTCCTCTTTCGTGAGCTTCTGAACTGGCTCTACCGGCTTTTCCGAAACGATTTCTTCAGCGGGAGTTTCTGTTGTTGCCGGTTCAGAAACCTCTGCTGCCTTCTTTTCTTCTTCTAATTCCACCGGCTTTTCGGGGAGATTAGTGTCATGAGTGTCCGTCATTGTATTTACTTTTTTAGAAACGGGTTCCTCCCGTTCGGGTTACATTAGGCTACAAATTAATGAAATAAAATGATTACTTCATACAATTTGCCTTGATTTTTTTCTATTTTCTTGTTTTTATGACAGTAAGACAGTGATACCCATGTACAGCATCATGCCTATAATGTCATTGGTAATGGAGATAAACGGGCCGGTGGCAATGGCCGGGTCAACCTTCAGTTTCTCTAAAGTCATGGGGACTAGCGTTCCGAAGATGGAGGCGAACATGACGACTGCAAAGAGGCTGATGGAGACGGAATAAGTGACCGTAGCCGTAGCTCCGAACCGGATAAAATTATAGATGTATACCAGCAGGGAGATGATGGTGGCATTGATGACCGCCACTACTGCTTCCTTGGCTACCTGCTTGAAGGTGTCTTTGGCATCCAGTGAGCTGTTGGCAAGGCCTTGCACGATGATGGCAGACGACTGGTTCCCACGTTTCCCCCCGTACCACCAATCAACGGAATATAAAGGGCCATTTCCGGATGGGCGGCGAAAGTCGTGTCGAAGTTACCCAATATCATGGAGTTGCCTATACCACCTAACATACCGATAAGTAACCATGGAAGGCGGGCAGAAGTCTGGCGCATGACATTATCGTCCGTTTCTACATCTTGGGACAAACCGGATGCCAACTGGTAATCACGTTCCGACTGTTCGCGACTTCGTCCATGACGTCGTCTACGGTAATCTGGCCTACCAGACGCCCGATACTGTCTACAACAGGAGCTGCCACCAAGTCATACTTTTCGATGATTTGTACCACTTCGTCAATGGGGGTATCTACATGGACGGAGATAGGATCTTTCCGCATCACATGCTTTACCTTGGAGACAGAAGGGGAAGTTATCATTTTCTTCAATGGGAATACCCCTTGCAGACGGTCTTCGTCGTCGATGACGTATACGTAGTAAATTTCATCCAGCTTTTCAGCTTGCAGGCGCATTTCCTTCAGGCACTCCGGCATACTCCAGTTTTCATTGACAGTCACCATTCCGTACCCATCAAACCACCGGCAGTGTCTTCATCATATTTCAGCAGGTCAACGATGTCACCGGCTTGTTCTATATCTTCGATGTGCGAAAGTACTTCCTCCTGCTTGTCTTCATCAAGTTCGCGCATCAGGTCTACGGCATCGTCCGTGTCCATATAATCCACGAAACGCTTGGCAATGGTCTCCGAAGGTAGAAGCTCCAGGAATTCTTTCCGGATGTCTTCGTCCATTTCAACCAGTACGTCCGCTGCCGTTTCGTTGTCAAGGAGGCGGTAAACGAAGCGGGCTTCCTCCAAGCCGAGGTCATTACACAGTTCTGCAATATCCGCCGGGTGAAGGTCTGTCAAAAGTGTTTTGACGTTTTCCGCGTCTTTCTGTTCTATCAGGCTTTTGACTTTGTCTATGTATTCTTCGTCTATTTCCATGATTGTTCGTGTTTGATCACTAACCATTAATCATTAATCGTTCTCAATGCCTGTTCCACTTGGTTGGTCAGCTGAATAAATTCCTGTACGGACAGTTGTTCCGGGCGTTATTAAATAATACGTCCTCCGTCAGTGGACAGTCTTTGCCGAGTATCGGTTTTATGGAGTTCCGCAGAGTCTTGCGTCGTTGGTTGAACGTGGTTTTCACTACTTGCTTGAACAATTTCTCGTCGCAGCCTAAATCGTGCGTTTCATTGCGCATCATGCAGATGACGGCACTTTTAACTTTGGGGGGCGGGTTGAAGACATGTTCGTGTACCGTAAACAAGTACTCCACTTTGTACCATGCTTGTATCAGTACACTTAGGATTCCGTATGTCTTGCTGCCCGGCCCGGCGGCTATGCGCTCGGCTACTTCCTTTTGTATCATACCCGTACAGCAGGGAATCAGGTCCTTATATTCCAGCATTTTGAAGAATATCTGGCTGGAGATATTATAAGGATAGTTTCCCGTCAATACAAAAGCTTGTCCGCCAAACAACCGTTGCAGGTTCATTTTGAGGAAGTCGTCCTCAATGATGTTGTCTTCCAGTTGCGGATAGCTTCCCGTAGGTAGGCCACTGACTCGTAGTCCAGTTCTACTACTTTGACGTTGCGCTCTTTGGGCAGAAGAAACTGGGTCAGTACCCCCATTCCCGGACCAACTTCGAGGATGGGAATTTCGGGACAGACATCTACCGTGTCGGCGATGTCTTGTGCCACTTTCAGGTCTTTCAGGAAGTGCTGCCCGAGAAACTTTTTTAGGTTTAACTACTCTCATGTATCAACTAAATCATTACTTTTGCTCCGTAAATGCAGGCTGTAATGCGAACTACAACCTATCTTTACACGGAGCAAAGGTAGTTCTTTTCAATGAAGAATGAAGAATGAAGAATGAAGAATTTGGGAATATCGTATGAATAAGCTGCTAAAAAAGACATTGAAAATCATCTTACCCATTTTATTAGGTGGTTTTATCCTCTATTGGGTATATCGTGATTTTGACTTTTCAAAGGCAGAAGAAGTTCTCCTTCATCAGACGAACTGGTGGTGGATGTTGTTGTCCTTGTTCTTCGGTGTGATGAGCCATGTGTTACGAGGCTGGCGTTGGAAGCAGACTTTGGAGCCACTGGATGCTCATCCCAAAACAAGCGATTGCGTCGATGCCATTTTCGTATCTTATGCCACCAATCTGGTACTGCCCCGTGTGGGAGAGGTTTCACGTTGTGGAGTACTTGCCAAATATGATAATGTTTCCTTTGCGAAGTCCTTGGGGACGGTGGTGACAGAGCGGTTGGTAGATACGCTTTGCATTCTGCTGATTACGGGGATTACTTTTTTGGTGCAGATGCCCGTTTTTTTCCGTTTTTTTGAGGAGACGGGCACCAAGATTCCTTCGCTGGTGCATCTTGTGACTTCCCCTTGGTTTTATGTGGCTTTTTTTTCTATTATTGGTGTTTTGGTACTTCTCTATTTTCTGTTGCGTATGCTTTCTTTTTTTGAAAAGGTAAAGGGAGTAGTCTTGAATATATGGGAAGGTGTGATGTCGCTTAAGAATGTGAAGAATGTGCCTTTGTTTGTTCTTTACACTTTACTTATTTGGCTATGCTATTTCTATCATTTCTATATAACTTTCTATTGCTTCCAGTTTACGGAGCACCTTAGTTTCCTTGCCGGGCTGGTGATGTTTGTCGGCGGAACGTTTGCAGTCATTGTTCCCACGCCCAACGGGGCAGGACCCTGGCACTTTGCTGTCATCACTATGATGATGCTTTATGGGGTAAATGCTACGGATGCGGGTATATTTGCTCTGATAGTGCATGGCATACAGACGTTGCTGGTGATAGTGTTGGGCATCTACGGGTCGTTGCACCTGGCGTTGGCGAATAGGGCAAAGAAATAGACGTTTCTTGTGGTGGGTTCCTATATTGTCACTTCTTGTGTTAGAGGACAGAGACAGTACTTATAGAGAGTACTCCTTTAAAAGTACTGTAATACTTCTTTGCAAGTACTTCAGTACTTCCTTATAAGTACTGAAACCTAAAGGTTGTTGGAAGATTGGTTTCTTTAAACGATATTGTTGCTTGGATATAGAAGTGGGAGAAATTCCTAAATATGGTAGCTATATTAGGTGCAGATGTTCTATCGCAATATGTGAAGATGTAAAAGCCATGTTTAAGATAGCTGATGATTTAGTACTTTAGAAAAATCCCGGTTTATTGTACTTTCCGAGAATAAACCGTTATATTTGCGAAAACTAACTTTTTAGAATTATGAGTACAATCTTACAGTTAGCTCCACAGAATGTATGGAAGCACTTTTATTCACTGACCCAGATTCCCCGTCCGTCAGGACATATGGAGAAGATTACCAAATTCCTTATTGATTTTGGAAAAGGCTTGGGGTTGGAATCATTTGCCGACGGGGTCGGCAATGTTATTATTCGTAAGCCTGCCACTCCGGGTATGGAAAACCGCAAAGGCATCATCCTTCAGGCGCATATGGACATGGTGCCTCAGAAGAACAACGATACTATTCACGATTTTACAACAGATCCCATTGAAACCTATGTTGACGGTGATTGGGTGAAAGCCAAAGGAACCACGCTGGGAGCAGATAATGGTTTGGGAGTAGCTGCCATTATGGCGGTGCTCGAAGATAATAACTTGAAGCATGGCCCATTGGAAGCTCTGATAACCAAGGATGAAGAAACGGGAATGTATGGTGCATTCGGTTTGAAACCCGGAACTATGCAAGGGGAAATTCTGCTGAACCTTGATTCTGAGGACGAAGGCGAACTCTATATCGGCTGTGCCGGTGGTCTTGATATTACTGCTACTTTGGAATATAAGGAGGAGACGCCTATGGCCGATTTCGTTGCTCGTAAGATTACGCTGCAAGGTTTGCGTGGCGGTCACTCCGGTTTGGAAATCAATGAAGGGCGCGGTAATGCCAATAAATTGCTGGCACGCATCGTACATGATTTGCTGATTGAGTTTGACTCCCAGCTGGCAAGTTTTGAAGGTGGTAATATGCGTTAATGCTATCCCTCGCGAAGCACATGCGGTATTGGTGTTCAATCCTGAGGATATGGACGGTTTGGAAGATTATATGAAGGAATACGAGGCACAACTGAATGACGAATATGCTCCGATTGAAAGTGGTATTACCCTGAGTATAGAAGAGGTAACTCTACCCACTGCCGTTGTTCCTTCAGAAATCCAGGATAATATGATTAACGTGTTGATGGCTTGCCAGAATGGTGTGATGCGTATGATTCCTACTGTTCCCGATACTGTAGAAACTTCCTCCAATTTGGCTATCGTAATCATTGCAGACGGTAAGGCCGAAGTTCGTATTTTGGCGCGTAGTTCTTGCGATACGATGAAGGATTTCCTGGCAGACAGCCTGACAGCTTGTTTCGCTATGGCAGGTATGAAGGTGGAATTGAGTGGTGGCTATTCTGGATGGCAGCCTAATGTGGATTCTCCTATACTGCATGCCATGAAGCTGTCCTATAAGCAGCAGTTTGGTGTGGAACCTGCCGTGAAGGTTATTCATGCAGGTTTGGAATGCGGTATTATTGGTGCCAATTGTCCAGGACTCGATATGATTTCTTTCGGTCCCACTTTGCGTTCTCCGCATTCACCGGACGAGCGTGCGTTAATTCCTACTGTTTCCAAGTTCTATGATTTCTTGGTGGCTACATTGGAGCAGACTCCTGAAAAGTAGAGAATACTTTATGTAATGAATAGGGGCAGGGTGCTTTATTAAGTATCCTGCCTTTTTTGTCTGTGACAGTTTGTCCTCTTTCTGCCAGAATGTCCCAGACTTATTACAATGGTATGTCAATATCCTTGCACTTTCTCCCTAAAAATGACCTAAGTCAAGAAATATGTTATAAAACATGTTTTCTATCTGTTTTTTGCTTGTTATCTTGAACAAAGGCTCTATTTTTGTGTTGTAAAACATGAAAACAATAGAAAACTAGTAGATTTTTTAAGGATAACAAGATTGATTTTAGGAGGATAACAAAATGAAAATGTTAAAGAGTTTTTTTAAGCATGTCGCGAAGCCGATAAGAACATTTGGGGTTACGTAATGCTTTAAGCATTCCCCCCCCTTTCGTGAAGTATTGAATTTTAGTTTTCAGGTATTAGTTTAATTTTTTAAGATTATGAAAAAGAAGATTGCAAATTCATTTAAGCACATTCTTACCGCAGCTGGTAAGAATTGGATGGAGGCAATGAGATATTATAGCTCCAAATGTGAGTACACTAACATTTAAGTATAGCACAAGGGATATGTTTGCAAAACATATCCCTTGTTTTTTTGTAGGAGTAGAATAAGATTTTTTATGTCCAAAAGTACATTTGTTTGAACTTTATTCACTTCCTTTGTTATTAATACAAAGACTAACAAACGAATAATTATGAGAGTAATTCAAAGAATTTGTAGCATATTGTTGCTGCTGGTTACATTTGGGGCTTCGGCATTGTATGCGCAGACGTACGATAAGTTGTGGAAGCAGGTGGAGCAGGCTCAAAAGAAAAGCCTGCCTCAAACAGTGATAAAACTGGCTGATGAAATCTATCGGAAAGGTCGGCAAGAGCAGAATGCTCCGCAAATGTTGAAAGCTACATTTGTAGGGAGACTTATCAAGAGGGGCTGACTCCGGACAGCCTTTACTCCAGTCTGAAATATATGGAATCTTGGGCACAATCGGAGAGGAATCTGGTGAACAAGGCTATTCTACATTCTTTGTTGGCATATGAATATGCTGACTTGATGCGGAAGAATCGCCGTGTCTTGCTGTCACGTACTTTACTGACTGTTGACGAGGTTCCAGAAGATATCCGTGAGTGGAGTATCAGCCAGTTTGTGGATAAAATAGATAGGTGTAACCGTGCATCCTTGCAGGATTCCATCCGCTTGCTCAATACATCTGCAGAACAATATGTGCCTTTTGTGGTGTTGGAAGACGGTAGCCGGTTCTATGGGCACGATATGTACCATCTATTGGTAAGCCGTGCTGTTGATGCTTATCGGCAGCTGGATGGTTTCAGCGTGGATTCTTTGGTACAGACCCGTATCGAAAGGATTTATCTGGATATGATGAATGCTTATCGCCGTCGTGCCGGTTCGGAAGATGCTATGTTGCTCTGTTCTCTTGATTATTGGAACTGGAAGTTGACCGGTGGTATCAGCCAGCAGCCTTATCCTACTTTCCGAATGCGTCAGGAAAAGGCTAATCGGGAATATCTTGAGGTTTTGAATAAATTGATAAAGGAATACGGTTCACGAGAGGTTTGTGCCGAGGTTTACATTCATAAAGCCAACCACCTGCGCCGTTTGGAACCGAAACGCGCTGATGAGGCTCTAAAAGTCTGTGAAGAAGGCTTGAAGCGCTATCCTGCGTATAAGCGTATCAATGAGTTGAAAAAATATCCGTGAACAGATTTTACAGCCTGAACTCATTCTGACTATGAATGAAAGCGGTTATCCCGCGATTCGGTGAATATGAGGCTGCATTATCGTAATGTCGAGGGCTTTACTCTCAACTTATATACCACTACTTTAAGTGAAGTACCTTGGATGGACCATGGTATAAATAAAGATACTTATAGAAAGTATGCCCGGAAGTTTTCTTCCACGCATTTTGGCTTAAAGCCGTTGCCAGGCAAGGATAAATTGCCTGAAGATGTCCCTTATCTTGCTCGGACACTGTATTTAAGTTCATGATTCCTCGGGAAACGGGAGTCTATATTCTTCAAATAGTACCTGATACTGAAACGGCCCGTACAGATGATAAATTTCTGGTATCTACCCGCTTCAAGGTGCTGACATTGGATTTGGGTGACAACCGTATGGAAGTGGCTACATTGGATGCCCGTAGTGGACAGCCGATTGCTGGTGCCAAGGTGAGTTTCTACTCTTTTTATGATGAGAAGAATAGAAAAGCGATGGCAGAGGTACTGACTGATGCCGGGGGGAAAGCTGTATTACCCTGGCAGAGTGAAATCCGAAGTTATGTGGCGCGTAAAGGCAGAGACACAGCCATGATGCCGCAGAACGTTTATATGAATCATCCTTATTACGGTATTAAGGATACAGATTGGAGGCAGATGGCATTGCTGACAGACCGTTCGCTTTATCGTCCCGGGCAGACCGTTCATGTAAAAGGGATAGCTTACAAGCAGAATAGTGATAGCGCCCAGGTACTACAAGGAGTTGATTATGAGCTTGTCTTGTTGGATGCCAACCGCAAGGAACTTGCCACCAGGAAGGGGCGGACCAATGATTTCGGCTCTTTTGCTACGGAGTTTGTACTTCCGGCAGCTTGCCTGAATGGCATGTTCAGCATACGAACCAAAGAGCTCAATCTACCGTCACTTTTAGGGTAGAGGAGTACAAGCGACCTACGTTCGAGATTGCCTTCACTCCGGTTTCGGAAGCTTATCGGCTGGGTGACAAGGTTGTGTTGAAAGGAAATGTCAAGGCCTTCAATGGCATGATGGTGCAGGATGTGCCATTGGCATATACGGTGACTCGCCGGAATCCGAGACCTGGTTATTGGAGCAATGCTGATAAACCATTATTGTCTGACACCATACAATTGGATACCAACGGGGATTTTTCCATACCCTTGACTTTGGAAGCTCCGGCTGTAGATACAGACGGGTATGGGAGTGTGTATACTTATCATGTGGAGGCGGTGGTGACGGATGAGGCTGGTGAAACGCAATCCGCTTCGTATAACTTGTTGGCAGGTCCTAAGGCTTATTCCTTTGATATTCGCTTGCCTCAATATGTTTGTAAGGAAGATAGTATGCTTTTCACTTTTGGAGTGAATAATGTAATGAATATTCCTCAGCACATTGAAGGTTCCTATTGCCTTTATCCATTTGCAGAACAAAATGGGGCAAGGAATATTGCAGGTTCTGAACCCTTGGATGATGTTGTATTGGAGGGTACCTTCACAGCCAATCGGCTCCAGGATTTTTCGGCTTGGAACAAGCTTCCTTCAGGTAACTATCGCTTGAAACTTTCTGTACGTGATAGTTTGGGACGTGAAGAGAATAACGGGGCATATGGCAGTGACAGTTTCATGCTCTTTTCAAAGAGTGACAAGCGTCCGGCTACGTTTACAGATTTCTTTTATTATAAAGAAAATGAGGAATTTGATGTACAGTACTGCCGCTTTTCTTTTGGGGACTTCTTATCGGGATGCATATGTGCTGATGGATGTCTTTTGTGACAGAAAACGCATTGAAGCCGTGTGTTGCAGTTGAATGATACTATTATTCGTATGGAATTCCCTTATAAGGAAGCATATGGCAAGGGAATCACCATTCTTTTCAGTTTTGTGAAAGCTGGCGAGATGTACAGTCATCAGGTTGAACTGAAGAAGCGGGAGCCGGAACGTGCTCTCGACATGAAATGGGAAGTGTTCCGTGACCGTTTGCGTCCCGGACAGGAAGAAGAGTGGAAGCTCGTCATAAAGACGCCTCAAGGTATGCCTGCTGCGGCTGAGATGTTGGCTACGATGTACGACGCTTCACTGGATAAGATTTATAAGAGTAACCAGATACTACGGGTTTTCTATCCGGATAATCTGTATGGGGCATTCCGTGGTGCGAGCCGTTATAATAGCAATTACTTCTCCGTTTATTTCCCGTTGAAGGCTTGGAGGTTCCGGTGTGGTCGTTTGACTACTTCTGTTCTCCTTATATGGATGGGAGGATGCGGATAGTGATGGTAGAAGACAATGCGCTTTTGGAAGAAGTAAGTGTTGTGGGGTATGGGACTACCCGGAATAGCTCTTTGACCGGTAATCTTAGAATACGTGGTGCCAACCAGCCGATGTTTGCTGCCAAAGAAGACTCCGGGAATGCTGTTGAAGTGAAATATGTTCCTGCACAAGTAGCGGAAGACGCGGTGGAAGATGTTGTTTTTGAATCGGAAACAATACCGGTTGGCGAGGCCTTGCAACCTATTGAGGGGCTTCGCACCAACTTTGCCGAAACAGCCTTTTTTTATCCTCAACTTCGTACAAACGAACAAGGGGAGCTTGCGTTTTCTTTTACGATGTCGCAGAGCTTGACTCGTTGGAATTTCCGTGGTTACTCACATACTAAGGATATGCTGACTGGGATGTTGGATGCTTCCGTTGTAACTGCCAAGGAGTTTATGCTGACTCCGAATATGCCTCGGTTTGTCCGCGTTGGAGATAAAACGCAGATAGCCGGAACAATAGCCAATCTGACGGGTAAAGCGGTGAAAGGAACAGCAGTATTCACACTGTTCGACCCTATGACGGAGAAAGTTATTGCTACTCAACGTCAGAAATTCTTGGTAGAAGCAGGAAGAAATACTGCTGTCAACTTCCATTTCGAAGTGTCCGACCGCTATGATTTGCTTGGTATTCGTATGGTTGCCGATGGAGGTACGTTTAGCGATGGCGAGCAGCATCTGTTGCCCGTATTAAGTAATAAGGAGTATATTACGGAAACGCTTGCTATGCCTATCCGTGGCGAGGAAACCCGTACGTTCTCATTAGACAGCCTTTTCAACCGTAATAGCCGTACAACGACAGACCGTCGTCTGACTGTAGAATTTACCGGGAATCCGGCTTGGTATGCTGTACAAGCGTTGCCGGCATTGAGCCTGCCTGCCAATGATAATGCCATTTCTTGGGCTACAGCTTGGTATGCCAATAGTCTGGCAGGCTTCATTGCCAACAGCCAGCCCCGCATTAAGACTGTATTTGACAGTTGGAAGGCTGCCGGTGGCACGAAAGAAACCTTCCTCAGCCAGTTGGAGAAGAATCAGGATGTGAAGAATATCCTGCTCAGCGAGTCTCCGTGGGTACTGGAAGCTACTACTGAAGCCGAACAGCAGGCACGTATTGCCACGCTGTTTGATATCAACCAACTGAATAACCGCAATCTTTCCGCTTTTACCAAATTGAAAGAATTGCAGGGTGAAGACGGTGGATGGAGCTGGTATAAGGGAATGTCCGGTAGCCGCTATATAACTGGCTATATTACAGAATTACTTGTTCGTCTTCCTCTGCTGACGAAAAATGAACTGCCTGAAGAAGTTGCCGCCATGCGGCAGAAAGCTTTCGGCTATTTGAATCGGCAGGCTTTGGAAGAGTATCGCAATATCCGTAAAGCCGAAAAAAATGGCGCCAGAATTACTGCCAACTCCGAATCGGCAATGACATATCTGTATCTGATAGCCTTAGCGGCGAACAAGTGCCGGCAGACAATCAAGCGGCTTACCGCTATTTCCTATCAAAAGTAGGTGCCAATCTTAAAGATGGAACCATGAGCAGCAAGGCGCAGTCTGCCATCATCCTGAAAGCAGTAGGGCGTACAGCCGAGGCGAATGAATTCATCGCTTCCCTCAAGGAACATCTGGTACAGACGGATGAACTGGTGCATACTTTGCTTTCCAAGCAAATCCGTATAACTGGGGTATGCTGCCCATCCCTGCCCATGTGGAAGTAATGGAAGCCCTGCGTATGGCAGGTGGCAACGATGCTTTGGTGGAGGAAATGAAACTCTGGCTGCTGAAACAGAAGCAGACTACCAGTTGGAATTCTCCGGTTGCAACGGCTGATGCTGTTTATGCATTGCTTTGTCAAGGTACTAATCTGCTGGAAAGTCGGGGAGACGTACGTATCACGTTAGGTAACAAAGTTTTGGAAACATTGTCGCCTACAAAGACCATAATCCCGGGTTTGGGTTATGTCAAGGAAACCTTCGCTCAAGGAAGTCCGGAGCTGAAAGCTAAAACCGTCACCGTAGAGAAACGGGATGCAGCATTGCCTGGGGAGCTGTTTATGCCCAGTATCTGTCACCCATATCTGATGTAAAGCAGCAGGGGGGGGAATTGAATGTAGAGAAGAAACTTTATGTAGAGCGTATATCGGCCGGTGGTAGCAAGTCCTTGCAACCGGTTACGGAAGGGACCGTATTATCCGTCGGTGATAAAATAGTGGCCCGTTTGACTATCCGCTTGGACCGTACTATGGATTTTGTTCAGTTGAAAGACCAGCGGGGTGCCTGCTTTGAACCTATAGGCTCGCTTTCCGGTTATCGTTGGAGTAATGGCCTCGGTTATTATGCAGAAGTGGAAGATGCCGCAACCAATTTCTTCTTCGACCATTTGGGCAAAGGCGTTTATGTCTTAGAGCACAGTTATCGCATAGCCCGTGGCGGAACATACGAAACGGGGCTGGCCACGATACAGTGTGCGTATGCTCCGGAGTATGCTTCGCATTCGGCGGGAGGGATAATTGTAATAAAGTAACAATAGAGTATGGAGCGGAGCGCAATTTGTACAAATTGCGCTCCGCTATTTTAGGTACTCTCGCTAAAAACACCTATTTTTGATTCATGTATTGAAAATCAGGTGTTTAATAGCTGAATTTCTTTTTTTTCGTACTTATATGCTTTAAGTAGACACCACAAAGATAGGTATTCTTTTTTATCCAAAGACATTTTGCCCTGCCATTTTCAACTTGGCAGAGTATTATTTTTTCTCTCCATTTCTAAAGCCCTCAAACTCTTATATATGAGAAAAAAGCTTGGAGCATTATTCAGCACCATTATAATAAGGTGCATCGACTTCAAGCATAATAACAATAAACAATTACCGGGTCACGCTTATTTTCAGACGATGGATGAGATGGAGATTCGATGATGCGTAGCAATTTCAGTATGTGGACAAGACATAAAGTTCCCCACGAAAGAATGTATGCCGCATGATAGGCCAAGTAAATGCGAGGAGCTATTTACAACGGTTCAACTATCACAACCAGTCGAAAGATTGGTCTATTTTTTTCTTCTCCCCTTCCTTGATTTCCCTTCAAAGCCTTATATATGAGAAAAGTATATAAGAGAAATAGAGAATAGAAACATAATTACTAACAATTTAAAACTAAGAGACATGGGAAATTTAATTAAAGGATTGAAGGTCGCAGCTTATGTGGCCGAGATTATCGTGGCAGGTTCCGTAGTAATCGAGCTTGCAGAAAAGTATTGTGGCAAATTCGGAAAAAAGAAGATTGCCACGGGTGAAGTCAAGGCCGTTGATGCTGCGACTGAAAACTGATAGTACGTCTGATGAATGGATTATGACAAGAAAGCGGACGTAATAATAACCGTATTGGAGGTAGCAACTTCAATACTCAAAGGAATAAAGAAGCTAAGAGGTATATTCATAAAAGCAAAGAAATGACACCTCTTGGCTTTTTGTTTTTTCATCGCATTTTATTAACCGACTAAAAAATAACAAGAGTATGGAAACAATGACTAATGAACTTACTGTCATTCCAAGAACAATCGGAATGGTAACAAGAATGATGGATGCAGTTAATATCGAAGATGCTGTAATCGTATCTGAAGAAGAACAGAAAGAGCATCCTAATTTTATTGAGAGTAACACTTCGGGTATTACACTTGAAGAACTTGAAAGGAACTGTATTGTCCCTCGTTTTGGGGATAACCAGCTTACAATCAGCCACCAGAAATTTATCCACCAGGTAGAGGATGCCGCGAAAGTATATTTTACCGGAGAGAACTTTGGTAACACGGAAATCAGAGTATCACATAAAATCCTGGGCAGGGTTCCGGGAGCATTGACAAAAAGGAAAGAAGAGCTTAGACCGGAGGACGAGACCATCTATTATCAACGTATGGCTTTCTGTTTTCATATCCGTTCCATGAGCAGAATGATGAACGGCGAGGAAGTACATTTATGTATCGGAGGTGTAAGAAGCCTGAACGAGGAAACTTATACGCCCGAAAATCACCCGAGAAATTCAAGATCTTTATCGGGTGGAGGGTTCGTGTGTGTTCAAATCTGGATAGTCACCTCATCCGGCTTCAGACTGTTTTGCCCGATTATCCTTATGATCGACTTGACCTCATTGAGAAATATGCAGGCTTCACGGGAACAGACTATATTTCCATCCACTATTTTCCTTTCAAAATATCCGTCCCTTCTGTAACGTTGTATCAGTTCCCCACACAGTTTCTCCGCAGTCTCACCGTTCCTCATCTGCCTCTCCTTCAATGTCGGCTCCACAATCACATCAGGATCCCATTCCAGTTTATAGTAGGGAATGTTGGCGAATTGAGGTATGTAGTCAAGGTAGATGTCAGGGACAGGTGTAGCGGACAAGTAACAGATACGTTTCACTTCACTGTCAAGCCGGATGAGAAAATTCATGTCCGTACTGCCCTTGAACGTCGCATCGCCCATAAGACATTGGAACTCATCGACCACAAAGAGGCATGAATCCAGCATATTATTTCCTCTAAGGACACCAAGAACCTTGTCCGATGAATCCAGTGTAACCAGTATCTTGGCAGGTCTCATTGGCAAGGGGGTAAATGGTGTGCTTCCATGATGACAGTCCAGGTACGAATCAAGATCACGCATCATTTGGATTATTGCTTGTCCTCTATTACCACTGAATGGGACATGGAAGTGAAAACTGTCGGGATATTGTCTGTGCTTCTCTTTCAACACCTGAAGTCGTGGCGAAATTATTACCACAGGAAAGTTCGAATCGAGAAACAGGGATGTACCACCACAACCGGTTACAGTCTTGTTCAGGATAAACTTACCATCCAATGGCAATTCCCCATTCAAGAGATTTTCATAATCACTCATATACCTGCAACCTTTCGGCATACTAATTGATATCATATTATTTATATTATTATCCATAATTGTTTTATTTTTGTTTATACTCATTTCATATATAAAGGTTTGCAATGTTTTTATATACCCTTTTTACACTTCGATGAGTAAACGGAACGCATCAATATTTTTCCTTATGCAATCTATTTCTTTTAAGTAAAATCTCTCATTTTGACAAAAAAGTTGCATGAAACTATTGTATATCTTTCTTCTTTCGTTTGTTGTAGGCTCACGCCGCCTGAGGGTATTATTAAGATATAAACAATAATGAATCCTATCATACAATCTGCCTCCGGTCAACTGTCCAACCACT
>ENA-OQCP01000460-OQCP01000460.1-human-gut-metagenome-genome-assembly--contig:-NODE-460-length-18446-cov-6.855396_pt1 | contig 18446 bp, 19 predicted proteins | sample MGYA00242760_ERZ504583 | MGnify/ENA primary metagenome ERZ504583 (study PRJEB26092, sample SAMD00036308) | human gut metagenome | host: Homo sapiens | study: EMG produced TPA metagenomics assembly of...
CCTCTGCGGCTCTGCCGGGTCTGCGCCGAGCGCCGCTGCCGCCGAGTCGGTCGAGGTGCACGTCGCCTCGCTCAAGGGGCCGACGTCAATCGGTCTGGTGCAGTTTATGGACCAGGCAGCGAGCGGCGAGACAGATAACGAGTTCGACTTTGCGATCAGCGCCGCTGCCGACGAGATCGTGCCCAAGGTCATTCAGGGCGATGTCGATATTGCCCTGGTGCCCGCCAACGTGGCGAGCGTGCTCTACAACAAGACCGAGGGCGCGGTGCAGGTCATCGACATCAATACGCTCGGCGTGCTGAGCGTGGTGACGGGCGACGCGGGCGTGATCTCGTTTGGCGACCTGGCGGGCCGTACCGTCTACATGACGGGCAAAGGCACAACGCCGGAGTACGTCATGAACTACCTGCTGGAGCGCGCGGGCCTGACCGGCCAGGTGACGCTCGAGTTTAAGAGCGAGCCCACCGAGGTGCTGTCGGCGTTGCTTGCCGATCCGTCTGCCGTGGGCGTGCTGCCGGAGCCGTTCAAGACCGCTGCTATCGCCAAGAGCGAGGGCAAGCTGTCGGCACCGGTGAGCCTGACCGATGTGTGGGACGAGCTGGCAGGAGACACGGGCTCGCGCTTGCTGACGGGTGTGACCGTGGTGCGCCGCGCGTTGCCGAGGAACATCCCGAGGCCGTGGCGGAATTCCTGAGCTGCCATGAGGCGAGCGTGAAGGCTGTCAATGCGGCGCCGTCAGACTGGGCGCAGGCCGTGGTCGATGCGGCATCGTGGATAACGCCACGATTGCCGAAAAGGCGATTCCCGGGTGCATGCTCGTGTGTCAGACGGGCAAGGATATGAAGGCGGCACTTAGCGGGTATCTGCAGGTGCTGTCCGACGCGGACGCGAGTGCCGTGGGTGGTAAACTTCCGGCTGACGATTTCTACTACTTGGAGTAGCCCGTGCGTGCGTTTGCTCGACAAATGACAGAGCGTATGAAGGCGGTGGCGGCAGCAGGTGCCGTCGCCGCCTTTTGGCTTGCCGTGTGGGTGCTGGTGGCGGCGTTGGTAGCGCAGCCGCTGATCTTGCCGGGGCCGGGTGCTGTTGCCTTGGCGCTGCTGCGCCTGGTGTGCGATGGCGGTACCTGGGCGATTTTGGCGGGCTCGGGCGCGCGAATATTGGGCGGACTGGTGTTTGCCGCGGTGTGTGGCGGCGTGCTTGCCGGGATTTCGTCACGGTCGCGGGCGTTTGCGCGCCTGGTGGCTCCGGCGCTGTCGTTTGTAAAGGCGACACCGGTTGCTGCGTGGTGGTCCTGCTGCTCATTTGGTTGGGGTCGGCGCGCGTGAGCATCGCCGCGGTCTTTTTGATGGCACTTCCAGGCGTGTTTTTTTCGCTGGTCGAGGGCTTGGCGCAAGTGGATAAGCCGCTGAAGCAGATGTTCCGCCTGCATGGCGTGCGGGGCTGGCGACTGTTTTGCGCCCACACCTGGCGCGAAGTCCTGCCGTTTGTGCTTTCGTGCGCCCGCGCCGTGATTGGCATGAGCTGGAAGGCCGGTGTGGCGGCGGAGCTGATCGGCATGGCGACGGGCACCGTGGGCGAACGCATCTATCAGGCGAAGCTGCTCATCGAGACGGCTGACCTACTGGCTTGGACCGTGCTAGTCGTGGCGGCATCGTGGGCATGCGAGCGTGTGCTGGTGTGGTTGCTGCGGGCTTCGGGACCCGCGGCGTGGCGTGCGGCGGTGCTGTCGCATGGACGCGGCTTGCACGGGCGTGCGGGCGGTTCTGCTGGCGGCAGGGCTGCGGCGGAGCTTGCGCTTGCTGTGGGCGATCGTGCACCCTGGGCGCCGGCGCTCGACGGACTGGTACTTCATGTGTCTGCCGGTGGGCGCGCCTGCGTGATGGGCGCCTCGGGCGTGGGCAAGTCGACGTTGCTTGCGCTGGCGGCGGGGGAGTGCACGCCGTGCTCGATGGTGTTTCAGGATGCACGCTTGGTCGAGTCCGCCGCGGCGCTGGATAACGTGCTAGTGTGCGCCGATGCACGCGTGGACGCCTCGAGTGCTGCGGCCCTGTTGCGCCTGCTGGTGCCGGGGGTCGATGTACATGCTCGCGTGGCCGAGCTTTCGGGCGGGCAGCGCCGTCGCGTCGAGATCGCTCGAGCTGCTGTGCCCGGGCGGCGCGGTGATTCTTGACGAGCCCTTTACCGGTTTAGATACCGCTGCGCGCGACGCATGCGCCGAGGTCGTGCTCGACTTGCTCGACGGCCGTATGCTGCTGCTTGCATCGCACGATGTCGCCGACGCTCAGGCCCTCGATATCTCGGACATCATCACGCTCTAAATACCTACTCAGCAACAAAATGATTCGTTTTCCTCCGCCCCCATGGGTCGGGTGTGCTATTCTATCTGCGGGGTAATACTTAGGAATACCAAGTAATACCAACGCAGCAGAAACAAACTCCGGATGCGGGCCAATCGGGTTGCCTTCACGGCCCGTCGCCCAGCCGCGTGGCCCGCATCTATCCGCACCACCGTCGTTTCAAAAAGGAAGCGCCATGGCAGAACACATGACCCCGGTTGTCGCGAAGGTCTTGCCCGAGGAAAAGGCGGCCTTCGCGGCGGCAACCCAGCTCGTGGGCACCACGCCGTCCAACGCCATCCGCATGTTTATCGCCGCGTTCAATCGCTGCGGCACCTTCCCGTTCGACATTTCGCCCAACGGGGCTTTTGGCGCTGCGCCCGATTCTCATCAACAATGACTGTCCCAAGTGCCGGGTTTGAGGAGGTTGGCATGCTCAATGCGCTGGTTTGGGCGCTTGCCTGTTTTGGTGTCGTCGCTGCCGATATTGCCCTGAGCATTGTTTTGTTCTCCGCGCTGGACATCGTGTCGGCACTGACGGGTTTCCCGATCGACAATCTCGATATTCAATGGTTTCAGGCCGCCGCTCAGACGGCGTCGTTTTTGATGGCGCTGCTGTGGTGGCGCTATCTGTGGCCCCGCTCCTTCATGGCGCGCCGGCAAGGTGAACGCCCGCTCGGCGGGGGAGCAAATGCTGCATGGAAGCGCATCGCATGCGTTGTCGTGATCGGCCTATCCATGCAGGTGGTCATTAGCTACCTATGCGACGGCGTGCTGTCGCTGCTGCCCGAGGTTGCGGCGGACTATAGCGAGCTCGTCGAGGAAACAGGCTTGGGCGATACCAACCTTCTTGCCGTCCTGACCACGGTGCTCGGCGCTCCGTTTTGCGAGGAGTTGCTGGTGCGCGGCATTATTTTTGAGTTTTCGCTCCGAGCGTTTAATCCGCAGTGCCGCCCACTTTGGAAGTGTCGGCGTCGTGTGAGCGCGCAGAGTGGCGCCATGGTGCCCTGGGCGGCCCCAAGCACGTGGGGTATCGCCGCGGCGATTGTGCTGCAGGCGGCGATCTTCGGTTTTATGCACATGAATTGGGTACAGGGTTGCTACGCGGGTGCGCCGGCCTCATCTTTGGTTGGGTGCTCGTGACGACCGGAAGCTCCGCTATACGATCCTGCTGCACTTTGCCTTTAATGCCGGGTCGTATTTCATGACGTTGCTCTGGTTTGTGAACACACCGTTCGACGTGATAATCACGGTCGCTATCGCCGGCGTCATCCTCGTTGAGGCAATGCGCTCGCTGCGCCACGCGTGTGGGATGGACGCAGCGAGCGCACCGCTGCCTAGTTGCGACGCCCGCCTCCGTTGGCGCCCTGACGCCCCTGGGCCGCGCGATTACGCCCGGCAGTGTTCTGTGCACGCGACATGCCGCCGTGGCCCTTGCTACCCTTGGGTCCCTTGCCGGCACCGCCACCATGCGGCTTGCCGCCCTTCTTGCCGGTGCCATGCCCACCGCCAGCAGATGTCTCACCCGGGCGCGGGGGCACGGGGCGAATCAGGCAATGCTTGGTGTAGCCGATCAGGTCACGACGTCCGGCCTTCTCCAGCGCCTCGCGCACCAGCTTGTAGTTCTCGGGCTTGCGATACTGGATGAGCGCGCGCTGCATGGCCTTTTCGTGCGGGTCGCGCGCCACATAGATCGGCTCCATGGTGCGCGGATCCACGCCGGTGTAGTACATGCACGTCGACATGGTGGACGGCGTGGGGTAGAAGTCCTGCACCTGCTCGGGCATGTAGCCCATGTCGCGCACGGCCTCGGCGAGGTCCACGGCTTCCTTCATCGTCGATCCGGGGTGGCTCGAGATCAGATACGGCACCACGTACTGCTTAAGGCCGTATTCACGGTTCAAGCGCTCAAATTTGCGACAGAATGCATCGTAGACGGCGCGGCTCGGCTTGCCCATTACGGAGAGCACCGCGTCGCTCACGTGCTCGGGTGCCACGCGTAGCTGGCCCGAGACATGGTGCTCCAGCAGCTCGCGCAAAAACTCGTCCGAGGCATCGGCCATGGTGTAGTCAAAACGGATGCCGCTGCGGACAAAGACCTTCTTGACGCCCGGCAGCTGGCGCAGGTCGCGCAGCAGCTGCGTGTAGCCGCTCTCGTCGACCACCATGTTCTTGCACACGCTCGGCCACAGACAGCGCTTGTTCTTGCACACGCCGTGTTTGAGCTGCTTGTCGCAGGCCGGGCGGCTAAAGTTGGCCGTCGGTCCGCCCACGTCGTTGATGTAGCCCTTAAACTCGGGATCGCGCGTGAGCAGCTCGGCCTCGCGCATGATCGAGTCGTGGCTGCGCATCTGCAGCACGCGACCCTGGTGGAAGGTCAGCGCGCAAAACGAGCACTCGCCAAAGCACCCGCGTTGGAGCTGATCGAAAACTTGATCTCGGCAAAGGCCGGCACGCCGCCCGCCGTATCGTAGTCGGGATGCCAATCGCGTGCGTAGGGGAGCTCGGCCACCTCGTCCATCTCGTCGGTGGTGAGCGTCGCCGACGGCGGGTTCTGCACCACATAGACGCTGTTGGGGTAGGGCTCTACCAGGCGGTGTCCAGTGATGGGGTCCATGTTCTGCTGCTGCACGTTAAAGCTGCGCGCGTAGTTGAGCTTGTCGGCGGCAAGGTCGTCCCAGCTGGGCAGCAGGTCGTAGTCGTAGACCTCGTCGAGCGAGCTGGTGCGGTAGACGGTGCCGTTGATATAGGTGATCTGGTCCACGGGCAGTCCCGCGTCGAGCGCGTCGGCGATCTCGACGATCGCGTGCTCGCCCATGCCGTAGATGAGGATGTCGGCGCCCGAGTCGAGCAGCACCGAGCGCTTGAGTTTGTCCTGCCAGTAGTCGTAGTGGGCCAGGCGACGCAGGCTTGCCTCGATGCCACCGATAATGATGGGGGCGTCCTTGAACGTCTGGCGGATGAGGTTGCCGTAGACCGTGACGGCACGGTTGGGGCGGTGACCCTCCTCGCCGCCGGGGGTATAGCGTCGGTGTGGCGGCGGTGCTTGGTCACCGAATAGTGGTTGACCATGGAGTCCATGTTGCCGGCGCTGACCAAAAGCCAGGCGCGGCTCGCCGAGCACCGTGATGCTGGCGGGGTCGGTCCAGTCGGGCTGGCAGATGATGCCCACCTTGTAGCCGTGCGCGTCGAGTACGCGGCTGACGATGGCCATGCCAAAGCTGGGGTGGTCCACGTAGCGTCGCCGCAGATGTAGACAAAGTCACACTGGTCCCAGCCGCGCGCGTCCATATCGGCGCGGCTGACGGGGAGGAACTTGTCGCGGCCCGGGCGCCAGGGACGGGCGGGCGCTGCCGGGGTATGAGTGGCGTGGCCGCCTGGGCCTTACCGCCGCGCTTTTGCTGCTGGCCCTGTTTGCCCTGCTGACTGCGCTGGTTGTTCTGAGCGTGCTGAGGCTTTTTTGCCACGATCCCTCCCGGTGTTTGTATGCTGCACGTAATTGTAACCAGTCTTTTTGGGACGGGGCTAAAAAGACTGGTGGAGTACATGGGCTGGCGGATCGGCGCGTCGATGCGGGTGCCGTACCCGCCGTTTGTTTCCAGACTGTGTATCTGCGCGTTGGGGAAGCCGTCTCGCGCGCACGCCATGTTGTCAATGGGTTACAGTATGAACGGCGGCTATGTTTCCGCCAACGCACGAGAGGGTCGTCAACAAGGAGGATGCACGACGATGCAGCGTGCCAAACAGATATCGGAGTCTATTGAGCTGGGCATCATCTTGGCGCTCGCCGGTGGCTTTATGGACGTTTATTCGTACATTGGGCGCGACCATGTTTTCGCTAACGCGCAGACGGGCAACATCTTGCTGGTGGGCGTGAGCATCTCGGAAGGCAATTGGGCGCTGGCGGGGCGCTATTTCTTCCCTGTGGTGTCGTTTGCCGTAGGCATTATGCTTGCCGACCTGGTACACGAGCGGTTTGGCAGCGTGATTCACTGGCGCCAGGTGACGGTGTTCTTTGAAGCCGTCATCTTGCTGGGCGTGAGCTTTATCCCCGGTGGCGATTTCAACCTGCTCGCCAACTGCCTTACCTCGTTTGCTTGCGGTATGCAGGTCGAGAGCTTCCGCAAGATTCATGGACACGGCATCGCTACGACCATGTGCATCGGCAACTTGCGCAACGCCCTGCAAAACGTGGACGATTACATCATCACCCACAGGCGCGGCTTTTTGGAAAACGGCCTGCTCTACTTTGGCGTGATCTTTATCTTTGTGTTTGGCGCCGTGTTGGGCAACTGGTGTATTGAGCGCATGGGCCTGCACGCCATCGTTGTGGCGAGCTTGCTGCTGTTTGTCGCGTTTGCCATCATGTTCATCGACCGCGAGCGCGACTTGCGCTTACGCTGGAAGGTTGCGGCCGAGGCTTGGAAAGAGGGCTGTCGAAAGTAACCGAATGCGCAAAGGGGCCGTCCCTTTGCCAGATAGATCGATAATGGGGAGGGGACGGCCATCTCAGCCGCCCCTTTTTGAGTCTTAAGCCTAAGGTGCATGTTTGTAATGACAAGATTTGACGTCAGCAAAGCGTGCTGCTTAAGGCTATAGAATAAAAATGTCATCTTTCTAGCTATAATTATTAGTTGAGGGGATGGACATATGCCAGAGCTTTTTATTCAAAATAAGACGACAGTAATCAAGTTGATGGCGCTCTGCATTTTATCTGCCTGGTGGAGCTGTCTGTTGTTAAAGCTGAATCGTTGATAATAGACTATGGCCTGCTTCGCTCTAATTATCGTAACGTTTTATGCATTGGGTTAGGCCTGCTAGTATTGCTCTCAGTTGAGCTGGTGACAAACCTGTTCAGATCAAAATATGCGGAGCAATTGGCTTCCGATGGCACTAACTGCTTCTATAGATTGCTTGCCCGCCATGCTTTAGAGCGGCCCTTAGTTTTAGCAAAAGACAGTGACTACCTGTTATCGCGCATTGAAGAGGCTGGGAACCTACAGCCGATGATTGGAATATTTACAACTGCGTTTCTTCCGTGCCTAGTGACGGGTTTGGTATCGTTTGTGGCACTATCTAATATCTCTTTGTTGCTTTTGATTCCTGTTTGTGTTTCGGCATTGTTTATTTCGCTTCTATATCCGTTCGCTCTTAGTAAGCTATCGACTAAGAGCGAAAAGGCATTGGAGGCCCAGGCGAGGGGTTCTGCTTATTTAGCCCAACTAATAAATTGTCGACTTTACATTCGTATTTCTCGTTCAATTAACTTGGAATTACTTCGCTATAAAAAGATGCTTAAAGCCTGCAGGAACTCTCGAGTTGAGGAGAGTGTCTTTGCGAGATTGGCAACTGAAATAGTTGACGCTGGCAACATCATTACTGGCTTGCTTTCAGTTCTGCTGCTTATTTTCCTTGTGTCAAAGCGCGGACTGACGGTCGGGATTGCGGTGCAGAGCTATCAACTTGTACTTCTATGCTATTCTCCTTTTCCTCTTGTTCTGAATTGTTGGGCTCAGCTTCAGCCGTCGTTTAGATCGTTGCACCGTGTCTTGGAATTACGTCGTCTTTTGGAAGCTGAAAAACCTAATTTGATATGTTTCGATCACGCTGATCGAATTAGTTGGAAAGGAATCATTCTCTCGTTTTCGTCGAACGAAACTAATGAGAGGATAACAATTCCAGATTGCACGATACAGGCACCTTGTCTGGTTTTAGTAAGCGGCCCTAATGCATGTGGTAAATCTTCATTTCTGGAAGTATTGAACGGATTATTGTCGCCAGTTGCTGGCAGACTGTGTGTTAATGAGTCTACTGTCATTTTCGATGGTTCGACTTTAATCCAGCTACCCTGCGCAACTATGCCGCAAAGACATTTGATAATGGGGGGAACTTTCAGGAAGGCTCTTTACTATGGTCTTGTAGATATTGACTCTGAAAAACTCATCTATCTTTTGAAGGGTTTTAGCCTCGATAAATTATTTGAAGTAAATCCCATCATTGGAGCTAGGGGACACAATTTGTCTGGCGGAGAACTGGCTTCTCTATTACTTTGTAGGGCCTTTCTGAGCAGTTATTCTATTATTATTTTGGATGAGCTTGCAACAATTTAGATAATGCTTCGATATCCTTTTTGAAGATGGTGGTTGCGCAGGAGATGAAAGAGCGAATCGTCATCATTGCGGATCATGGACATGGTTTCGAACAATTTGCAGACTATGTAATGCAGTTTCAGGAGCCAGAAAAAACTATCTAGCTCCTGAACGTTGCTACGAACTGCTTTTTGCGATTTATTCGAGATGCTCTTCAATCCGAGCCCTCAGAAGGGCAATGGCTGTGGGTATTCCAATTGCGGCGGCCAATTCGGCTTTATCCAAAACCTGTATGCTAAAGCACGATTGTTTATCACATTGAAGGACGATAACTGAAGATAGCTTCACTTCCCGTTGGCTGAATATGTCGTAATCTCCAAATAGGAAGTTACCTTTTATTGTGTAATTCGGTATGTTCGTTACGCACTTCATCTCAAGTCTGTTTAGGCCATAATCGAACACCGCAACTTCCTTGTGTTCGATGATGAGCGCAACCCTGGGCATGTTACTAAAACCACCGTCGACGACAGTAAAGAGTTTTTCATTTGCATCGTCATAAACGGTATATTTTAGACTCAATAGCTGTCCTAGTGGACCCGTGAACCCATGTCTTTTGATATTGAGGTTGTCTCCGGCTGGGTTGATGAGAGCTAGAGCATGCGGATAAGGGTTACCTTCAATTGAGATTCGATATTCGTTTGTAACCGTCTTGCTCGATTTAGGACCAGTAGCCACCACGCGTCATCGCCTCGATCGAATTGGAACCGACTTCTGCTTCGTGCGGAGAATTGCGCAGTATGTTGCAGTACATGCAGCTGCAATAACCGCATGGGCAATTTCTAACAAAATGAATGACGCTATTTACTGCATGCATGTTAAATGGACGAATACTTCTCATGATCTGCCTCCCATTGTTCGATTGTTTCTGACTGTTCTATTACCTTCTTCACCTCCTCAACACTGTTGAACCCTAGGTTTTCAATCGACGAGTACTCAACGTAAACAGAAAACCTGCTTTCAAGATAAATAAGCAGTCGAACTAAAGCTGATGAGGACAAGTTGAATGGCGGGTCGGTCAATTGCTGATTTCTTAGATTTTGGTCAAATTGAGTTAAATCCAAATCTCTAATATTGCTTATCGCTTTTTCGATTTCTGCGTAGATGGTTTCATCTTTACGATATGCTGTCATTTCAGCACCCCAATATCGAAATCAAACAACTCGTTCTCGATTGTTTTGCAGCATAGTAATGATTCTTCTGGATCTAAGCTGGCTGAGAAACAGGGCATTCCTCTTAGTCGAAGTTCTCTTGCTGCTTGAATTGCTTTATCGCTAGATGAATAGCTTATTTGAAACCTATGCGTCTCCAACCCTTCAGTGGCGTCAAGTACTTCGTTTGTAATTTCAAATTGAACTTTCTCTGCTTGCGTTAGCGTTTCAATTATGGGCATGAGTCCAAGCATTATGTCGTAGTCGGCTATCGTGTATGGGATATTGATAATGGCCAGGTCAGGCAGAAAGCTCGACATGCAGCAATCGATCCTAATCCGTAATCTCCGTAAATGTGGTCGTCGTATTTCATAAGCACATTGGGCGTTTCTAATAGAGCTAGGTCGGATTTATCATTCTCAATGATGATGTTGATCTGCTCATTCATTTTGATGACGGCGGATTGGCCACCATCAAAAACTAAGGGTGTTGCAGCCCCAGATTTCATTTAAAGGATTGAAGCTCAAAGCGCATAGATTGATGGTGCTTTCTCATCTCGCTAACGATGCTACTAAACGTAATTGTTGAATCGGCGGGTGTATATAGATTCCCGACAACAATTTTTGGTATCAGGGCTAATTCCTGCATGTCGCTTTTGCTAGACTCAATTTGTTCAGTGGCGAGTTGACTGACAACCTTCTTATTTACAGAATGTGCATAGGTTTCAGCGTGTTTACTAAATTCTATGAGTCCTGTGGCGCTTTCTTTCGTCGATAAAACGACAACCAGGTCTGATTCATCGATTGTCGTTACATAGTTAATTCGATTTCTTATGCCAATTTCTTTGCAATTAACAAGGTTGGCAACATCTAGGCCGTCCGGTAGAATGCCACATGGTGTTGATACCCGAATATTGTAGCCAACTCCTAGCAATCCAATTAGAAGAGGATAGTCAGCTCTCGTGAAAGATATAAGTCCAATTGTCTTCATGATTATTATCGCTTGTTCCTTTTAAGAGCCGTTGTAATGGACACTTCGTGTCTATGAAGCTCAAAGCGAAGTATTTTCTGATTAAGTCGATCAAAGGCAATTCGTTTTGAGTTGTCGCATGCTGTTCGTTTGTAATCAGGGCTAATTACTCCTTTGCAATCTGCGCTTTTAATGCATTGAGTGCACAGCTGAAATGCCCAACATTTTTTACATGAATCGCTGGTCAGCTTTGAAACATTGATCATCTTTTCAATTTGACCTAAATCAAATCCTGAATCCAATGTACCGATATACATGTCCTTGGTTGTTTCGCTGACCCTTTCGCAAGGAAGAAGCGCTCCTGCTGTTGTCACAAATAGACGCGTAACTCCTGGCTCGCATGGACCACCGGGTATAGCTTTTGTTGGGATGTTCGAAGGTGCAAATCGCTTAATGTTTTGGTTGATGCTTGCAAGCGTATATGAAGCGAGCCTATCGCTGCAGTTTCCTTTTTCGATCTTGCGCTCGTCCATAATTCTTGCTTTAAATAAGGCGTAATTCAGTTGACTTGAGAACTTGTCATTGTAGGGGGCGATACGTCCGTTGCGTTCCAAGTAGTTGAATTGAACATCGCAAGCCTCGATATCCTTATCATTTATAAAGGAAGAGACTGTTTTATAGATGTTGTTCGTGTCGACTACGGCATTAAAATGAATATATTTGTTGCGTTCAGGATGGTTGTCTAAAATCATATGAACATTGTCTATAACTGCTTGGTATGAGGACTCACCATTAGCGTAATGCCTAGGCTTATCATGGATTTGCTGCGGCCCGTCAAGACTGATTAGCAAATAGAATTCATGTCCAGAATCGAAGAAGAATTTAACCATATCTTCAGATAAAGAGAGCAATTGGTTGTAATTCGAATGAGATGTGTTTTCCTTCAAATACCTGTTCTGCATATTGAGTAATTAGCTTAATTTCACTAAATCGAAGGAGAGGTTCTCCTCCATAAAATGCTACGACCGGGTTTGGGTTGTCAATCGAGTGCATCTTAAAGAATTCGATTGCATGTTTGGCCGTCGAAACAGACATAGAGTTATGACTGTGGGTTCTGTTATATAAGGAGTTTTCGGAATAGATACAGTAATCACATCGGAAGTTGCAAGATTGAGTCAGCTGAAGGGTTATCATCCGTTAATTTCTTTCCAGCTTAACTTTCAAAAGGTCAATTGATGGATAAGCGACATCCTGCAATGGCGAATCGCAGCAGTAGCCACATGATTGTAGTAACTGGAATTCTTGGTCTGATTTATAGGAGTCGGGGCAAACTTCGCCTGCTTGGACTTCTGAGATGTAATTGAAGAGATCTTTGCTTACTGCAAGTATCTCGTTTCGATTGGCATCATAAATGTAGTGGCCCAAGAGGGTCTTTATGGGTAGAACTAACATCTCTACCGCCTCTTTCATTTCACTAATGTTATTTTAGTGAACTAAGATGTTTACTATAAGGTAACCATTTATAAACGTATTGTCAAACATATATTGCTAAAATAGAAACAATTTATAGACTGAGTGGTCGTATCCTTTGGGCGATTGCTTCTATAATCTAGCCTTCGCTGCTGTCGGGAGGGAAGGTCTAGGACCCCGTTATTATGTTGAAACGCTTTAACTAATTTGACGTTCTCAAGCGTTTTTCGTTTCAAAAGCGTTAGGATGGGACTCATAGCGTGGGGCGTAACGGGTGCCCCACACACGATGGGAGGCTATCAATGGCTAATCGTTTCGTTCTCAATACCATCTCTTATCATGGTTCCGGCGCCATCAAGGAGATCCCCGGCGAGCTCCAGCGTCGCGGCTACAAGAAGATCTTCGTCTGCTCCGACCCCGATCTGGTCAAGTTTGGCGTTACCGCAAGGTGACCGACGAGCTCGACGCCGCCGGCATCGCTTGGAGCCTGTACTCCGAGATCAAGCCCAACCCCACCATCCAGAACGTCAAGGACGGCGTCGAGGCCTTCAAGGCCGCCGAGGCCGACGCTATCGTGACCATCGGCGGTGGCTCCTCCATGGACACCGCCAAGGCTATCGGCATCATCATCAACAACCCCGAGTTTGCCGATGTCCGTAGCCTCGAGGGCGTTGCTCCCACCAAGAACCACGCCGTGTTCACCATCGCCGTGCCGACGACCGCCGGTACCGCCGCCGAGGTGACCATCAACTACGTCATCACCGACCCCGAGAAGGTCCGCAAGTTCGTGTGCGTCGACACCAACGACGCCCCCGAGGTCGCCGTCGTCGACCCCGACATGATGGCCTCCATGCCCGCCGGCCTGACCGCTTCCACCGGCATGGACGCTCTGACCCACGCCATCGAGGGCTACACCACCAAGGGCGCCTGGGAGCTCTCCGACATGTTCCACTTTGAGGCTATTAAGCTAATCAGCGAGAACCTGCGTGACTCCGTCGCCGAGGCCAAGTCCGGCCAGCCCGGCTCTGGCCGCGAGGGCATGGCTCTTGGCCAGTATGTCGCCGGCATGGGCTTTTCCAATGTTGGCCTGGGCATCGACCACGCCATGGCTCACACCCTGTCCGCTCACTACGACACCCCGCACGGCGTCGCCTGCGCCATGCTGCTGCCGATTGCCATGGAGTTCAACAAGCCGGTTTGCGCCGAGCGCCTGGCCAAGGTCGCCGTTGCCATGGGCGTTGACACCACGGGCATGAGCACCGACGAGGCTGCCGATGCTGCCATCGCCGCCGTCAAGCAGCTCTCCGCCGACGTGAACATCCCGCACGTCTGCGAGGCCATGAAGGCTGACGAGATCGAGGTCCTGGCCAAGGACGCTATGGCCGACGCCTGCTTCCCGGGTAACCCGCGCGAGGCGACGCTCGACGACGTCATCGAGCTCTTCAAGAAGATCTGCCCGGCTGCCTAGCCTCGTTTGGTGTTCTTTCGCCTGTAGGCGTATGGTCTTTTGATTTGCCACTGGCCCCGCCACGCTACGCGCGGCGGGGCTTTTTGTGCTGCGTCGATGCCCCGAGACGGGCAAAACCAAGGCATACTGCCCGCTGCGGATAGGTGGTGCACTTCCCAGCGTGCATTTTTGGGAGTATTCAGCAAACTCTTAAAAATGCATAACGTTTTGAATGGCCCGTAGTGGCCCGCAGGCGCCCATCGACAGCCATTGTGGGCGGGCTATCGATGAGTGGAGGGTGCTGTCGCCGCGTTTTTGGGTTGCGACGACTTGTAACCGTGCTGCGGCCGCGTCGTTTTGTCGTTTGAGACAGGGCTGGCGGTGACTGCGGTGCTGAATACTCCATTTTTTGCACGGCCCGGGGTAGGGTACCTTGGGATGAGAGAAATTGATGCCTCATATTTATGCATATATTGATATTTCTATACAAGATTTGGATTGATAACCGGGCGTATGCGCGAATCGGTGCGGGAGCGTCTGGGGACGGCTCGGCTCCCAGGGCCTTGTGCGTGCAGAACGGTTAAAATCGGGACTCGGTCTTAGTTTTACTTGGAAGGATGCATATGGCTTCTAATGTTGATGCTTCTCTAGAGGGGACGCTTTCCTATATCGCAGGACAGCTTAAGACGCTGACTTCTATCGCTTCGCCTACGGGCTATACCCGTGCGGCGACTGATTATCTGATGGAGACGTTGCGCGATATGGGCTTTGGGCCCGAGCGCTCCAATAAGGGCAACGTGCTCGTTGAGCTTGGCGGCGAGGGCGAGCCGCTTGTGTTGGCGAGCCATGTCGATACCCTGGGCGCATGGTGCGCTCCATTAAGGACAATGGCCGCCTGCGTCCCACGACGCTTGGTGGGCACCAGTGGTCTACGGCCGATGGCGAGAACTGCACCGTCTACACACGCGATGGCAATGTCTACACGGGCGTGGTCCTCAATACCGAGCCTTCGGCGCATGTGGCCGATGAGCCGGTCAAGACCATCGAGAAGAACATGGAAATCCTGCTCGACGAGAACGTTGACAGCAAGGACGATGTACTCGAGCTGGGTATTCAGACCGGCGACATCATCGCTATGGATCCGCGTACCACGGTGACGGAGAGCGGCTACATCAAGAGCCGCTTCCTGGATGACAAGCTGTCGGCGTCGATTCTGCTGGGCCTGGCCCGCGCCGTTGCTGGCGGCGAGGTGACGCTTTCGCGCAAGGTATCGCTGCTCTTTACGGTGTACGAGGAGGTCGGCCACGGCGGTGCCTTTGTGCCGGACGACACGCGCGAGATGATCAGCGTGGACATGGGCTGCGTGGGCGACGACCTGGGTTGCACCGAGCGCATGGTTTCGATTTGCGCCAAGGATTCGGGCGGTCCGTACAACTACGACCTGGTGACCACGCTGTCCAACATCGCGCGCGAGCTGGAGCTCGATTACGCCATCGACGTGTACCCGCACTACGGCTCCGACGTCGAGGCCACGCTCTCGGCCGGCTACGACATTCGCCATGGCTGATCGGCCCCGGCGTGTACGCGAGCCACAACTACGAGCGCAGCCACATCGACGGTGTGCGCAACACCTACGAGCTCGTTCGCGCCTACGTCCAGCGCTAGGGAAGTAGTTTGCGACTCGGCTGACCAATCGCTAAGGCCCGATTTCTCGGGCCTTTTTTCGCCTTAGGTCGTTTAGTATTATGATGTATGTAATATGTTAACTAAACGCGTAAATTACTTAACGAGGTGATGCAGCATATGAATACATCTGAGTACTTATCTATGGGTGATGCCGCCCGCCTGTTGGGCGTTACGAAAGCCCGCATATCGCAACTTGCCGCATCGGGAACGCTCGCGTGCGATATTGTGGGCGGACGGAAGATGGTTGAGTATGATTCTGCGCTCGCTTATCAAAAGGTCCGCAAACGTGGACGCCGTCCTGCGGCCGATGTGGGGCGCAAGTTTACGCTGATGTCGGCCGACCATGAGGTCGCGCATGTCTCATTTGATCCGACACGTGAGTTTCCCTTCGAAATCGCCGAGGTGCTCGATGCGCAGAGGATGCCGTTTGGCACGTGCTCGAGTTCTTCTCCTACGGTGAATAAACGGGAGCTCAACGTGTGGTGGAGCCATCGGTCGGTGCCTGACGTCCGCCCCGGACTCGTCTCGCGCTATCGTGAACTGGGAATTGCCAGTGGCATTGAGGTGCCGGTTCAGTGCCTGGGCCTATCGCTTTCGGATTGCTATTGGCTGCGGCCGGCCGATTGCGCCGAACTCAAATGGCAAAATATCAATTACTTTGAGAACGAATTTGAGCGATCGCGCCCGAAGAGCGTTCGGGTTGGCTGGAAGGCATCGGTCTTAAAAATCCTGATAACACGTCCGAGGGCGAGCTCCCTAAATCGTGGATGATTCGCAACGGTGTTCGCGTTCTGGTCAAGGGATGCGGCATGGACGACCAACGGCCCTTTAACGAGGCGGTTGCAACGGCTCTGCATCGTCGCTTGCTGTCGGAGGGCGAGTTTGTTCCTTATACGGTTGAGCGGATGTTCGATGGCCCTGCGTGCCTGTGCGAGGATTTTCTTGACGGCCGCGAGGAATATGTTCCGGCTGTTTACGTTAAGAACGCCCTTGGTGGCCAGCGAGGAAGCTCGACGTACGACCGGTACTGCCGCTTTCTTGGTAAGCATGGAGCAGACGAGGCCGCTGTGAGAAGGTCTATGTCGCAGATGATCGTTTGCGATGCCCTTTTGGCCAACAGCGATCGCCATTGGCGAAACTTCGGCATCATCCGCAATGTCGACACCCTGGAGATAAAACCTACTCCGCTGTTCGATAGCGGCAACTGTCTGTGGTACAACGTGCCAACTGCCGTGCTCGCAGCTGGGGAGTTTGGGTTTTCCGCTAAGCCGTTTGGGCCCGACCCTTCCGTCCAGCTGCGCTTGCGGATTCGCTCGATTGGTTCGATTCATCGCGGCTCAACGGATTTGTTGATGAGGCGATCGAGATTCTTTCGCAGAGCGAATGGGCCACGGCGGAGGGTCGACTCGAGGCCATCCGCCGCGGCTCGAGCGTCGCATAATCGAGGTTGGTGCCGCTGTTGAGGTACTTCGACACGTGCAGCGATAAACCCGCGGCTACTTAAGTGCGCCGGTCACGGTGCCGCCGCCCAGGACGATGTCGCCGCGGTATATAACGACAGCCTGGCCGGGGGCGATGGCGCGCTGCGGCTCGTCAAAGGTCAGCAACATTTGCCCGTCTTCGCCGCGCGTAAGGTTCGCTGCCTGGTCTTTCTGTCGGTAGCGGTACTTGGCGCCCACGCGAATGCCGCCGGCATCGAGCTCTGCTCCATGCACTCTGCCGGCGCGCTCCAGATCCACTCATTGGCAGTTAGCGCCGCCGCGGTTAGGTCCTCGGCTTCGCCAGATGCACAATGTTGTTGGCGGCGTCGACGCCCGTTACGTACACGGGATGCGCCATCGCGACGCCCAGGCCCTTGCGCTGGCCGATGGTATAGCGCAACGCGCCGTTGTGGCGTCCGACCACGCTGCCGTCGCGCCATACGATATCGCCCGGTGTAGCGGGATGTCCGCACCGACGCTCGATATAGCCCGCATAGTCGCCATCCGCGATAAAGCAGATGTCCTCGCTTTCGGCCTTCTTGGCGTTGGCAAAGCCCTGCTCGGCGGCAATGCGGCGCACGTCGTGCTCCTTGTCCAGGCCTGCCAGCGGAAAGATCGTGTGCGCCAGGCGCTCCTGCGTAAGCGAATATAAAAAGTAGCTTTGGTCCTTTTTAGGGTCCTCGCCGCGATGCAGCTGCCAGGTTCCGTCGGACGCCTGGCTCGTTTTGGCGTAGTGACCTGTGGCGATGTAATCGCAGCCCATATTGAGTGCCGCATCGAGCAGCGCGCCAAACTTAATATGGCGGTTGCAGATGATGCACGGGTTAGGCGTCAGCCCCTCTTGGTAGGCGTTCACAAAGCGTTCGATCACGTTGCGGTCGAAGGTTTGCTGCAAGTCGAGCACGTGATGGGGTATCCCCAGGCGCTCGGCGACGGCCTTTGCATCGGCGATGTCGCGGTCGAACTTACTCATGCCCGTGGTGGGATCGGGCGCGGGGCAGGTGAGGCGCATGGTGGCACCGACACATTCGTAACCCTGACTTTTGAGCAGATACGCGGTCACGCTGGAATCGACGCCGCCGCTCATGGCGACGAGCACGCGCTTGTTGTGCATGGGGAGGTTCTCCTTGGTGGCATGTGGCCAAAAAAGAAAAGCGGCGCGGGAGGCTGGTTCCGCGCCGCAGACATTGTAGCAAGTTCGGGCGTCCTGTGGGACACCCTGTTGGGATGAGCTCAGGCTGCCAGAAGAGAGGGGAGACCGGCGTGCCTTGGACTCGTTCTAGGAACGAGAGCTCTAGTCCTGGAAGAGTGCCGTGGACAGGTAGCGCTCGCCGGTGTCGGCGAGCAGCGCCACGATGGTCTTGCCCTCGTTCTCGGGGCGCTTGGCCAGCTGCAGTGCGGCCCACACGGCGGCGCCGGACGAAATGCCCACGAGCACGCCCTCCTTGTGGCCCACGGCGCGGCCGGTGGCAAAGGCGTCGTCGTTCTCGACGGGGATGATCTCGTCGTAGACCTGGGTGTCGAGGACGTCGGGCACAAAGCCGGCACCGATACCTGGATCTTGTGCGGGCCGGCCTGGCCTTTAGAGAGCACCGGGGAGGTGGCGGGCTCGACGGCGACGACCTTAATTTCGGGGTTTTGCTCCTTGAGGAACTCGCCCACGCCGGTCACGGTGCGCCGGTGCAACGCCGGCGACGAAGATGTCGACCTTGCCGTCGGTGTCATCCCAGATCTCGGGGCCGGTCTGGCCTTGTGGA
>ENA-OQCP01000461-OQCP01000461.1-human-gut-metagenome-genome-assembly--contig:-NODE-461-length-18413-cov-9.319479_pt1 | contig 18413 bp, 29 predicted proteins | sample MGYA00242760_ERZ504583 | MGnify/ENA primary metagenome ERZ504583 (study PRJEB26092, sample SAMD00036308) | human gut metagenome | host: Homo sapiens | study: EMG produced TPA metagenomics assembly of...
CCCCCTTTATCTAACTACAGTGTTTGCAGGGAGATGTTACCGCATCGTTTCGTCGACGTGTTCGAAACCGTCTCCATAATTGGCGATTTTTTACGTTTGCGCAATTCGGCGAGCGGCTGGATTTCCTCGGCAGACGATGCTTTTGACAAATATCGCCCCGCCGTCGCCGACCGCTCGATTGTCGCTCGAAAAAAGTTGAAGTAATTATTTCCATCTTTTACCTGCGGAGATGTCAATCCGTCAAGCATTTGGTCAGAAATTGGTCAAGTAGCGGCTGATACGGTCGGCGTCGACAGCCAAAACCGATAGAAGTTTTGGCCCCAGAAGCAGGGAGGTTCCCATGGCATATTACTGGCCCCAGTACGGCGTCGCCATCGAGGTCGACGACGATCCCTATCTCCTGCCTTTCGACGAAGAGGCGTTCCCCGAAACGGCGGTCTACCACGTCACCACCGATGTTATCTGCGACCCCGAGTCGTTCTCGCGCTCGCCCACCACATCGCGCGTATCCACGACATCGAGCTCCCTCACGACTTTGACGAGCTCATCTACTCGCGCCGCCTGATGCTTCACATGCTCTTTGGAGCGGACCCGTCCACGTTCGCACGTGTCTACACCACCAAGGACGCCGCATGAGTGCGAAGAAGCCGCCCCGCCTCGCAGGACTGGGGCGTCGCAAGAAACTCGTCGTTGTCTGTCTGGCTATCGTCTGCGCCTTGTCGCCGTAGGACTATACGCCTGGCAGTCGCAGCCCGTGCCGAAGCGGGCGCCTCAGTCACGACGGCAGAGGGTAAATCGCGACAAGAAATCCAAGATGAGCTCGATGCCATCGTCCGCGACAACATGATGACGATTTCGGTCGCGCCGGTCGCTCAGCTACAGGAGGACGGCAAGCTGCGCGTCAACGTGCAAAACGTCCAAGACAATAAATTTCCCCAGCGATTCAGCGTCATCCAAAACGACGAGACCATGTACGAATCCGGTGTGGTCGAGACCGGCAAGACAATCGAGACGTGCCCCGCCGGCGACATCAAAGAAGGCGAGGCATACATCGAGATCCAGGCACTCGATGCCAAGACCCTCGACAGCCACGGCAATCCGACACGTGTCAAGGTACGGGTTGAGCAAGCGAGAACTAGCTTTTTCGACCGACGCGGCACCGCACGCAATTCACCAGCATTCGTCCAATCATCGCGGGGACGGCCCGCGGCGAATAGAAAGGAACGACCATGGACATCACCAGGAACATGAACGGAGCCAGAGCGCTCGTCGTGGGCGCAGGCTCGCGCTCTCGCTCGCAATGGGCGCCGCCCCGACGCCAGCTCTGGCAGCCGGGCGCGTTGGAACCACAAAAGTAATGGTCAGGACCGAGATCGACAACGTAGAGTTCAAAGTTCCGACGGTTATTCCCTTCGTCGCCAAGCGACGGCACGCTTCAGGGCCCCTCAGAAGACGCGACCACCATCGACAATCATTCGGCCTACGGCATCCATGTCACCAACATGAAGATCGACGCATGAACACCTGGACCATTGCCGCCGACGCCAAGGCCGGAACCGCGCAGAATTCCATCGACTTTAAGGTCGGCCCCAACGGCGCACTCCAGAACGCCAGCGCCGCAATGCAGGAGACGGGCCTCGATCTTTCCAAGAATGCAGCCTTCGACATGGGCTACCAGGGCATTGCCGGCGGCACGGACAAAATTAAGCTCAAGACAAGCGGAAACGTCGCCCGCGTCACGCGCGACATCTTCCGCGTAACCGGCGAAGGCGATCAAGTTGCAACGATCACCTGGACGGTCGAGCCCGGTGCGCACACGGCATAAGGCCGTCGCCCTGGCCACCGCCGTCAGTATCCTAGCGTTTGGGCCAGCCATGGCCTTTGCCCAGCAAGAACAGGCGCAGGCCGCCACGCAGGTGACGGTCGACCTCTCGGAGCTCGACCGCGGCAACTGCAAGGAACCGTTGGCACAGACAGACGACAGACGATGGCTCTTGGCAGCAGGCGCCACGACAGCAGGCGCGGGAACCGCCGGCCTCGGTCTGCACATCAAACGCAGCCAGAAACGAAACACGGACAGGCCGCACTAAATTAGCTAAGGAGACCCCATGGCATCGAAGAACCTTTTGCCCGTCGTCGCACTCTGCGGCGCGCTCGCAACCGGAACGCCTGTCGCCGCTTGGGCGACTCCCGTCATGGCAGACTCCTTACCAGCAGCCCTAAGCTCCGCACCAAATCCGTCGAGCGCCATTGCGTGCAAGCGTTTTTCGTTCGCACAGGCCGCAATCTCAACCTCGGGATGCCTTCGTCGTAATACGGACGGCTCGATAGTCGTGGATATCAATCGTTCGAACAAGGCAAACGGCTCCCAGGCGGGGTGCGCCGTCTGCACGTGGCGCTCGATTGTGCTCGATGCAGATGGCGATCCGTGCGATTTGGGGTTGCGCATCGATATCGCTTCGGTCGATGACTCGGCGAACGGAGCGAAGGTCGCCTTCGACGGTGCGTTTTTCGAGAAAGGAGGCGGTATATGTCTGGGCTGCGCCGCCGCGAATGCAGACGATGTGCAGCCCACCCTCTCATTCACGGCATCGCTGCGGCTGACCAAGGCGGGCACCGATGCCATCGCGGCGGGAGAAGCATCCCTGCTGTTCTACGCCGCCAGCACCGAAGACACAGACATTCATTTCGAGAAGCCAGCCGGATCGCTCAGCCTTACGCGCGGGACGGAGGCAGGCCCTATTGCGATCGATACCCACACGCTAGGCAGGCAACGCATTCTTGCCGACCCGGCGCTTCTCGAGATGGAGTGGAACGGATCCGGAGCGTCGGGATTGTCCCCTCCGCGCTTGACGCCAAGACGCTCCCCTCAAACGACGAACCCATCAACGCAACCATACAAGAAGAGAGCACGGACAAAGAAGCAGGTGCGGGCGACACGCCGTCGCCGACAAACAGCGTCCCAGCTTCTTTCGAAGCACCGAATGAGCCCGCTACCGGTCCAAACGATCCCGAGCTCGCGGACAGTCTGGGGCTTGCTGATCCTCAGGAGATCGATGAAGGTAACTGCTGCGTGCTTGCCGCCCTCGACCACACAGAGGTCATCGATGCTGCAAACATCGAAGTTGCCGCCGCCAATCAGCCCGTCCGCAAGTCGGCCATCATCGCATTTCCCGAATCCATCGAAGTCGTCTTTTTGCCATCGGGCGAGGTCGTGGCCCCAACACTGCTCACCTTGTTGGGCGCCAAGAATACTCGAAACGAAATTAAAAAGGTCACGGTTGTCGACCCTGCAACCACCGCTAAACTGCGTCTATACGCCGTTGCCCCAGACGGAGGCAAGACCTTGGAATTCGATGGCGACACACTTCTAGCCTGGCGACGTCTGGACATTATGCAAGACGTCTCGTATCAGATCGAACTCGAAGGGTTTGATCGTGCCCGCGATGCCAATATCATCGCCGCGGCTATTGAATCCCCGCAGCGGCTTATGACACTGCGCTTTGACTACTACCCCTATGTCCCGACAACCACCTGAGGCTTAAATGCTGCGCATCATTCCTAATACCACTTATATAACGTATTAGATGAGTCGCGATGTGCCTCGCATTTCGTTCTGCTACGATTGCCACGTTGGCATCAATACAGGAGGCTCATGCCGGGCTTGGGAACAATCATCAACGTTGCGCTTTTAGTTGCGGGCGGTCTTTTGGGATTAGCGGGCGGCCGCTTCATTACACCGCGCATCCAAGACACGCTCATGAAAGCATCGGGGCTGTGCGTCCTGTTTATCGGCCTGGGCGGCACCATGCAAAAGATGCTCATCATCGATGGAAAGGCGCTAGCGACCACCGGTACCACCATGCTCATCGTCTCATTTGCGCTCGGCTCGCTCATCGGCGAGGCCGTCAACTTGGAAGCCGCCATCGAGAACCTTGGCGAATGGCTCAAGCGCAAGACTGGCAGTGAGGGCGATAACGAGTTCACCAACGCTTTTGTCTCGACTTCACTCACCGTGTGCATTGGCGCCATGGCCATTGTGGGATCGATCCAGGACGGTCTGCTCGGCGACTGGTCAACGCTTGCCCTCAAGGGCGCACTGGACTGCATCATCGTCTGCACCATGACGGCCTCGCTTGGCCGCGGCTGCATCTTCTCGGCCCTGCCCGTCGCCGTGTTCCAGGGGACGATCACGTTGTTTGCCGGCGCGCTCTCCCCCATCATGACCACAGCTGCCCTCAACAGCCTTTCGCTCGTAGGTTCCATGCTCATCTTCTGTGTCGGCGTCAACCTCATCCGTCCTCAGACCTTCCGCACGGCCAATATGCTTCCCTCCGTCGTCATCGCCGTCATCTACGCCCTCCTGTTCTAAATCTATCAACGCAGCGGCATCTCGAACATCTGTTTGATGCTGTGCTATGATATGAGGTCACCGTAGCTGTGTTCGAGAGGAGGAGCGGTGGCCGACCAGGACATCAAGATGCTCATCGAGCGCATCATGGCCGAGGCCCGGACCCATCAGTCCGCCCGCTTCTCAAACGAAACCTACGCAGACGAGCCGATTCTCAAAACCGGCCGACAGATGCAGAATTTCCTCCCCGACCAGTACCGTAAAATGCGCGAGATATCGCGCTGGCAGGATGACCCCAAGGGCGGTGCGGGCCGCTGGCTTTCGGAAGCCGAGCTTTTTTACCGCCAGGGCCTGCTGATGGCCGACTTTGAGGACGACTGTCCCTACAACGGCACCTTTAAGTCGTACTTTCCCACCTACAACGCCATGAGCGACCGGCAGCTGCGCGGCTACTTTACCTGGCGTGCCCAAGTGCGCCGCGGAACCGTCGAGGAAACGTCTACGTCCTTTGCCTTTCTGTATCTCTATGAGCTGATCTGCGGCATTGGCGTAGATGATCCACTCGATGGTTTTAACAAGATCAGGGCTTTTTGGGATGTCTATCGCGCCTTCGAGCCCGGCATCGACCGGTTTGCGCGCGTGTGGCTGCAAGATTACGCCGTGTTCCACGGGCTCGACCCCAAGCTGCTTCGCGACTCTAAAACCGTCATGTTCGATAACGCCCTTATCGAACTGCGCGCGCGGCACGAGACCTTGTACCGGCACCGTCCGGCCAGACCCCTAAGCGTCGCAAAACCTCCGAGCCCACGCTCCCCCTTCCGCCCGATGAGGTGCGCGAGGAGCGACTCATGGCCGCCATCAACGCCCTCTCCACGTACAACCTAAGTAGCTCGCGGCTCGACCGCAGCCACCACCGCGATCTGCGCCACGTGGCGTGCGCCGTGTATGTCCGCATGGCGCGCTACTATGACACGCACCGAAAGACCGGCATCGTGGCAAGTTTATTTGGGGAGGAGACGGCAATGCCCTACACCATGTTTGCCTCGGCCGTATTCTTTGCGCCCGAGCGCCACGAGGACTGCGAATACCGTCTGGACCCCATCCATATCTACCGTTGCAAAACGGCTTTTGGGAATGCATGCGTATCCACGGTAGTAGGCAAAAGAGCAGCAAGCTCGGTGAAATGATGCGCGCCTGCGACCAACGCCTGCGCCTGGCGCTGGACCCTGCCCATCCCCTTAAGGAAGAAAAGGTCCCCAAATATCTGGCCAAGATTATCGATGACGAGATTGTGGCATGGCTTTCGTGGGACGCCGCACACCAGCCGTCAAGATCGATATCGATCTGAGTCAGCTGGGGCATATTCGGAGCGCCGCCGCACAAACGCGCGAGGCGCTTTTGATTGACGAGGAACGCGAGGACGGCTCGTCCGCAGAAGCCGAGGCAGCGGACTCAGGCAACCGGAAGCCGAGCCCGTAGCCGACGCGATGGTCGAGGCGGTCGCGGCGGCTGCAGGGCAGGACGAGTCCGACGAGCGACCATATCCACCGAACAGTTTGGTGTCGTGGCACCGCTTCTCGCGCCGACGCCACGTTCGCAGCTGCTACGCCCGCTGACGCCACAAACGAACTCGCGCCCGCCGCAAACGCCTATCTCCGCGCTCTGCTCGAGCACAACGCAGTACAGGCGGAATCGGCGGTAGTGCAATCGGAGCAGAGCGAGGACATGCTCGTCGATACCATCAACGAGGCGCTCTTTGACCTGGTGGGCGACACCGTAATTGAATTTAGCGCAGCAGGGCCGCAGATTATCGAGGACTACGAAGCAGACGTGAGAGGATACCTAGACCATGAGTGATACCGCATCCGCAGCACCTCGCGTGCCCAAGCGCGTCGCTGCCGTCATTCTCAACTCGCTCAAGGGCGGCGTGGTCCCGCGCATCGGCCTTCCTTACATCACCGTAGGGCGCGAGGTCGAGATCCGCGCCCTGCTCACCGATCTGAGTCTCATCGCCGACGGTGGCGCGAGCTTCCGCTTTCTGGTCGGTCGTTACGGCGCCGGCAAGAGCTTTTTGCTCCAGACTATCCGCACGCACGCCATGGGCGAGGGGTTCGTCGTCGCTGATGCCGACCTGTCGCCCGAGCGCCGCCTGCAGGGCGGTCAGGGACAGGGCCTTGCCACCTACCGCGAGCTCATCCGCAATATATCGACCAAGACGCGCCCCGAGGGCGGTGCGCTCAACCTTATTCTGGATCGCTGGGTCGCCTCGTGTGCCGACGTCGACGAGTCGGTCGTCAATGCCCAACTGGCCCCGCTCGAGGAGATGGTCCACGGCTTCGACTTCACCCGCATGCTCCGCCGCTATCGCATGGCCGCATCCGGGGGCGACGAAGAGACCATGAGCCGCGTGACCAAATGGATTCGCGGCGAATACCGCACCAAGAGCGAGGCACGCGCCGAGCTGGGCTCCTCGACCATCATCAGCGATGACGACTGGTACGACTACGTTAAGCTCATTGCGCGCTTTTTGGTTTGCAGTGGCTACAAGGGCATGCTGGTGCTCATCGACGAGCTCGTGAATCTGTATAAGATTCCCAACGCCATCACGCGCCAATACAACTACGAGAAGATCCTGACTATGTACAACGACACGCTCCAGGGCAAGGCGCAGTACCTGGGCATGATCATGGGCGGCACGCCAACCTCCATCGAAGACCGCCGCCGCGGCGTGTTCTCCTACGAGGCCCTGCGCAGCCGACTCGCTCAGGGCCGCTTTGCGCGCGAAGACCTTAAGGACATGCTCGCGCCCATCATCCGCCTGCAGCCACTCACCTACGAGGAGCTACTGGTGCTCATCGAAAAACTCATGCAGATCCATGCCGGCTACTTTGGCTGGACGCCCACGCTTGCCGAAAACGACTTGGTGGACTTTCTCAAGATTGAGTTCGGCCGCGTGGGAACCGATACGCACTTGACGCCGCGTGAGGTTATCCGTGACTTTATCGAGCTGCTCGATATCCTGTGTCAGAACCCCGATGCAAATGTGGCCGAGCTGCTGCAAAGCGTCGGCGGCGACGCGCTGGCGCCGGCAGCCGCAACAGGCGACACCGGCACCGCAGGCGCAACCGCAACTTCGCCGAGTTCACCATCTAACCTACCAAAAAGGGACAGGTTTATTTTGGCAGGTTTTATCTGGGCAAACGTTGAAGCAGTAATGCAGCAAGCCGTTGCCAGCCGCGTTGAGAGATTCGTTGTTGAAAGGAGGCCCCGTGAACGCCTTTGACCGCTACGCCCCGTTTATCCAAGACTTCATCTACTCCCACGATTGGGAGAGCCTACGCTCTATCCAGGTTGCAGCAGCTGATGCCATCTTTAACACGCAAGATAATGTGCTCCTGACGGCATCCACGGCTTCCGGCAAAACCGAGGCAGCCTTCTTTCCCATCCTGACCGAGTTTTGGGAGAACCCGCCCGCAAGCGTGGGCGCCTCTACATTGGCCCCCTCAAGGCGCTCATCAACGACCAATTCGTCCGCCTCAACGACCTGTGCGAAGAAGCCGATATCCCCGTCTGGCACTGGCATGGCGATGTCTCGCAATCACACAAGGCCAAACTCATCAAAAAACCGAGCGGCATCCTACAGATTACGCCCGAGTCGCTCGAGGCGCTCCTGATCCATAAGCACATGGCGATCCCGCGCATGTTTTGCGACCTGCGCTATGTGGTTATCGACGAAGTCATTCGCTCATGCGCGGCGACCGCGGCGGGCAGACGCTCTGTCTTATCGAGCGCCTCTCGCGCATGGCAGGCGTGCAGCCCCGCCGCATTGGCCTTTCGGCCACCATCGGCGACCCCGAGCGCACGGGCGCCTTTCTCTCGCAGGGAACGGGGCGCGACTGCGTTATCCCCCGCTTTGAGGAACCGCACCGCGTGTGGCGCATCTCCATGGAGCACTTCTACAACTCGGGCCCCCAGGCTCAGCAACGAGGATTCGTAGGCACAGGTCCACAAGAAGCCGAGGTGCTTGCTTGCGAGCGTATTGAGACGGCGGCGCCCGCGGCGCTGCCCGCATCCGGACAAGACATGTGCCACAGCGGACAGCTTACACAGGAAGAACACCGTCAACGTCGTGAGCAGGCGCGGGGCAAGGCCGCTCCCAAAGACCGTCGCACTTCCTCGGCCCCCGAGGGCGAAGTCGACATCCCACGAGCGACCGAGCAGGCGCTTCTCAACCCCACCGACACGGCGCCCGACAACGCCGACCCCGGCATGGGCTATATCTTTGAGCATACGCGCGGCCGCAAATGCCTGGTCTTTGCCAACTCGCGCGAGGAGGCAGAGGCCGTGTGCTCCATGCTGCGCAGCTACTGCGAGAGCCGGCACGAGCCCGACCGTTTTCTCATCCATCACGGCAATCTTTCGGCATCGCTACGCGAGACGGCCGAGGAGCTCATGCGCGACGAGGAGCAGACGCAGACAACCGTCACCACCTCTACGTTGGAGCTCGGTATCGATATCGGCCGCCTGGAGCGCGCCTTCCAGATTGACGCGCCGTTTACCGTTAGCTCCTTTTTGCAGCGCATGGGGCGCACGGGCCGTCGCGATCTTCCGCCCGAGATGTGGTTTGTCATGCGCGAGGAAGAGCCCGAGCCGCGCACGATGATGCCCGAAACCATTCCCTGGAAGCTCCTGCAGGGTATCGCGCTCGTACAACTCTATCGCGAGGAAAAGTGGGTCGAGCCACCCGAGCTCGATCGTCTCCCCTACAGCCTGCTCTATCACCAGACTATGTCGACCCTCGCCAGCACCGGCGAGCTCACGCCGGCCGAACTTGCCCAGCGCGTGCTCACGCTCAGCTATTTCCACCGTGTCTCGGCAGACGATTACCGCGTGCTGCTACGTCACCTCATTAAGATCGACCATATCCAGGTCACCGAAGGTGGCGGGCTCATCGTGGGTCTCGCGGGCGAGCGCATCATCAACAACTTTAAGTTCTACGCCGTGTTCCAGGAAAACGAGGAGTTTACCGTCCGGAGCGAATCGGCCGAGCTGGGCACGATCGTTAATCCGCCCCCGCCCGGTGAGCGCATCGCCATCGCCGGACACTGCTGGATTGTCGAGGAAGTGGACTGGAAGCGCCACACTGTCTTTGCCACGCAGGTCAAGGGCCGGGTGCCGGCCTACTTTGGCGACTGCCCCGGCGACATTAACACGCATGTGCTCGAGCGCATGCGCAAGGCGCTCAACGAGCACGCGACATATCCGTACCTTATGGGTAACGCACGGGCCCGCTTGGCGCAGGCTCGTCATACGACCGAGATTTCGGGGGCGGGAACCAAGCCGCTCATTAACCTGGGCGGCGATACCTGGGTGCTCTTCCCCTGGCTGGGCAGCTACGCCTTTTTGGCGCTCGAGCGCATGCTCAAGATTAAATGTGCCGCGGAGCTGGGCCTTCGCGGGCTCGATCCGTCACGCCCGTACTTTATGCAGTTTAAGATGAAGGCCGATGAGGAGACGTTCTTTGAGGTGCTCGCCGCCGAGGCCGAGAAGGACTTCGATCCCATCGAGCTCGTCTATCCTGGCGAGGTGCCTTACTTTGACCGCTACGACGAGTTTGTTCCCGAAGAGCTCGTGCGCAAGGCTTTGCCGAAGGCGTGCTCGACATCGAGGGTATGAAGCAGCGCGTTCTCGGCTGGCGCGACCACGCCTAAGACCAGTCTTTTTTGGGACGGGGAGACTTACTTGTCGTGAAGGACGGTGCCGAGGAAGTCGGTGTCGAAGGGCACGGCTTCGGCAAAAGCGTAGTTGCCGTCGCTGGCGATGAGCAGGTAGTTCTCCTCGCCACCGAACTCCGCATCGCCACATGGGACCACCCAAGCATAGGCAAACACCTCGAGTGCCGTGGCAGCGCAGTCGCGCAGGAACGTCACATCGTTCCCCTCGTTCGAGCTCACGATATTAGCCACGTAGATGCCGCCCGAGTTCAAGCTACCCCGCACCAAACGCAACGCCTCAACCGTCGCCAGCTCGCGCACGGGCTCGGCACCGCCAAAGCAATCGCTCACGACCGCATCGTAGCGACGATGCCCCACGCTTGTCACACCCAGATACGAGCGGGCCTCGGCGGTAATCACCCGCAACCGATCGCCCACCGTGTGCTCCAGCTCGCCCAGGTAGAACCAACGACGTGCCAGACGCGTAATCTCGGCATCGTACTCAATGACGTCCATACACAAGCCCTCGTGCGACATCAGCGCAAACTTGGGATAGGCAAACCCGCCGCCGCCCAGCATAAGCATGCGCTCGACGCCGTGACCATACGCGTCGCGCATTGCATCCTCGGCCTCAAACACATCGTCAAACGCACGATAATACGCAAAGACGGGCTCCGCCCAACGCTCGCCAACGTAGGTCGCGCTTTGGTAGACGCCGCCTTGCACCAACACGCGAACCTCGCCGCCGCCCTCATCGTGCACGCGCTTCACGCGCGCCAACCCATTGCGGGTCCTCGCGACCTGCAAACAGGCAGCGCGAACAGCGACGGCGGCCGCACCAAGCGCCGCAGCACCCAGGCAACGCCGGCGACGACGCCAGCAGAAACACTCGGCTTGTTCATCTAGAGCTCCTTTTGCAGATAGAGTCCATGGTCGTAAAAACCCAAATGGCGATAGTACTCACGCGTGCCGATCGCGCTGATCACGTTGACGCGCGCATAACCCGCATCCCGGGCAATCTCGCACGCACGCTCTACGAGCAAACGCCCCAATCCATGGTGCTGGGCCGCCTGGCCTTGATCCCCCACGCGCGCCGCCATGCCATACACGTGCACCTCGCGAATCATCGCCTCGTCCGGCATCGTCGGCAACTCGTCCGCATGCGCGGCAACAAATGCGCGATCGGGCAGCGACAGCCGCAAAAAGCCCGCAATCTTGCCCTGCGGCGTCACCCACTGCAAAAAGCGCTCGTGCGTCACCGGCGTCTCGTACGTCACTTCTTCGTCAAGGGTCAACTCGCCCAGGTCGGCACCCGCCGTGCTGATCTCGCGATAGCGAATCTCACGCACCGTCGCACCGTCACCCCGAGCAGCCAGGCGGTTCTCAACGAGCTGACGCAGGTTGGGCTTCTTGTTGCCCACCATAATGTCGTCGGAGCTAAAGTCGCGAATCATGCGGCTGATGCGGCAGAACGCCGGCGTCACCACGATGTCATCGGCCAGTACGTCGAGCAGCTCTTCCTCGGTATAGGGGCGCCACTCGCCACGCTCGTAACAGCCCACCAGGTGCGAACCTCGATGAGCGCACACGGGTAGACCTTGACCTCGTCGGGCATAAAGGCGCCTCGGTCATAAAGCGCTCGTAGTCGCGCTTGTCACCCTCGGGCGTGGCGCCCAGCAAGTTGAGCATAAAATGCGCATGGATCTTAAAGCCAAACAGGCGCGCAAGCGAAAACGCGCGCTCGATCTGCGCCACCGAAATGCGACGCTCGTTGATATCGAGCAGATGCTGGTCGAGGCTCTGGATGCCCATCTGGATCTTGGTACAGCCCAGACGACGGATGAGCGTGAGCGCCTGCGGTGTTACAGCATCGGGACGCGTTTCGATAACGAGCCCCACCACGCGATGCTTCGCCGTCTCGTTGATGCGTTGCTGCTGCTCAAGCTCCTCCATCGTTGCCGTCTGCCACTCGGCGACCTCGCCCCACGGCGTGCCGGGGCCGTACAGACAACGCACCGCGCGGTTATAGCCGCCCACGGCAGCATCCACACGCCCCTGCTCGTCGGCAACGCCGGCAGCGAGCTTGGCCTCGTCTGTCGCAATGTCGGCAGCCCGATAGCGCTCGCGGCGCTCTGTTACCACCGGCGGCAGGGCATCGGCGGGAGCATCATCGAGCAGGCGCCCTGCCTCGGCACGGCTGATGCCCGGACGCGCCAACATGGGGTTAGCCGCCACACCAGCCACGGCATCGTCATTGAGCGCACGGAAGAGCTCCGACATAAACCATGCCTGATACCCTTGCGGATAGTCGCTCCAGGTACCACCGAGCACGATGAGCTCTATCTTGTCGGTCGCATGCCCCATCTGCGAAAGCGCGGTCAGACGAGCGCTCACCTGCAGATACGGATCGAAGCAGTTTTGCTCCGCACGGGCACACGCCGGCTCGGCATGCAGATAGCTCTTGGGCATGCGCAGATCGTTGGGACAAAATAGGCAATCGCCCGAGCATGGCCAGGGCTTGGTGATGACGGTAATGGTCGCCACGCCCGAAGCCGTGCGGCGCGGCTTCATGCGCAGCACCTGCAGCAGTTGGCGTTCCAGATCGGCATCGACATTCCACGCAGCCCACCGAGCCGGCTCCTCACGTTTAACCCGCTGGTAGAACGGCAGCAGACGGCGCTTGGCCAAATCGCGTTTGTCGGCACCCTCACGGCGCGCTCGGCATGTATCAGTTTGACGAGCGCCTTGTCGTCCACGGTCTCGCCGCGGCGCAGGGCATCGAGTATGTTCAAAATAATCTGTTCCATGACCCCATTGTAAAGGCAAAGGCGCCGGAGCCCGTCACGGCTCCGGCGCTCCATCAAAGAGCATGCTATATGCACCGATCTCCGAAAACCGCATGTCACTCCGGATCAAACGACATGTCGCCCGAACCGACCTCAAAACGATACGTAGCAGACTTATCGCCGTTATCGAATTCAAGATTCAAAATGGTCTCGCCGTCGTAGTCAAGCGGAAGGAAATCGCTCTCGAAGTCGCCGCTGCCCAAGGTGAGGCTCGCCTTAAAGCCCGTAGAGTTCGGAACCGATATCTCCACATCGCCCGAGCCCACGCTTACGTCCATCGACTTCGCGGGGGCTGGTAGAGCTCGAACGCCACATCGCCCGAACCGACCTCGGCATCCAAGGTGTCGGTTACAGTACCCGCAAACTCGATGTCTCCCGAGTCCAAAGTCAAGTTGAGGTCATGACACGCAATGTCCGTGACCGTCAGATCGCCCGATCCTACATTCGCTGTAATGCCCACCATGTTATCGGCAACATCCCGCGGCAGCTCGATGGTGACCGAACGATCGATAGCGCGCTCGTCATCGCAGTCGAACTGGCTAATCGTGAGTGTAGAACCCTTGACCTCGGCAGATTCTGGGTTGCCGCATCGTAAGCAGCTACTCCTTTTGCGACGCGGCCACTCTCGATGACACGTACCGGCCCGTCGGAAACGCACTTGACCTCAACCGTACCCGACGTCACATCCAAGTCAAGGGATGTGAACGCGTCGGCATCAAACGTTTCGCTCGAAAGCTGTTGAGGCCGAGCGGAATAGTTACCGCTATTCAAGGAATCGTCCTCGTCGAACGCATCGCCCATACCAGACAAGCCGGATACAACATCGTCGAGATCCCACGGGCCATCAAAATGAATCAAAGTCCGCGAAATGCCAAAAACAAGCCCGATGATGAGCACAAACGCTCCGATGCCAATGCCCAAGCGCCTCTTAGACTCATGCGAGAGCTTCATCATTCATCACCTTCTTTGGCACTCGACTCAGTGGTGGTCGCGGCAGCCATGTCAGCGTCAACCGCTGTGGAAACGTCCTCCCCCTTAGTCCTGGCGACCGCCGCGCCGGACCAACCTGGATATCCCCGCGCGCCCAATCGCCATCGAGCGCACGTGCCGCCCAGTGATAGATGGGGATCGTAAAGAAAATCAGCGCGGCAAAGGGGCCGGCGCCAAACAGGAACATCAGCAAAAAGAACAGCAGCCAGCACACGGCCCAGTACGGGAACGACTGGAACGGACCCTTCACCGGAGTCACGCTGGTCGCACCGGCACCCGTCACCTGAGCCGTCGCCGCATTAGCTGCCTGCGCGCTCCAGCTTGCCGCTTGCGCCGCCTTGGCGGCGGCATCACTCGCCTGCGTTGCCGCCTCGGTAGCACGTGCCGCCGCCTCATGGGTACGGGCGCGCTCCGCCGCCTCGGCTCGCGCTGACGGGCGCGGTCTCGTTCTCAAACTCGATATCGTCCTCGATCTCATCGCTCGGATTGAGGAGCTCGTCCAAACTCACGCCATAGAGTTTTGCGAGCGAGATCAGGTTCTCGGTATCGGGCGAACTCTCCGCACGCTCCCATTTACTGACCGCCTGGCGCGACAGCCCCAGCTTTCGCGCCAGCCCTTCTTGGCTAAAACCCTTGCTGCGACGAAGGTCGGCGAGCCGCTGCGCAGTTTCTACATTCATGGTTCCTCCTATGTGATGCCAGCCGTGCCGCCGGACCGTTTTTGTTCTTAAGGCGCCTTGCACAGTTAATAATCTATCCGCCACCGCCAAAAGCATGCCACCTATTCTAGTGAGATTTTTGACAACCGGCGGTTGCGGGCACATATGAGCTGCGGAAATGTGTCCAAACAAAGCAATGACCCGCAGCTCGGTTGTCCCCGTTGCGGCGTTAACGGTAGTATGGTCGTACTGTTTATTCCGCACCGCCAACGGAGGGAGTCCCGCGCCGTGAACCGCGATTTCGCCTCATCGCTCATCCAGCTCAACAATACGTTCTATCGCGAGCACTCCGCCTCCTTTTCCGATACACGCCAGGCCCCTTGGCCCGGCTGGGTGCGCACCATGGACATCGCGCTCGGGCAGCTCGAAGTCGCCACGATCGAGCATCCCGTCCGCGTCTTCGATCTTGCCTGCGGCAATATGCGATTCGAGAACTTTGCCGCCGGCGGCGCACTTGCCGCCAAGGGCGTCGATGGCGCAAACCCCTCGGCAGACGCCAGCTGCCCGTTTGAGTTCTATGGTGTTGACTCGTGTCAGGATTTGGCTATCGATGCGCACGGTCACGCCCTGCGCATTCCCAACCTGCACTTCCAGGAACTCGACGTGCTCGATGCCCTTATGAAGCTCAACCCCGCCGAGACACCCGACGTGCTTTTCGACGCCCCGCTCGCCGACATCTCGGTCTGCTTTGGATTTATGCACCACGTGCCGTCGTGCGAGTACCGCGTACGCGTGCTCGACGCTCTGGTGCGCCAGACGCGCCCAGGCGGCATCATCGCCATCAGCTTTTGGGAGTTTATGAACGACGAGCGCATGGCGCGCAAAGCCGTTCGCGCCGAGGCCCGCGCCGAGCTCACCCCGCCGTTTGAGGGTTACGATTCCGCGCAGTTTGAAGCCGGTGACCACCTCATTGGCTGGCAAAACGACCGCCACGCCTACCGCTATTGCCATCACTTTGACGATCAGCAGATCACCGACCTGGTGCGCGGTGTCCGCACGTTCTACAAGAGCGGCGAGGTCCCCGTGCGCGAGCTTGAGCGTTTCCATGCCGACGGTCGCAGCGGCGAGCTCAACCGCTATGTGATTCTCAAGCGCCTGTAGGCATCGGCGACTCGCCGCCGAGCCGCACCGCATCTTTCGGGCAAACCATGCCCACCCTTTTTCAACCCATTGACGGAACGCGCCTGCAATGTGTTCCATACGTATGACCAAGGAGCCTCATGGGAGCCGTCCACGTTCGCACACCTAAGAACTTTGTGCTCGAGGAGCGCCTGGAGCGCTACGCCGATGCCATCGAGACGAGCCCCGAGAGCTATACCGGACATTGGCGTGAAGCATGTACGCCGGCTGGTGGCAAGCCCTTCGCCCGCCTTCACCTGGATCTGGGCTGCGGCAAAGGCACCTATCTGGTTGAGCGAGCCCACTGCGAACCCGACACTCTCTTTATCGGCATGGACCAGGAGCCATCTGCATTGCCTATGCCGCCCAGAAGATTTGCGAGCAGGAGCTGCCCAATGCGCTTGTGCTGCCCCGAGGCGCCGCATCGCTGCCGCGGCTGTTTGCCGCAGGCGAGCTCGACGCCATAACCATCAACTTTCCCACGCCGCAGCCCAAGGCCAAGTACGCCAAAAAACGACTCGTCCATGTCGACCATCTGATGCTCTACCGCCCGCTCTTTTCAGCCGGCGCCACCGTCACACTGCGAACCGACAGTAAGCCATTGCGCGACTACGCCCTGGGGCAGTTTGCCACGGCCGGCTACGACACGCTTTGGGTAAGCGACGACGTCCGCCGCGACCATCCCGAGCATCCCGAGACCGAATACGAATGCCGTACGCGCGAGATGGGTGCCGTCGTCTATGGCATTTGCGCCACACCCGGCGCGCAGCCCAGCAATGAACAGCTCGCGGCGGGCCGCGCGCAGGAGCAAAGCCTTGCCTGCTACCTGCCCGAAAACCTCGATGAGCTCACCTATGTACCTCTGGGCATGGAAGAGGCCGTCGAGAACTTTAGAAACCGCGCCCGCAAAGGCAAAAAGCGCCTTCCGCAGGAGTCATAGGGGCTTTTGACAGTCACGTCGCCAGCGAGCAAGCGCAAATAGGCACCGACGAACGACCCTCAAGCCTAAGTGAGTAGACTTTTTAGCAATAGCCAAGCACAACCCGCATAGGAACAAGTAAAACCGCAGGTAAATCCCTTACGCAAAAGCCATGTGCTGGCGAAATCGCAAAAAGTCTACTCACTTAGCTCGCGGCCGCACCAAACGGCTGAGCAGAACGCCCATTTCCTGCATTTTCTTTCGCGCTGGCACCCCGCGCCGCCGCTACGCCATAATAGTTGGCGGAAAAACGGCGAGAGAAAGCAAACACATGGCACAGACCACGACAGATACCGCTGCCAGCACCGTCTCCGGTGCCGGCGCCGCCAGCTCATTCTCGGGCGGCACGGGAACCGAAGCCGAATTCGGCTCACTCGGTGCGCTCTCCCCCACCTGGTGGGAGCCCGAGGACGGCAGCGAGCCCGAACCGTGGCTCACGCCCGACCAGGCCTTCGAGCACTTCTTTGAATGGACGAGCAATCGCGGTATTGAGCTGTGGGACCACCAAGAAGAGGCCCTCATGGATCTAGCCGCCGGCGATCACGTCATTCTGGGCACGCCGACCGGCTCGGGCAAGTCGCTTGTCGCGCTAGGTATGCTCTTTATGGGCATGGCGCAGGGCAAGCGCTGCTACTACACGGCTCCTATCAAGGCTCTGGTCAGCGAGAAGTTTTTCGACTTGGTGCAGGTGCTCGGCCGCGATAACGTCGGTATGATCACCGGCGACACGCATATCAACACCAAGGCGCCCGTCATCTGCTGCACGGCAGAGATCCTTGCCAACGACGCACTGCGCGAGGGCGAAGATGCCGATGTTGGCTGCGTCGCCATGGACGAGTTCCACTACTTTGCCGACCCTGATCGCGGTTGGGCCTGGCAGGTGCCGCTGCTCACCCTGCCTCACACGCAATTCATGCTCATGAGCGCCACGCTCGGCGATGTCACCGCGATTGCCGCCTCACTCGAGGAACACACCGGCGCTACCTGCGACTTGGTCGTCGATGCCCCACGCCCTGTGCCGCTGAGCTACGACTATGTGACGACCTCCCTCGAGGCACCGTCGAGCTCGCGATGCGCCGCGGCGAGGCCCCGCTCTACATCGTGCACTTTAGCCAGGATGCCGCCCTTGCGACGGCACAGTCGCTCGCCAATTTTGGCATCGCCAGCAAGGAGCAGCGCGAGGCTATTAAAGAAGCCGCCAAAGGCACCAGCTTCTCCACAGCCTTTGGCAAGATTCTCAAGCGCCTGCTCGGATGCGGCGTCGGCGTGCACCATGCCGGCATGCTGCCGCGCTATCGTCTGCTGGTCGAGCGCTTAGCGCAGCAGGGCCTGCTGCCTGTCATCTGCGGCACCGATACGCTCGGCGTCGGCATCAACGTGCCCATCCACACCGTGGTGCTCACCGCGCTCACAAAGTTCGACGGCTACAAGATGCGTCGCCTACGCGCCCGCGAGTTCCACCAGATTGCCGGCCGCGCCGGCCGCTCGGGCTTCGATACCGAGGCATGGTGATTGCCGAAGCACCCGAGCACGAGATCGAGAATGCCAAGCTTATGGCCAAGGCGGGCGACGACCCCAAAAAGCTCCGTAAGATTAAAAAAGAAAAAAGGCCCCCGAGGCTTTGTCTCCTGGAACAAGCAAACCTTTGAACGCCTGATCGAGACGCAGCCCGAGACGCTCAAGCCGCGCCTGCGC
>ENA-OQCP01000462-OQCP01000462.1-human-gut-metagenome-genome-assembly--contig:-NODE-462-length-18407-cov-1.881072_pt1 | contig 18407 bp, 28 predicted proteins | sample MGYA00242760_ERZ504583 | MGnify/ENA primary metagenome ERZ504583 (study PRJEB26092, sample SAMD00036308) | human gut metagenome | host: Homo sapiens | study: EMG produced TPA metagenomics assembly of...
CTTCATAGAATGATGCTGAAAATGTCAGTGTCTTAATTCCCAGCACCATAGAATCAATAAAATTAAAAACTCCTCTGATAAACGGAATTGTCGTCAGTTTCTTATATCTGCCGGTAACACTGTGAAATTCCTCTGTCTGGACAAAAATCTCCCCGTCCGGCTTTCTGACAGCTACGGCATAACGATCCCGATTCTTCATCATGATACCTTCCAGCACCGCCTGCCCGCCAATATTCGATGATTTCATATACTCTCCTTCATATATTCTGTATCATTACAAGTTCTATATAATTAATTAAAAGAAAAAAGGGCTGAGATTCAAAAACCTCAACCCAATACCTGTAATCTTATTTGTCCATTCCGTATTTCTTATTGAACTTATCAACACGGCCACGAGCCTGAGTTGCTTTCTGCTGTCCTGTGTAGAATGGATGACATTTAGAACAGATTTCTACGTGGATTTCTTCGCTTGTAGATCCTGTCACGAATGTATTACCACAGTTACAAGTTACAGTTGCCTGATAATAATTTGGATGTATTCCTTCTTTCATGATTTTCACCTCTTCTTTATTTTCTTGACACGCACATAAATGTGCCGTAAATTTCTTTTCATTTACACAGCTTGTTCATTGTAGCACAAGAATCAATATTTGTCTAGATAAATTTTGTCTTTTTTACCATTTTAAAAATGTCAACATTAAATTCGACATTTTTTCATGTTTTTATTGTTTTGCCGTTTTGCACAATACGTAGCCTGTTTTATTGTATATTTTCACTTTTAGGCAGCGCAATAGTAAGGCTGCCACTGCTGCCAGCCTCTCACGCTCCCTATTTCCGTTCTTATGCAAGCTGCTTTACCTCTTCCTCGAATAGTTCCCCTGCTGAATGATAGCCATGTATTTTGCGTGGGTATCCGTTTATCCAGTTCTCTATACTCTCTACCTCTTCCTCTGTCCTGTCGTCAAAATTTGTGCCTTTCGGTATCTTCCGGCGTATCATCTTATTTGTTACCTCATTTGTGCCACGCTCCCAACTGCTGTACGGGTGGCAGTAATATACCTTTGTCCGCTTTCTCCCTCGTTGATAATAGAACGCTGTAAGCCCTCTACATCTGCAAACTCGCTGCCGTTGTCTACTGTGATTGTCTTAAATACCCGCTTAAACATATCAGCGCCCCATTTTCTTTCTAATCTATCCAGTGCCGCTACTACTGCCTCGTCTGTATGGTCTGGCAGTTTAAATATAATCTCGTTTCTGGTTTTCCGCTCTGTCAGTACCAGCAACGTATTTTTTGACTTTCCCCGCTTACCTAAAACGCTGTCCATTTCCCAGTTGCCGAACTCTTCCCGTGTATCTATCTCTTTCGGGCGTTTGTCTATACTCTCTCCTGCTGCCGCTCTTTTCTGTTGCCTCTGTACTTTCTTATAATTTCTCTTCTTATTCTTCTTTACTGGCAAATTCTTATTAGACAACTTAAGGAAAATACCCTTATCAATGTAGCTGTATAAGGTCGTTACGCATACTGTTACGGAAAAGTCCCCCTCTTTCCCCTGTGCTTTCAATTCTCCCAGTACCGCAGCTGGGCTGTAATCTTCATTTACTATTTTATCCTCTATATAATTTGCGTATGCAATATCGTTTCCTATTTTAAGGCTTGTGTACCCCTTGCCTTTAAATTTTCCTCTGCTTTCATTTGTGCCTTGTTTGGCTATAACTTAATGTTTCTGTATAGTCGCTATTTCTGTGCATATATTCCCCTCGCTTAAGCTCATTGTATATAGTGCTGCGGTGTACGCCCAGCTGTTCTGCTATCTCTATCACGCTATGCCCTGCTTTTTTCAATGCCTCAATACTTATGCGGTCTGTCCATGTCAGCTGTCGGCTGCCTTTCTTATTCGCCATTTCTGCTACCTCTCTTTCGTTCCTGTTCTTTCCCCATATACGACGAAAAGCCGCAAACTCTTTTACAAGTCTGCGGCTTATGCCTTTACCTATTTACAACACTTTTTACAAGCGGTGTATTTCTTCTTTGCTTGGCTTAGCGGTATGCTCTTTGGGTTTTTCATTCCCGAACAGTTAGGCTTACTATGGTATTTTTTGTTGCTACGGTCTACATATACTGTAGTTTCTCCCCGTATGCTGGCTTACGCTGGGCGTTGTGTCTCGATTACGTCAAGCTCTATATTGCACCCGAACGTCTGTACCCCCCCCAGAAATTTCCAGTATTTCTGCGGTGTAGCGGGCTTTCGGGTACTTTCTCGCTAAGTCCCCCGCCAGCTCTGCCGATAGATTGCCTATTACCTTATCGCACCACTTTACGTATGCGGCAGGCTCTCCGTTGTATGTATACTTTTCTACTGTAATATCTTCACTGCCGGACATTCTGCTTAAAATATCCTGCCTGTTTTCTCCGTCCTCATTATTAAACGTCACGCCTACTACTTTCGTTCTGATTGTATCTAAAATTCTGCCACCAGATACAGCGGCAGGCGCTGGCGTTCTGTTTCCGTTCTCTTTTCCTGCTCTTTTCTTTTTTAGTCCAAAATAGGCGCATACTGCCGCAACCACAATGCAGCCCACCCCGCCTGTTATATTTCCAGACGGCAGCGCCGTTAAGCCGCTTACTGCAAATAATGCAGCCGCTGCCAATAAAATTACCTTTTTCTTTGTCATAGTAAGCCCTCGCTTTCGTTTCTACTTCAATTCTAAAATTTCATCAGCAGAGGCGTTAAGCTCTCTGCAAATTTTCGCCAGTGTTATTGCATTTGGCGTAAGCTCGTTGTTTTCCCAGCGGCTTATATCTTTCTGGTATACTTGCAGGCGCTCTGCAAGTTCCTTTTGCGTCACGCCTGCCGCTTTTCTCGCCGTTTTAATGTTTTCGCCTAATTCATGCCTTACCTCTCTTTTCTCTTGCCCTCAAAATGAAAGCAACCAGCAGCTTTACCAGTCCTACTGCTACTAAAAATACTCCTAATTTTAAAAGCATACTCTTTACTCGGCTTTGGGTTTGTGTTATATTTCTTATAGGCGGCGGGCTTATTGCCCGCCTGTTGGTTAGGGCTTTCGCCCTAACCTATGTACTTACCAATTATGATAAGTATTGTTCCTATGATTAAGTCTATCACTGCACTGATTGCCAATTCTTGCCAGTTGATAGGCTTTTTCTTTTGTTTCTTTTTCTTACCCATTGTGCCGTTTCTCCTTTCCAGTGGCTTTGCCTCTTATTTGTTCTTTTCTCCTTTCCATGATTTTATTATATACCTTTTTCGGTATATTGTCAACACTTTTGTATAGATTTCTAAGAAAATTGCAAAAAATAGAGGGCAGACAGCAAACCGCCCACCCTCGAAAACTTAAGCTAATCTTGTGGCATAATCTAAGCTAATCCAGCCTGCGCCACTCTTCAAGCGTCCCCAGCCTGCGCTTGCGCCCTGTCCGGCTTTCACTTCCACAATGGTAAATACTCCCTTTCCTGTGGTTTCTCCTGTCTTTGCATAGTTCGTGCCTGCTCCCGTTCTGATATTAAGGTCTAAAATATCCACCTGTACGCTAAACGGAACGCCTGCGCTTGCCTGCTGCCCCGCTGCGGTATATACCGCCTTGCCGTTATCATCATATACAGTATAACCCGCCTTGCAAGCGCTCTTTGCATTTTCCAGCGACGTAAACGCCCCCAGCTGGCTTGCTGCGTCCGTCCAGCTCTTGCGCACTCTGTAATACTTTGTACCGTTTCCTGTTGCATACTTTTTATAGTATCCCTCGCCGTACTCTGCACGCTTTTTCTTTGCTGTTTCGCTCTGGTCTGCTGGCTTTTCATATCCAGTAAGAACGGCATCAGATGCAGCACGCACGCTGCCCGCCTTTTTCAGTGTGTCCATTACTGCTGTGTATCCCTGCAATTCTTCCCATAAAAAGCCCAGCTGCATATTAAGGTCTGCAATGGATACGCCCGCCTGTTTTGCATGATTAAGCAACGCCTGCTTTCTGCTCCAATACGTCCACTGCGCCAGCCATAGCCTGCACTGTCCTTTACAAAATTGCCATAGCTGCCATTATCCACCGCTGCTGTATATTCTGCGTCCGTCTTACCCAGCTTATTGTTATAGGCGTTCTGTAAGTTGTTCGGCATAAGCCCGCTTTCAGCATACAGATTACCCATAATACCAGCCACGGCATAAGCATTTAAGCCCTTTCCTGTAAGAAAATTCCAGATTGTTTTTTCATTGCCGCCCTGCGGTGTTTCTGCCTGTCCGCTGATTTTACGCTTAAACTCGTCCCATGTGTGGGCGCTGGTGTTATATACATACGGGTTAGGGCAAATCTTGCCCGTTACGTCGTAATGTCTGATTACATGAGATGCAGGCACACCGTATTTATTCATAAGGTAACGGGTAAGCTCTGCCGCTGCCTCTACTGTTGCGTCCTCAAAATACCAGTCTTTATCTGTTGCGCCCATGCTCTTTGTGTTTTTCTTCCTTACGCACATTTCAATACCGATACTATTAGCGTTTCGGCACTCTGCGTGCTTATAGCTCGACGCTCCGCAATGCCACGCTATATTAGCGTCCTCTACGCACTGCCATACCTCGCCGTTAAATCCTACAAAGTAATGCGCCGACGCATTTCTATTGCCGCCGCCATAATATCGGCAGTTGTCCTCTGCGCCGCCCAGTGCGCCTACATAATGGATAACAATATACTTAATTCTGGAAACGCTGCCCTTATTGAAATTGTACTTACTTATCTTTCTGTTAATGTTCATATTTCCTGCCTTTCCGCATACAAAATAAGCGCCTGCGGTGTCCCGCAAGCGCTCTTTGCTGCTATGTCCTTATTATTCTTATCTTTCCTGTGTCCTGTGTTCCTCTACGTTGCCTGTGGTGCTGTCCCCGTCCAGTTCGTCTGTGTCCGGCAGTTCGTCCGTATACTTCGCCAGAAACTCCCGCACCTTTTCCCATACCTTTTTTACGGGCAGCCCGCATAATGCATATTCTTAAAAATACTCACTACCTCATAAGCAATGTAAAGCAATGCGAAAAATTCAGCCACGCCCACGGTATCAAGCCCTAAATATGTACGTGCCTGCTCCGGTATAAATCCGATTAAGTTAATCTTAATCAGTACGTCGATTGCCAGCATGAATACCAGAGAAATAAGCATACCTACTTTTCTGATAGCCCCGTCAATGCCTGCGCAGCTGTTAAATTTCTTCTCTTTGATTGCACGCAGCACGCCAAAAACCGTGTCGCACACAATCGCCAATACTACCAGCTGGATAATTTTGTTATGTGCCGCCGCCTCAATAAATTCTGTAATAGTCATGTTCATAAATCCTGCCTTTCTCTTAATTGCAAATTTTCTGCCCGCTCTTTCAGCTCTGCGCCGTCGTAGCCTGCTGTCTGCTCCCAGCTTTCCAGAGTGGCTATTAAATCAGCAATAAGCCTGCTTTGCTTTTCTATAGTTTCCTGTTGTTCTTGTACTACCCTTAGTAAATTGCTACTCATGTACTCGCTCCTGCATTCTGCCGCTTAAGCAGCCTTTTCTATGGCTGCCTCTGCCAGCGTTTCTATTTTCTTTCGTAGGTTATAACTGTCGGCGTGTCCTGCGTGTCCCGTCCAGCTCTGTATGCTCTTTTGTAACTGCTCTTTTGTGATTTTCCCGCTCTCGCACTTCTTGATAGTACGCTTTATGCGCTTTATGCTGTCCTTTCGTACTTTCCTGTGCGTTGCCCTGTGTTTGTAGCCTACAAAGTCTATACCGTTCTTTGCTGCCAGTATGGTAGTTTTCGGGTTAAACTCTAACTTAAGCTCTTCCCGTAAGAATTGCTCTATCCGTGCAAGCCAGCTGCGCAGCTGTTCCTTGTCTGGGCTTAATATTACAAAGTCGTCCATATATCGTATGTACGCCTCTACGCCCAGCTCATGCTTAATAAACTGGTCTAATGCGTCCAGATAGATATTTGCAAATAACTGACTGGTAAGGTTTCCTACTGGTATCCCTACGCCGTCCGGCATATTGCCGTTGTGGTCTATTATCCTGTCCAGCAATGCCAGTACCCCAGCGTCTTTTATAACCTTACGTATTTCAGTCTTTAATACCGCATGGTCTATGCTCTGGAAATAGTGGTGTATATCTGCCTTGATAGCATAAAGCGGCTGGTCTGGGTGGTATTTGTTCCACTCATACAGCCACTCTTTTAGCGTATCAGACGCAGCGTGCATACCTTTACCTTTCCGGCAGGCGTAAGACTGCGATATAAACCGCTTATCAAATATAGGCTCTAACACGTTGTTTATGGCGTGCTGTACCACCCTGTCATAGAACGGCAGCGCCATTATCTGCCGCTCTTTCGGTTCGTACACTTTAAAGTAATGGTATTTGCTTGGCTCATAGGCAAGGTTTATAATATCTTCCCGCACCTTGTCTAAGTTTTCCTCTTTGTCTTTCGTAAAAATTAGTACGTCTTTTCTGTGGCGTTTACACTTTCTGGCTTTGTTATAGGCTTTCTGTACGTTTCCATAGTCGCCCATAGCCTCTAAAAGCGTAATGCGCCGCCCGTCCTTATCGGTAATGTATCCTACTCTCTTCAAGTATTAAGCTCCTGCCTTTCGCCGTAGCTACTAACCAGCAGCCGTATTTTTTCTCTTTGCCTCACGGCGGGACAGCCACTCTGACTATAGGATATTAAACACTCGGTCTTATCCCTTTCTAAGTCCTTGCCAGTATTCCGTAGAACTCTGTGCCTGTAATGTTCTCACTAAGTCACACGCCCCACGAGCGCCAATGTTCGTATTGACATTCCACGGGTAATTGTTGCAATTCACGCACGAGCGCCGCAATTCGCCCCATTGTTCCAGTTGCCGCCCGCTATCAGCGCCGCCAGAGGCTGTAAGTAAGCAGCTGCCCCATATCCTGCTATTTTCTGGTCTTTACCTCTTCTATCAGTCGCCCAGCATAACGCCTATTTCTTTCAGCTTGCGACAGCTCTCGCCGTAGTGCCGTGCGTTCATGGCGCTATATTTCAAATCGTGCGCCAGCCGCAGCAATTCTTTACTTTCCTGCAATGCCGTATCTACCGTGTATAAGTGGCTTTTCGTCGCCGTCTTATCCCACTTTATAACCTCTTGCAGCATTTCAAGAATTGCGTTTCTGGTCGCCGTCTGTAAGCTGAATTTCTCATACTTCGGGTACTTCGTAAGTAGAGGATAGATATATAGCAGAAAATCGTATATTTTCTGGTGTATAATATCTGTTTTTGTCTGTATGTCCATGCCTTACCCCCGTTTATCCGGCTGGCTTTCGCCCGCCGTCTACAGAGAGTCACACGCCCCACGAGCGCCAACGTACGCAGGGACACCCCACGGCCAATCGTAGCAATCCACGGCACGAGCGCCGCAATTCGCCCCATCGTTCCAGCTGCCGCCCGCTAACAGCGCCGCCAGAGAATATGCGTAATACTGGTAAATGTTACCAACGTCGTAAGATTCTCGCCTGTGTTCAATGGGCTTTTCTTGTCCCAGCCCCACGCTACGCTTGCGTGGTAGTCTGCATTTGTGGCGTGTTCCGCTCTTGTAATAAGCTCGTCCAGCCACTCCCAGACACGCCCCACGGCATCTACAACGCCCACGGAAGAAACGGCATTTACCACACTGCCTGTTACGCCCCTGCCTGTGTTGCTGGTGGCGCTCCATGCGTTTGTATTTGCGTTATCCAGTCCGGCAGGGCTGCCAAAAGCATAAGCGCAAAATTCCGCATAGTTCGGCAGGCGTTTACCGCTCTTTGCCAGACGTTCTACAAAGTTATACCAGTTCATGCTTTCTGTACCCGTCATAGGTGCGCAGCCGTACTCTGATTTCAAGCCCTTTGCTCCGTCGTCAGAATTAAGGTAAATATCTACCATGTGCCACCGCCTAAATATACCATACCCTCTGGGCTGCATTTCGGGCGGTGTCCCAGTGTCCATACAGAACGTGGTACAATGCCGTTGCTTACTGCGCTTTCCCAGCCTGTGCCAAAAATAACGCTGCTGCCATTAAGCGGCTGTAAATTGCTGTCCACCTTGCGGCAGCGTCCATAATGAAAGCCGCCGATTTTACGGCTGTTTGTAGCGTTCCAGCCCGTCGGTATGTAGAGTTAAGGGAAATTACGTATTTCTCGTCTGCGCTGTCAATTCTGCTATCGCAGATATATACGTAATAGTCTTTACCTACCGCAAAAGCGCTGCCTGCGTCCAGATTAGCAGCCGTAAGAATGGTGTTTGCTGTCTTGAAAATTCCAGCACCACCCACGGCAATTACGCAACCCTCTACTACGGTCAGTTCATTTGCTCCGCTGGCGTAAATGTACTCATTGCTCGGTGCTACAATATCGCTGATTGTAGCCATTTTATTTACGTTCAAAAGCGCCCTTGCGTCGGTCTTTGTAACGTCGTCCACTAATAATCTACTCATACTGCTTTAATACTCCTTTCAGTGCTGCAATGTCGTCTGTTGTCATTCCTGCCACGGTGTCTGTGCGTTCCAGCGCAATTACCTTGCAGCCCGCTTTTACCGCTTTGGAAAGTGTAAGGGCTGTTCTGTCGTTTCCTGCCTCTCCTGCTGCCGCTGCCTCGTCGGTCTGGATATGTGTTACTCCCTGCACCGTGCCGGATACGTCGCCCGCTACGAATTTCATACCTACCGCTGCCTCGTCGCAGTAATATACCGTAACCGCCTTTTTCTCTTCCTCTACAGCTGCTACGCCGCACTCAATATAACGCTGGTTCTCTGCGCTCTCGATTTTTGCCAGCAAATCCGCTGCCGCCAGTTCTCCGCTTGCTACCATAGCAAGGCAGTTGTAATAGTCCTCTTTTGTCTTTAATACTTTAGGAAATCCTTTCATGGTCTGCCGCCTTTCTAAAATGTATTTGCAAGATAGGAATTACCCACGTAGGTAACCCCTAACACTGCCGTTTCTACTGTTCTTTCGTAATGCTGGCTCATGTATGCCGCACCCATGTAGCACAATCCCAGTACAGCATCATGCTATAGTCAATGCCCCAGCCGCTTTCTACTCTCTTAAGTCGCTCGTCCAGCGCTGCTATTACCTCTTTGGTTTCTTTCGTGCCCGCCTCTGCCTGCTTTTTCACTTCCTGCATGGCTGCTGCCAGCTCTTCAATTTGCAGTTGCAGGCTGCCTGCTATGTCCTCGCCCAGCTTGTCCTTGATACTCTCAAACCATGTGTTAAATTCGTTTTCAGCGTCCGACTGGAATAGCTTAATTTTTGCCATAAAGTCTGTATAGGCGTTTAAAAGTTCCTTATCCCAGTTGTCAAGCGTGCTTTCAAAACTGCTGTATCTTTCATTAAACCGGCTCTCATACTGCGCAAATAAGCCTCTGTCTTGCTTACGTAGCTGTCATATACGCCCGCAATCTCTGTAAGGTACTTTTCCATACTCTGCTTATATGCGCTGAACTCGTCCAGCACGGCTGCGCTGTAGGTGTTGAAAAAGTCCGTAAACTGCTTTGTAAGCACGCTTGCGTCTATCTCTTCCACCGTTCCTGTTACAATGCCGCAGACTGCGCTATTAAACCGCTGGTCTGTGATGTTCTGCGTCTGTATCCTTGTTACACCCTTGCCTACGTAAATATCTGCAAGCGCAAGCTCCCATATTTCCGTAGTGCGTGTTACTGCCGTTGCTGTCGGCTTTGCAGACGGTGTGCCTTTCAGCACCGCAATATACATATCTCTTTGCGGCAAATCCCAGCGAACTACTACCCTGTCCACCCTGTTAAGCGCTCCCTCTGCCGTATCCAGTGTTACGCTAAGCGTTGCAGGATTTCTAAAGGCGTAGCCGTTTATAAAGCATAGCCTGCATTTACTCTTATTTCCATGCCGCTGTAAGCTACCACCTGTAGCCCGTCGCTCGGCTTTGGAAAAATGCCGTTTGCAATGAAAGTAGCAAAGTACCACGCCCAATCCTCGGCTTTATATACCTGTCGTACTCTCCGTCTACTGCCACGGCATTAAACGGTAAGCTGTTTGCCATTTCTGCTACCTCACTTTCCTAATCTGGTCTACCAGTGTCGGCAGCTGTCGCCAAAAGTCGCCTCTACGGTTTCCTTGCCTTTCTGGTATGTTTCTGTTACTTCTGTAATACGTGCATCTATCTGTATGCTCCACTTGGTTTCTTTGCAAGTAATGCGGTCGCCTAAATCAAAATCAGCCTTAAATTTCAAGTTTGAATTTGTATTTATGGTACTTACAAAATTTATGTTCTTTCCGTAGTTTTCCAGCTCTGCGCTGCCTCTCGTTTTCAGCATTGCAATATAGGTATTCAGCGGTATTGTTACTTCTGTTTCCCCCTGCTGGTATTTTCTGGCAATGTCCGTAGCGTCGCAAAATACCTCTACCAAATCCAGCCCCGCTGCGCCCTCGCCGTCCACTGTGGTTACTGCTGGCTGCCGCCGTCGTCAGCTGCTCCCTGCACATAAATAAAGTTGCCGCAGTTCTCTATACTTGCTGTATATTCCTGCTCATTGACATTATCAAAATCTTTTGAAAATATGCAGGGCGTGTTACCCTCAGTATTTGTGGCTGTAAGGTCATTGCCCTTATACAGATAAAAACCAAACATTCTCTCTCTTTCGTTAAGCAGAATGTCGTAGCCCAACTTTCCAGCCTGCGCCCTTGCCTTTACTTCCTGCCCCAGCTGTGCGTATACCTCGTTTGCATATTCAACCGCCACGCCGTCAATGGTTTCCTGCGCCAGAAATGTAAACAATGGAAAACGCCGCTTTGTGCCTGCCTCGCTACCGCAGTTGTTCTTTACCATAAGGTTTATAAGGTACTGGTTTGTACCTGTTGCCACAATCTGCGGATAAATGCAACGCTTATTAAGCCACCAGCTAAGCATATAGCCCTGCGCCTCTAACTGCTCTACGCCGTTCTCGTCTTTGGTAATGTGTACATAGGTTATCTGCGCTGCCCTGCGCCATACGCCGCCGTCAGCGGTCTTTACTTCCTTTTTTCCGTCGTGCTTTGTTATCAAATTGCCCTCTACCAGCAAACGGCTGTTATTGTCCGTAATCGGCGCAAGCAGCTAAAAGTTCCTACGTCAAAATATTTTGTATGCCATATCAGGCTTGGCAGTTCGTCTATAGCTCCCAGCGGCTGTACCTGTCTTGTCAAATACTCTAATCTCCATACCGTCACACTCCTAAAAATTCCTTGCTGTAGAATATGGATACTTCCAGAGAATTTACGCCGCTGGCTGCATCATACCTAAACATATTGTCGCCTATGGCAAGCTGCATAAATGTACTGTCTACATCAATGTAGCGGAAATAGTCGGTTTCTACGCCGTCCCTTATCAGCTTAGCACCCTTGCTGCCGTACTTCGTGTTAATCTCTATCACGTCGCCCGTTTTCATAGTGGCGTTAATCTGTATAAATTCCTCGGTATCCACATTAAGCAGTATCGGGTTTGAAACTGTCCCCAGTGCTGTAAACCTTATCCTCATTCCCGTTGATACGTCGCCCTCGTTGTAGCAGTCCACTATTACGCTTTCCGCTCGGTATCCGTATATCATGCTCTTTGTGCTGTCCTTTTCGATAACGCAAGGGAAATGCCACGCAGCCACCCAGCTTGCTATATCCTCTTTTGTTTCTTCCTCTTCCCGCCAGAACGGGTTAAAGCACTCTATTTGTAAATCAAACTCATAAAGTACCTCTTTCTTTAGTATCTTAGGCTCTCCATACGCCCTACAATCAATCACGCGCTTAAAGCCGCCGTACTCATACACCAGCGTAGCGCTAAGCTCTGGGTTAAATATCTTAAGCATACGGCGGCGCAGTTCCAATGCCTGCGCCTTGTCCCGTGTGTTGATATGTCCCACTACGTCTATGTCCCTCGCCTCGATACGCTGCCCTACGTAGGTGTCGCCGTGCTGTCCCATACTGTTTGTGCTGTAAATGACGCTCGTAACGCCGGAAATGCCCTCTACGTCTTTACTTATATTGCAATGGTATACGCTGTCTACTCCCAGCTCTAACCGCTCGCCCCTTGAATTTATGTAAGTCAGTTTTTCATTTTCCATGTGTTACACCGTCCTTGCTATCATTCTGAACTGTCGAGCTGCCTCTTTCTGCTGCTTTGCATAGTCCGTGGTATTCGCATAAATATACTGATTGACAACTACGCCGCCTGCTGCACTGCCGCCACCTCTCGGCTTTGGCTTTTTGTCGTCGTTATCATACTTAAATTCATTGCCTACATTTACCTTTGCGTCTACGTCAACTCCTGCGGTACGCTGTCCTCAATCATTTTCTTAACGCCGCCAATTTCATTAGAAAAGCCAACGCCGATACCCTGCGCCAGATATACGCCGATTTCGTCACGCATCAGCTTAGACGGGCTGGCAATTCCGAATAAATCTTTAAGGAAGTCGGTAACGTCTCCTACCCAGTCGCTTATTTTGTCTTTTATCCACCTCGTAGCGCCGCTTATGCCGTTCCAGATGCCCTCTACCATGTTTTTACCGAACCCTGCAAACGTACTGCCAATATCCTTAAATACGTCTGTTATTCCAGTAATTACATTTTTCATGCCCTCTACGGCTTTGTTCTTTACTTCTGTACCCCATGTAGCCACTTTGGAAATTGCACCAGAAATGCTGTTATAAATCTTTTGCGGTATTTCCTTAACAATCGTAACAATGCCCGTTACCATGGCGTTCATTACCTCTTTGGCTTTCGTAAGCATATTGTTACCCCCATGTAGCCACTCTGGTTACCTGCCCCTACTATGCTGTTCCAGATTTTCTGCGGCAGTTCCTTAACAATCGTAATAACGCCTGTTACCATGGCATTCATTACCTCTTTGGCTTTCGTAAGCATATTGTTACCCCACGTAGCCACTCTGGTTACTGCGCTTACTATACTGTTCCAGATTTTAGCAGGCGTTTCTTTCACAATCGTTACAATGTTCGTAAGCATTGTGTTCATTACTTCTTTGGCTTTGGTCTGCATATTTGCGCCCCACGTAGCCACTCTGGTTACTGCGCTTACTATACTGTTCCAGATTTTCTGCGGCAGCTCCTTAACAATATCTATAACTTCGTTACAAATCCGTTATAACTGTGCCGCCTTTTTCCTGCATATTTGCGCCCCACTCTGCTATTTTCTCAACGCCCGCAACGATTGCCTGCGGTATCAGAGTAGGTAGCTCTTTTATTTTATTTATGATTGTCGTTACCAGCTTGCCTGCCGCCGTCAAAATCTTAGGCAGCCCCGTAATCAGTCCTGTTACAATGGCTGCTATAATTTGCGGTATGGCTGCGATTAAAAGCGGTATTGCATCTATGATGCCGTCAATCAATGCAACTATAATATCGCCCGCACTTTCGATAATAAGCGGTATGCCCTCAACCAGTGCATTTATGATAGCCGTTATGATTTCCGGCAGTGCCTCAATCAGTACAGGCAGCGCTGCTACCAGTCCCTGTGCCAGCCCCGTAAGCAGCTGTAATGCTGCTGTAATCAGCAACGGTATATTTTCTATCAGCATGGTTACAATGTTCGTAACCACCGTTACGATTGTTGCAGCAATGTAGGTAACGCTTGTGAGATACCTTGCGCCAATTCCGTAATAATCTGTACACCTGCCTCTAAAAGCTGCGGTAAAATGGTAAGTAGCGTATCTATGATTGTCGGTATAATCTGCCCGATTATGCTTATCATTTCCGGCAGCATTCCAACCAGCGTATTAAGCAAGTCCTGTACGCCGCTCATTAAAGGCGGTAATAACTCCTGTATAACCTGTGGTATATACGTTGCAAGCTGCTCTACGATTTCTCCCAGTCCGCTTACCAGCTCGGCACTGTTTCTATTACCCTCGGTGCTATATTCCCTACCACTGTTACAATACTGTCTACCAGATTGCTTGTAAGCTGTGAGAAATTCGCCTCGCTGTCTGCCATTCCAGCTACCCAGTTGTCCCACGCTGAACTCATAGAACTAACCGAACCCTCTATTGTTGTACTTGCCTCTTTTGCCGTTGTCCCTGTTATGCCCATTTCCGTCTGTACGACGTGAATAGCGTCTACAACGTCTGAATATGATGAAATATCATACTTAATGCCGGATAGCTTGCTTGCATCATCAAGCAGTCGCTGCATTTCCTCTTGTGTACCGCCATATCCCAGTTTTAAGTTATCCAGCATGGTATAATTCTGCTTTGCAAAACCGTTATAGGCGTTCTGTATAAGCGATATATCAGTACCCATTTTATTTGCATTGTCTGACATATCCGTAATTGCCACGTTTGCCTTTTCTGCTGCCGCTGCCGTGTCATTATTCATACTGGCAAGCAGCGACGCTGAAAAGCTGGTAACTGTTTCCATGTACTCATTTGCAGACATTCCGGCTGTTTTATATGCGTCGTTTGCATAACCAACAACCGTATCAGACGACGTTTTGAAAAGAGTTTCTACACCGCCTACAAGCTGTTCCTGTGCTGCGTATCCCTCTATCGCTTTTGTGGTAAGCGCTCCTATGGCTGTTGCCGCTCCCGCAACTGCTGCCGCCGTCGCCGCTGCTGCTGCTTTAAGCGCTGTACCCATTCCACTTAGCACGCTTGTAAATCCAGAAAATTTTCCCTTTGCGTCGTCTGCCTGTTCCCCGCTGTCTTTTATTTCCTTTCCCATTTCGTCAGCGGCTTTTTCTGCTTTTTCCATTTCGTCAGTCGTTTTGCCTAATTCCTGCTCTGTCTTTACAAGCGCTGCTTTCTGGTAATTTAACTGGGTTTCAAGTTTTTTACTTTCTTCGCTATTGTCTCCTGTTGCCTTGCGACATTTTTCTAAAGCCGCCTCGGTTTCTTTTACCTTTTTTGCCTGCTCGTCGTATGTTTTCTGTAGTACCGTCTGCTTTGCTTTCAGCGCATCTACGCTGCTTGCATTGTCCTTATATTCAGCCGTTACAAGTTTCATTTCAGAATTAAGCACTTTAAGGGTGCTGTTAATTTCCTTGCAGGCTGCTTTATACTCTGCCTCTCCGTCAAAACTTAACCTTGTTTTGAGTTCTGCGTCTTATCTGCCATAATTAAAAGCCCCCTAACGCTATGTCTATATCGTCCATGTTTTCTGTGGCTGCTGGTGTCCCCGCCTGTTTCTGTCGGAAAATGTGCGGGTTATATTCCTTGTGATATTTAAACAGTGTCGTTATCTGGTATGGTGTTTTTCTCCACGCCTCACGTTCCCTGTATCTCAAAAGCACTACTGCAATATACAAAAGCCGTGCAGTATCTAATTTTCCTGCACGGCTGCCCTGTTTCCCTCTTCTGTTGTTTCTTCTCCGTCGTTTTCGTTCTCTGTGTCGCTGTTGTCTCCCGCAGTTCCTCTGTAGAACGATTTAAAAATAGCGTTCTGTACTTCCTGCAAATTTCCTGCGTGTATCAGTCTGCCTACCCTTTTCTCTTCAAGCAGCTGGGCGTTTTCGTCCTCTGCTAAAAGTGCCTCGTTAATAAGCAGCGTAAGTAACCACCTTGTATCTTTAAAAAGGTTTGGGTTATCTTTATTGAATACCTCGCTTAATTTGTCGTAGCCCCCAAACTTTTCCTGTACTTCGTCTAATGCGTTCAGTGAAAAAAGTAAACCATATTCTTTGCCGTTCAGCTCTACGGGAAAAGCCCCGCTCTTTAATGCTCCCATGATATAAAATTAAGGCGCAGCCCATGCTACGCCTCTCTCCTTTCCTGTTTTATACACTTTCCATTGCTGCTGCCTTTTCCGGCACTGCTGTAAACCACGTTTTAGCCGCTGCGCTTTCCTCTGTTCCCACAAAGTCTGCTTTCCACAAGTTATCTTTCTTTCTTGTTGTAAAAGATGCCTCAATGTCCGGCGTGTTAAATTTGATACTCTCGCCCTTTGTTTCGTACTTTTCAGACGGTACTTTAAATTTTGCTTTAAGCAGCCATACGTAACGGTATTTACCACCCGTTTTCTTAGCTCTGAACCCTACAGCAACATACGGCGGCTCGTCCTCTTTTCCCGCCCATACTACGCTGTTCTTATCTACTGCCTGTCCCAGCAGCTCTGCCAGCACTTCCGGCGTAAGGTCTTTAATTCCCAGTTTAAGCGTTCCGCTTGCAAACTCCGTGACGCTCTCGCTTAATGTGTCGTCTGCATACAAGCTGCCGTCTGCTGTCTTTACGGATAAATCTGCGCTCATTGCCTCTGCCATTTTCTTAGGTGTCCCGTAGCTCTCTGCTCCGTCTGCCTCTGTGCATACGGCGTAATATAAATCTTTCAGTCCCAGTGTCATTGTTTAATCACTCCTCTTTCAAAATCTCGACTGTGATAGGCACTAACCAGTACCCCGTTTCTGTTTCGTAGCTTTCTGCGTCTATGCTGTTGATATAAACGCCTGCTGCTTTCAATACCTCTTTTGTCTTATCAAGCTGCGCCTCAAAATCGCCCTTATGGAAAAGCGTAACTCTATACATTTCCCTGCGCTCTTTCTCTTCGTCGTCTGCATTTACCGCAGGCGTACCCAGCAGCCGCAGAAACGTATAATATGCGTCTGGCTTATCCCGTCCAGTGTAAACGCCTCTCTGGGCTGGCAACCCTGCGCTTTCTAAAATCTCCTGTATACTCATTCGCCTGTTTCACTCTCCCATATACTGCGCTGTGCCTCTACTACCTTTTCGTGCGCCTTTTCGTTTGCCACTGTCATATAAGGGCGTGCAGCGTGGCTACTTGTGCCGTACTCTGCCACAAAGCCGATTGTTGCATAGCGCACCTTGCTTTTATCTCCTTTTCTGTCGTTTCCATGCTTTGCCCGTCCCTGTGGGTATATCTCTACGTATTTCTCCGTATCGTCGCCCTTTACGTCCGTAGCTTTTATGGAATTGATAAACCGCCCGTTTCATTCAGTCCCATTGCCTGTGCCTCTGCTCTCTGTGCCTCTATCAGCACATCAGCACCAGCTTAAGCATTTGGGGACTGCCTCAACTGTAGCCGCCTCTCTCCGGCTGAAAGCGTCTATAATATCTTCCAGCCGACTGTGTTAAACTCTCCCATGCTTACACCTCGTTTCTGTGGCGTAAATCTGTAAGCGTAAGCTCTATGGTGTCTGTTCCTGTATCGTAGGTCTTAAGTACAAAATAGCGCCGCCCGTTTACTTCTACTACGTCCTCGCCGCCATAATCTGCCTTATGTACCTCGTACTTTGCCTCTACCAGCTTTCCTGTCTGCTGGCTCTTGAAATACTCGCTATACCCCACTGATTTTTTATTACAAAATACAGTACGGGTGCTTTCTTTCGGCTTTGTCGCAAATCCGTTTTTGTTTACCCTGTCTTTTTCGCTTACCTCGCTTATCAGCGTTATTTCGTCTATCCAGTCCATACCTTACCTCTCTTTTAGGTGTCCGTTTCGGACACATAGCCCAAATAAACGCTACCGCAATAGCAGTTACCCAGATATGCAGCATCTGTTTTATGCTCTAAGGCATCTATGCGCCCGTCCAATGTTTCCATGTTTTCGTAAACTTCTGAAAACGTATTATTTACAGCCTGCATATTGCTGCTTTCTCTGGCTTTCATTTCCTGTACCAATGCCTTTAAGCTGGTAAAGCTAAACCACCTCATGCCAGCGCCTCACTTATGCAAACAGGGCTTTTATTTCCTGCTGCGTAATTTCTGTAAGGTCTGCTGCTGTCAGTGCCGTTATTCCTTTTGTGGCTGTAAATTTGCCTGTTTTGTTATCATACGCAAGCCTGTAATCACATTGCCTGCGCCCGTAACTGTTACGCTTAAGTCGTCCAGTTGGATAAGTCCCGCTACTGCCTCGTTGATTGCTTTTGTTACGTCTGCGGTCTTTGCGTATGTTTTCAGTGCATTTGCAATGGCTGCCGTTACTTCCGTAGTCTTTGCATAACTGCTTAAGTCTACTTTCCAGTCTCCCACCTTTTCCAGTTTACCGTTAATTACCATGTATTCGCTGTAAAGGTTCCTGCCTCTCCACTGGCATTTTTTACCATGTAAATTTTCTTTTCTGCGTCGTCCGCTACTGTATCAATATCTCCCGTGCTGTCTACCATTACACGGCTTAAGTGGTCTGTCCCTGCAATCGCTGTGGAAATAGCGGCGGCTACCTCTGTTGCGGTCATTCCGTCTTTAATTCCATAGCCTGCAAGTGTTGTAGCTGCATCTGCTTTCCCGTTTATAAGGCTTTTCAAACCTTCTGTAAGATTTTCTACAGCTACCTTATCAAGCCCCCCCAGCGCCCCTATGTCTCCTTTTTCTGCATAGCGTTCTTTAATTTCCGCTACCAGAAATTTAATGGTATCGTATGTAACTCTCTTAATTGCCATTACTCTTATTTCTCCTGTCCAAACAAATTCTTAATATCCTGCTCTCCTACTTCGTCG
>ENA-OQCP01000463-OQCP01000463.1-human-gut-metagenome-genome-assembly--contig:-NODE-463-length-18406-cov-3.352645_pt1 | contig 18406 bp, 26 predicted proteins | sample MGYA00242760_ERZ504583 | MGnify/ENA primary metagenome ERZ504583 (study PRJEB26092, sample SAMD00036308) | human gut metagenome | host: Homo sapiens | study: EMG produced TPA metagenomics assembly of...
ATTTATTTTTACGTGAGGATATTTTATCTATGAAACGATTTTCTTCCACTACCTTAAAAACTGCTTTCGTAAAATCCATCCCGATTTTCTGCAGCTACGTTTTCGTCAGCATGGCCTACGGCATGATGATGGCATCCGCCGGCTTTCCCTGGTATGATTCACTGCTGGTAAGTCTGACGGTCTATACGGGCGCGTTCCAGTTCGTTCTGATTACGTTTCTTTCTAGCGGCGCTCCCTCATCACCATTGCGCTCACTGCACTTCTGATGAACAGCCGCCAGAGTTTTTACAGCATTACCTTCCTGAAGGAATTCAAACAGATGGGGCGCCGCAAGCTGTACATGATTCACACGATGACCGATGAGACATACGCCGTAAACTGTACCTTAGATCTTCCGAAAAAAGAAAAAGAGGACACCATGTTCCTCGTCGCTCTGTTCAGCCGCTGCTATTGGATAGTTGGTTCGGTTCTCGGCGGCATTTTAGGCCAGATCATTCCATTTGACCTGACGGGCCTTGATTTCTGTATGACAGCCCTGTTTCTCATTATCTTCATTGACCAATGGGAAAAAGCAGAGAAGCACACGCTGGCGCTGTCTCCGCTCTGATCACCTTCGGACTCCGTGCACTCCCGTTTCTTGCAGTTTCCGGCAGTCGTAAAATGCCCGCATCACTCGAACGACTCGGCCAGGCACTGCCGTCTGCCATCATGGCGGTACTGATCATTTACTGTATGAAAGATATTCCCACCGGCGGTATCTCTGCCGCAGTACCGAAACTGCTCGCAGCAGCGGTCGTTTTTATCACCTACAAATGGAAACACCAGACCCTCGTCTCCATCCTTCTTGGAACCATTTCGTATATGATGCTTCTGCGTCTCTTTTAAAAAGAAACGGTGCAGTTCTGAATTCATGGCAGAAATTCAGAACTGCACCGTTTTTCTATTCTCTATATGCATTAGAAGGATTGGCAATTATTCGATGACTTCGTACTCTCCGTCGCCCGTCTTTTTGAATAACGGAAGCTTCTGCAGAAATACAATATCTTTTCGATCAGCAGCATCGCCCTCAGCAGGATCGCTGCTTTTTTTACAACCTCTGCACTGGCATTCGCATCAGGCATTCCAGTGCGTGCAGGGACTCGCCGGTGGAAATGACATCATCCAGCAGGCAGACACGTTTGCCGCGGATTTTATCTGCGTCTTTTCCATCCAGATAAAGATGCTGCTCACCCGCTGTTGTAATCGAATGAACGGATGCGGAAACCACATCTTTCATGTAGGATTTTGTGCTTTTTCGTGCAACGATAAATTCTTTATGGCCCAGCTCTTTGCTTACTTCATACGCTAGGGCAATACCTTTCGCTTCTGCGGTGACAATGGCATCGACTTCTCCGATTTTTGCGGCCAGCTCCGGCGCACATGCACTTACCAGCTCGGTGTCACCAAGGACAACAAAGCTTGCAAACGCCATCTCCTCACTGATCGGGATAAATGGAAGTGTTCTTTTCACTCCGCAGAGCTCCATGCTGTATTCTTTCATACGATTTTCCTCTTATGTTACTGAATTTATAATCCAAGCAGTTTTGCAGCAACACCGGCCAGCATTCCGAGGAACGGGTTTGTTACTGCAGTGACAACCATTGTGGTTCCGCCGACGGCTGCATTGACAGCGAAGGCAGACGGCGCATCCAGTACAACGGTTTTGAAGATACCGAGTACAAACAGGAAACCTGCGATCGAAGAAGACGGAACAAATTTTCCGATTTTCGGAAGCAGTTTCAGAAGCAGAATTACACCGATCACAACCATCATGATGACACCAGCCATACAGCGTGCGGTGCATTGGCAGTTGCGGAAATGATTGCCTCAACCGGGGCTCCTCCGAAAAAGGAAGAAAACATATCGGCCAGGGAAGAAATCACGGTCAGGTTATCGACGTTGTAATTTCCACCGGTTGCCATTCCTGCGGTAATTCCGCCGAAGGAAATGTTGGAACCAATGTTCAGGCAGACCATACCGAGTGCGCCGAGAATTACGTTGGCATTGATTGTAAATTTCTGGCGGACAAATTTATCATCCTCTACGACAATGCTGGATTTCTCTTTGTTGAAAAATGCATTGGCAATGCAGGATGCTACAACGGAAATGACGATGGTATAAACCAGGGTATTGGCACTGTCTTTGGTAAAGTAATAGGTGATCAGTGCTGCGGCCAGGGAAACACCGCCGGAAATGGCATCACTCTTGATCATATCGATCGCGGCCTTTACCAGAATGATACCGACACCGGCCATCATTCCATAGGCAACATCCTCACCTACAAAGTTTACGATTTTTGTCAGCAGTCCAAACACTCCGATCAGAGCCATAATCACACCGCCGATAAAAATCATCGTACAGCGTTCCGAACGGTCTTTTCCAGCCGTTCCGGCGTAAGTGATCGTCTCCGCCTGGAAGGAAATTGGTGCGACACTCTGCGTAATCGTATTGCCCACCGCACCAACAAAGAATGCCAGCGCCGTCGGAACCGATGCAAATCCAAACGTCAGAGCAAGAAGACCCTGCGGCAGACCATTCAGCACAACGCCGATGATTGCCAGAAGATCTGTTAAAATGGCTTTCATACTAAATACTCCTTCTCACTATGAAATATGTCGTTTTGAAGCAAAGAAAAGTGTAGCACCAAAACCGGTCAAAGTAAACCAGATCAGTCATGAAAGGTTTTTGTCAGTGATAATAAGTCAATCTTATATATAAAATATTATTATTTCTGTGTGCTAATAAATCAAGAGGATTTTTAAATGTCTGCATAACCAATAATCAATAGTTACAAAACTGGGTGCCATTATTTGGAATTGTGCATATAGAAGCGAAGAAAAAGATTTGCTATACTAAATCTGTATGAGGGTTTTTAGCACAGTTATAAGAAATGGAAAGGGGATTTTTAATTATGGCAATTACAGAGACAAAAACAAAATATGGACAGGTTCATGGTGTGCAAAAAGACGGCTACACGGTATTCCGCGGCGTTCCGTACGCAAAGCCGCCGGTAGGCGAAAAACGATTCTGCCGCCGGAAGAGCCGGCGTGCTGGGAGGGCGTTTATAAGGCGGATCATTTCGGATGTGTCTGCCCGCAGACCGAGCATGAGCCGGACTCCTTCTATGGAAAAGAATTTTATCTCGATCCGGAATTCGGCATGAAGCAGAGTGAGGACTGTCTGTACTTAAATATCTGGACACCGGCAAATACAGTGGATGAAAAACTGCCGGTTGCTTTCTGGATTCACGGCGGCGCGTTTATGCACGGCTTCAGCCACGAATCCGAATTTGATGGAGCTGCTTACTGCGAACGCGGAGTGATTCTCGTTACGATCAATTACCGTCTCGGTGCTTTCGGATTTTTGGCACATCCGTGGCTGTCCGAGGAGAGCGGTGTCGGAAGAAGCGGAAACTACGCGATTCTCGACCAGATCGCAGCACTGAAATGGGTAAAAGAAAATATCGCAGCATTCGGCGGCGACCCGGAAAATATCACCGTATTCGGCCAGTCCGCGGGATGCATGAGCGTACAGACACTCATCAGTTCTCCGCTGACTGAAAACTGGATCAGCAAAGCCATTTTCCAGAGCGCCGGCGGCTACGACACCGGACTGAACCGCGATATGCTGCTTTCTGAGGCGGAAATGATCGGCCAGGAATTTGTAGAGCTTAGCGGAGCAAAATCGCTGGAAGAACTGCGTGCGATTCCGGCTGAGAAAATTGTGGAGCTGCAGGAGGAGTTTGGCCGCGTAAATCCATCGAGAATGCTGAGCTTCGTGCCGAACATCGACAATCATCTGCTGACCTGCGGCTATAATGATGCCGTAACCGAAGGAAAAATCAAGGACATCCCATACATGCTCGGATCAACCGCAGACGACATCGGCGTGTTCCCGGAGATGAAAGAAAAAGGCGAGCACGGCGGCATCTATAAGGGATGCATCAACTGGAGCCTTGCGCTGGAAAAACTCGGAAGAAAACCGGCTTACGTTTACTACTTCACCCGTGCCCTGTTAGGTGACGACGCCGGAGCGTTCCATTCTTCCGAACTCTGGTACATGTTCGGAACTCTGGGCCGAAGCTGGCGCCCGAAAACTGAAGGCGACTATGCCTCAGCAAAGAAATGATGGACGACTGGACCAATTTCATGAAAACCGGAAACCCGAACGCAGAGGGAAAAGACGACTGGAAACCATGCACAAAGGACGACCCGTATGTGCAGGTGCTGGATGTGAGAAAATAAGCAGAAGGAAATAAAAATGGCAATCGAATATCAAATACTTATCCCAGAGGAACTTGATGCAGTATAAACTGTAGATAGCAACTGGAAAGTCAGGAACACAAACAGAGCAGCATTTTACCGGCGTGTGAAAGGTAAAAATGCTGCTCTTTTTGCGTGGCAGAATCAGTCGTCCAGATCGTTGCGCTCGCGGAAGATCTGATAAATGGTGTCGATCAGTTCATCGTCATCGAGGCCTTCGAACTCGGCTTCGTTGACATCGAGATTCTCGGAAATGATGCGCAGAATGTGTACCGGTTCGTCATCGCCGCCGTCGGCCGGATAGAGAACTGCGTACTCATCCTCCTTGTATTCTACGATATCCAGAAGCTCAAAACGGACAGAATTTCCGTCCTGATCGGTAAGGACAATAAGATTGGAATCCATAATTGCAATATCCTCCTTGGTGTGTTATTTGCCGCTCAAAAACATGCAAATTTAAAATTATTATACTATGAGGAAGTGAATTTGAAAAGAAAAAAGTGACTGGCGTGATACGCTTGATATTTTGCGCTGATACGGTATAATGACAACAGAGTAAAAATTGGCGGCTGTGGCCGTGCCCATGCCCGGAAAAATTGGGGGAAAGGAAGAATTTATGAATTATCAGGTATTAGATGTCGAAGTAAAAGATACAGAAGAAACTGCAAAATTATATACGTATTTTCTGGACAACTCGCGTGAGATTGCTCCGGAACGCGTGCGTCCGGTCATCGTGATCTGCCCGGGCGGCGGTTATGAATGGGTGTCCGAGCGTGAGCAGAGCCGATTGCGCTGAAGTTTGTCGGAGCCGGTTACCACGCTGTTGTTCTGCATTACAGTGTTGCTCCGGCAGCTCACTATCCGACGGCACTCCGCCAGCTTGCCTGGACCGTTGCACATCTGCGGGAGCATGCGGCAGAATATCATATTGATCCGAACAAAGTAGTAGTAGCGGGATTTTCCGCAGGCGGCCATCTGGCAGCATCGTACGGTGTGTTCTGGAAAAAGAAAACATTCCTTGCAGAAGAACTTGGCGTAGACGCAGAGCAGCTTCGTCCGAACGGTCTGCTGTTATCCTACCCGGTTATCACATCCGGTCCGAAAGCGCACCGCGGATCCTTCACCAATCTGCTGGGAGACCGGTACGATGAGCTGGTAGACGAGATGTCTCTCGAGAATCAGGTCAGCCTCGATACGCCGAAGACCTTCCTGTGGCATACCGCGCCGGACGACTGCGTGCCGGTAGAAAACTCCATTCTGTTCTTTACTGCACTGCATGCACTGGAGATTCCGGTAGAAATGCATATTTATCCGGTCGGCGGCCACGGCCTTGGTCTTGCAAGCGAGGAGACACAGAGCTATGAATACCAGAACGCAGTACGCGAAGAGTGCCAGAGCTGGATTTCACTGGCACTGAGCTGGATGCAGCATTTATAAAAAAATGTCCCAGAAGGGAGAAAAAAGATGAAAGTATTAATTGTAGTAGATATGCAGAATGATTTTATCGACGGAAGTCTCGGCACGAAAGAGGCGGTCGGGATTGTTGACCGCGTTGCAGAGGTGATGGATTCGTTTGACGGAGCTGTTATCTGCACCAGAGATACCCATTTTGCGGATTATCTGGAAACGTCCGAGGGCAGAAAACTTCCGGTAGAGCATTGTATCGAAGGAACGAAGGGTCATGCACTGCAGGATACAATTCAGAAAATGGCGGAGAAAAGACAGGCCGTGGTGATGAATAAAATCACCTTCGGTGCAAAAAATCTGCCGGAGGAGATCGAAAAACTGGCAGGCGGCGTGCCGGAATTCATTGAACTCGTGGGACTCTGCACCGACATCTGCGTGATTTCCAATGCCATGCTGCTGAAAGCATTTTATCCGGAAGTGCCGATTTCTGTCGATGCATCCGCGTGCGCGGGCGTAACGCCGCAGAGTCATAAAAATGCATTGGAAGCTATGAAAATGTGCCAGATTGACATTGTAAACGAATAGACGGAAAAGAGGAAAAATTATGAGCACAACAAGATTATTTGATCAGGATGCGTACCTGGGTGAATTTGAGGCAACCGTAGAACGGAGCGTCTGCGAGGGCGGCATGTACCGCGTGCTGCTGGATCGGACCGCATTTTTCCCGGAGCGGCGGCCAGCCGGCAGATGAGGGAACACTGGATGGAATTTTTGTAACGGATGTACAGGAAATCGACGGCGAAATCTGGCATACCGTGGAAGCACCGCTCGAGCCGGGCAAAACGGTAGTTGGAAAACTTGACTTTGAAAACGTTTTTCCAATATGCAGAATCACTGCGGAGAGCATATCGTGTCAGGTATCGTGCATCGGATTTACGGTTTCAACAACGTTGGATTCCATATGGGAAGTGATGTCATTACCGTTGATTTTGACGGCGTTCTGACCGAGGAGCAGCTCTACGATGTGGAGCAGGAGGCAAACGAAGCCGTGCTTCGAAATGTTCCGGTTACGATCAGTTATCCGTCAAAGGAAGAGCTGGAAACCATGGATTACCGGAGCAAAAAAGAGATCGAGGGCCAGGTGCGGATTGTGACGATCGAAGGCTGCGACAGCTGTGCGTGCTGCGGAACCCACGTTGCAAAAACAGGGGAAATCCGTCTGATCAAAATCTTAAGTGCCCAGAAATACAAAGGCGGCGTCCGCGTGACCATGCTTTCCGGTGAAAAAGCGTATGCGGATTACTGCTTAAAACACATCAATACCCTCGGCATTGCACGTTTACTTTCTGTAAAACCGGAAGAAGCCGGGGATGCTGTCGTACGGCTGAAACAGAAAAATATTGAGATGAAAAAAGAAATCAAACAGCTCAAAAAAGAACTGTATGCACTGCAGGGAGCACCGGAGAGAAAATAATGGCAAAAGAAAAAGAAATCAAAACAAATGCAATGCGGATTCTGGACCGCCAGAAAATCAAATACGAAGTTCTTCAATATGAATGCGATGAATTTATCGACGGGCTTCACACAGCAGAGAAAACCGGCGCGCGGTCGAGCAGTCGTTTAAAACGCTTGTGGCACAGGGAAAAAGCAAGCAGTATTATGTGCTGGTGCTTCCGATTGCAGAGGAAGTAGACCTGAAAAAAGCCGCAAAAGCGGTGGGGGAGAAATCCATCGAGATGATCCATGTCAAAGATATCACTGCAGTCAGCGGATACGTCCGCGGCGGATGCAGCCCGATCGGAATGAAAAAACAGTATCCGACCGTGATTCAGGAATGTGCGGCACAATTTGATAAAGTTTACGTGAGCGGGGGAAGAATCGGAACCACGCTGTGCATGGCGCCGGAGGATCTGAAAAAGGTCAGCAGAGCGGAGTATGCGGATTTTATTCAGTAAAAACAGAAAAAACTGTATGGAAGCAGACCAGAACGAAGAAAAAAGTTCTGGTCTGTTTCTTTTTGCTGTGATGCGGCTGGAAAATTTCTTTCAAAAAAGGATCATAAAATAATAGCCAAAAAGCAGCGGTGAAATTGCGATACGATTCTACGAATCCGCGAAAAACGGAAAACCTTTCACACGATTTTTCTTTTTGGTGTGAGAAATTTTCATCCCGTTTTTGGAGGCAATTCACAAACCGGAAAAAGTTGCTGAAAACCGCTGGACAAATCGAAAAGAGGCAACTATAATGACCTCACAATCAAGTTGACCCAAACGAAACGGGAGGTGAGAGACAAAATGTCTTTGCAGCACTGTCTGGTACTGACAGTTGCGACAGGGGCGGTATGGATGGATTTAAGAACACGCAGAATTGCAAATGAATGGATTATCACCGCATGGATCGCCGGGCTGGTTACACAGCTCATCCGCTATGGCGCCGCGGGAGCGGGTATTTTTCTTTTTGGGATGCTTTTCCCGATACTCGCACTTTACATTCTGTTCTATTTTCATATGCTGGGCGCGGGAGATATCAAACTCCTATCCGCTGTTGGAGGCTTTCTCGGTGTGCCAGCGATCCTGAAATGTATGATTGTGTCGTTCCTGTCTGGAGCGGTCTTATCTATCGGAATTATTCTCGTCTGCGGAAATTTACCGCAGCGTCTTACCAAATTTTTCAATTATTTCCAAACTTATTTTACCAAAAGAAAATACCAGAAAAAAACAGAGCCGGTTCCCTATTACGATGGGAAGTGGGGCATGGAGTGCATCCATTTTTCCGTTCCCGTGCTGATGGGAGTGCTGCTCTGGATTGGGGGATTTTATTGAATACTGCAAAGAAAAAGAGTGTTTTTGCAGTCTGTGACACGGAAATGGAATATGCACGCAATTTTATGGAATATCTGAACCAGAAGAGAAATATTCCGTTCGAAGTGCATGCGTTTTCCAGTGCGGAGATGTTTCTGGAGTTCGCAAAGAATAACGAAACAGAGATTCTTCTGATTTCGGATAAAGCGATGAAAGAAGAGATCCGCCGGTATCCGATCCGTCAGATTATCATTCTGTCTGAGGGCGTACACAGTCCGGTGCTGGATCAGTATCCGGCGGTCTACAAATACCAGTCATCGGAAAAGGTGATCCGCGAGGTCATGGCGTGCTACGGCGTAGAAAATGGTGTCGATACATCGCCTGCACTGCTGCCGAAAAAGGAAATGCGTATTATCGGCATTTATTCGCCGGTCGGACGGACGCAGAAGACCTCGTTTGCCCTGACGATGGGGCAGATTCTGGCGAAGGAGCGGGCAGTGCTGTATCTCAATATGGAGAGCTATTCCGGATTTGAACGGCTGCTGGAATGCAGCTACGACAGGGGAATGAGCGATATTCTGTATTATGCGAGACAGGAAAATCAGGGCATCATCTACAAACTGGGCGGAATGGTCCAGTCAATGCAGAACCTGGATTATCTGCCGCCCGCCGCATCGCCGATGGACATTCAGACTGCAAAATATGAAGAATGGAAATGGCTGTTTCAGGAGATTGAGAAGAACAGCAGCTATGAAGTGCTGATTCTCGACCTCGGGGACGGCGTGGCGGATCTGTATCAGATCCTGGATTTCTGCAATGAAATTTACGTTCCGACACGGAACGATGTAATTTCTGCGGCCAAAATGGAGCAGTTTGAAACCCTGCTGCGCCGGTGGGACTGCCAGTCGGTGCTGGACAAGATGCGGAAAATCCACGTTCCGTTTCACACGGCAAACAGGACGGGAAAAGCATATTTTGAGGAACTCGTCTGGAGCGAGCTGGGCGACTATGTGCGTCAGATTCTGCGGGATGGCAGAAGAGGAGAAGAAACATGACAATGTCAGAAATCTGCGGAGAAAACTGATGGAGCGGATCGATATCGCATCCGAACCGGATGACGGAGAGGTTCTCGAAGAGATTGACGGTCTGATTTTAGGGGAAGAAGAAACACGGTATCTTCCGGTGGCACAGAAGGCGGAGCTGCGCAGACAGCTGTTCTACAGTGTGCGGAGGCTCGATGTCCTGCAGGAGCTGCTGGAAGATGCGGGAATTACCGAAATTATGGTAAACGGTTATCAGCATATCTTCGTGGAACGGAACGGCAGAATCGAGAGATACGGCAAAAGCTTTACCTCCGCAGAAAAGCTGGAGGATGTGATTCAGCAGATTGTAGGCCGGTGCAACCGCGTGGTGAATGAACAGAATCCGATTGTGGATGCACGGCTGGAAAATGGAGACCGCGTCAACGTTGTCATGAAACCGGTCGCATTAAACGGACCGATTCTGACCATCCGCCGCTTTCCGGAGCAGGCGGTGACGATGGAATTTCTGGTCTCCATCGGGAGTATTACAAAAGAGGCGGCAGAGTTTCTGCAGGCCCTCGTCCGGACCCGCTACAGCATGATGATCGGCGGGGCGACCGGATCTGGCAAAACGACATTTCTGAATGTGCTTTCCGCCTACATTCCAAAGGGCGAGCGCATCATAACCATCGAAGACAATGCAGAGCTGCAGATCCAGGGGGTGGAGAATCTGGTGCGGCTGGAAGCAAAAGAGGCAAATCTGGAATCAGGAACAGAAATTACGATCCGCGATCTGATCCGCGCAGCTTTGCGTATGCGGCCGAACCGCGTAATTATCGGCGAAGTGCGCGGAGCGGAAACGTTTGAATTATTATCCGCACTCAATACCGGGCATGCGGGATCTTTGAGCACGGCACATGCAAACAGCGTGAAAGATATGATCTCCCGTCTGGAAACGATGGTGCTGATGGGAGTGCAGCTCCCGTTGGAAGCAATCCGCCGCCAGATTGCATCGGGAATCGAAATTCTCGTGCATTTAGGACGCGGGGAGGATGGAAGCCGTCGGGTGGAGGAGATCGCAGAGATCACAGGGATGGAGGAGGACGAAATCAAAACGGTTTCTTTGTTTCGAAGAGAATATGGGAGAGGCCTGCAAAAGACAGGCGAACTGGTACACAGAGAAAAACTGGAGGGGAAAACAGGATGAGAATACGTGAGGGAAGCCAGGTAAAGACGGGCATGGCAGAGGAGAAGGAGACGAAGGGGATCGACTATCAGACCTGGGAATTTACCGGTCGGGAATATCTCGAAATAGCGGGAATCAGTCTTGGGATTGCCGCCGCTGTGAACCTGCTCTGTTACCGGGCGTGGTGGGCATGCATTGCTGTGGTTCCGGTTGGAATCGTATGTTTTCACACGTATCGGAAAAACCGGATTCAGAGACGGAAAGAGGAGCTGTACGACAGCTTCCGGGATCTGATTGCGTGGATGCACACGGCACTGCGTTCCGGCTATTCCATGGAAAATGCAGTGCTGGAGGCGGCAGGACAGCTGGAACAGTCGCTGGGAAAAGAAAACATTCTGGTACAGGAACTGCGCCGGATGCGTCATAAAATGATGATTTCCGTGCCGGTGGAACAACTGTTTCAGGATCTTGCGGTGCGAAGCCGCATTGACGATATTGCGACGTTTGCAAGTGTACTGGTGATTGCGAAGCGGACAGGAGGAAATGTCTGCGAGATCTTTCAGAATACGTGGGATATTTTCTGTACGAGAATTGACACGATGCGGGAAATCCGTGCGGGCGTTTCTTCCCGGCGGTTCGAGCAGAATATTATGAGTGTTGTGCCGTTTGGAATTCTGGGATATGTACAGCTTTCCTTTCCGGAATTCTTAAGTGTGATGTATGGGAATGTAATCGGGGTTTTCTTCATGAGCGGATGCCTTGCCGTGTATCTGGCGGCATGGGTGCTTGGAAAGAAGATTCTGGACATTGAGTTTTAAGAAGCAATTGAAGTTTAAAAAGTAAGACTGCGAATCATAACGATTCGTCGCAAAAAAGGGGAGGAATCAAATGTTGTGGATTTGTCTGACCGCATGGGCGGGGCTGTTCATCTGGTATTTCCGGATGAGAAAAAAGGCGGAAGATCACAAATTGGTGAGACGGATTTTCTGCCTTGCAGCGACAGGGTTTATAGCGGGCACTGCACTCTGCCTTCGATCGGAGTGCGAAAAGTTTCAGGAGATGAAAAAGCGGAACTTCAACTGGAACGGGGTGCCTTAGGCAGCCAACCGACAGAGGAAAAACTTGAGGTTTCTGTTGGAAATCAGAAACCGGAAAGAATTACACTGTCTGTACCTGCAAGAGCTTACAGCGCAGAAGAGATAGAAGAGGCGTTCAGTGCGGCGATAGAGGCGCTGGATGAAATCATCTTAGGTGAGAATCTGTCTTTTCATACGGTAAACAGAAACATGGATCTGGTTACGGAAATACCGGGAAGCCCGGTGGCGCTTAGCTGGGAAACAGACAGGCCGTTGTTGATTGACAGCCGGGGTTTGCTGTCAGACGAGATTCCCGAAGAAGGAGTGGAGGTTACGCTGAAAGCGGAACTGGAACTTCAGGGGGAAACAACAGAATATATACGGAAGGTTCAGGTCTATCCACCGGAGATAAAAGGGCGGGATGCGGTTTTTAGGGCACTGAAAAAAGCAGTGGAAAAAGAAAACGAAGCGCATCCCGAAGAAACAGCCTATTATCTGCCGGAGACACTGAACGGAGAAACTGTAACATGGTCAAAAGTGCCGGATCTGACAGGTCTGGAACTTATGGCACTTGCCGCGGCGGCAGGAGCAGTCTGCTGGGCGGCAAAAGGAAGGGAACAAGAAAAAGCAAGGCAGAAAAGAGAAGAACAGATGCTGCGGGATTATCCCGAAATTGTCAGCAAAATGGTTCTTCTTCTGGGTGCCGGGCTTGGGATGCGGAAAGTACTCGAGCGGATTGCAGTGGATTACCGGAAAAATCTGGCGCTTGGCGGGCAGAAACGTTTTGCCTATGAAGAGATTGTATTTACCTGCCAGGAGATGGAAAACGGTGTTTCCGAGCAGGAAGCGTACCAGCGCATGGGAATGCGTATGGGAACCGGAGCGTATCGTTCCCTTGCTGTTCTGCTGACGCAGAATCTGAAAAAAGGCAGTAAAGGACTGCTGGAATTAATTGAAACAGGAATCGCAGGAGCCTTTGAGGAGAGAAGAAGGCAGGCGAAAACAACAGGAGAAAAGGCATCGACAAAGCTTCTTCTTCCGATGGGCATGATGCTTGCGGTTGTATTGGTCATACTCACGGTTCCGGCATTTTTGTCCTTTTATGCATAGGGGATGTTTTTATCCCCACAACAAACAGCTGGTAAAGAGAGGAGGTGGGAATTATGAAGCTGATATCGGAGTTCTGGAAAGAGGAAGATGCGGTGGGGGTTGTGGAAGTGATTCTGATTCTCGTTGTGCTGATCGGACTCGTACTAATCTTTAAAAAGCAGCTTGTGAGTCTGGTCAACAGTCTGATGGAGAAGGTCACAAACCAGAGCAACACCGTATAAACGGGAAAATGTCCAATACGGAACTCCAAAGAAAAATTTAGAAGCCGGTACGGACCTATATGTCATTTGCATATCTGTGTCTCGGTATATCCTTTATCCGATCCACGGCATCTAAAGTTCGAAAAAGTAAAAGTAAAGTGGAAGGAGCTGTATCCCATGAGGGAAACAGAAAGACAGAAAAGATGGGCAGCCGGAAGCATAACAGCATATTTGTGTCTCGTTCTGATACTGATGCTTTCCCTGATTTCCGGGACAATTGCGTCGGTGCGAAATGCCCATGCACGGGTGATGACGGCCTGCGCAATGGAACAGGGACTGTATTCTCTGTTTGCCGGGTATGACAGAACACTGCTGGGACAGTACGAGCTGTTTTTTTATAACGGCGGGGATAAGAGCGGTGTCTGGAAACCTGAAACCATGAGCAGAAAAGTCGCAGAAACTGCGGGAGAAGTTCTGTCCCCCACTGCATCGGGGATGGGAATTCTATCAGGCAGTTTATCTGGCGGACAGGTTACAGAAGTTTATCTCGGCGGCTATCGTCTTGCGACAGACGAGGAGGGAAGTGCTTTCTCCCGTCAGATCTGTGAGGCAATGAAAGCCAGCCTTGGAACTTATGGAATACAGCAGCTTTCCCAGAAATTAAGAGGAGAACAGGAAACCGTGAAACGTCAGGAGGACGGACAGAGCGGTTACGAGGAAGAGGAGGTTTTAAAACAGTATGAAGAATCCAAACAGCCAGAAGAGGGAACAGAAAAAACAGAAGGTGAAGGAGAATCTGGAAACGGCACGCCTTCGGAACCGGATCAGAAGCAGCCGGTACCGGAAGATTTTGTGAATCCGATTGAGGTCATTCAAAAAGTAATGAAAATGGGAATTTTAGGACTGGTCCTCCCGGAAGGGCAGGCACTGTCGCAGGGGGAAACGGATGTATCGTTTCTTGCATCAAAACGGGAGCTGCAGAGCGGGTTTGGCATGGCAGAGTGTGGAAAAGAACTGAGCTTTGTGGATAAGATGCTTTCGTCCGAATATATTCTGTGGAAATTTCCGTGCTATACCAGCAAGGAGAAGAAGGAAGGGCTGCAGTGCCAGGTGGAATATGTGCTCTGCGGAAAAAACAGTGATCAGGATAATCTGGCGGGAACCGTGAACCGTCTGCTGGCGCTGCGGGAGGCGGCAAATCTGGTGTATCTGGCGAAAGATGCGCAGAAGCAGGGCGAGATGGAAGCAATGGCGGGGGTAATTGCCGCGTCGTTTGGAGTTCCGGCGGCGATGCCGGTTGTGAAAATGGCACTTGCCGTGTGCTGGGCATTTGCAGAAAGCATTCTGGATCTGCGGGAACTGCTGGATGGTGGAAAAGTAGCGCTGTTCAAAACGGCAGAATCGTGGCAGCTTTCTCTGGAACAGCTTCCGAAACTGCTGGAAACAGGGGATCAGAGCAGAAAAAATGCACCGGGCGGCATGGAGTATTCCGATTATCTGCGGCTGCTTTTGATGCAGAAATCGGGAAAAGCGGTAACGTTTGGAGCGATGGATCTGGTGGAATACAATATGCGGACAGAACAGCAGCAGCCGGGTTTCCGACTGGATTGCTGTGTCGATGAACTGGAAGCCGGTTTTACGGCGGTAATTGGGAAACGAGAGTATGAGATTACGAGAAATTATGGATATGAGATGCAGGGAGCAGCCTGAAAAATGGGATGACTCCGGCAGGGATACAAAAGGGTGTTCTTCTGAACGGCACATTTATTTCTGGAACCTTATCAAAAAACTTATCCACTCTTCCGGGAATTTTTATAAATCCGGATCAGGAGAGCAGCCTTTTGTAAAACGAAAATGGAACAGGGCAAGCCTGACGGTGGAAGCTTCACTGGCACTTCCTGTTTTTCTGATCGCGGTTCTTGTGTTATTAAAAATCGTGGATCTTTACCGGCTGCATGGAATGCTGACGGTATCTCTGCAGGAGTCCGCGCGGTATCTTTCCGTTTGTGCCTACGCGGTGGATGAGACGGGAAAAGAAACGTATGAAATACCAGAAACGGCCGCGTGCATTGCTTATGCAGAAGCAAAGATTCCAAAAGAAATCCGCGAAAATGGAATGGTGACACTGGCAGGAAGCCGTGTGAAAAATGGATGGCTGGAACTGAAAGCGATTTACTGGCCGAAAATGGGAAACCGCCTCGTTCCGGTGCGGAACCGGGGAATTGCAGCGTGTGCGAAAGTGCATCTGTTCTGCGGAAAGACAGAAGAGGAGGCGGATGAAGAAGAGGGCGAAGCAAAACAGATGGTGTGGGTGACTGAGAACGGCAGTGTGTATCATACCGATTCGTCGTGCAGTCATATTAATCTTTCGATCCAGGTTTCCTCACCGGGTGCGCTTGCGTGGAAACGGAATCAGGATGGAGAAAAATATAAGGAATGCGAACAGTGCGTGGGAAATGGCGCTGCGGGGGCAGAAGTTTACTATACGAAATACGGAAACCGGTATCATAACAGTCTTTCCTGCAAAGGGCTGAAACGTAAAGTAAAACTTGTAGCACTGGAACAGACGGATGGACTGCCGCAGTGCTCGAAATGCGCGAAAAAGGCGGCGTAAGAAAGTCGGATATGAGCAGAGCAGGTGTCTTCTTTCCGGGTGAGACTGGAAAGAAGGACGGTAAACAGAAACTCGGGTTTGCGGAAAGGAGGCCGCGGCTGTGTATCAGGAAGAAGTAAAGAGTGCAATTATATTGCTGTATCTGGGGATTCTTGCCGGAATGGATGTGAGGAAACGGCAGATCAGCCTTGTCCTGACCGGTGTTTTATTCCTTGCAGGCATTGGATGGCAGATTCTGGTGGAACAGACATCGTGGCTGGAATGGCTGCTGTCCCTGCTGCCGGGAGCGGGATTTCTGACGCTCAGTTATATATCACGGGAACAGGTGGGATACGGGGACGGCCTTCTGCTTCTGACGGTTGGAATCTGGCTGGGATTTGGGCAGACATTCGGCGTTCTGACGCTGGGACTCATTCTCTGTTCGGTACTCTGCGGAGTCCTTCTGATGCGGAAGAAAATACGGAAACAGGATTCTATACGCTGGTGCCGTTTCTGCTGCTTGGATTTGTGGGGAGGTGCGGAATGCTTTGAAAGTGAAAATGAGAAAAGCAAGTATTACGGTAGAGGCAGTTCTGGTCGTGCCGCTTGTTCTGATGGTGATTTTTCTTCTGCTGTCGCTGACATTTTTGTGCACGCACGGAGCTGGTATACATTTGCGGCATATGAAAGCACAATGCTTGCCGCCAGTGAAGGCCGCCTGTCTGTGGAAAAAGGAGAGGCAGCCGCCCAAAGCCGGATGGAATGGTGGATTTCCCAGATACCGCTTCCGGCTGAACCGGTGACTGTACAGACGGAATGCAGAGAAAAAGAGATTCAGATAAAAGCAGAAGGAAACATTCTGCCAATCTGGAGCCGGAACGCGTGGGAATATTCGGTTTTGAGTGAAAGCAGGAGAAACAATCCGGTGAAAACGATCCGGAAGATACGGGCAGTAAAACAGATCTGGAACCAGAAGTAAGGACGGAAGCGGAGAAATGCAGATTGATTATAAAAGAGATTTGAATCATACATATGTTATTTTACAGGAGGAAAAAGAGCCGGACACGCGTCGTATCAGATCCGTATGCTGCTGACAAACACAATCCCAGGCTTTTGGACTGCAAAATCGGGAAAATGATGATAAAACATTGTTTTACTATGAGGTGACATCAAAGCAGTCGCTTCAGAGTGTGTTTGAACAGCGCTCGATTGGGGCGGAGGCGCTGCGGAAACTGTTTGAACAGCTGCTGGATCTTCTCGAAGAACTGGGGCAGTACCTGCTTGCACCGGACGGTCTCGTTCTGCAGCCGGAGCTGGTTTTTGCAGATGCAAATCTGGAGAACTTTTCCTTCTGTTATCTGCCGGGAAAGCAGGGACACACAGGCTGTTTTCAGAAGCAGATCCGGGAGCTGATGGAATATCTGCTGCCGAAGCTGGATCACCAGGAGCAGGATGCGGTGGTACTCGGGTATGGACTGTATCGGGAGATTTCGGCGGAGATCTTTTCGGTTGAGATGATTCAGGCACTCTTATATCAGACAGGGAAAGAGAAGAAAGAAACGACGGAGCAGGAGGGAAAAGAGCGTCCTAGGGAAGAAAATCCGCCTGTACAGATGGAGGAAACACTTTGGGAGAACAAGAAGCGGAAGCGGCGGAAAATTTTTTTGTGGAAGCGGAGGAAGAAAAGGATGAAGGACGCTGGAAAAATATTGTGGAAGCAGTGATCTGCATCGGATTTCTGGGAGGTGTGCTGGCACTGCGGTGGACACAGGCCGAAACTGTTTGGTATCTGGTGCTGGGAGGAGCGGCGGCTGTTGTGGGAATTGTAAGTCTGGCATTGGAACTTGCCAGCCGATGGAAAAAGCGGCAGTCGGGAACAGAAACAGGAAGCTATGGGAAGGCCGCAGGAATCCGGAAACAAGGAGAAACAGGAGATGTATTTTCGGAATATCAGAATCGGAAGGGCTTAAAACAGAAAGATGGAACATGGAATCCGAAAAGCGATACAGAACAGCAGGGATGGAAAAGGGATTCCTCAGTCGAAAAAGAGAAAACATGGGAAAAGAATGAAGAACAGGAAAACAGAAAGATGCACAGCCTGATGGAATTGGAGGGGCATGAAGAGGATCTGTTTGGAAAAACGGAACTGCTGACCAGCCCGGAGGATGAGGGAAGCATATCTGATTCCGATAGATCCGATTGATCTTCCGCTGATTCCGATTGAACGCGGAAGCACATTGATTGGAAAACTGTCAGCGGCGGCAGATGTAATTCTGCCATACCGTACGGTAAGCCGCCTTCACGCAAAGCTGGTCAGTACAGAAGAGGGAGATTATCTGCTGGATCTGAATTCGCGGAACGGAACAACGGTGAATGGCGTTCCATTGATGGGCGAGACAAAAAAGAAGCTGGAGGATGGAGACGATATCTCATTTGCCGGGAAGAAATACCGGTATAAGGCGGGAGAGAAAAACAGAAATTAGAGAAAAATGACGCATTACACTTTTTCGATTTGGAGAAAGTGCTGGATGCGTTATTTTTAATATGGCAGAATGATCGAAGAAAAAAGTTATGCGAATGAAACAAAAATATTACAGAAAAGAAAATTATGCATAAAATTAAAAAAGAAATAATGTAAAAAATAATGTCATAAAACGTCGAAAGCCGTCGTGAAGCGTCAATAATTGTCGAAAAACGTTTATCAAAAAAG
>ENA-OQCP01000464-OQCP01000464.1-human-gut-metagenome-genome-assembly--contig:-NODE-464-length-18400-cov-8.812674_pt1 | contig 18400 bp, 24 predicted proteins | sample MGYA00242760_ERZ504583 | MGnify/ENA primary metagenome ERZ504583 (study PRJEB26092, sample SAMD00036308) | human gut metagenome | host: Homo sapiens | study: EMG produced TPA metagenomics assembly of...
GCTGTTGCTGGAGCTCGGCGTGGGCGAGATGACCCCCGGCATCATCACGCTCCCGTTCTGGAGCATGACCGCGAAGCTGCCGGATGCGCACCTTTTGAGCGTAAACATCTCGGGCGGCTCGGCTCCGTTGCAGCTTGGAAGCAAGGCAGGGGCGATCCAGGCCGATTTGGGCGCCCTGCTCTCGGTGGCGCGGGCAGGTGGCGAGTAACGCGGAGCGGTAGACGCGCAATGAGGTTTTAGCCGCAGCCTCCGAACGAGAGGGCTCGGAGCTGGTATTCCTGAATCGCAGGTCACGATGGGTTATCGGAATCGCGAAGAGCGGATACCGCCAGTAAGCCCCCTTCGGAATAGGCGTTGAGCAGCTCCTGGGCATGGGCGAACTCGGGGCCTCGTCTCCAGCCGAGCAGGCGGTTGACGGCCAGATCGCCCTGGACGTTGTGGACGAAGAGCAGGAAGGCGTCTTCGCGTGAAAGCCTGTTTTCTCCATGACCCAGGGAACCATCTGCTCCGCTCCGCGTTCTATGACGCGCTGGGCTACGCGAGCGTATGAGTCGCTGTCCGAATAAAGCAGGCGATAATCGTCGTCTGCCGACGGACGCTGGCAAAGCGTTGCCGATTCAACCCCCTCAAGCGGGGAGCCGCTGCCAATGCCTCGTCGATAAGCGCATCGAGCAGCGCGTACTTATCCTCGCAATGCAGATAGAACGTTCCCCGGTTGATCTCGGCGCGGCGGCAGATGTCCGCCACCGTCATCTTCGCGAAGCCGACCTCGGCCAGCAGCGCGAAGAACGCCTCCTGTATGACCGAGAGGGTGTAGCGCCGCCGGCGGTCGATCTTGGTTTCTCCCATCGCCTCTCCAATCTGAGTCGTTTGACAATGTCCAGTAGCTGTTCGTTTATCGACAGGTGCACGCGTTTGTTCATTGCCCCTGCGAAAATCAACAAGGATACTGTTTATAGACACCTGTTTTTTATAGCTGAAAGGGAGCACGGATGACCCTGTGCGAGAAGCTCGGCATCGGGCTTGTCAGCCGATCGTTTTCCCATCGGGCCGTCTATCGAAACGGCGGCACGTCATACGATTTGAGCGATTGCGAGCCTGCTGCTTGCAAGCAAGATATCGAGGCTTTTGCCCGCAAGGTGGGGAAGCTGATTGCGTGTTTACGGGAGAGCAGGTAGGCAGGCGTTATGAGCATCTGCATCAAAAATCAGATTCAGAATATGAATATCGTCATCGGCTGCACGGTGGGGTGTCCATATTGCTATGCCCGTAACAATGTGAAACGTTGGCATATGATTGACGACTTCGCTGATCCTGCGTTCTTCCCGAGCAAGCTCAAGATGATGGAAAAGAAACGCCCGCAGAACTTTCTCCTTACCGGCATGAGCGATCTCTCCGGGTGGAAGCTGGAATGGCGAGACGAGGTATTTGCAAAGATCCATGAGAATCCACAGCATCAGTTCCTGTTCCTGACCAAGAGACCCGATTTGCTGGATTTAGATACCGACCTGGAAAACGCATGGTTCGGCGTTACGGTGACGAGGAAAGCGGAGCTGTGGCGTATCGACGCCCTTCGGAAAAACGTCAAAGCAAATCACTTCTTCGTTACTTTTGAGCCGCTATTCGACGATCCCGGTACGGTCGACCTTTCCGGAATCAACTGGATCGTCGTCGGTACCATGACCGGGGCGCAGAGCAGGAAGTTCATACGGAACCGGAGTGGGCATGGTCTTTGACGGACCAGGCGCACGCGCTTGGCATTCCAATGTTTATGAAGGAAGACCTCGTCTCTGTCATAGGGGACGAAAACATGATTCAGGAATTGCCGGAAGAATTCGAAAGAGTGCTGGAGGTGCAGAGAACATGGCGGAAGTGATCGATGGAATCCTCATCAATGAGGTGGAAGCAAAGAACATCATGACCAAGTCCAGCCTGCCGGTAGGCGGCTACTCGGTCAATCCCTATGTAGGTTGCACGCATGCCTGCAAGTATTGCTATGCCTCCTTTATGAAGCGCTTTACCGGACACAAGGAGGAATGGGGCACCTTTCTTGATGTGAAGCATTGGCCGGAAATCAAGAATCCGAAGAAATACGCTGGACAGCGGGTGGTTATCGGTTCTGTGACGGATGGCTACAATCCACAGGAGGAGCGATTCGGGAATACCAGGAAACTCCTGGAGCAGCTGATTGGCAGCGATGCAGATATTCTGATCTGCACAAAGTCCGATCTTGTGGTACGGGATATCGATCTGCTGAAGAGGCTTGGACGAGTGACCGTTTCATGGTCGATCAACACGCTGGATGAGAACTTCAAGAACGATATGGACTCCGCGTCGAGCATCGAGCGTCGTATCGCTGCTATGAAGCAGGTGTATGACGAAGGTATCCGTACGGTCTGCTTCGTGTCCCCGGTATTTCCCGGCATCACGGATTTTGAGATGATTTTTGAGCGAGTAAAAGATCGGTGCGATTTGTTTTGGCTCGAAAATCTCAATCTTCGGGGTGGTTTCAAAAAAGCGATCCTGGATTATATCGCCGAGAAACATCCCAATCTCGTACCGCTTTACGATGAGATCTATAACAAGCGCAACCGTAGCTATTTTGAAGCGCTTGAAGTAAAAGCCGAGGAAATGGCCAAGAAGTACGATTGCCCCTTTGTGGACAACGAAATGCCTTATGGCAGAGTCCCCCAGGGCATCCGGTGATCGTGGACTACTTCTATCACGAGGAAGTCCGAGGGTCGGATAATAGCGGAAAAAGAAATCGTTAAACGGAAACCGACGACGATTCGCTCGAGCGATTAGCGTCCACGCGTGGCTTCTGCCGATTGGCGCAACGGGCGACGGATTAAGGGATCGCTCGGGCGGATGATCCCGCTGCAGTACAGGCGGTCGCTCAATTTAGCGGCATGAGCGTTTTCGCACGGAAAACCAGTATCCCCTGTGCCGAGTTTAATCGTAGCGAATACAATGGGCACTGAGCATCAATCGAAAGTAGTCAAGAGCCTTTTCGACGGCTTCTACCACCTCTACCCCAGCCTCGAGCAGCAGTGGGCATACTATGCGCGATACATCGACTTCATGCTGCGCGAGCTGGCCTCGCAGCCCTATCTCGACCTACGGTCCCTCATCGGCCATAAGGACTACTTCATCCTGAGCACCAATGTGGACACCCAGGCCGAGAAGACGTTTCCCGACGAGAGAACCTGTAACTATCAGGGAAGCTTCGCGCACCTTCAGTGCAAGCAGCCATGCTGTGACGAGCTCTTCGACGCGAGCCCCTACGTCGAGCGCATGCTCGCGGGCATGGCGGGGTTCGAGGTCCTCAGCGAGGATGTCCCCCGATGCCCGCACTGCGGCTGGCAGCTTGTGCCGTGGGTGCGCGACGACACGTTTCTGCAGGGTGCGGCCTGGCGCGAGAGCCTCGGACGATACGAGCGCTTCGTGCGCGAGCGCAGCGATCGCCGCGTGCTGTTGCTGGAGCTCGGCGTGGGCGAGATGACCCCCGGCATCATCACGCTCCCGTTCTGGAGCATGACCGCGAAGCTGCCGGATGCGCACCTTTTGAGCGTAAACATCTCGGGCGGCTCGGCTCCGCTGCAGCTCGGAAGCAAGGCAGAGGCGATTCAGGCAGATTTGGGCGCGCTGCTCTCGGCGGCGCGGACGGCGACGGTGCTTAAGCCTCCTTGTTGGTCGCTTTAAGGTATGCATCGTCGCCCACGGGCTCCAGCCACTCGTTGGAGGTCTCCTCGCCCGGAACCTCCAACGCGAGATGCGAGAACCAGCTGTCGGGCGCGGCGCCGTGCCAGTGCTTCACCCCCGGGGCGATGTTGACCACGTCGCCGGGGCGCAGCTCCTGTGCCGGCTTTCCCCACTCCTGGTAAAACCCTCGGCCAGCCACGCAGACGAGGATCTGCCCACCGCCGCTTTTGGCGTGATGGACGTGCCAGTTGTTGCGGCAGCCGGGCTCGAACGTCACGTTGTGGACACCGACCTGCTCGGTGGAAAGGGGCGCGAGGTAGCTTTGCCCGATAAAGTACTTCGCGAAGCGTCGTTGGGGGCACCGATGGGGAAAACCATCTCGTTTTGGTGCTGAGCCTTGCGTCGGCGGCATCGTCGGCCGCCCAGACCTCCTTCGCCATGCGGAAGGCAGCCCACGCCTTGGGCCAACCCGCATAAAACGCCGCGTGCGTAAGGATTTCCGCTATCTCCGTCCTGGTCACTCCATTGTTCTTTGCGGACATCAGGTGATATTTGAACGAAGAGTCCGTCAGCCCCTGCGACATCAGGCAACCACCGTCACCACGCTGCGGTCGCGCAGGGAGAGCTCACTCTCTCGGCTCCACACCTCGCCGAACAGCACGTCGTCGTTGAGCTGTGCGAATTTGGGAGCGAACTCCCCCAGGGCGTCTCTGCCTGCCGTCTGTTTAACTGCCATGATCGATTTCCTCCTGTCGATAGTTTTGGCACAAATCTGTTTCCGCGCGGCCAAACAGCCCGGCTAGATTCCCATGCCCATTCGCCGCGCCTGCTCCAGAGCGGGATGCCCGGCGATTTCGCCCACGCCGTTCACGCCGCCGGCGAAAACCGTTCCAGCGAGCGTGCAGCGGGAGAAACAGTCAACCCATCCCTGCATCGCCTTTTTCGCCCCGTCGAAGGTCGAGCGCCCGTTCTCCGCCGCCGTCGCCAACAGATATGCCTCGGTGAATGCATAATCGGAGCCAAAAAGCGGGTTAGCGCGGTCCAGCATGGTTTTGAGCTGGCCGCAGACGCTGTAGCAGTAGACGGGCGTTGCAAACACCAGCACATCCGCATCGTGCATTTTGGCGGCAATTTCCACGGCATCGTCTTGGATGACGCAACGCCCCAACTTTAAGCAGGCAAGGCAGCCCCTGCAGAAGCCATTTGCTTCTCGCGCAGACGCACGGTCTCAACGCTGTGACCTGCCTCCCGCGCGCCGTTGGCGAAAGCTCCGCCAGCGTCTCGGAATTGCCATTCTTTCGTGGACTTGAAGAAACTATCAAAACCGTTTTGCCCATTACGGAATACCCCTTGCGCTCCCGATTTACATTGACGAGAATGAAGGTAATACCTAAACCTGACTTTAGGTCAAGGAATGAATTCGACATTGTTTCGGAGGAGCCATGTACACAATCGGACAGGTGGCGGAAATGTTCGGTTTGCCCGCTTCAACGCTGCGATATTACGACAAGCAGGGATTGTTCCCGGGGCTGGAGCGGGCATCCGGCATTCGCCGATTCAGCGATACGGAACTCGAAGCGCTTCGGGTCATCGAATGCCTAAAGAAGGCTGGAATGGAGATCAAGGACATCCGGCTGTTCATGGAATGGTGCGCAGAGGGTCCCTCAACATACCCCAAACGCAAGGCCATGTTCGAGGAGCGCAAGGCCCACATGGAGTCGGAGATCGTGAACATGAACCGCGCGCTCGACATGCTGAAGTTCAAATGCTGGTACTACGAGCAGGCAATCCAAGATGGCAACGAGGATAGAGTGAAGGCGCTGATTCCCGATAATTTGCCAGAAGAAATCAAAGATACCTACGATAACGCCCACACTCAATAATGCCGCCCGATGCTCAAGGGGCTTTGGCAAGGAGTCGTTTTAGGCAGATATGCAAAAGATAGCCTCCGAACCAGAGGGTCCGGAGGCTTTTATTCCCGTTATTTCGCTGGTGGCTTTACTCTATGGCGGCGCCGAAACAGCATCAGGCGGTACTCGACGGTATCAAAACGCGAGTTCAAAAGCCAGTTCCCGCTATTCCCGCTCAGTGACTAATCCAGGCCGAGTGTTGTCGATGCGTGTCGCGTCGTACCGCCTAAGGGCCAATTCGTGCGCAATTTGGGCGAATCAGGCCTTAATTCGCGATTTTGTGAATGACTCAATTGATTCGCAAAACCGCAGGTCGCCTTTTTAATCACTCCCTAGTTTCCGCCGGGTTCGTAGCGGGTGGCGTGAAAAGGGTGATTCAAAGGGTCGGAGAGATGTCTATAGCGCAATCTTCTGGTATTGGCGCAGTGAGGGACTTCTCACCTCCATCAGTCCAAATCGTCAAGCTCCGAAAGACGTCGAGCTAGAGAAAAGGACCTATTTCCCGTCATGGATTGGGTTTACCTGCATGACTAGAGCCTGGTGTAATTGGCTGGATCACCGTTCCGGGAACCGGTATCGACCTACCTGTCCGCCAAGCTCCTTCTTCAGCTCCAGCTTAGTATCTGACTCACACCGTTATAAGCAAAACCGAAGAGATGCGTCTTGGCCAAGAAATAAGGTTAGCCTTATCTTACTGCATGATTCGTGTGTTATAGTTAGATTGCTCTAACTGTTTGGGGGGCGATAGCCATGCACGAACGCAAGGGCTTCTGGGACAAGAATGCCGGTCGGTACGACCGTTTCATGCGAAAGGACCGGGCGGCGTATGAGAAGATGTATGAGCTGATCAGGCCGGTGGTGAAAGCAAAAACCGTACTGGAGGTTGCCACCGGCACGGGGCTTATCGCAAAGAGCATCGTGGATGCGGCGGTGCACATCGAGGCTACGGACGCTTCTGCACAGATGATCCTTGAAGCAAAGCGGGACAATCAATCCGCAAAGCTGCACTTTTCCGTACAAGATATGTTCCGCCTGCCCTATGCACAGAAGTCCTTCGAAGTGGTGATCGCGTCCAACGCGCTTCACATAGTGCCGCATCCGGAAAAGGCACTGCAAGAAATCAGGCGGGTACTGAAGGACGACGGCGTGCTCATCGCGCCAACCTTCACCCACGCGGGGAACTCGGTTTCCGGCAAGGCAAAAGCCTTTTTCATGAGTATGGCGGGATTCCCCCTCCACAGCAGGTGGACAAGCGAGGAATACCTGCGTTTCCTGCGTCAAAACGGCTGGGCGGTGCAGAAAAGCGCGGTGCTGAAGGCCTCGTTCCCATTGACCTATGCGGAATGCACGAAATCGGAGGGGCCAGATGTCGTTCTTTGAAAACACCCGCAAGCCCGTGGGCCTCGGCGGAAAACTTATGGTTGCCATGATGAATCTGGGCCACAGCCCTGTGGCGCGGTGGGGACTTCGATTTCTACGACTTGCGCCAAATGCCAAGGTGCTGGATTGCGGCTGCGGCGGCGGGGCGAACATAAAACGGCTGCTGAAAAAATGCCCGCATGGCGTCGTCAAGGGCGTCGACTATTCGCCCGTCAGCGTGGAGAAGACTAGAAAGCTCAACCGAATTGCAATTCAGGAGGGGCGTTGCGCCGTTCTGCAAGGCAGTGCGGCGGATATGGTGTTTGAGGATAGCTACTTCGATGCCGCCACGGCCTTTGAGACCGTCTATTTTTGGCCTGATTTGCCCCGATGCTTCCGTGAGGTCTGGCGGACGCTGAAGCCAGGCGGGACAATTCTTATCTGCAACGAGAGCAATGGCGATACGGACAAGGACGAGAGGTGGACGCAGATCATCGGCGGCATGACCATCTACAAGGACATTGAATTAAAGGCATGTCTGGAGCAGGCGGGTTTTCACGAGGTGCAGATACACAAAAAGAAAAAGTGGCTCTGCGTCACGGCGCGGAAGTAGGGGTATCAAGCACGGGCATTTTTGCATCCATCCTGCACATGGCGATAGGCATGACGGTCATAGCGGCTATGCTGGCGGCAATTATGACAGTTTTTATTCACTGAGGAAGAAACCTATGAAATGTAAAATTGAGAAAAACACCGTGCAGGAGACGCTGATCCTCCCGCTGTATTCCCGGAAGCTGTGTACGGAGTTGTACCCGAACCTTTACAGGGATGAAACAGCGGTTCGTCTGCTCGACCAGATCGACTACGACTTTTCAGAGGCAGAGAAAAACTCCCGCAGCCTGATACAGCGCTTTGGTGCGCTGGAGGTGGCCACACGGCAGAGTGATCTTGCTTTCGAGGTGCGGGATTACCTGAAAGGCCACCCCAATGCGGCGGTGGTCAATCTGGGCTGCGGGCTGGACAACACCGGCAGAACCTGCGACAACGGTAGATGCAAGATCTACAATCTGGACTTCCCGGATGTGATTGCCTTGCGGCAGCAGCTACTGCCCGCCGGGGATCGAGAACAAAATATCCCCTGCGACCTGAAAGACACCGCATGGTTTAGCAAAATCGATGCCTCCCGCGGGGCGGTGTTCTTTGCCTCCGGGGTGTTCTATTACTTTCTGACCCAGCAGGTCCGGGAACTGGTGCGGGGGATGGCGGACGCTTTCCCCGGCAGTGTGCTGGTCTTTGATGCTGCCAATCGGACGGCGGTAAAGATGATCGCAAAAACATGGCTTAAGACTGCAAAAATCAAGGATGTGGGGGCATATTTTGCGGTTTCGGATGCCGCCAAGGAAATCGGCACGTGGGACAGCCGTCTGCAGGTCACAAGTCGCGGCTATATGCTGGGCTACAACGATTTGAGAGACTCTTCTGTCAGCTGCTTTTTCCGGTTTCTCGCAAGGGTCGGTGACAACGGGATGAAAATGCAAATCGTGAAAATAAGATTTTGAGAGGCGAAAACGAAGCGCATTCACTTTGACGTCGAAGAAGACGGCTTTTACGGCGCATATTGGGCGTGCAAGGACACGCATACAGCAGCGGGCACGGATTCAATTGAAACCGTGCCCGCTATCTGATACTATATTATTTTATCGAACGTATGTTCTATTCCCACTCAATCGTCGCGGGCGGCTTGGACGTGATGTCGTAGCACACGCGGTTGGCGCCGGGAACCTCGGCCACGATGCGGCCGGAGATGCGGGCCAGAACGTCATAGGGCAGCTTGGCCCAGTCGGCGGTCATGGCGTCGCTGGACTCGACGGCGCGCAGGATAATCGGACGCTGATAGGTACGCTCGTCACCCATAACGCCGACGGACTTAATGTCGGGCAGGACCGCAAAATACTGCCAGCAGCTGTGTTCGGAGTTGCGCTCGCCGGTCTGCTCAAACAGGCGCTGGTTGTAGGCGTCGAGCTCCTCGCGCACGATAGCGTCGGCGTTCTTGAGAATCTCGAGCTTCTCCTTATCGACCGCGCCGATGATGCGGATGGCCAGACCCGGGCCCGGGAAAGGCTGACGGAACACGATGTGGCCCGGCAGGCCCAGCGCCAGACCAAGTGCGCGGACCTCGTCCTTAAAGAAGTGGTCGAGCGGCTCGATGAGGTCGAAGTGCACGCCCTCGGGGAACGGGATCAGGTTGTGATGGCTCTTGATGGTGGCCGTCTTGCCGCCCGTCTTACGAGCGCCGGACTCGATGATGTCGGGGTAGATGGTGCCCTGAGCCAGGTACTTGACCGGCTTGCCATCGCACTCGAGCTGCTGGGCCACAGCGAAGAACTCTTTCCAGAACTGCGTGCCGATGATACGGCGCTTCTCCTCGGGCTCGGTCACACCGGCCAGAAGTTCGGCATAGCGGTCCTCGGCGTGGACGTGAATAAAGTCGACGTCGAACTGCTTGGTGAAGACCTCCTCCACCTGCTCGGGCTCGCCCTTGCGCAGCAGGCCGTGGTTGATGAACACGCAGGTCATCTGCTTGCCCACGGCGCGGGCGCCCAGCGCAGCCACGACGGAAGAGTCGACGCCACCGGACAGGGCCAGAATCACGCGGTCGTCGCCGACCTTCTCGCGGAACTCGGCCGTCATGGTCTCGACCAGGTTGTCCATGCTCCAGTTGGCTCCAGGCCGCAGATCTCAAACAGGAAGTTGCTCAGCAGCTGCTGACCGTACTCGGAATGCTTGACCTCGGGGTGGAACTGCGTAGTGAAGATCTTGCGCTCAACGCACTCCATGGCGGCAACCGGGCACACGTCGGTGCTGGCGGTGACGGTAAAGCCTTCGGGCACCTCGGAAACGGCGTCGCGGTGGCTCATCCACACGGTCTGCTCCATGGGCGTGGAGTTAAAGAGCTTGGCGCCAGCCGTGCGCGTAATGGTAGCGCGGCCGTACTCGCCCACCTCGGAGTGACCGACCTTGCCGCCGAGCGTCACGGCCGTGATCTGATGGCCGTAGCAAAAGCCCAGGACGGGAAGGCCCAGGTCAAAGATGGCAGGATCGATGGACGGAGCGTCCTCGGCATACACAGAAGCCGGGCCGCCAGAAAGGATGAGCGCAGAGGCGTTCATCTCGCGAATCTCATCGGCCGAGATGTCGCAGGGAACGATCTCGGAATACACGTTGAGGTCGCGGACGCGACGGGCAATGAGCTGACCGTACTGCGCACCAAAGTCGAGTACGAGGACCTTTGCGGAAGCCTTTTGATCCATGGTTTCCCCCTCTTGTTGGCGGGGAGCCGGTGCCCACCCGCGTGAATGAACGAAAATAACTTTCATAGTGTACACGTTATATGGGGTTTCTCGTCCCTCGCAGCCATCAGCGCACGGCAAACGCACGACCGGGGCCCTATTTGACGGCAATTGGAGTGATACTAAACGTTACAGATGATGTAATACGTTTGAACATTGGACGCCCTGTGCCACAATACTGCCGAACGACTCCGCCTCTGCGGCGGCAAATACGATAGGAATACCAGCATGAAGCGCATCCTTCTCATCGCCACGGGCGGCACCATCGCATCGACCGAGGACGGCAATGGCCTCTCCCCCGCCCTGACCGGTGAGGAGCTCGCCCAGAGCGTCCCCGAGATCTCGGTCTTTGCGAGTTCAATGTCGTGCAGCCCATGAACATCGACAGCACCAATATGCGCCCCAGTGACTGGATGCGTATCCGCGACGTCATCGTCGAGGGTTATGCCGACCACGACGGCTTCGTGATTCTGCACGGCACCGACACCATGAGCTACACCGCGGCAGCGCTTTCCTACCTGATTCAGGACAGCCCCAAGCCCATCGTGCTCACCGGCTCGCAAAAGCCCATGGGCAATCCCTTTACCGACGCCAAGCTCAACCTGTACCAGAGCCTGCTCTATGCGCTCGACGAGCACTCGCATGACGTCTCGATCGTGTTTGGCGGCGTCGCCATTGCCGGCACACGCGCCCGTAAGCAGCGCACCATGAGCTTTAACGCGTTCATTAGCGTCAACTATCCGCCCATCGCCTATATCCGCAACGACCGTATCGTGCGCAGCGGGCTTCACGGCACGCATCAAGGCGAAAACCCGGTGCGCTTCTACGACCACATCGACCCACGCGTGTTTGTGCTCAAGCTCACGCCCGGCGTGAACCCTGGCGTTCTGGACGCTCTGGCCGATAGCTACGACGCCGTGATTCTGGAGACCTTTGGCATTGGCGGCATCCCCGAGTTCGGCGAGTCCGGCGAGTCGTTCCAAGAGGCAATTTTCCGCTGGGTCGATTCGGGCCGCACCGTCGTTATGACCACGCAAGTCCCGAAGAGGGCCTTGACCTGGGTGTTACGAGGTCGGCCGTGCTTACGCCGACCATCCGGGCATTCTGCGCGGCGATGACATGACCACCGAGACGCTCGTGGCCAAGACTATGTGGGCACTCGGCCAGTCACGCGATGCCGCCGAGATTCAGCGCCTGTTCTACAGCCAAGTCAACCACGACCGCGTCCCGATGGCGTAATTCAGTTGTCGACGGGTATCCCCTATTCGATACCCTCGAGAAGCTCTGACACCGTCATGCCAAGGGCGGGCGCGATCTTAAATAGAACCTTGAGCGTGAAATTTGCCGTTCCATCTTCGATTCTGTCGAGATAGGGCGGCTGATTCCTGCTGCCACACAAAAATCGACCTTGGAGATACCAAGGTCCCTGCGCGTCTCTTCGACCCGCCTGCCAAGAATCTGTTTAGCACGTTCGTCCATGCAGACGAGTTTGAAATGGAGCCGAACATAAACGTAAACTATAGTTTACGTTTTGCCGAATACACAGGAGTTTTCTATGTCGGGTTCTTCGGTCCGCACGTACCGAGCCACGCTTCGCACAAACAGCGCACCGCCCAAGCTCGTCGTCGTTGAAGCAGAATGTCTTTCGCCCGATGAGCGCACAGCATTTGCATTGCTATCAAGTCGCGTCGCCGCCGTTCTGGTCCCTTGCCCGGCGCAAGGCGAACTTGCCATCCAATGCCAAGCGCACAGCTGCTCGCTCAATCAGGCTGCCGTAATCACAACCAGCCAACGCGGTCTGCCCCTTCTCCTAGAAGCCGGTACCGCGCTCACCCTTCGCGGCGCCGGATACGAAAACGAGGCCGCCGCCGATATGGTCTTTAAACCACGATCGAGCGGCGGCCTCGCAGCAGCCATTGAATATGCGTGCAGGCTCGTTGCCTAGAAGAACAAGTTAGAAACCAAAGCCAAAGCCCGTTCCGGTAATCGCCGAGTACATAAAGTAGACGTTGATTACGTTGAGAAACACACCCGTGATGCAGCCGTTTCGCAGGTAGCGCTCGCACACGATGCGCGCCATGGCGGCGGAGTCATCATTGTTTTTAGCCTGGCGTCCTGCCGTAAAGTACGTCGCCACGCTCAGCAGTAGGTTGAGCACCGGCAGTGCCAGCAACTCGTAGCTCTTGCCCCAGCGCGTCACCTCGCCGGCTGCGTTAAACTTCGTTGCCACCTCGGGACCAATGTTGGGGATAACACACGCTGCGACCACCAGCGGAATCACCGCAAGTACGAGCAGAGCAATACCCATGTAGCCAGCTTTTTTGCCATACTTAAACATATGCGTCGTCCTTACACGTTAAAGCGGAAGTGCACGACGTCGCCATCGGCCATGACATAGTCCTTGCCTCAATACGCAGCTTGCCGGCAGCCTTGGCGCCCTGCTCGCCGCCAAGCTCGATGTAGTCGTCATAGCCAATGACCTCGGCCTTAATAAAGCCGCGCTCAAAGTCGGTATGGATGACACCGGCAGCCTGCGGAGCGGTCGCACCCTGACGCACCGTCCAAGCCTTGACCTCCATCTCGCCAGCCGTAAAGAACGACTGCAGGCCGAGCAACTTGTAGGCCGCCTGCGCGAGCACGTCCAGACCGGGCTGCTCCAGGCCCAAGCTCTCCAGGTAGTCGGCAGCGTCCTCGGGATCGAGCTCGGAAAGCTCGGCCTCGATCTTGGCGCAGATGGGCAGCGGCTTGACGCCGTCGATGGGCGCCAGGTCCTCGTTGAGCATGTCCTCGTCCACGTTGGCCACATACAGGATGGGCTTCATGGTGAGCAGGAACAGGCCCTTGGCGGCAGCACGCTCCTCGTCGGTCATCTCCATGGATGCGGCGCGCTTGCCCTCGTTGAGCCAGGCAAGCAGGCGCTTGGCGACCTCAAACTTGGGCATGAGCTCCTTGTCGCGCTTGGCCTCCTTCTCGAGCTTGGGCAGCTGCTTCTCGAGCGTGCCCATGTCGGCCAGGATGAGCTCGGTCATGATGGTGTCGGCATCGCCGGCGGGATCGACGAACTCGCCGGTGCGGCCCACCTCACGCATGACGTTGGGGTCCTTAAAATAGCGCACGACCTCGCAGATGGCGTCGGTCTCGCGGATGTTTGCCAAGAACTGGTTGCCCAGACCCTCGCCCTCGTTAGCGCCCTTCACCAGACCTGCGATGTCGACGAACTCGACCGTCGCCGGCACAATGCGACCCGGGTTGACGATGTCGGCGAGCTTTTGCAGGCGGCTATCGGGCACGTCGACGATACCCACGTTGGGATCAATCGTGGCAAACGGATAGTTGGCGGCAAGGCCAGTCTTTTTGGTAAGCGCGGTGAACAGCGTCGACTTGCCCACGTTGGGCAGGCCCACGATACCGATGGAAAGGGACACGACAGCTCCTTTTGATACAGGTACTTCAAACTGCATAAGTATAGCGCCGCCGCAGCATCCAGGCGAACCCGGACGCCACGGCGGCGCAAATGAAGCAGAGATAGGGGTCGCTGACTAGTCTGCGAGCTTTTCCACCTGATCGAGCATCTTATCGAGCTTGGCCTTTGCCTCGGCCTTGACCTTCTCGGCCTCCTCGTGGGCCTTGGCCTTCTGAGCGGCCTTTTCCTCGGCTTCGGGGTCGACGACAACCAAGTTGGACGCATCGTGCTCGACCAGCTTGAGCGCATGTTCGGGACAAACCTTGACACAGGCACCGCAACCCAAACAATACGTGGATTCCAGTGCAAAGCGACCGCTTCCTACCAAATCGCAGGCGAACGTGGGGCATACATTGACGCACTCGCCGCACGACGTGCACTTGTCAAAATCGCACTCCGGCGTGCTCACCTGCATGTTCTGGGCAAGCTCGGGGTGGTTTTGCAGCGTCGAGAGCACCAGCTGCCGCCCGTGCGTGAGCGAACGGCGACGCTTGGTCGTCGTGGTGCCGCACATGGTGTTGAGCGTGCGCTCCAGCTGGGTAATCTGGTGGCGGTGGGCTTTGAGCTTCTGCGTCACCGAGGCCAGCGCCGCCGTCGCCGGGTTGAGCTTGGTCACCGTCAGGCCCGTGGTGCGGGCGATCTTTTCCATGTACTCCTTGCGCTCGTACTCGCGGCGCTTATGCACTTGAGGCTCTTGGGGTCGACCTCCAGGCCCATACCCGTGCCAGACCACTCCTCGGCCTTCGCAATCGCCTCGCCCAGCATGTCCTCACCGCCGATGTTGCGGCATTTATCGCACACGCCCAACGGCAGGTACACGCTCACGTTGGGATAGTCCGCCAGTACCGAGAACCAGGTCTCGGCCGTAATATCGCCCACGCAGGCAACGACGACTTCGTTTTCGCGCGGCATGCGCTTAAGGGCGCGCGTGCAGGTGACGTAGGCGGTCTCGTGGCTCGTGGCCGCCGAGACAATGTCGTCATACAGGTTTTTAGGCGCCAGGCGCGGCGAGATGATCGCCTCGGTCGGACAGGCAGCGGCGCACAGGCCGCACTTGCGGCAGGAGTCGAGAATCTCGATGGCGTCTTCCTCGACCTCGATGGCGTCCACCGGGCACACATCCATGCACGCGGTGCAGCCGCTCTTTTCGTTTTTGCAGGTCAAGCACGGAATGGTGTTGCCGCGCGGACGTTCCTTGTAGTCGGCAGGATTCCACTGCGGTGCCGACGGATCGAGTGCATCGGTCACACCGCCAAGCGGGTTTTTAAGAAAGTCGAAACCCTTGCTGATCTCGATAATGTCATCAAACAGATCGTGTTCCTGCGCCATGCGCGGCCCCTCCCTGAGCAGTGCAAACAAGCAAGAGATAATGATACGCTATCGGCCCACGCCTCGGGCAAATTACACGCGGAGCATCTTTGCGGCAAATAGCCCTACAATCTATTGCCAGCCTAATCGCCTAGGTTTATTGAGGAGTCACAAGATGAAGATTGCCTGATCGAACCGTTGGGAGTACCCGAGCAGACCATCGACAGGCTCTCCGCACCCCTTAAGGACGCCGGACACGAGTTTGTCTATTTCGATACCAAAACAACCGATCCGGCCGAGCTCGCTCGACGCAGCGAGGGCGCCGAGGTCGTCATGATCGCCAACAACCCCTACCCTGCCGAAGTCGTCGCCGGCGCCGATGCGCTCAAGATGATCGCCGTTGCCTTTACGGGCATCGACCACGTGGGGCTTTCCGCCTGCCGTGAGCGCGGTGTTGAGGTTCGCAACTGCGCCGGCTACTCCGACGTTTCGGTCGCCGAGCTCACCCTTGGCCTGACCATCGACGTGTTGCGCAAGGTGGGCGCCGCCGATGCCGCCGTCCGCAGCGGCAAGACGAGCGCCGGCCTAATGGGCACCGAAATCCGCGACAAGACCGTGGGTATCGTGGGCTGCGGTAAGATCGGCTGCGCCACGGGTCGTCTCTTTAAGGCCTTTGCGCCCGCGTGCTGGGTTATGCCCGCCACGAGCATCCCGAGGCAGCCGAGGCCGGCATTGAGCAGGTTTCGCTCGAGCAGTTGCTCGCCGAGTCCGATATCGTAAGCCTGCACCTGCCTAACAATGGCACCACGCGCAAGAGCTTTGGCACCGAGCAGTTCGCCAGATGAAGGACGGTGCGTCTTTATCAACTGCGCCCGCGGTGCATCGTGGATAACGATGCCCTTGCCCAGGCACTCAACGACGATAAGCTCGCCGGTGCCGGCATCGACGTCTTTGATATGGAGCCGCCCATCCCCGCCGACTACGCGCTCGTCAACGCCAAGAACTGCACCTTCACGCCACATGTAGGCTTCCTTACGCACGAGGCCATGCAGCGCCGCGCCAAGATTGAGTTCGACAACGTCGTCGCCTACGTCGAGGGTCGCGCGCAAAACGTTTGCGAGCTATAGTCAAACGAGGGCGAGGCAAAACCTCATCGCAGGCCTACCCCGCCTTCTTTAGTTCAACTAACCTGCCCCTTTGCACCATAGCAAAAAGGGGCAAAGCCATCTGCTGGCTTTGCCCCTTCCTTAGCTTGATTTACTCATCCATAAGGTAGTAGTGGCCCAGCGCGTCGGCACCCAGGATGGCGTTTGCGACCATCTCGGGCGTCACCTCAAACGGCATGTTGCACATGGTGTCATCGGGCGCGCAGGCGGCCTCGGCAACAATCATGGCCTGCTCGCGCGTAAGCTCGGCAACGCCAAGTTCCTTCATCGTGACCGGCAGGCCCAGCTCAATGCAGAAGCCCAAGACTTCCTCGAGCTTCTCGGTCGGGGCATCCTCGAGTACCAGCTGAACGATGGTGCCGAAGGCGACCTTCTCGCCGTGATACATGCCGTGGCACTCGGGCAGCATCGTCAGACCATTGTGGATGGCATGGGCAGCAGCAAGGCCCGAGCTCTCAAAGCCAATGCCCGAAAGCAGCGTGTTTGCCTCGATGATGTGCTCGACGGCAGGCGTGAGCGCACCCTTCTCCAGCGCAACCTTGGCCTTGACGCCATCGGCCATAAGCGTCTCGTAGCAGAGCTTGGCGAGCGCCAGGCCGGCCATTCCGCCCTTGCCGCCGGCGCAGGTGCCGCCGTCGGCATCGTGCGTTGCCTGGGCCTCGAAATAGGTTGCGAGCGCATCGCCCATACCGGAAACCGTCAGGCGCACCGGGCTCGCCGCGATAACCGTCGTATCCATAAGGACAATGTTGGGGTTTGCCTTAAGGAAGAGATATTTATCGAACTGGCCGTCGTCGGTGTAGAGCACCGAAAGTGCCGAGCACGGTGCATCGGTCGAGGCGATGGTGGGGCAAATGATAACCGGGGACTCCAGGTAATAGGCGACGGCCTTCGCGGTGTCGAGGATCTTGCCGCCACCGACGCCGACGATGATGTCACAGCCGTTGTCGCGAGCGAGCGCAACCAGGCGATCGACCTCGCCCTTGGAGCACTCGCCGTTAAAGTCCTCAAACAGCAGCTCGGCCTTAGCCTCGGTAAAACCGCCCTCAATCTTGGCGCCGACACGTTTCTTGCCCGAAGGCGTCACGATGACGAGGGCCTTCCCGCCGAGCGGCTCAACGTAGGAGCCGAGCTTTGCAAGCTCATCGGGACCCTGGATATACTTGCTGGGGCTATTAAAAATTGCAGCCATGTTAATCCCAATCTCTAAAGAAAAAGGGCTCCGTACAGCTGTGTGCGGAGCCCCTCATCAGAACAAGGCGAACTGATTAGAACGTAACCGGGGTGTCGGTGTAGACGCACTCGAGCAGCTGCTCCATCTCCTCCTGGGACGGCTGGCGCGGGTTGGAGCCCGTGCAGGCGTCGAGGATGGCGTTGGCGGCAACGTCGTGCTTCTTGGCCTCGAACTCATCGTAATCGATGATGGATTCGTCGGCCTTCACGCCCTTGGCACCGTAGTTCTTGATGCTGCGGGATATCGAGCTTGTCGTTGAGGTCGCGGATCTCCTGAACCAGAGCCTCGACCAGCTCGTCCTCGGTCTCGCCGGCGAGATGCAGGATCTCCTTGGCGATGAAAGCGTAGCGGCTCTTGGCGCGAGCATCCTTGGCGTTGAACTGGATAACCTTGCCCAGGTACATGGCGTTGGCGCAACCGTGGATGATATGATCGCCGGAGAAGGCGGCACCGGTCTTGTGAGCCATGGAGTGGACGATGCCCAGCAGACCCGAGGAGAAGGCGATGCCGGCGATGCACTGAGCGTCATGCATGTGCTGACGAGCCTCATGATCGCCAGCATAGGACTTGGGCAGCCACTCGACGATTTCGCGGATGGCGTGCAGGGCGTTGGCGTCGGTGTACATGGAGCCGGCAGTGGAGACATAGGCCTCGATGGCATGGGTCAAAGCGTCCATACCGGTGTGAGCGCACAGCTTGGCAGGCATGGTGTAGGTGAGCTCGGGGGTCGACGATGGCGACATCAGGGGTGATGTTGAAGTCGGCCAGCGGGTACTTGATGCCCTTGCGTAGTCAGTGATGACGGAGAACGCGGTGACCTCGGTAGCGGTACCGGAGGTAGAGGAGATGGCGCAGAAGTGAGCCTTCTGACGGAGCTCGGGGAAGGAGAACGGGACGACGGCCTCCTC
>ENA-OQCP01000465-OQCP01000465.1-human-gut-metagenome-genome-assembly--contig:-NODE-465-length-18386-cov-9.220384_pt1 | contig 18386 bp, 16 predicted proteins | sample MGYA00242760_ERZ504583 | MGnify/ENA primary metagenome ERZ504583 (study PRJEB26092, sample SAMD00036308) | human gut metagenome | host: Homo sapiens | study: EMG produced TPA metagenomics assembly of...
GACAGAAGAAATGATTTGTTGGAGGAAAAGAGATGCAGACAGTATCCAGTTATGGTATAGAAGTACGAAAACAGAATATCCCAATCCGCCAGACACTGGAACTTTATCGGTCTGCGGTCAGCTGTCTGACAGAAATATATGAGCAGGTGTGGGAAGAACTGGAAGAGATTCCGGATGCTAAAAGGCGTTTTAATGCCGCAGAGCATCTGGTGCATACCACGAAAAAGAATTCTGCACGCTTTGATTTTGACCTTCGCTTCCCGAAGATGCCATCCTACCTCAGAAGAGCTGCAATCCAGCATGCATTGGGAAGTGTATCTTCTTACAAAACACGGATGGATCTGTGGACAAAGTCAGGAGAAAAAACAGAGATGCCGAAACTGGTGTATGAGAATCATGCTATGCCTGTTTTTTACCGTGATGTCATGTACAGAGAGGGAGCAGAAGGAAAAGAGGAAGCATACCTGAAACTGTATGATGGTCATGACTGGAAATGGTTTTGTGTGCGTTTAAATCATACAGATATGGAATATCTTCGTAAGAACTGGTCGGGGAAAAAGGCATCTGCCCGATACTGGAGAAAAGACACCATAAATATTTCCTGCGTTTTTCCTATACGGAAGAAATAACACTTACAAAAACACCGGCAAAAGAGCAGATCATCTGCAGTGTGAATCTGGGGATCAATACCGATGCAGTCTGTACCATTATGCGGGCAGACGGAACTGTCCTGGGAAGAAAATTTATCGATCATCCCAGTGAAAAAGACCGGATGCACCGCACGCTGGGACGGATCCGGAAGTTCCAGAGGGAACACGGCTCTGCGCAGGCACAGGGAAGATGGGCATATACGAAACGCCTGAATATAGAGCTGGGAAAGAAGATCGCAGGTGCGATTGTAAAATATGCAGAGGAAAACCATGCAGATGTGATCGTATTCGAATATCTGGAAATGCAGGGGAAGATACCGGGAAAGAAAAAACAGAAACTGCATCTGTGGAGAAAACGGGATATCCAGAAACGCTGTGAACATCAGGCACACAGAAAAGGGATGCGGGTATCCAGAGTCTGCGCATGGAATACCAGCAGACTGGCTTATGATGGTTCCGGGGAGGTAACACGTGACCGGGAAAATCACAGCCTCTGTACTTTCCAGACAGGAAAACGATATAATTGTGACCTGTCAGCATCCTGTAATATAGGAGCGAGATATTTTATCAGAGAACTTTTAAAACCCCTTCCGGCAACGGAAAGGTCTTTGCTGGAGGCAAAAGTCCCTCCTGTAAAGCGTAGAACCTCATGCGTCTATGCGGATCTGAGGAAACTCCATTCAGAAATGGAACTTTTAAAAGCAGCATAGATACAGGCAGATATACAGCGGACTACCTGTAATGTGGGAACCAGCCATATCTGGCATGGGAAATGCGCATAACTGCGCACCTAAGTTACAGGCGTATCCGCCGATATTCAGTCTGATGCCTAAAGCGTCTGGAAGCACGCGACTTCAGTCGTGTGAGGATAAAGTTTTTAATTCACAATCAGGCAAAACTGGATTATAAAATGGGATATATGGTCGTTAGAGGATTAGAAACCAAAAGGGTTTTAGATGCGATTAACGACAAAGATTCTGCGGAAATTAAATTTTATAGTATAGTGTGAATTGTTTTGGAGAAGGAGATATGAGTGGGTTTCGGTTTATGAGAATGATAGTTTTCTTTGATCTTCCAACACTGACTAATGAGGATAAACATAATTATAGGAAGTTCCGCAAGGTTTTGATCAAATGGTTTTATTATGCTGCAGGAATTTGTGTAGACGATGATTATGACAACCTGGGAGAACAACTGTTGGATTATTTTGAATTAGTTCAGGAATATGATGGAAAAAATTATTTATTCTGGTAAAATTGCGGAGTTATCTTTCAGATGCAGAGATGAATTTATTTCTGCAGAATATAGTAGAAAGAGATATACAGATATTGATACTGGAAAGCAGCGAACATCCAATTCTTGAATGGGAGTGCAGACATATTGTGGATGCAGATTTCTGCATTTTGTGTTAGTATAGAGGAGTAAATATAACTTGCGAAATTGCACAAGTGATTCGCAGATCATTTATTTCAAACATTTGAGGTTTGAGAGTAGTGCAAATTCGTAGGGGAATTAAACGAATTTAAAAGTCGCAATGCGATATTTTTAGTTTGAGAGTAGTGCAAATTCATAGAGAAAATTAGAACAGTAGGTTATCTAAATTAAATGATTTTATAAAAAGAAAGCAGGTGAAACGCAATGAACGTTATATGTTTCCATAACCCAGATGAAGAAAATGGCTATTTAAGTAACTGGTATCTTAGTCATTTCACAGTCAACGGAATAGATTTTTCGTCAATGGAGCAGTTTATGATGTATCAGAAGGCATGTCGCTTTCATGATGAAGAAATAGCTAATAACATACTTCATACAGATAATGTTGCTGAGATTAAGAAATTAGGTCGTAAAGTACATGCCTATGATGAAAATGTCTGGAATGGCATAAGACAGATTATCGTGTATGAGGGATTAAAAGCGAAATTCAGTCAAAACGCAGATTTAAAACGACAACTTGTTAATACAGGTGATGCTGTGTTAGCTGAATGCGCAGTAAGAGATCAAATCTGGGGAATAGGTTTATCCATGGGAGATCCAAACAGGTTTGAGCGAAGCAAATGGAAAGGCAGCAATCTTCTGGGATATGCTTTAATGTTAGTGAGAGAACAGTTATAGACGGAGGAACACAAAACAAATGCACCTTGAGTTAGCCAAAATATTGCGAAATTACGATAGAAAAAATTTATCAAAGGACATCCTTACCGGGCTGATTATTATGGCTGTCTCGATCCCGATTTCCATGGGCTATGCCCAGATTGCGGGGCTGCCGGCGGTTTATGGACTGTACGGATCTGTATTCCCGATCATTTTGTTTGGGCTGTTTTCCACATCACCCCAGTTCATCTTCGGGGTGGATGCAGCACCTGCGGCGTTAGTCGGGGCGGCACTGGTGGAAATGGGAATCCAGAGTGGTTCGAAACAGGCCGTGGCGGTTGTGCCGGTACTCACATTTTTTGTGGCAGTCTGGCTGTTTATATTTGCATTTTTTAAAGCTGGAAAACTGGTAAACTATATTTCCGCACCTGTAATGGGAGGCTTTATCACAGGTATCTGTACCACAATTATTCTCATGCAGGTGCCAAATTAATGGGTGGAACTGCAGGAACCGGAGAATTGCCGGAGCTGGCAGAGCATATCTGGGCTACATTGGGACAGATCAATCTGCCTTCACTGATCTTAGGTCTGGTTTCTCTGGTCATCCTTCTGGTAATGAAAAAAATCATGCCTAAGTTTCCTATGGTAGTAGTTCTGATGGTGGCAGGTGTATTATTATCCTATTTCGTCCCGATTTCCAACTGGGGAATCCGCACACTGGATGCAGTAGAACCGGGGCTGCCTGTATGGAGTATTCCTGACTTCTCTGCCATCGGTCTGAAGGAAGCAGTTATCTACAGTCTGTCCATTGCTGTAGTGATCATGGCGGAAACCTTACTTGGTGAGAACAGCTTTGCACAGAAAAATGGTTACAGGGTAAATGCCAATCAGGAACTGGTAGCCTTTTCCATGGGAAATCTGGCGGCAGCTCTGACAGGCTGCTGTCCGATCAATGGTTCGGTGTCACGTACCGCTATCAGTGAACAGTACCAGGGAAAAACACAGCTGACAGGAATTGTTGCAGGAATTTCCATGATTTTTGTGCTTCTGGGAGCAACCGGGCTGATTGCTTATCTGCCGGTTCCCATGCTGACTGCAATTGTGATATCCTCACTTCTGGGGGCAACGGAATTTGATCTGGCTGTACGTTTGAGGAAAATCAGCAAAAAGGAATGCCTGATCTACTGGGGCGCATTCTGGGGAGTGCTGATGCTTGGTACCATCAATGGAGTATTGATCGGTATTATTCTCTCTTTTGCAGAGATGATTATCCGTACTGCAAAACCGGCACGATGCTTTCTGGGAGTGCAGCCGGGACACAGGCATTTCGAGGATCTTACGGAAAGCCTGCATAACTGCGAGATTGAGGGCGTGGTGATCTACCGATTCAGCAGCAGCCTGTTTTTTGCAAATATAGATATTTTACAGCAGGATATTGAGAATGTCATTGGACCGGATACCAAAGCAGTAATTCTGGATGCCAGCGGGATTGGCAGTATTGATGTTACGGCTGCGGACAGGCTTGCAATTCTGTACCGTTCTCTGAAGGCAAGAGGAATTCGTTTCTACATAACAGAGCATATCGCTGAGTTGAATGAACAGATGCGTGGACTGGGGCTTGGATTTATGATCGAAGAGGGACGTGTGCGCCGGACCATACATGTTGCATTAAAGGATATGGGAATCCATTATCCTTATCCTTTGAAGGGCAATGTAGATAATGCAGAACGTTCTCCGTTCAGGAAGCGGGTGGACAACAGTGTACAGGAATTTGTCTGGGCTTTTGGTTCTGATTCTGAGGCAGAGATAGAGAAGCAGATTCATCTGCAGATTGAACATTTAAAAGAGAACGGAGATATGCAGGAGCTGCTCCATGGCCAGTGGAATCATATGGACGAACTTGATGCAGATGCATGGATTGAGCATCTGGAAGAGCATATGAAAGAAATTGTAAAGATTTCCGGACAGGATGAACAGGAACTGACTGTACGTTTTGAGAAGCATCGAAAGAAACTCCGGGAACAGATGCTGAAAGAGCATCCGGAGTTGGTGGCGATGTTCGAGGAGCGCAGGCGACTTTTGGATGAGCAGTTAGAGAAAAAATGGCCGGATGTGTATGCACTGGTTTTAAAGCAGCGTGAGAAGGATAACAGGTAAATGAAAAAGTTTAAGTTAAATGTACAGAGATATATCTGCATTTTATTATGCCTTGTTTTATATGTTACTGTGCTTCCCTTTCCTGTATCAGCAGAGGAAGCAAAAACTCGGACAGTCAGAGTAGGCTGGTATGAAGGAACCTATAATACCACAGGAGCAGACGGTCAGAGGAGAGGCTACAGCTACGAATACCAGCAGGCAGTAGCTGCGCATACCGGATGGAAATATGAATATGTGGAGGGAAGCTGGGCAGAACTGATGAGTATGCTGAAAAATGGACAGATCGATCTGCTGGGAGGCATTTCCTATACAGAGGAACGTTCCACTTCCATGCTTTTTTCAGAATTGCCTATGGGAGAAGATAAATATTACCTGTATGTGGATACTTCTAATACAGATATCGCCACTTCAGATCTGACTACATTAAATGGAAAAAGAATCGGAATGCTGCCGAAAGCACTTACTGTCGAAATGTTCCATGAGTGGGAGAAAAGTCATGGAGTGAACACGCAGCAGGTTGATATTACCGGTGCAGATGATGTTCGCCAGAAATTGAAAAATCGTGAAATTGACGGATTTGTTTTAAATGAATCTCCACAGTGGGAAAGAGACAACATTTCACCAGCTCTTCTGATCGGCGGTTCCTATAACTATTTTGCAGTCAGCAAAAAACGCCCGGATCTGAAAGAGGAACTGGATCAGGCAATGCAGAAGATTGAGAGGGAGAATCCTTTTTATACAGACGATCTTTATAAGAGGTATCTCTCCGCAAATTCCCTTGAAACTCTTACGGATGAGGAGCAGAACTGGCTGGAACAGCATGGGACGGTCAGGATTGGATATCTGAAAAATGATGTGGGTGTCAGCTTTGCAGATACAGAGTCAGGGAAACCGGTAGGAATTATTAACGATTATATTAGTCTGGCTTCTGGCTGTCTGGGAGAAAAAAACATAGAATTTCAGCTGACAGGCTTTGATTCTCAGGAGGAAGAGCTGCAGGCATTAAAGGATAGCAGGATTGATATGATCTTTCATATGAACCAGAATCCATATGAAGCTGAGCAGAATGATATTATATTGTCAAATACTGTTTTTGAAGTCAATGTTGCAGTGCTTACAGGCGTTGAGAAGTTTGATGAAAATGGGAAGAACACAGTGGCAGTGAGCAGGGGCAACATGTTGGGAAAGTGGTATATTTCCTTTAATTATCCTTTCTGGAAAATAAAGGAATATGACACATCTGCTGAGGTTGAGAAAGCAGTTCAAAGCGGTGAGGCAGACTGCTTTGTTGTGAAGGCAGGACAGTCATTAAAGACACTGGCCAACAGCAAAATGCGCAGTATTTTTCTTACGAAATCCGGCACTTCCTGCTTTGCAGTCACCAGGGAAAACATAACATTAATGAATATCCTGAATAAAACCATTCAGACCTTGCCTGATTCCAGACTTTCCAGTCAGTTTTGCGTATATGAAAACGCACCTGGCAAGGTTACTCTGGCAGAATACATAAAGGATAATCTGCGGGCAGTTTCCATTTGGTTTGTAAGTGTGGTCTTGATTATTGTATGGATTATAGTTTATCTGCTGATACAAGCGAGAAAAGCCCAGATTCAGGCAGAAAAGGCCAATGCCGCCAAATCAGATTTCCTTTTCAATATGTCTCACGATATCCGGACACCCATGAATGCCCTACTGGGATACAGTGAGCTGATAAAAAGGGAACTGACTGATCCGAAACTTCTGGATTATCAGGAGAAGATGGAACAGTCCGGAAATCTGCTTCTGTCTATTATCAATAATGTGCTGGACATGGCCCGGATCGAAAGCGGTAAGGTGGAACTGGATGAAGATTATGTGAAGATCAGAGATATTTATCAGGGAATTTACAAAATTTTCCAGGCGGAAGCGGAGAAAAAAGGTATTCACCTTAAGATGGAATACGATGTCAAGCATGAGCACGTAATCTGCGATGAGACGAAGAACAGGGAAATTTTCCTCAATCTGATCAGTAATGCGGTAAAATATACAGCTTCAGGGGGAAGAGTTACCATAAGGATCACAGAGCTTGACTGTGACAGGAAAGACTATGTGCGGATACGGACTCAGGTAATTGATACAGGTATCGGAATGAGCGAAGAATTCCTTCCATCTCTCTTTGAGCTTTTGCCAGGGAACGAAATACAACAGACGGAAAGATTGCGGGAACAGGTCTGGGAATGCCGATTATAAAGAAGTATATTGATATGATGTACGGAACTATTGAAGTAGAAAGTAAGCAGGGAGAAGGAAGTAAATTTACAGTTACCCTGGAATACAGGATTGCTGATAAGAGCTACTATGAACAGGATACGGAAAAATCTTCAGATGTGGATGAAACAGACAGAATCAGCGGAAAACATATTTTGCTTGCCGAGGATAATGATTTGAATGCGGAAATCGCACAGTTTATCCTGGAGGATATGGGACTTATGGTTGATCGTGTTGAGGATGGAGTTCAGTGTGTGTCAAGGATAGAACAGAAACCAGCAGGCACCTATGACCTGATCCTTATGGATATCCAGATGCCGAACATGGACGGCTACAAAGCGACAGAGGTAATCCGAGACTTGGCAGATAAGAGCAAAGCAAATATTCCAATCATTGCCATGACAGCCAATGCCTTTGAGGAAGACAGAAAGAAAGCACTGGCAAAAGGAATGAACGGACATATTGCGAAACCTGTGGATATTGAGAAGATGAGAGAAATTCTGCAGAATACTTTTAAGCGATAATGTGGATTAACTCAGAGTGTGTTTGAAAAATCATTTCTTGTGGAAGGTATTTTCAAACACATTTCAGGCAATCGACAGACTGGGAAGGGAATACAGAAATTAAATGAAAGAAAAAGAATCAATGAGCAGAACAGGAAAAAGGATTGTATGCATGGTCCTAAGTCTGATTCTGACCTGCATCCTGTGTGCGATACCCGCCACAGCAAAAGCTGCGGAGGAAGAAACCACGGAAAGAGTTGTCCGCGTAGGCTCCTTTGAGGACACCTTTAATTATGTCAATGAGAAAGGTGCAAGGAAGGGATATGGATATGAGCTTCTGGAAACTCTGTCCGGCTATACAGGATGGAAGTTTGAGTATGTCACCTGTGACTGGTCCAACTGTTTTGAAAAGCTTATAAACGGTGAATTTGACATTATGGGTGATATTTCCTATACAGAGGAACGCGCAAAGCAGATGCTGTTTTCCGATGAACCTATGGGTGAGGAGAAATATTATCTGTATGCAGATCTTTCAGATACGGATATTTCAGCTTATAATTTCCAGACACTGAATGGAAAACGGATCGGTGTGCTGAAAGGAACCCAGCCGGAAGTCATGCTCACAGAATGGGAGCAGAAATATAACCTGGAAACAACACATGTGAATATAGCCAATAATAATGATGTGAAAAGAAAGCTGGCAGATCATGAAATTGATGCCTTCGTTTCCCTGGAGGAGTCTTTATGGGCTGCCCAGGGGATTTCTACAGTTGTAAATGTGGGAAAATCAGGCATCTATTATGCAATTAACAAGGATCATCCGGAGATCAAAGAAGAACTGGATAATGCCATGCGCAGACTGGAGGATGATAATCCATTTTACCTGGCAGATTTGTATAGCAGTATTTTTCCCTGGATTATACACCGATTCTTTCCGGTGAGGAGAAAAAATGGCTGAAAGAGCATGGGGCGATCCGCATCGGATTCCTGAAAGATGATACAGGCATCAGCACCATAGAGATGCCTGACGGTAGATTCAGCGGTGCAATGACTGACTATATTCAATATGCAGCAGGCTGTCTGGGAAACCAGAAGCTGGATTTTAAACTGACAGAATATAACAGCTACGAGGAGGAGACTGAAGCCTGAAATCGGATGAAATTGATATGATCTTTCATTTCAGTCAGAATCCGGACACAGCAGAGGAATACCATTTCGCTTTTACCAATACAGCCTGGACCTATAATCTGATGGCTGTCACCAATAAGACATCTTTTAATGAGAATGAATCAAACCGTATTGCAGTTCCAAAGAATGATCTGCCGTTGAAAGAGCATATTGAGTATTACTATCCTCAGTGGGATGTCGTAGAGTGCGATTCTGTGGATGATGCGGCAAATCTTGTGATAAAGAAGCAGGCAGACGGATTTGTTACAGGAGTTGCTTCTGCGTTGGATTACAGTGAAAAATACAATTTATACAGTCTTCCTCTTTCCAACCCTGAGAAGTCGGCTTTTGCAGTAAAAAGCGGCAACCATTACCTGCTGTCCATACTGAATAAGACGATTAAAGCCATGCCTTCCAATATGCTTACAAGTGCTATCGCCATGTATGAGAGTACACCGGGGAAGGTCACTCTGGCAAAATTTGTAAAGGATAATCTGGCTGTGGTTTTACTGTGCAGTGCAGTGATTATTATGCTGATTCTGATATCAATCCTGGGCTTGCTGAAAAAAGCGCGTCAGGCTGAAGCTGTTGCAAAACAGGCTGCAGATGAAACACAACAACTGAACAAAAAGCTGCAGATTGCTGTGGAAAAGGCAGAGAGTGCGAACCTGGCAAAGACCAATTTCCTGAATAACATGTCACACGATATCCGTACACCTATGAATGTGATCCTGGGATACAACCAGATGCTTGGAAAGAGACTGACAGATCCCAAACTTCTGGATTATCAGAAAAAGATAGAGCAGTCAGGAAATATGCTTTTATCGATTATTAACAATGTGCTTGACATGGCGCGGATTGAGAGCGGCAGGGTAGAATTGGACGAGGATTATGTAAAAATAAGCGGTATGCTGAGAGAATTTTATGATGTTTTCGGAGAGGAAGCACAGCAGAAGGGGATTACTTTTTTGCATGAGAATCATGTGGTACACCAGCATATTATCTGTGACGGCACCAAGATAAGAGAAATTATGATTAATCTTGTCAGCAATGCAATTAAGTATACACCGGACGGTGGTACAGTATCTCTGATAATCACAGAACTTCCGTGCAGCGAAGAAGGATATGTAAGGATTAAAACAGAGGTTACGGATACCGGCATCGGCATGAGCAAAGAATATCTCCCAATCATCTTCGAGTCTTTCAGCCGGGAACGGAATACAACAGCCGGAAAAGTAGGCGGAACCGGACTGGGAATGTCTATTGTGAAAAAGCTGGTCGATATGATGGGCGGAACCATCGAAGTAGAAAGCGAATCCGGGAAAGGAAGCCGTTTTACTGTCATACTTCAGCACAGGATTGCAGATGCAGGATGTTATGAAAAAAGATCAGAGCAAAAAACAGATGATTCAGCAGAAATCCTTAGAGGAAAGCATGTGTTGCTTGCAGAGGATAATGATCTGAACGCAGAGATTGCAACAGCAATTCTGATGACTGCGGGACTGGTAGTTGACAGAGTGGAAGATGGCCTTCAGTGTGTCCGCAAAATCGAACAATCTCCGGCAGGCACCTATGACCTGATCCTTATGGATATCCAGATGCCGAACATGGATGGCTACAAAGCGACAGAGGTAATCCGAGACCTGGCAGATAAGAGCAAAGCAAATATTCCAATCATAGCCATGACAGCCAATGCCTTTGAGGAAGACAGAAAGAAAGCACTGGCAAAAGGAATGAACGGACATATTGCAAAACCTGTTGATGCAGAAAAAGTTGAGAAGACTATTTGTTCGGTTTTAGGCAGCCAGAGTGAACAGTAACGCGACACGTTAAAGTACAGAACAGGTATTCGTTTGTTCTGTACTTTTTTTATATGGGATGATATACTGAAAATATAACCATATTAAACATATTTCAATTTTTGATAAGTGAAATTTGATTAAAACAGGAGAATATTATGGATCATTTTGAATTGCATTCCGAGTACAAGCCAACTGGAGATCAGCCTCAGGCAATTGAACGTCTGGTCAGAGGCTTTAAAGAAGGCAACCAGTTCGAAACTTTACTGGGTGTCACCGGTTCCGGCAAGACATTTACCATGGCGAACGTCATCGCCCAGCTAAATAAACCAACCCTCATCCTCGCCCACAACAAAACTCTCGCGGCGCAGCTCTACGGAGAGATGAAGGAATTCTTCCCTGAGAACGCAGTGGAATATTTTGTTTCCTATTATGACTACTATCAGCCGGAGGCTATGTCCCGTCTTCAGACACCTATATTGCTAAAGACTCCTCCATCAATGACGAGATTGACAAACTCCGTCTCTCTGCCACAGCCGCAATGTCAGAGCGGAAAGATGTAGTGGTTATTTCCTCTGTTTCCTGTATCTACGGATTGGGCTCCCCTCAGGAATTCTTTGACATGATGATTTCCCTGCGTCCGGGAATGACCAAAGACCGGGATGAGGTAATCCGGGAGCTGATCGACATTCAGTATACCAGAAATGAGATGGACTTCCACCGAAGCACCTTCCGTGTCCGCGGAGATACTCTGGAAATTTTTCCTGCCAACAGCTCCGACACAGCCGTGAGAGTAGAATTTTTCGGAGATGAGATCGACCGTATTTCAGAAATTGATGTACTGACAGGAGAAATCAAATGCCAGCGTTCCCATATCAGCATCTTCCCTGCATCCCACTATGTAGTGCCTGCAGAACAGATCCAGAGAGCAGCGGTAGCAATAGAAGAAGAATTAAAAGAACGCGTAGAGTATTTCAAAAGCGAAGACAAACTTCTGGAAGCTCAGCGAATCTCAGAACGTACCAATTTCGATATTGAAATGATGAAAGAAACCGGATTTTGTTCAGGAATCGAAAATTATTCCAGACATCTGTCAGGATTAAAGCCCGGACAGCCGCCATACACACTGCTGGACTATTTTGGAGATGACTTCTTACTTATTATAGACGAATCTCATATCACAGTACCTCAGGTAGGAGGAATGTACGCCGGTGACCAGAGCCGGAAGCAGACATTGGTGGACTATGGTTTTCGTCTTCCTTCGGCAAAGGACAACCGTCCTTTAAGCTTCGAAGAATTCGAATCCAAACTGGATCAGGTCATGTTTGTATCTGCCACTCCGGGACAATATGAGTATGATCATGAACTCCTCCGTGCAGAACAGATCATCCGTCCAACCGGACTTCTGGATCCGAAAGTAGAAGTCCGCCCCATTGAAGGCCAGATCGATGATCTGATCGGAGAAGTAAACAAAGAAGTGTCAAAGAAACATAAAATCCTGATCACCACGCTCACCAAACGAATGGCAGAAGACCTGACAGAATATATGAAAGAAGTAGGAATCAGAGTCCGTTATCTCCATTCCGATATCGATACCTTAGAACGTGCCCGCATTATCCGTGATATGCGTCTGGATGTCTTTGATGTACTGGTAGGAATCAACCTCCTTCGAGAAGGACTGGACATCCCGGAAATCACCCTGGTAGCAATCCTGGATGCAGACAAAGAAGGTTTCCTCCGTTCCGAAACATCCCTCATCCAGACCATCGGACGAGCTGCCCGAAACAGCGAAGGCCATGTAATCATGTACGCAGACAACATGACCGATTCCATGCACAAAGCCATCACCGAAACCAACCGCCGCCGAACCATTCAGGAAGCCTACAACAAAGAACACGGAATTACTCCGACTACTATCAAAAAAGCAGTCCGCGATCTCATCGCCGTATCCAAAGCAGTAGCCGAAACCGAAGTCCGACTCCAGAAAGACCCAGAGTCCATGACCCGCAAAGAACTTACCAAACTTATCGCCCAGGTAGAAAAACAAATGCGCGCCGCCGCCGCAGACCTCAACTTTGAACAGGCCGCCGAACTCCGCGATAAAATGATCGACCTGAAAAAGAATCTGGATATTTTAGATAAATAGTGCTATACTGAGTCTTTTTCATCTGTGTAATCGAATTTGAAGACAAGCAAGTGATATAGTTATTCTATAGCAATCCTCTAAAATAATGTATCTTAATCCAGCCCATCAGAGTGTGAAATCCTGCGTCAGATATCTTCCTTGTCTTTCGCACTTTGCTGAACTGTCTTAAATGCATTATTTACAAGGATTGCTATAGAAGAGGCGATTCGCCTCCCAGGCGAGAGCCCCGCCTGTATAATCGTCCTGAACAGCCAGCGGGGAGAAATTATTGATATTGTGTGCATTTGCAGGATGCTTAGAGATACTTAGTCTGCAGAAATCTGCGTTATGAGCCGGCTGCATCACCTGTCTGAGCGGAGTCTGCGACGGAGCGAGTTTGACAAGCCGCTCATGCCTTTAGCAGATTCTGCAGACTTAGTATCTCTTAGCGTCCGAAACCGCACACAATATCAATAATTTCTCCCCGCGTCCCCTTTCTATAACATAATCTTAATAACCCCTATTGTTCATAAAATAACAAAAAATTCACAAAATAATATTGACAAACCAAATCAAGAGTGCTATCTTATGAGCATAAGGTGTTAGCACTCCTGAAACATGAGTGCTAACAAACCAAAACAAAGGCAGTAAAGGAGTGGAACTTCATGGATCAGGAATTAGATGATCGTAAAAAGAAAATACTAAAAGCCATCATCAAAACCTACATGGAAACAGGCGAACCGGTGGGTTCCCGGACCATTTCCAAGTTTGCAGATTTAAATGTAAGCTCTGCCACCATCCGGAATGAGATGTCAGACCTGACAGATATGGGATATATCGTACAGCCCCACACCTCAGCCGGAAGAATTCCTTCTGATAAAGGTTATCGCCTCTACGTAGACGAGCTGATGAAAGAAAAGGAATCAGAGGTTCAGGAAATCAAGGATCTCATGATAGAGAAAACTGACAAACTGGATAAAATGCTGAAGCAGGTAGCAAAGGTACTGGCCTCCAATACCAACTATGCAACAATGATCTCTGTTCCACAGTACAGCGGAAGCAAGATTAAATTCATCCAGCTTTCCCGTGTGACACCCCTTCAGCTTGTGGCAGTAGTAGTGAGTGATAACAATGTCATCCGAAACCAGATCATCAATCTGGATGAGGAGATGGACGATCAGACAATCCTGAAATTAAATCTTCTTCTTAACACCAACTTAAATGGGGTGCCCATTCAGGATATCAACCTGGGAATGATTGCCCGCCTGAAAGAACAGGCAGGTGTACATGGCTCTGTGGTTGGCACAGTCCTTGATGCAGTGGCAGACACCATCCAGGTAGACGAAGACGATATGCAGATATATACTTCAGGAGCAACCAACATTTTCAAGTATCCGGAGCTTGCAGACACAAGCAAAGCGAGCGAGCTGATTTCAGCATTTGAAGAGAAGCAGGATCTGGTAGACCTGGTGAAAGAGAGAATGTCTGATACCGAGAACACAGGAATTCAGGTGTACATTGGTGATGAGATGCCGGTGCAGACCATGAAAGACTGCAGTGTAGTCACAGCCACTTACGAACTTGGAAAAGGAATGCATGGTACCATCGGTATCATCGGTCCCAAGCGTATGGATTATGCAAACGTAGTTGACAGCCTGAAGGCTTTGAAAGTCCAGCTGGACGAACTGATTAAGAAAGAGAGTTAGAAAGGCGGTAATAGAGAGTGTCAGAAGAAACAAAGAACACAGCTCAGGAAGAAGAGACAACAGATACTCCGGTAACAGAAGAAACTGTTGAGAATGAACCTGAAGTTGTAGAGAACGGCGAAGCAGAAACAGAGGAAATCCCGGTAGAGGACGGAGACGAGGAAGCTTCCCAGGATGACAAGAAAGACAGCAAATCAAAAACTTCTTTCTTCGGCAAAGAAGAAAAGAAAAGATAAATTTGAACAGCAGATTGAAGAACTTACAGACAGGCTGAAACGAAACATGGCTGAATTCGATAACTTCCGTAAGAGAACGGAGAAAGAGAAATCCAGCATGTATATCATCGGAGCCAAGGACATAGTTGAGAAAATGCTTCCGGTTGTGGATAACTTCGAGAGAGGTCTTGCACAGGCACCTGAAGGAGATTCTTTTGCAGATGGCATGAAGATGATCTACAAACAGCTGATCACTACATTAGATGAGCTGGGCGTGAAACCGATTGAAGCAGTGGGTAAGGAATTTGATCCGAACTTCCACAACGCAGTAATGCATGTGGAGGATGAAGAAGCCGGTGAGAATATTGTGGTAGAAGAATTCCAGAAGGGTTACACCTACAAGGATTTCGTAGTCCGCCACAGTATGGTAAAAGTAGCCAACTAATTTACATGAAAATATAGAATATATCAAATCTAGTTGAAAATAAACAGGAGGAACAAGATTATGGGAAAAATCATTGGTATTGACTTAGGTACAACAAACAGCTGTGTAGCCGTAATGGAAGGTGGACAGCCAACAGTTATCGCTAATACAGAAGGCGCAAGAACAACACCATCAGTTGTCGCTTTCACAAAAACAGGAGAACGTCTTGTAGGTGAACCTGCAAAACGTCAGGCAGTAACAAACGCAGAGAGAACAATCTCTTCCATTAAAAGAGAGATGGGTACTGACTATCGTGTAACAATCGACGACAAGAAATATTCTCCACAGGAAATTTCCGCTATGATTCTTCAGAAACTGAAAAAAGATGCAGAAGGATACCTTGGTGAGAAAGTTACAGAAGCAGTTATCACAGTTCCTGCATATTTCAATGATGCTCAGCGTCAGGCAACAAAAGATGCCGGTAAAATCGCAGGTCTTGATGTAAAACGTATCATCAACGAGCCAACAGCAGCAGCTCTTGCATATGGTCTTGACAATGAAAAAGAACAGAAGATCATGGTATACGATTTAGGTGGCGGTACATTCGACGTATCTGTAATCGAAATCGGTGATGGTGTTATCGAAGTTCTTTCCACAGCAGGTAACAACCGCCTTGGTGGTGATGACTTCGACCAGAAAGTTACAGATTACATGCTTGCAGAGTTCAAGAAAGCAGAAGGCGTTGACTTAAGCAATGATAAGATGGCACTTCAGAGATTAAAAGAAGCTGCAGAGAAAGCAAAGAAAGAGCTTTCTTCCGCAACAACTACAAACATCAATCTGCCATTTATCACAGCTACAGCAGAAGGCCCGAAACACTTCGATATGAACCTTACAAGAGCTAAATTCGATGAATTAACACATGACTTAGTAGAAATGACAGCAGAACCGGTACGTCGTGCACTTTCAGATGCAGGTATCACAGCATCTGAACTTGGCCAGGTACTTCTGGTTGGTGGATCTTCCCGTATCCCGGCTGTTCAGGATAAAGTAAGACAGTTAACAGGCAAAGAGCCAAGCAAGAACCTGAACCCGGATGAGTGTGTAGCACTTGGTGCTTCTATCCAGGGTGGTAAACTTGCAGGTGATGCAGGCGCAGGTGATATCCTTCTTCTGGATGTTACTCCACTGTCACTGTCCATCGAGACAATGGGTGGTATTGCAACAAGACTGATTGAGAGAAATACTACAATTCCTACAAGAAAGAGCCAGATTTTCTCAACAGCAGCAGACAACCAGACAGCAGTAGATATCAACGTTGTACAGGGTGAGCGTCAGTTTGCAAAAGACAACAAATCCCTTGGCCAGTTCCGTCTGGATGGAATCCCGCCAGCACGTCGTGGTGTTCCGCAGATTGAAGTTACATTTGATATCGATGCAAACGGTATCGTAAATGTATCTGCTAAGGATCTTGGAACAGGTAAAGAACAGCACATCACAATCACAGCTGGTTCTAACATGTCTGATTCCGATATCGACAAGGCAGTAAAAGAAGCTGCTGAGTTTGAAGCACAGGATAAGAAACGTAAAGAAGCAATCGATACAAGAAACAATGCTGATTCCATGGTATTCCAGGTTGAGAATGCACTGAAAGAAGCCGGAGACAAGATCGATGCTAATGATAAAGCTGCTGTAGAAGCAGACCTGAACGCACTGAAAGATTTACTGTCTCAGACTGCAAATGCAGAAGAGATGACAGATTCTCAGGTAGCAGATATCAAAGCTGCTCAGGAGAAGATGATGGAAAGTGCTCAGAAGCTTTTCGCTAAAATGTATGAGCAGACACAGCAGGCAGGCGGCCAGGCAGGACCGGACATGAATATGGGCGGCGGTGCAGCAGGCAGCACAGATGCAGGAAACAACGATGATGTTGTAGATGCTGATTACAAAGAAGTATAATGTGACATTTCTGTAAAAGCAGAGATTTGCAACGGAAATATCAATAATAACTGTTCAGTGGGAGAGTCTCTCTCACTGAATAGTTGTGTTATAAATAAAACGGGTATAGGATTAAAATCATGGCTGATAAGAGAGATTATTATGAAGTCTTAGGCGTGGACAAAAGCGCCGATGACGCAACACTTAAAAAAGCATATCGTAAGCTGGCCAAGAAGTATCACCCGGATGTAAATCCAGGAGATAAAGAGGCTGAGGCGAAATTTAAAGAGGCAACAGAGGCTTACACCATCTTAAGCGATCCGGAGAAGAGAAAACAGTATGACCAGTTTGGCCATGCGGCTTTTGAAAACGGTGGAGGAGGTGCCGGCGGCGGCTTCGGAGGTTTTGATTTTAACGGTGCTGATATGGGTGATATCTTCGGCGATATTTTCGGCGATTTATTTGGTGGCGGCAGCAGAAGCAGACGTGCCAATAATGGTCCGATGAAGGGAGCTAATCTCCGCGCACGCGTAAATATTACTTTTGAAGAAGCTGTCTTTGGCTGTGAGAAGGAACTGGAGATCGTACTGAAAGACGAGTGCACCACCTGTCATGGAACAGGTGCGAAGCCGGGTACTTCACCGGTAACCTGTCCGAAATGTCATGGAGAAGGTCAGGTTGTTTATACACAGCAGTCCATGTTTGGAATGGTGCGTAATGTACAGACTTGTCCGGATTGTCATGGATCAGGTAAGATCATCAAGGATAAATGTACTTCCTGCCGCGGAACCGGATATACATCTTCAAGAAAGAAGATTCAGGTATCTGTACCTGCAGGTATTGACAATGGTCAGAGCATCCGCATCCGTGAGAAGGGTGAACCGGGTACAAACGGAGGCCCGAGAGGCGATCTGCTTGTAGAAGTAAATGTTGCACGTCATCCGATCTTCCAGAGACAGGATATGAATATCTTCTCTACTGCGCCTCTTACATACGCGCAGGCAGCACTGGGCGGTACTGTACGTATCAACACAGTGGATGGAGAGGTTGAATATGAAGTGAAACCCGGAACTCAGACAGACACAAGGATCCGTCTGAAGGGAAAAGGTGTACCGTCTCTGAGAAATAAGAATGTACGTGGCGATCATTATGTGACTTTCGTTGTGCAGGTTCCTACAAACCTCAACGAAGAAGCAAAAGAAGCACTGCGCAAATTCGATGAGGCGTGTGGTAACCGTCCGAAATCAAAAGATTCTGATGATTTTGAAAAACCGGAAAAGAAGAAAAAAGAGTTTCATGGATAAAATTAAAAGAGACTTTGAGGATTAAATTTAATAAAAAGAAAAATTTAATCACCCGGACTA
>ENA-OQCP01000468-OQCP01000468.1-human-gut-metagenome-genome-assembly--contig:-NODE-468-length-18362-cov-3.021333_pt1 | contig 18362 bp, 24 predicted proteins | sample MGYA00242760_ERZ504583 | MGnify/ENA primary metagenome ERZ504583 (study PRJEB26092, sample SAMD00036308) | human gut metagenome | host: Homo sapiens | study: EMG produced TPA metagenomics assembly of...
GCAAAAAATTCAGCACCGCAGAGCGTGAATTACTGCGTCACAGACTTTTCGTCGTACCCCGGTACGCCTTCAATCTGTTCCTTGCAATTCGCGCTCTGCAGCACTGCCTTTTTTGCATTATTTCGGGTCTTGCTATAGATGGAAGTGCAGGAGAGTTAATCCACCCGTTCTTTCCCCCAGAAAAACAATGCCACGGTTCCCGGCCCTGTGTGGCTGCCGATGGTGGTTCCGATGTTGTTGATCTCGACTTTTCCGTTCAGATTGGGAAAGCGTTCCTCGATAAGATCCGCAACGGCCCGCGCATCGTCGTAGCAGGCGGACTGGGAAATGTAGCATTTGCCGGAGTAGGAGAGGCCGCCCTCGGCGTTTTCTTCCATCTGGTCGACGATTTTTTTGATGACTTTTTTCTTCGTACGGATTTTAAACCGCGGAATCAGACGGCCTTCGTTGTCCATGTTGAGCAGCGGGCAGATACCGAGGAGGCCGCCGATTGCGCCGGAGGCTTTGGAGATGCGGCCGCCGCGCACGTAGAAGGTGAGGTCCGTGGAGAAGAACCAGTGATGGACTTTGAGGCGGTTTTTCATCGCAAAATCGTAAACCTCTTCCAGCGGTTTTCCTTCATCGCGCAGGTCGGCAAGGCGGTCCATCAGAAGACCATAGCCGGAGGAAGCGCCGAGGGAATCCACGATGAGGATTTTCCGTTCCGGGTAGCGCTCTTCAAGGTCGGCTTTGGCGATCATCGCAGAATTCAGGACACCGGAAATGCCGGAGGAGAGGCAGACGTGGAGAATGTCTTTGCCGTCCTGCAGGAATGTTTCAAAATAGGCTTCAAATTCATCGGCATTCACCTGGGATGTTTTTGTGGAAGCGCCGGCGGCCATGGCGGCATAAAACTGATCGAACGGCATGGACTTGCGAGATCGTCCGCGTACTCGGTGTCATTTAATTTGTAATGGAAACAGATGTATGAGATTTCCCGTTTGGAGAAATGTTCTTCGGTAAGGTCTGCTGTAGAGCAGCAGCTGATGACATAGGAACTCATAAAATAATCCCTCCTTGTAAAAATGAAAGTAAGAACTCTGGTTTCTGTGCCTATTGTAGCATCCCGAATGGGAAAAGGCAACTGCGGAACGTGATTATATCCGTAATGAAAGGGGCGGTGAAATGGTGTCAAGCCTTGTATTTGCGGTACGGCCTGTGGTAAAATAGAACTATGAGAATACGAAAATACAAAGGAGGTTTTTGCATATGCAGAATTATTCAGGAGAAGAAGGGCTGCAGTATCATCTGCAGATCCGAAAAGGCGATGTGGGACGGTACGTGATTCTGCCGGGAGATCCCAAACGGTGTAAAAAAATTGCAGCTTACTTTGAGAACCGGTGCTCGTCGCAGACAGCCGGGAATTTGTGACTTATACGGGTACTTTGGACGGTGTAAAGGTTTCCGTTACATCTACCGGCATCGGCGGTCCGTCGGCTTCCATCGCGATGGAAGAGCTGATCCAGTGCGGCGCCGATACGTTTATCCGCGTCGGAACATGCGGCGGTATGGCACTCGATGTAGAGGGCGGCGATATCGTGGTGGCAACGGGAGCGATCCGTGCGGAGGGAACGTCAAAGGAATACGCACCGATCGAGTTCCCGGCAGTCGCAGACCTTACCGTGACGAATGCGCTGGTGCAGGCGGCAAAGAATCTTGGGAAAAAATGGCATGCGGGCGTGGTACAGTGCAAGGATTCCTTCTACGGCCAGCACGACCCGGAGCAGATGCCGGTCGGCGATGAGCTGCTGAAAAAATGGGATGCATGGATGAAGCTTGGATGCAAAGCGTCAGAGATGGAATCGGCGGCACTCTTTATCGTGGCAAGTGCCCGCGGCGTCCGTGCCGGATCGGATTTTCTTGTGATGGGAAATCAGGAGAGAGTGAAACGCGGCATGGAGAACCACATTACGCACGATACGGAAGGTGCGATTCAGGTAGCCATCGAGGCACTGCGGATTCTGATCCGGGAAGATCAGAAATAAGAAAGAAAAAATAAGGGGATACTGGAAAGGGGATGCTGGATATGAAACAGGAAATCAGTACAGAAATAAAACAGGAGCTGGTAAAACAGGCTCTGGCAGCGCGGAAATTTGCGTATGTGCCGTATTCGAAATTCCGCGTAGGCGCGGCGGTTCTGGCAAAGAATGGAGCGATTTATACCGGTTGCAACATTGAAAATGCGGCGTATACACCGACAAACTGCGCGGAGCGCACCGCGGTCTTCAAAGCCGTATCCGAGGGCATAACGGAATTTGACGCGATCGCCGTCTGCGGCGGCCCGGGAGAGGCAGAGCCGGAGGATTTCTGCACACCGTGCGGTGTCTGCCGTCAGGTGCTGCGGGAATTCGTTGATCCGAACGAATTTCTCGTCCTTCTCTGCAAGGGCGACGGTTCCTGGAAAGAAATGACACTCGAGGAGCTGCTGCCAATGGGATTCGGAAAAGAAAATTTATAAACAGAAGCCGGAAAAGAAAAATCCAGGCAGGTACGGAAAGTACCGTATGCCCTGGATTTTTATGTCCAAGATATAAAAATTATTTACTGAAATTTCGGCTCACAGGTCAGATCGCATCCCAGACGCTGGAACATTTTGCGGTCCACATCGGAGAGCATAACGCTGGAGTGCACCTGGCAGCCCTTTAACTGCGGCAGGCAGGAGAGTGCTTTCTGTGCATCCTCGCTCTGTGCAGCAGTAGCAGACAGCGCAATCAGAACCTCGTCGGTATGAAGACGCGGGTTCTTGCTTCCGAGGTATTTGGTTTTCAGGGTCTGGATCGGAGCGATGGATTCCGGTGAGAGAACATGTACGTCATGGTCGATGCCGGAGAGCTCTTTTAATGCATTCAGCAGAAGCGCCGCGCTCGATCCGAGCAGATCGCCGGTCTTTCCGGTGATGACGCGTCCGTCCGGAAGTTCCATGGCAGCGGCCGGTGCGCCGGTCGCCTCGGCACGAACAAGAGCCGGGGAAACGGTGGTACGGTCTGCGGCAACGATGTTTTCCTGTTTCATCAGAAGCTCGATTTTGTAAGCCTCAGTCTCGGAGCGGGAGCCGTCTGCGATACCGTCCACAGCAGTGTAGTAGCGGCGGATGATCTCCTGACGGGAAGCCTCGCGGCATGCCTCATCATCGATAATGCAGTTTCCGGCCATGTTGACACCCATGTCTGTCGGGGATTTGTACGGGCTCTCGCCGAAAATCTGCTGGAAGATCGCGCGCAGAACCGGGAAAATCTCAACATCACGGTTGTAGTTGACGGTTGTCACGCCGTATGCCTCGAGGTGGAACGGGTCGATCATGTTGACATCGTTCAGATCGGCGGTAGCAGCTCGTAGACCAGGTTGACCGGGTGCTTCAGCGGCAGATTCCAGATCGGGAAGGTCTCATATTTTGCATAGCCGGCGTTTACACCGCGTTTGTGCTCATGGTAAAGCTGGGAAAGGCAGGTTGCCATCTTTCCGCTTCCCGGTCCCGGTGCGGTAACGACAACGAGCGGGCGGGTTGTCTCGATGTACTCGTTCTTTCCGTATCCCTCATCGCTCACGATCAGCGGCACATTATGCGGGTAGCCCGGAATCGTGTAGTGAATGTAAACCGGGATGCCGAGCTTCTGCAGTCTCTTTTTGAAAGCGTCTGCACTGTGCTGTCCGGAATACTGCGTGATGACAACACTGCCGACATAGAGGCCGCGTCCGCGGAACTCATCAATCAGACGGAGCACGTCGCTGTCATAGGTGATGCCGAGGTCGCCGCGGATTTTGTTTTTCTCAATATCGGCTGCGGAAATCGCCATTACGATCTCAGCCTGGTCGGAGAGCTGCATCAGCATGCGCAGTTTGGCATCCGGTGCAAAGCCCGGAAGAACGCGGGATGCGTGGAAATCGTCGAACAGCTTTCCACCGAATTCCAGATACAGCTTGTTGTCAAACTGGTTGATGCGGTCGCGGATGTGCTCGGACTGCATTTTCAGGTATTTTTCATTGTCAAATCCAATTTTCATGGTATTTTTCTCCCTTTTTTCCATGGTATTTGTTTGAAAGAAACGGATCATTCCTGCAGGATGATGCAAAGTTTTCCCCATTGGTTCTGAAGAGTTACAAACAACTGATTTTATTTTACTATAGAGAAAAGTCACGTGCAAGAAAAAAATGCGGCAGGAATAGAAGCGATTCAGAAAAAGCACTCCTTCGCGCAAGCATGATTCGCGATTTTTCCGGAATTTCGCATGGATCTGAATCGTTACAAAAAAAATCTCCCCAAAAGGAGAGAGGCCGGGACTTGGTTGAAGCCCCGGCGGTATGAAAAAGAAATCTATCTATTAGAAAGGTTGGCGTTGGAGACGTGCTTCCAGAAATGCTTTGCCGTCTCCGGTTTATTTATAGAGAAACAATGGAGGTTGTTTTTTACTTCCTTTGTTGTTGATAAGATTAGTATACGGGAAAATTGTGACCAGAATGTGTACACGGGATAAAGCTTTTCTGAAGAGAACATGAAAACAAAAGGAAGAAAATCTGACGGAATTGTAAAGAAGTAGTCAAAAAGGATTCATGCACCGTGGAAAAGGCGCATAAAATGCAGGAGAAGAAAAAGAGCATTTCCGGCAGGAAAACCGATAAGACCGGAAAACCGGCTATCTGGCAGCTGCGGGGAAGAGGTTCTATGCCGGAAATGAAAAGGAAGAGAAAAATTTGCAGAGCGTGATTCTGGATATGGTCAACCGTTTTGGCTATCTTGGTATTCTGATTCTGATTGCGGTGGAAAATGTATTTCCACCGATTCCCTCCGAGGTGATTCTGACCTTTGGCGGTTTTCTGACAACGTGTACTCGGCTGCACCCGGCGGGGGTTGTGCTGGCATCTACGGCGGGCTCACTGCTTGGCGCGCTGGTGCTGTACGGAGCCGGAACCCTCGTCAGCCCGGAAGGGCTTGCCGAGCTGCTCGAGAGCCGGCCGATGAAGCTTCTGGGGTTTCGGGCAGAGGATGCCTGGAAGACCATTGCCTGGTTTCAGAAAAAGGGGCAGCGGGCTGTGCTGCTCGGCCGATGCATTCCGATCATCCGAAGTCTCATCTCGGTTCCGGCCGGCATGGCGGGGATGAAGATGCCGGGATTTCTGCTATATACCATAGTCGGGAGTACGGTCTGGAATCTTCTTCTGGTTGGCATCGGTGCAGCGGTCGGCGCTGCATGGGAGCAGGCGGCAGAATATGTGAAGCTATATGCGGATGTGGTTTTCCTTATTTTAATGGTGGGAACCGTATGCTTTCCGGCATTCCATTTATATAGGAAGAAACACCGTCAAAAATAATAGGATGCATGAAATCATGCATGATATGCAAAAAATATGCTTGCAATTTAGCAATAAGTGTGCTAAGATTCATCTCAACAAATAAAAGGGAGTAGCGAAACGCCGCGGGATCTGAAATAAAAACATCCCGTGCGGGTTTGAAACCGTCAGCCGATGTTGAGAAACATCCGTATCAAATGAGAACGCAAGACTTTTATTGTGGCAGATGTCATGATAGGAGTCTTTTTTATCCTTCGACTCCTGAATACCAAACATGAACTGCCATCCGTTGCCAGCGAAAGAAGCGTGGCGGAGAGAGAGGAATGTATGAGCAGCCAAAGAGTAAAAAAAGAATTGTACGAAACTGCAATGACAGGAGAAAAGGCACTGACCAGCCTGATGTATGTACAGATGACACTGTATGCAGCAAAAAGCCAGAAAACGTATGCCAGGGTGCGAAGCGAGGGGCGTGCAAGGATGCGCCACACGGGGCTTCATATGAATCAGTATTTAAGAGCGGCAGGAAAGGATCTGGAAAGCTTTCGAAACCGTCTGAAAGAGACACATCTGCCGGAAGAGCTTCAGTCAAAGGCAGAAACATTTCTGGTCCAGACGGTACATGCGCTGGATGTGACGGAGAAAAAACAGATGTACGCAGGGAACTGATCGGGATGGAAGAGAAAGTAAAGGAAACAGCAGAACAGATCGAGGAGCTGCTGAAAAGCATGCGGGAGCTTGGAGTATAAGTCACCGTCTGGCAGGCTCTGCGTGACCCGTAACGTGTAGTATCCGCAGGGGAGTCGGCGAAGGGGAATGCGCATGGTGGACTTTTCAAAAACAAAATGTTAAGATAAAACATATGGTAATGATTCAGAGCCATGCGAAATAGAAGAGAAGATGCAGGAAAGAAAAGGAGTAAGAAACGTGGCAGAAGAAATTGCAATGAAGGTGATCGCCCGAATCCACACGGATTTCCCGGAAAAATTCGGGATTCCGAGGCAGAGCGGACTGATCGAAGAACTAAAGAGTACGATCGTTTTTGAACCGGAGTTCCGCGATGCAAATGCACTGAGGGGGCTGGAAGAATATTCCCATCTCTGGTTGATCTGGGAGTTTTCGGAAGCCGTGCGGGATACCTGGTCTCCGATGGTGCGGCCGCCGCGGCTTGGCGGAAATAAGCGTGTCGGCGTATTTGCTACGCGTTCGCCGTTCCGTCCGAATCCGATCGGTCTTTCTTCGGTAAAGCTGGAATATGTGGAGCAGCATCCGTCGCTTGGTCCGGTATTGCACCTTACGGGAGCAGATCTGATGGACGGCACACCGATTCTGGATATCAAACCGTATCTGCCGCATGTAGACAGTCACGTGGAGGCACTTGGCAGCTTTACGGAAAAGACGAAAGAATACTTTATTCCGGTTGAGATTCCGGACGAGCTGCTGGAAAAGGTTCCGGCAGACCACCGTGCGGCGCTGAAAAAAGTGCTGGAGCAGGATCCGCGTCCATCGTATCAGACAGCGAAGAACGCGTCTACGGACTTTCCTTTGCGGGAATGGAAATCAAATTCCAGGTAAAGGACGAGGTACTGCATGTTGTGGGAGTAGAAATGTGAGGAAGAAATAAAGATCGGGAGAAAAGACCGAAAGCAAGGATCGAAAGCAAAGATCAAAAGCGAAGATCAAAAGCAAAGATCAAAAGCAGGATTAAAAGCAAAGATCGAGAGAAGAGACCAAAAGCAAGGATTAAGAGAAAAGATAGGAAGAAAAAATGGAACGAAATGTAGAGATAGATAAAATTTCAGATGGAAAACGATACGGAGCTAATGATCTTGTAAAAGTGGGCTGCGACGACTGCCGCGGATGCTCCGCCTGCTGTCATGGGATGGGAGATTCGATTGTACTCGACCCGATGGATGTCTACCGCCTGGAGAAAAAGCTGGGAAAGACGATGGAAGAGATTTTGCTGGCTGGGAACGTGGCGCTTCGTGTCGTGGACGGTGTTATTCTGCCACATCTGAAGATGACAGAGCAGTCAGACCGGTGCAGCTTTTTAAATGAAGAAGGCCGCTGCAGCATCCACGATGCACGCCCGGGCTTCTGTCGGATGTTTCCGCTGGGTCGGCTGTATGAGGATGGAACATTTTCTTATTTCCTTCAGGTGAACGAATGTCCGAAGGAGAACAAGACAAAGGTCAAGGTCCGCCGCTGGCTCGATACGCCGGAGCTTGGGAAATACGAAGCCTTTACGACAAAATGGCATTATTATCTGAAGGAAAAACAGAATGCGGCGCGCGAAAGCGAGGACGATGCATTCCGGCAGCAGATCAGCATGAACATTCTGAAGCTGTTTTATCTGCTTCCGTATGACGGAAATACAGATTTTTATACACAGTTTGCAGATCGAATGGAGCTTGCAGCAGACAAGCATTAAGCAAAAACATATATTAACAGGAGAGGCTGTCGCACGAAGCGAAAACACTACAAAATCTATATTTTGTGGAAATTTTTCTTCGTGCGGCAGCCCTCCTGTTTTTTTATATCGTTTCGTAGGAAAACTTTCCTGCTCCGGCGTAGACCAGGAAGGCTTCCCGGGTCTCACGCCTCCGTCGACGGCTGCAGAAAATGATCTGCCCGTTTTTCAGCAGAATTTCGCCGGTTACCTGTACAAGGGAAACATGGGCAAAGTTGATCAGCAGACCTTTTCCGCCGTGGAAAAAACGATCACTTGGTGTAAGGCAGACCGTCAGGTCGGTAAACGTGCAGCGGGTTGTAAAATCTCCCTGAATGGTGTGGAGAATCAGTCGGTGCTGGCAGGCCTCAACGTAAATCAGGTCGTCGAGCGCCAGCCGGTATTTTGGGAAACACCCTGTGAGATAATGACTGGAATTTCGAGCAGAACAGAATCGTTCGGATTGAGTGGGAATATTAATTTGGAATACAAGAAAAACACCTCCGGGAAAGTATACCGTTTGCGTCGAAGTGCAGCCGTTCAAGTCGAAGCGGTTGTCCAGCGCAAAGAAACATGATAGGGTACAAAATAAAAGCAGGAGGAGAGCATTACAGCAAACATCATAAAAATACAAAGTGTAGTTTAACACAGTGACAGAATCTCATTCAAGCCGAATTGACGGACTTCTGTTAAAATCGTTCGACAGAAAGTGACACCGTATGGCAGAAAGGGGCGAAAAAAGTAAAAAAAAGGAACGATAGACAGAAAAAGCAGAAGAAAAAAACAGGAAAATCAAAAGAAAATCGAAAGAAAAGGAGGCAGAGAAGATTGACGATGCGAGATTGATTTGGTATAATATTCCAAAAATAATTATTACATATAACATTACCATAAAAGAATAAATATCATATGGAGAGAAATATGAACAGAGAAGTAGAAACAATCAGAGAAAAAGTACATACAACAGCAGATGCAGCATTATTTTTATGCTTTCAGGAAGTGAAGGGAAGCCATTCCAAAGGAGTGATCCGGCTGCCGCTGCTTCATTATGACATTCCGTTTGAGGGATACGGAGAAATGCTGCTTCGGATGAACCGCATTTATGACCTGCTCGGCATGCCGGATGCAGGAAGCTGTATGCGGAGCCTTTCAGAAGGGGAAAAAGAAGAGTGGGAATTTACAGATGAAATGAAGAACAATCAGGATACAACGCTTCCAGCCGGAACCGAGCGTATGGTCAGTATTCAGATTCAGTTCCGACAGCACTGTAGTCTGCAGGGATTTCTGATCTGCGGAAAACAGAAAGCAGGTTTTCGTTCAGCACTTGAAATGCTGTATTTACTGGAAGATTGTCTGCAGGAACAGGATAACTGAATACGGGAGAAAAACGCAACAGAATGAGAGTGGGAGCTATGAAGGAAGAAAAAAAGATCAGAAAGAAAATAAAAATTGAGGATTTGTTGCCAAGAGATCCCATCCGGGTGGATCTCGATGCAATCCTGGGCTATGTGAAGGGAAAAACAATCCTGGTAACAGGCGGAGGCGGTTCGATCGGAAGTGAGATCTGCCGCCAGCTGGCCGGACACGACGTCGGGCATCTGATCATTTTTGACATCTACGAAAACAATGCGTACCAGATTCAGAAATCTCTGGAATGGGAGTTCCCAGATCTCAATTTGACAGTACTGATTGGTTCTGTGCGGGATGAGCGGAGGCTGGAATCAATTTTTTCGAAGTACCGGCCGGACATCGTCTTTCACGCAGCAGCCCACAAGCATGTGCCGCTGATGGAGGACAGCCCGAATGAAGCGATTAAAACAATGTTATTGGAACCTTAAAAACGGCGCGCACAGCAAGCCATTATCAGGTAAAGAAGTTTATCCTGATATCAACAGACAAGGCAGTCAACCCGACCAACATCATGGAAGCGAGCAAGCGGCTCTGTGAGATGGTGATTCAGCTGATCGGAAGACACAGCACGACAGAGTTTGCGGCAGTGCGCTTTGGAAATGTACTGGGAAGCAACGGAAGTGTCATTCCGCTGTTCCGCCGTCAGATCGAACACGGCGGTCCGGTGACGGTTACGCATCCGGATATCATTCGATATTTTATGACGATTCCGGAGCAGTCAGCCTTGTACTTGAGGCAGGCGCCTATGCGAAAAACGGTCAGATCTTTGTCCTGAATATGGGAGATCCGGTCAGAATCGCAGACCTGGCCAAAAATATGATCCGCCTTTCCGGATATGAGCCGGAAAAAGAAATCAAGATCAAATACATTGGCCTGCGACCCGGCGAAAAGCTGTATGAGGAACTTCTGATGAATGAAGAGGGCATGCAGACCACAGAAAACAGCCGGATTTTTATCGGCAGACAGATTGCATTTGACGAGAAGGTATTCCGGGAGCAGATAAAGGAACTCGCGAAGGAAGCGGAAAACGAATGTCCGGACATCTGTTATCTGGTAAAGAAAATGGTACCGGAATACCAGTACGAAGGAGAAAAACAGGGATGACGGACCTTCATGTACATATTCTGCCGGGAGTGGACGACGGATCCCCGAATTTGTCCACCTCCCTTGAAATGGCAGAAATGGCGGCACAAAGCGGGGTGCGTATCCTCGCGGTGACGCCGCATGCAAACCAGACGGGAATCGAAGGCGTGGAGGACGGATACGTCAACTACGAATCGGAACAGTTAGAAGAGCAATTTTACCGTCTGGAGAGGGAAATCAACAGAGAACACATTCCCATCAGCTGGTGCGCGGCATGGAAATCATGAGCATCGGACCGCTGGAGAAAAAAATCAGAGAGAGAAAGCTGATACCGCTCCATGAGAGCCGCTATTATCTGATCGAGGTGCCGTTTGATATGGCGCCGGACGGAATCAGAAAGCGGCTGCTGGAATTTCCGGCGATGGGAAAAATCCCGGTGCTGGCGCATCCGGAGCGGTATTTCTGCGTGCAGGATACACCGGAGCTTCTATACGAATTCCGGGAAATGGGCGCGGTTTTGCAGATCAACAAAGGAAGCGTGTTTGGAAGATTTGGAGAAGAGGCTGAGCGGACAGCAAGGTTTCTACTGGAAAACCGCCTTGCGGGCTGTGTGGCAAGCGATGCCCACGGAGCCGATTACCGGACCACGGACATGCGGCCAGTCCGGCAGTTTCTGGAGGAGCGGTATGGAGAAGCGTATGCACAGCTTTTAGTGAAAGTGAATCCGAGAAGAATCCTGGAGGACCGTCAGATTTTCTATGAACCGTCCCCGGAACGAAAACGGAAAAGACGCTGGTTCCTCTAAAAACAGGAAGAATGGCGTTACAGAAACGAAAGGAGCATCTTTGATATGCACAAAACGAGAGCGGCAGTTCTCATTCTGTTTCTGGCTTCCACACTTGCCTTTGGCGGGTGTCTGGTGCGGCAGCAGACGGGAAAAGACGGAAAAGGGCCGGAAATTACGATGGACAACAGTGAGATTTCTGCCAGCATCCATGCAGAGGAGTCAGAACTTCTGGCCGGAGTAACTGCTTACGATAAAAAAGACGGCGATGTGACGAGTTCTCTTGCTGTGGAACATATTTCGAATTTTGTGGAAAAAGGGCGGCGGAAAATCAGTATCGTCGCCTTTGATTCCGATAACCACGTTACGCATGCGGAGCGGGAACTGGTGTATAACGATTACACCTCACCGGTCTTTTCCCTGGATCGCCCGCTGCGGTTCAGCCTGAATGCAGATGATCTGACAGAGGGACTTTCCGCGGAGGACTGCCTGGACGGAACGATTACCGACCGCATCCGGATTTCTTACGAGGATGAGATCAGCAGTACACCGGGACTGTACCACGTGACATATTCGGTTGCAAACCGCGCCGGAGATGTGACAAGTCTTCCGGTGACAGTAGAACTCTACGATCCGGCAGAGGAGAACGGAAGGCCGCAGATTACCCTGAGCGATTACCTGATTCATCTGGATCTGCAGCAGCCATTTGATCCGCAGGCATATCTGGAAAGCGTGAGTGTGGATCAGATGCTGTATGAAAAGAGAGAAGACGGTGCGCTTCATGCAGCTTCGTATGAAGAAGAGCTTCTGGGAGAAAATCAGTTTTCCATTGACAATCCGGTCGATACCGGCAGTGCGGGTGTTTATGAAGTGACATACACTGCGACAGCGGAGGATGGGCAGACAAGCTCCGTCCGCCTGATCGTCTGTGTAAACGAATAGGGGGGATCCAGATGGGAGAATACGACAGAACAGGAAACGGGCAGAGCAGCAAAACAGACTGGGATCTCCGAAGTATCCTGTGCGACATTGCAAAAAACTGGTGGGTCATCCTTCTGATTGCCTGTTCGGCGGCAATGATAACCTATACTGTGATGGCGACCGTACACAAAGACCGGTATACGGTAAAAACCACATTTGCCGTTATGGGACGCGGGGTGGATGCCAATGCGGCATCGAGCCTGTCGGCCACATATGAGATGGCACAGAAATTTGAAGCAATTCTGGAAAATACGATTTTGAAGAAAAAAGTGATGGAGGAGCTCAGCCTGTCCTCGTTTCCGGCAAAAATGAATGCTTCCATTGTGCCGGAATCCAATCTGATGGAGCTGTCTGTGACCGCAGATTCGCCGGAAATGGCATTTCGGATCTTAAAGTCGGTACTGAACAATTATACGAGCATTTCCGACTATATTATTCCGAATGTAGTGTTGGAGACACTGCAGCAGCCGCAGGTTTCCGGTGTGCCATCGAACCAGATTCCGACCAAAAAGTATGCCGCGACCGCATTTCTTGCGGCAGCCCTTGCTATGGCGGCACTCATCGGACTCTTTTCCTTTCTGCGGGATACCGTCAAAAATGAGGCAGAATTCACCCGCAAAATCGATGCGGACCTGCTGGGCGTTGTGTATCACGAAAAGAAGAAGAAAAACAGCTCCATGCTGATTACCAATCCGGCGCGGAGCTTTCTGTATGTGGAATCCTTAAAGCGTATTGCATCGCGTGTGCGGGGGCGTCTGGACCGAAAAGGCGGAAAAGTGCTGCTGGTGACCAGTGTGGCGGAAAATGAAGGAAAATCGACCTTGCGGCAAATCTGGCGCTTGCTCTTGCAGAAGAGCAGAACCGTGTACTGCTTTTGGACTGCGATTTCCGACAGCCGGCGTTACATAAAATCTTTGAGATTCCGGAAAAAGACGGAAAGGATTTCGGAAAGGTTGTCCTCGGAAAAGAGTCGGCATCCGGCGTTTTTGAGAAACACAAGGATACCAACGTATATACCGGAATCTGCCGTAATCGTCTGGAAGAGCCGTCGCTTGCAATCGGCGGTGAGATTTTCCACCGGATTCTGGAGACATGCCGGACCAATATGGACTACATTATTCTGGATACGCCGCCGATGGGAATGACGGCGGATGCAGAAGAGCTTGCAGAGTATGCCGATGCGGCAGTTCTTTCCGTGCGGCAGGACGGCGTACTGACGAGGGATATCAACGATGCGATTGATGCATTGAACCAGAAAGAGGAAAAAGTGATCGGCTGTGTATTTGGAAATGTTTACCCGGGATTCGGTGAGCGGATCGGCAACAGCTACGGTTATGGATATGGATACGGCACCTACAGCAGGGCAGAACGATAAGAGGGAGCAAAGAGCATGAGCAGAGAAACGTATGAAACCTATTCGGCGGAACCGGAGAAAATCGATCTGATCGCCTTTCTGGCAGAATATTTCCAGGCATTCCGAAAATTCTTTTTGGGCGTGCTGATTCTTGTGATCCTCATGGGAGGCGGCTCCTTTCTGACGGCAAAGCTGCGGTATCAGCCCATGTATGAGGCATACACCTCATTTGTGGTCGGATCAAACCGCGCGGTCGGCTATTCCTATTATGACAATGTGACGGCGCAGCAGCTTGGAAAAACCTTTCCTTATATCGTAACAAGCGGTGTATTAAAGGATGTTGTAGCACGGGATCTTCAGGTGGGAGCAGTGACATCCCAAATTGAGGCGAGCGTGATGGAAAACACCAACCTGTTCACAATTCGCGTAAAAGATTCTTCACCGGATACGGCATATCGCGTACTTCAGTCCGTCATTACCAATTATCCGGAGGTAGCAGAGTACATAATCGGTGCGACAACGCTGACGGTGGTAGACGACAGCGGCGTACCGGTATCCCCGATCAACAGCAGGATGCGGTACATGCCGGAATGATCGGAGCAGCGGCGGGACTTGCCGTTGCACTGCTTTTGGTCTTCATCTATGTGAGAACAAGAAAAACAATTCGCCAGGCAGATGACGTGAAAAAGCTGACGAACGCAGCGTTCCTTGGAAATCTGCCGGAGGCGAAAATCAAGAAACGAAGCAACGTAAAAGAACAGACCATCACGATCTGTAACCCAAAGTGCCGGATTCCTTCAAAGAAGCAATGCAGCTCATCCGGACAAGAACAGAGGACGGGCTTGGAAAAGCCGACTGTCCTGTTTTGCTTGTGACAAGCTCTGTGCCGGGAGAGGGAAAGACAACCGTTGCCGTGAATCTCGCAGAAGCATTCGCAAAGAAGAAGTACCGCGTAGTGCTGCTGGACGGAGATCTGCGAAATCCGTCGGTATTGAAGTGTATCGGACTTTCCGAGCGGAAGGGACGTGGAATCATAGGAGTGCTGAAAGGACAGATCAGCCTGGATGAGGCACTTACCGATTATCGGGATCTGTCGCTGAAAATTCTGCCGGGTGTCGGAAGTACACAAAATCCGGCCGGCCTGCTGCGTTCCGCGCGGATGAAAACGCTGATCGAAGAATTGAAAGAGGATGCGGATCTTCTGATTATTGATACGCCGCCGTGCGGAGTACTGTCGGATGCATCCCTTTTGGGCGGAATCGCAGATTCTGCAGTTCTTGTCGTACACCAGGGAACTACCAAGGACCGTGAAGTACAGCGGGCACTGGAATTCTTCGAGGATTCGCAAATTCCGGTCTGCGGCTATGTACTGAACGGCGTGCCGGAGGGTGCGACAGGCTACGGATACAGCACCTATGGCGGTTATGGCTACGGAAAATATGGTTATGGTTACGGAAAGTACGGCTATGGAAAAGAAAAAGAAGGCCGGAAAAGTAACCAGTCGGTGAAAGAATAGGGGGAAGAAAACATGAGGGAATCTGGAATTTATCAAATGTATCTGAAAAATCTGCTGGACCGGCTGCTTGCACTGGTTGGAACGGCAGCACTGTCGTGGTTGCTGATTTTGCTTGGCATAGCGATCCATCTCGATTCGCCGGGACCGATTTTCTTCCGGCAGAAGCGGGCAGGAAAGAACGGCACGTATTTTTACATATATAAATTCCGCACGATGCGTATCGATACCCCACATGATATGCCGACCCATATGCTGAATAATCCCGATCTTTTCATCACAAGAGTCGGACGGTTTCTCCGGAAAACATCCCTCGATGAGCTGCCACAGCTCTTTAATATCCTGAAGGGCGATATGCGCTGGTTGGCCCGCGTCCGGCACTCTGGAATCAGTATGACCTCCTTGTGGAGCGTGAGCAGTACGGCGCAAACAGCGTCCGTCCGGGTCTTACCGGATGGGCACAGATCCATGGACGGGATGAGCTGCGATCCGGCAAAAAGCTGAACTGGATGGATATTATGTGCACCATATCCAGCTCAAAATGGATCTGGAATGTCTCTGGAGAACAGCAGGAGCCGTACTGCGGCAGGATGGAATTCACGAAGGCAGACTGGAAAAACAGCAGATGAAGGGTGCAAAAGAGGTTGTGAAGGTTGGAAAATAGAAGAAGATAAAAAAGATAGAAAAAGACAGAGAAAGATAGAAAAACAGCAAAAGATAGAAAAGTAGTAAAAGACAGCAAAAGATAGAAAAATAGCAAAGATAGCAAAAGATAGGAAGAAACGGGCAGGATGTTTTTGGGAAGGAAGCATGCTGCCTCGTTTTACATAGAAGCTGGAAAATAATGAGAAAAGTAATTGCATATTGATTGAAAGATGATATAATTTTATAAAAGAAAATAATGAAATTAGTAATGAAACAATGCGGAATATTACACCGAAACAGGAAAGAAAAATGAAAAAACGAATTCTAATTGTAACCAATCATTCGTATATGTTCTGGCAGTTTCGCAAAGATTGGTGGAAGCCTTGCAGAAAGAGCATGAAGTGATTCTTGCCATGCCATTTGTCGGGCATGAAGAAGATTTTCGGAAAATGGGAATCGAGTGTATTCCCGTATCCATGAACCGACGTGGCGTGAATCCTTTTGCCGAGGCAAAGCTGTTGCGGGACTATAAGCGGCTTCTGCAAAAAATCAGCCCGGACTTTGTGCTTACATATTCCATTAAACCAAATATCTATATGGGTCTGCTCTGCAGTTGCAAAAAGATTCCCTATTATGCCAACGTACAGGGACTTGGAACTGCATTCCAAAACCAGTACTGGCGGATTTGTTACGGTACTGTATCGAATCGCTTTCCGAAAAGTAAAATATGTCTTTTTTGAAAATAAAGAAAAACGCCCGCGAATTTGGCGAACGAAACATCGTATCGGCAGATCGTCAGGTTGTTCTGCCCGGTGCGGGAATTAACCTGGAAAAATACAAAATGGAACCTTACCCGAATCACAGCCGTGTCCATTTTCTGTATCTCGGACGAATCATGAAAGAAAAAGGAATAGAAGAACTCTTTTATGCCGTTCGGCGGCTGAAAGAAGAAAACGAAGACTTTGTCCTTGATCTGGCCGGATTCTTTGAAGATATCTACAAAAGCAGGTAGAAGAACTGGAACAGCTTGGAATCGCCCATTTTTACGGCTTTCAGTCAGACCCGCGCCCATTTTATGCAGAAGCAGACTGTGTCGTTCTTCCCAGCTATCATGAAGGCATGAGCAACGTCCTCCTGGAAGCAGCGGCAACCGGCCGCCCTGTTATCACAAGCAATATCCCGGCTGCCGGGAAAGCGTAGAAAATGGAAAAAGCGGTCTGCTGGTTGAAGTAAAAAACAAAGAGATGCTGTATCAGGCAATGAAAAAGATGCTGCATTGCAGCAGAGAAGAACGGGAAAAATGGGTAAAGCAGGAAGAGAGAAGATGAAAAGAGAGTTTCGGAAGGAAGCTGTGGTGGAGAGAACGGTGAGAAGTCTGGAGTAAGATGAAAGAGGAAAGAGAAAATTTTTAGTAAGACAAAAGGAGAAATGTAAAAGATGTCCATAACGAATTATTGGTTTCAATTAATCTGGCTTTTGACAGTAGGAATGGTTCTGGCAATATCTCTGCCGAAAAAGCAGGAAATCGTTATGGGAAGGATAGAAGAAAGATGGCAGATAGCACCGGCAGTGCTTCTAGTGGTTCCATATATATTGGCGGCAACACTAAGATCCGATAATTTTGGAGATACCTATGCCTACCGAAGTGTCTTTAGAGAAGCACCTAGTAAAATAGCTGCGCTTCCACTCTATCTCGAGGGAATAAAAAAGAATAAAGGTTTTTCGGTCTTTAATTGTGATTATAAAAGCTCTTATTGGAAATTCACCTATTCTGTTTTTCATGTTCATAGCTACTGTGCAAATGTTATGTATGGCATTTATTTATCGAAAATATAGTGAAAACTATTGGATGAGTATTTTTGTTTTTTGTTGCGGGAACAGACTATATGTCTTGGTGTCATAATGGTATCCGACAGTTTTTGGCAATTGCATTATCATGGCAGGATTTCCATTACTGCTAAAAAGAAATATATACCACTGATAGCAATTATTCTATTAGGAGCGACATTTCATGCGTCAGCATTGCTTATGATCCCGATCATTTTTATTGTGCAGGGAAAGGCATGGAATAAAAAGAGTGTGCTGTGCATTTTGGGATGTATTTTTAATATTAATATTTGTAAATCAGTTTACAGATGGAATGAACAATATACTATCAAATACACAATATTCTAATATGGTAGCGGATTGGAAAGAGTGGGAAGATAACGGAACTAATCCGATCAGGGTATTTGTCTATTCCATTCCCATGATTTTATCTATTATTGGACGTAAGCAAATCAAAGAAGCAGACAATCCGGTAATTAATATTGTGACAAATTTCTCGATTTTGACCAGTGTAATTGCAATGGTGTCTATGAAAACTTCTGGAATATTTATAGGACGATTGATTTCATATGGATCTATGTATTCTGCATCCATTTTACTACCTTGGGAAATTGAAAATATTTTTACGAGAAATTCAACCATAATCATAAAAAGTGCTACTGTGTTAGGATATATTGGATTCTTTTATTATCAGATGCATTTTACATGGGGGCTTATATGAAAAAATCCAGAAATTAGTGTAATTATGGGGATATACAATTGTGCAGATACGTTGTCAGAAGCGATTGAGTCTGTTTTAGGTCAGACGATGAGTGAATGGGAATTGATTATGTGCGACGATGGATCATCCGATGCAACGTCTGAAGTGGCAGAATTCTATATAAAAAAATATCCAGAAAGAATGGTATTGCTGAAAAATAAAGAAAATAGAGGACTTAACTATACCTTAAATCGTTGTTTAAAAATGGCAACAGGAAAGTATATTGCAAGAATG
>ENA-OQCP01000469-OQCP01000469.1-human-gut-metagenome-genome-assembly--contig:-NODE-469-length-18355-cov-5.691573_pt1 | contig 18355 bp, 19 predicted proteins | sample MGYA00242760_ERZ504583 | MGnify/ENA primary metagenome ERZ504583 (study PRJEB26092, sample SAMD00036308) | human gut metagenome | host: Homo sapiens | study: EMG produced TPA metagenomics assembly of...
CTGTCCCGTCCGTTGTCCAATGGACTCCAGGCCCCAGGTGAACCCGGACTTCAAGCTACCCAGTCCTGTCGGACCTGTTGGAGCCACTGGCGCTACCGGACCTGTCGGAGCTACCGGAGCCACTGGCGCTGCCGGACCTTCCGGAGCTATCGGACCTACTGGCCCTGCCGGGCCTATCGGACCTACTGGTGCTGCCGGACCTACTGGAGCCACTGGTGCTACCGGACCTGCCGGTACTGTAGCTCCGGCAGCGGCCGTAGCAGATGCCACAGGTCAGACAGATATTGTAACCCAGTTTAATCAGCTTCTCGCAAATCTCCGCGCAGCCGGACTTCTTGCAACTTAAACCTCAGGAGGGGCAAATGCTCCTCCTGATTTTCTCAAAAGGTGCTTTAAATTATCTTCCATGATTTCTCTCAGCCTTTGTATGATTGTAAAAAATGAAGAAAAAGTATTGCCGCGTATCCTGAAACCCATGAAAGAAATTGTAGACAAAATTCTTATCTGTGATACCGGTTCTACAGACAGGACCAAAGAAATTATCAGAGAATTTACAGCAGAAGTTTATGATTTTCCATGGAATGATTTTTCTGCTGCCCGGAATTTTATTTCGGAAAAAGTCAGTACTGATTACTGGATGTGGCTGGATGCAGACGACATGATCACTCAGGAAAATCTGTACAGACTAAAACAATTAAAAGAAACACTGAGTCCGAACACAGATATGGTTATGATGGATTATGTCACAGATTTCGATGAATGGAATCATGCTGCATTCTCCTGTTACAGAGAACGCATCTTAAAAACTTCCCGAAATTTCAGATGGCGGGGAAGAGTTCATGAATCCATCATTCCCACCGGGAACATCCTTTATTCTCCCATACAGATTGAACATCGCAAAATAAAACCCTGCTCTTCCTTTCGAAATCTGCACATCTATCAACAGATGATCGAAGAAGGAGAGCCTCTGGAACCCAGAGACTTATTTTATTATGGCCGGGAACTTTTTTATCATAAGCAATACGAGTATGCCATCTGTGTTCTGAAAAAATTTCTGAAAGAGCCGGACGGCTGGATTGAAAACAGACTGGACAGTTGTCTGGTTCTCTCCTATTGTTATCAGGCATCAGGCAATGACCAGTATGCTCTTGAGATACTGTTTCACAGTTTCATATCAGATATTCCAAGAGCCGAAATATGCTGTGAGATTGGAAAAATATTTTTTATGAAACAGAACTTTTCCATGGCAGCTCACTGGTATCATCAGGCACTTCTTGCACCGGACAACAACCAAAACGGAGGATTCTATATTCCGGACTGCCATAATTTCATACCATTTCTGCAATTATGTGTATGTCTGGACAAATCCGGAATGCACAAAGAAGCTTTTGAATTTCACCGGAAAGCCAGAACACTGAAACCGGAACATCCTTCTGTTATTCAAAATCAGATCTATTTTCATGAGATTCTGAGATTTTGAAAAAAATGCCACAGACCGTATTAATCTTTTACAGTCTGTGGCATTACGCTACATATTATATTGTTTTCGTTACTGGTGAACCGACACTATTCCACAGTTACACTCTTAGCCAGATTTCTCGGCTTATCTACATCCAGGCCTTTGGCTACGCTGACATAGTAGCCAAGCAGCTGCAAAGGAATAACTGCCAGTGAAGTTGCAAAGTGTGGATCTGTTTTCGGAATATAAACTGTGAAATCTGCAGTATCTTCTATATTATAATGTCCATATGTGGTAAGTCCCATCAGGTATGCACCGCGGCTCTTACATTCTACCATATTGGAGACTGTTTTCTCATAGAGATGATTCTGCGTGAGAATACCGATCACAAGAGTTCCGTCCTCAATCAGAGAGATTGTGCCATGTTTCAGTTCTCCGGCCGCATAAGCTTCTGTGTGTACATAACTGACTTCTTTCATCTTCAGGCTGCCTTCCATACTGATGGCATAGTCAATACCACGCCCGATAAAGAAAGCATCCCTGGCATTTGCCTGCTTAGCCGCAAACCACTGGATACGCTCTTTGTCATCTTCAATGATCTTGGCAATCTTATCCGGAAGTGTTTTCAGCTCTGCGATCAGCTCCTGATATTTTTCTTCTGTAATCTGTTCTCTGACTTTTCCAAACTGCACTGCCAGTGCATAGGAGACAATCAGCTGAGTATGTATGCCTTGGTAGTTGCTACAGAAATTTCCGGTCCCGCCAGAGTGTAAAAAACATTATCCGCTTCTCTGGCAATGGAAGAACCTACCACATTGACAATTCCCAGTGTACGGATACCTCTCTGTTTCGCCTCACGAAGTGCCGCAAGGCTGTCTGCTGTTTCCCCTGACTGGCTGACAATGACCACAAGACCTTCCGGATCTAAAATCGGATTTCTGTATCGGAATTCCGATGCCAGTTCCACACGTACCGGAATCCTTGTCAGATCTTCGATCACATACTGGGCTGCCATTCCCACATGGTAAGCAGAGCCACAGGCTACAATATAGATCTGGCTGATCTTTTTGATCTCCTCATCTGTAAGACCTACTTCTGAGAGATCAATACGATCATCTTTGAGTATAGAATTCAAAGTATCCCGAACTGCTTTCGGCTGTTCATGAATTTCTTTTATCATGAAATGTTCAAATCCCGCTTTCTCCGCCGCTTCTGCATCCCATTCAATTGTTTTCGGCTCTTTCTGGATCTCATCACCATCCAGATTGTAGAACGTGATCTCCCTTTTCTGATACGAGCCATCTCCAGATTTCCAATATAATATACATTTCTGGTGTATTTTAAAATTGCAGGAACATCGGATGCAATGTAAGATTCACCGTTCTCCACCCCAAGGATCATCGGGCTGTCTTTTCTTGCCACATAAATCTCTCCCGGGTAGTCTTTAAACATGATCGCAAGAGCATAGGAACCGCGGATACGGACCATTGCATGGTTAATGGCATCTACCGGTGTTCCGAGATATTTCTTATAATAATAATCTACCAGTTTAACTGCTACTTCAGTGTCTGTAGATGAATAAAACTCATAGCCATTGCGGATCAGTTTGTCTTTCAGTTCCTGATAATTCTCAATGATTCCATTATGAACTGCTACTACGTTACCGTCATCACTCATATGGGGATGCGCATTTGTCTCAGATGGTTCTCCATGTGTCGCCCAACGGGTATGTCCGATACCACATGTTCCAGGTACAGATTCTCCATTATTAGTTTTATCTGCAAGAACTTTCAGTCTGCCTTTCGCTTTAATAACCTCTGTATCACCTTCGCCGTCGCGAACTGCAAGTCCCGCTGAATCATAACCTCTGTATTCAAGTCTGGACAGACCATATAATAATATAGGTGCTGCCTGATGATTACCTGTAAATCCAACAATTCCACACATTTATATTTATTCCTCCCATATTTTCCAGATATTTACAGCATTATAAAAATACTGCTTTATTATATTATAAGAGCATTATGGAGTAATTTCTTATAACATAATAAAATTTCAGGGGCTCTCTCTGTCATATCGTGTCTCATTGTATCATGATGTTCCACATATGGCAAGAAAATCCCCTGAAACTGTGTACTCTGTTTTTACGAAAGTACTTTCATCATTGTTTTATCCACGTTATCCTTTGTGTCTTTTTCTGATTACCGATTTCATTTTACTTTCTGCTTCTTTACTGTTGACCAGCCGCTGTATATCTTTCTTCCATTCTCATCATATCTGTATGAACGGATTCTGTAATAATATATATGTCCTTTTTTCAGTTTTGCATTTGTGTATTTTGTAGTTGAACCGGATTTAATTACCGCTGCTCTTACGTATGGATTAGTGGTTCCTGCCCGGCGGTAGATCTCATATCCGTCTGCACTCTTTGCCTTTTTCCATGTAATCACAAGTTTTCCGGCAGTCCTGTTTGATATACCTGTAATTGAAGTTTTTGCCGGTTTTGCAGTCAGATCATCAGCAGAATACGTTTCCTGCGTCATATAAAGAATGGAATTTTTTCCGGTTCCATATAAGCTCTTTGCTTCTTTGTCATATGCAAAATATATATTCGCACTGTCTGTCGCATATGTATAGCCCCGGGAAATACTTCCTGAAATCGGAGTATCCAGAAACAGACCTCCGTCTTCTCCAACTGTTCCTTCATCGCTGTTTGTGATATCTGCCATATAATATTTACCGTTATTTGCCACAATATTCCACATATGAGGACCTTCACCTGTACCGCCATTCATTATACCGGTCACTGTATAGCAGGTAATGTCACTGAGATCGCACAGATACTGAAATGCCTTGGAATAACCTTCACAGACCACATTAGTACTGTCATCTCCGTCAAAAACATAGATTAACTGCCATGGATCTCCGTATTCATCATCCTCCGTCACATCATCGTTGTAGGAAGTCAGGTAGCAGATCATTTCTTTATATCCGTACAGCTTTTCTGTCTCTGTATAACCCTGAAATTCTTTTACGATCATTCTGGCATTTTCTGCTGCACTTTTTGCAAGCTGTACAATCCCTGCATTTACTTTATATTTACCGGAAGCATAACTGCTGATCACCGGCATAGATATGGAAAGATTTTCAATTTTTACAGTTGTTTTGTTTCCTGTTGCCTTTGTGCTGTAACCATACTGCCAGGTAGTAGCTGCAGTCTTTTCGTACCAGTACAATTCATATGGACAATCTACAGCCAGGCAATCGATAATCTTTGAAATATCCAGTTCATTAAGGTGTGCGGCTACTTCTCTTTTGAGCGCATTACCGCTTGCTGTTGTCTGCCAGGTCAGTCCCAGATCTGAACTGACTTTAAACCTGGTAGAACCACCTTTCGATGCCACTGCGCTGATTTTACTCTTAAGTTCCTCATATAAGGTCTGCTGCTGTCCATTCAGTACATCCTCACCCAGAGAAGCTGCTGGCTGTGTGTCCGGATCCTGTCCGTACAGAATGTCATTCAGATATTTCTCCAGAAGCTGTCTGTTATCCACAGCACCGTTTTCGTCCGGAATTACAGCCTCTGCAAAGACTTCTTCGTCTGAATCTGCTTCATTTGAACCTGCTTTGTCCGAAATGCTATCCTCTGTATCTGATGCAAACTCCGCATTATCCGCAGTTTCCTGTTGTACATCAAATTCTGTTGCATCATCTGAATTAAATTCAGAAACTGTACCATCTGTGAAATCTGCTGCTGTTACAGGTGTTACCGTAATTCCTGCTGCCAGAACCAGCTCATTCCCAGACTTATAAAATTTTTCTTTCTGTACATAACGCATTTTCTCCTTATCTGTCGTAAATATAGTATATTACTACAATACTTTATTTCGACAGATAAAACAAGATTTTTTTTATAATCCTTGTTCTCCCGCCAGATAGCACAGGTCTGCAAGACGTTCATATTTTGTCTGCATACACGCAATATAGTCATCCAGAAATCTTTTTACACGATACGGGATATCTAAGCGCTCATATCGGTTCTCAAATTCCGTCAGGTCACTGTTATCCTGCCTGATATACTCATCTGCTGCACTGATTTCCGCTTTCAGAGCAGAAAGTTTCTCCTCGTAACGACCTGTTAATTCCATTTCGCACAATTCATTCATTTTGTTCATCTTATTCTTTTCTCCCTATTATTATTTTTACATTTGTGGTAACCTTGTTACCTGTGTTTGTTGTGTGTTGTTTTGTTATATGTTGATTTGTTGTGTTATGTGTGTTATGTACCGATATGTGTAGATCGGTACATACCGTTTTCTGTCTTATTACAACTATAATTGTAATTTTGTTTAAAGAAAATGTCAATTTATTTCGTCCGACATCTTATGATATGATTCGACATTTATCTGAAAATACAAGAAAGAATCCTGCCCGGAGGGCTTTTTTATGTTATAGGAACATTACGGAGTAATTTCCTATAACATAAAAACTGCTGTTCCTCACGATTACTGTAGAAACAACAGTTTTTTTTCATCATTTTTTTATGTTCGGCGGATAATCCTGTTCAATTTCACAAAATCTATTACCGCCTGTTTTCCGATCTTACAGATTTTCTTCATGTTAATGGAATTCACCCCGCCCTGACGAGGTCTGAATGTGACAGGAAGAAATTTGATGCTGCATCCCTTCTTCTTATAAATAACAGCCAGAAGTACATTGGAAAGATTAAAGTCCTTCGGGATCAGATGTATGTACCTGGCCATCGTCTCTGTTTTCATCAAACGGTACGGAGTGTTGGCATCTGTCAGATTTACCCCAAAACAGATACGGATAACCAGTTTCAGAGTTTTTGTTACAAAAACACGTGATATTCCATCCTGTCTGTCTTTTCTCCAGCCAATGACCATATCATATTTCTGTCTTCGTTTCCAGAACGGTTCAAATTCTTCCGGCAGTGTCTGGCCGTCTGAATCTGTCTGGAAAATGTAATCTGCACCATTTTTGAGTGCATACTTATAGCCATAAAGCACAGTTGCACCATGACCGCCGTTTGGTTTTGTTATCGGAATCAGCAGAGGGCGTGTCTTTGTACACTGTTTCAGTTTTTCATATGTAGAATCTTTGCTCCCGTCATCAATGACAATCAGACGTGACTGACCGTTTCCGTTATGCTTCTCTATAACAGGATACCAGTCATTAATGACCTGTTCAATGTTATCCTGCTCATTGTATGCCGGGATAACAATGTATAACTTATCCATATTTCTCTCCTTTGGATGATTGATGGTATCCATTATAGCATACATATACATGAAATAATAATATTATTTCGAAAACGATGTACTATAGCTCTGCCAGTATTCCCAGTTCCCGCGCAAGGCGAAGCAGTTCCCTGTTTGCGGCATTCACTGTTCCGAAGTCTTTCAGAGGACAGATAACTTTCTGACATTTTTTCATCAATTCTACAGCCTTATCATAAGATCCTGTGAAATACTTTCGAAAGGTTTCTCTGTAATCACCTGGTCTGCAAGTGCACCGGCTACCTGACAGTCTACATCATTCGTGTGAAGCACTCCTGCCGCAAACGGAATTCCCTGTCTCTGCAGTTTTCGATAATACGGAATTCCGCTTCCATTACCGCCAATTACAAACACCTGAGGTTCACCTCTGGGCGGATCCATCTCCACACATCCAAAAGCAGCATTATAGCTTCCTCTGGTAATTCCATACAACTTCCGAATATACTCAGAAGTAAAGATTTCTTCCGGAGCACCATATTTTTCTATATATTCTCCATGTACACAGATAACTTTATCAGATATTTTCTGTGCAAGATCCAACTCATGCAGCGACATGATCACTGTAAGCTGATGATCCAGCACCATCTGTTTCAAAATGGTAAGAAGTTCCAGCTTATGACGGATATCCAGAAAAGAAGTCGGCTCATCCAGTACAATGATCTCCGGCTCCTGACAGATAGCCCGGGCAAGAAGGATTCGTTGTCTCTGACCATCACTGATGGCTGTAAAATCCCTGTCTTTTAAATCCCATGCATGGACGGTTTCCATTGATTTCTTTACCTTTGTCTTATCCTCTGCGGAGAGTATTCCCAAAGTTCCTGTATAAGGATAACGCCCTGTGGCTACAATGTCTTCGCAAGTCATCAGTTCCGGACGCATACGCTCTGTGAGCACGACTGCCAGTTTCTGAGAGACCTCTTTATTGGTCATCTTTGCCATTTTCTCTTTATCCAGATAAACAGTACCGCTGATCGTGGCAAGCTGTCTGGTGATGCTTTTAAGAATAGTGGATTTTCCGGCACCGTTAGGACCGATGAGAGTGAGGATTTCTCCCTTTTTCAGCTGAATATTGATTTCTCTGATAAGAGGTTTTCCGTCATATCCCACAGTCAGCTGATCCGTACGGAAAAAATACTGTTCCTGCCGGTCTGCTTTGTTATTTTCTGTTTCCTTTATTACATCTGCTATTTTCTCTGACATATTTTTTCCTGTTTTCCTTTTTTATGCTGCATCTTATAGTAATCTGCCCGGATAGCGTATTCTGCTCCTGCTTTTTATATCAATTTCTCTTCTGTCTGCGAATCATGATATAGATTACAACTGGTGCGCCAAACACTGCTGTTACGGAACTGATACTGAGTTCTGTAGGTGCAAATACGGTTCTGGCGATCAGATCACAGAAAAGACAGAATACTGCCCCTCCCAGAAAGCAAGCCGGGATCACAAGGAGCGGTCTGGCTGTTTTCAGCAGGCTTTTTACAATGTGAGGCACTGCAATGCCAACAAAAGAAATTGGTCCTGCAAAAGCTGTCACACAGGCAGACAGAATACTGGATAAGAGAATCAGTCCTATGCGGAACAGCTTGATATTCACTCCCATATTCTGGGCATAAACTTCACCCAGCTGATAGGCACCGATAGGCTTAGACATAAAGAACACGATCACCATTGTGAGCAGAACTACTATTGCCATTACTTTCACATTACCCCAGGACATTCCTGAAAAACTTCCCAGTGACCAGTTGTGAAGATTGACGATATTGGAGTCATCCGCAAATGTAACTACGAAATCTGTAACTGCAGAACAGATGTAACCGATCATGACACCGCTGATAACCAGCATGGACATGTTGTGGACTTTTTTGGCAACCAGCAGGACAAATCCCATGGAAATCATAGAACCGATAAACGCTGCAATGATCATGGCTGCAGAACCCATGGAAATAGATCTGCTCAGAAAATAAATCATCAGAAGTGCAACTACCAGCTTGGCTCCTGAAGAAATTCCAAGTACAAAGGGACCTGCAATAGGGTTATTAAAAAATGTCTGAAGAAGAAATCCGGATACAGAAAGTGCTCCTCCAAGAATGATCACTGACAGAATCCTGGGAAGACGGATTTCCCATATTATATTGTAAGCAGTCGCATCTCCCTGATGTCTGAAAATAATATTCAGAATCTCACCCACTGAAAGATGAATGCTTCCGGCATTTACATTCCAGACAAATAAAATCACCAGAAACACCGCCAGTATAAAAAATGCTATCCAGTATCTGGCTGTACGTTTTTTGTCATCCATATTTTTTGTTCCTTTTGTTTTTATATTTCCTGCTTTTGGCAGTTCTGCAGAATCCCGCAAACATATTTCAGTGCCATTCGTAAATAACTATACCAATCGCATAGGATGCGGATTCGAGTGTGCCGAAAAGTTACAAATATCATTTTAACTTATGCATATATGCAAGTTCATCCAGCGAATCATCATCTGTAGTAAGAATTGTATGAATATCTTCAATCATAGTTCCAAGCTCAGTGTTTCCTGGAAAAGATTTTTCCCCGTACACCACACATTTCCATCCTTCACTGCCTTAAAATCTGCCAGAAGATTACTTTTTGCCAGCAGTTCATCAATAGTAGAAAGTTCACCGTCGATAGTACTGTTATAGATGATATAGTCCGCATCTTTTGCTTTGGCATAAAATTCTTCCATCTGCATATTCATGGTAGACAAAGCGTTATCACTTTCTCCTGTATCTTCGGGAACATATTTGCCGCCTGCAAGCTCGATCATGTTTGAAACATAATCACCATTCTTTCGCACATTGACAGCACCTGTGGAATTAATGTAAAAGAATGCTACTGTTTTACCTGTATCTTTATCATCAGAGGTCAGAACTTTGTCAAGCTTGTCTGTCTGCTCCTTAAATGCCTTCTCAGCTACATCTTCCTTTCCGAGAAGCACAGCATAGAGTTTCATCCATTCAGTTCTTCCCAGAGGATGGCTCTCATAACTGGAACGTTCTACCATTACCGGGATACCAAACTGTTCCAGTTTCTCTTCCACCTCCGGATTATGGTGGATCATAGTTGATTCAATGGCAAGACCACAGCCTTCATTCAGGATCAGTTCATAATCCGGTGCATTGTACTTGCCTGCATAAATCATTTTTCCGGATTCCATGGCATCTTTTGCTTCCTGGATATACCATCCATTCTCCTGAGTTCCTGAAAGACGAATGCTGTCAATACCGTCAATTGCGCGGAAAAGATCCATGGCAGAGGTTGCTACCAAATAGATGTTGTTCAGCGGTTGTTGAATAACTGTGATATCTTTTTCAAGCCCCTTTGGAGCCTTTTTTCCCTCTGGAACTACAAGAAACTGTCCTTCCTGATCGATAGTGATCAGAGCATAGCCATCATTGTAATAGTCTACGCTGAATTCTTCTGCGTAGGAAGTTCCATACTGTGATCATAGGTAAGTCCCGGGATATCCACAGGAGTTTTTGCATTGTCTTTATCTGCTGCGTATGCTGTACAGACAGTGCATATACAGATAATAAATAATGCAACTGATATAAAACCGATAAATATTGTTTTTTGCTGTTTCTTTATTATGTTTTTCATCTTCATAATTGTTTCTTTGTTTGTATATGATTATTTTGCTGTTTTTTCTGCTTCTTTGGCAGTTGTGGAATCAAAATTTAAGGTGTAGTCAATCTCGTGAGGCTCACTCATTGCTACTGTATCTGCTGTTACCTCCATCTCTGCATCAAATACGCTGACAGGGATTTCAAAAGTGGAGTTTCCATCTTTATTAACCGGCTCATATTTCTCACCATCCACAAGCATATAATCATAGTTCGGACTGCTCCATACGATAGTTGCTGTAGCTTTATCGCCTTCTACCTTAATGGCAGCAGGAGAATCAATGGTTGCTCTTCCTGAACCGCCTGTAAGAGTTACATCCATGGTATAGTCGCCATCTTCAAGATTCAGATCTGCCAGAGTCTTACCTTCACTTGTCTTGCTGTCTTTCGCATCTTTGTCTGTGTCATCTGCTTTGGAATCTGCATCTTTATTTTCTTTATCATCTTTTTTTGCATCTGTATCATCGGATTTTACAGGATTTTTGACACTTACCTTATGGTCATACCATTTTCCTTTTGTTCCGATCAAAGCTACATCGAATTCTTCATCAATTGCGGGTACCGGGATATCAAATCCATATACTTCCTCACTCATTCCATCGCTGTATGTAACAGTATCTGTGGTTGGTTCAAGAATCTCTGCCCCGTCTTTCTGTGCATCTTCTGCCTTTCCCACAAAAAGATTTACAATTTTCTTTGAAGCAAGGCTTACATGGATAGTCATCTTGCCATCCTTTACTGTAAGGGTTCCTTTTCCGTCGTTTGTTTCATTTACATGGAACATTCCGCTGTCTGTATCAAATTCTGCTGTGTAGGTGCCATCCTCTAATGTATCACCCTTGGATGCATCTGTTTCTTTATTATCTGTATTTTCTGAATCAGCATCTTTTGCAGTGGTTTCTTCTTTATCAGTGGTTTCTTCTGTTGCCGTATCAGTATCTGTCTTTGCAGCAACCGGGCTTGTACCGATCAGAGTAGCTGAAATAGTAAGTGCTGACATTAATAATGTAAATGAACGTTTCTTCATGATTATTTCTTCTCCCTTGTCTTCATATTTTTTATAGTTTTTCTATCGTGCTGTTCAATCCATCTGTTGCAGAGCAGCAGGCTTTTGAACAGATAATGACAATATATTATAGTAATTCCAGAAAATAATGCAATTAAGGCAGTTCCTCCGGATCTTTCTCAGATGTGCGCACGTTACTGTGAACGGAATGAACAGAAACGTGCGAACTGTTTGCAGTATTTTATGGAATTGCTATGACTTCTTTTTTTCTTATCATATAATATATCTGCCCGGAAACTTTTGCAAGTCCTCCGGGCAGTTTATCTTGTTTGAACAATATTTTTTATTCAGCATCAGCCTCTGCAGTATCAGCTGTTGTCTCAGCTGCGTCATCTGCCTGTGCATCGTCTGCACTGTCATCTGCTGCTTCGGCATCAGTATCTTCTGCCGCTGCATCGTCAGATGCTCCAAGAGAATCAATTGCTGCTTTTGTATGAGCCACATACAGATCTTCTACTGCTGCAATTCTTCCAAGACCTGCGATCTGGCAGTCAACACTGTCGAAATCACCGGATGCTTCAAACTGAGATTTCCAGGAATCTGCATCATCACCGGCCATATCATTGTTAGCGTGGTCTCCGGCAACGACCATCAGAGGACGAAGGATCACATTCTTGAATCCTGCTTCTTTTACTTTCTCGATAACCTTGTCACATGCTGTGTCTTCCGGTTCTCCCTCTACAGTTCCGATGAAAGCGTTTGTGAATCCAAGATCATCCATCTGTGTCTGCATCTGGTCATAGGTTACGTTAGCTGTATGGGATGTACCATGTCCCATGAATACAAATGCTGTGCCTGCATCTGCTGCTGCTTTCATATCATCAAATCCAGCTTCCTTGCAAGCTTCATCTGTGATCGCCTGAGCAACTGCTTTCTTGTCATCATTGATCACTGTAGCGTCATCACCAACTTCACCGAGCATTGGCTCTGCAATTGCAACAGATTCAAATTTGTCTTTGTATCCATCAATTGCCTCTGTCATTTCATCATATTCTGCACCATGCATCAGATGTGTCGGCTGTACAACAAGATTCTTAACACCGTTAGCTACTGCACGGTCAAGAGCCTGCTGCATATTATCGATTACTTCATCATCTCTTGCCTGTACATGGTTGATGATAATCTGTGCTGTAAATGCACGTCTTACTGACCAGTCCGGATATGCTTTTGCAAGGGCATCCTCGATTCCTTTGATATCCTCTGCACGGCTGTCGTTGAAGGATGTACCAAAACTTACTACAAGAAGTTCATTCTCACCAATCTCATCCTGGTTACGAGGATCATCTTTGGAAGCATCACCTGTGTCACGTCCAAAGTATTCAGGGCTTGCTTCTTCACCTGTTACCAGTTCTTTCTGAGCATCTGTAAGTTTGTCCCATGCTTCTTTTGCTGCTTTGCAGTCTTCGTCAGTTGTGTCTGTTCTTTCCTGAACATAAATCTTATCGATCAGGGCACCAACTTCGTCTGCGGCTTTCTGATCATCATCAGAAGCTTCTGTTGTATCATCAGATGCTTCCTCTGTATCTGCTGCATCTGCATCGTCTGCAGCTGCTTCTGTGTCATCTGCAGCCTCTTCTGTTGCTGCATCATCAGATGCAAAAGCAACTGTACCTGTTGCTGCTGTCATGGAACAGGTCATGGATACTGCCAGTAATAAGGCTAACATGGATTTTCTTTTCATTTCGTTTTTCCTCTTTTATTTCTCGTATTTCCGGACAATTGTATGCACAAAAAAGGCAGCTGCATATTCTGCAGCTACCGCCTTCCCATAAATACATGGTTTATATGTACCAGATATATCTGTAATTTCCGATTCTGTCTGATTCATTTAATAAAAGAGCTATGTATCGTTATGAGAATACAGGTTCTGTATACCGCAGACCTTAAATTCTACGCCAAGGCAGTTCTCCTGACTTCGATCATCGCTGTTTCTCCCTTCCCAGTTTCCCAGTGGTTTCTGAAAAACAGCTCCCATACACAGTGACGGTATCGCTCCGGATTCTCACCGGATTCTCTTTTGCGCATCAAGTACGATGCAACCTTTGCGTTATAACATTGCACATATTCAATTCGGATATTCTTTTTTATCACATTTTCACAAAAATGTCAATACAATTCGTGTATATTTTCCTTTAATGTTTGGCATTAGTGTTACTGTTCACTCCGTTCACAGTAACGTAGCCAAATTCCAGATTGCCTGCGGCAATGGAATTTTGGCTTGTATGTCTCGGGATTTTGGCATATTCATGCCAAACACCTCGCGGGACAGTGGCGTGTGAACAGTAACGCATTAGTTACTGTTCGCACACCACTATCCCGTTATATTATCGCGTTATTCATTACACTTCTGTCAGGGTTTTGAAAAAACAGGTTCTGTTTCCGGTATGGCAGGCTGCACCGATCTGCTCTACTTTAGCAAGAATCGTATCATTGTCGCAATCCAGTGTAAGGGATTTTACAAACTGGAGATGTCCGGACGTAAGTCCCTTCGTCCAGAGTTCATTACGGCTTCTGCTCCAGTAAGTCATTTTACCTGTTTCAAGAGTGGTATTAAATGCTTCTTCATTCATATACGCCAGCATCAGCACTTCGTTTGTCTGATAATCCTGGGCTATAACAGGTACCATTCCATCACTGTTTAATTTAAAATCAGACCATGCGATGCTGCTTTTTAAATTCACTGTATTTTCCATTTTCTGTCTCCATCTAATTTATTGATTGCCATAAATCATTTCGTAAATTAATTTTCAAATTTTACAAACTGCCCTTGGTAGACAGAACATCCGTGATCCTTGGATCATAGGATGTGGCTGCGTCCAGTGCTTTGGCAAAACTTTTGAACATTGCTTCTGCTACATGGTGATTATTCCCACCTGCCAGAACCTTGATATGAAGATTCATGCCACAGGCATAGGAAATGGCATAGAAAAATTCTTTCACCATTTCTGTGGACATGTCACCAATCCTGTCTGTGGTAAACTCTGCATCCCATACAAAGTAAGGTCTTCCGGACAGATCGATCGCACAGAGCACCAGGGATTCATCCATAGGAAGGATGCAGCTTCCATAGCGCTTAATCCCCTTTTTGTCACCAATTGCTTCTTTTAATGCTGTTCCCAGAACAATTCCTGTATCCTCAATGGTGTGATGATCATCCACCTGAAGATCTCCATGGACTCTGACACTGAGGTCAAAAAGTCCATGACGGGTAAATCCATTCAGCATATGGTCAAAAAATCCCACACCTGTCTCAATATCAGAGTATCCGGTTCCATCCAGATTTATTTTTAATTTGATTTCTGTTTCTTTTGTATTTCTTTCTGCTGAGGCTTCTCTTGCCATGGTTAAGTCCTCTCTGTCTTACTTATTTTCAAACACTCTGAATCCATGTTTTTCTGTGCAAACTACAGTTTACATTATAGCAGATTTCAGATTCAAAGCCTTACCATTATTCATTATCTTCATCCCCAAAACGAACTGCAATAGAATTTGCATGTGCAGTAAGCTGCTCAGAAGTTGCAAACTGGATGATATCTTTGTGGATGTTACGCAGCGCAGATTTTGAGTAATATACAATACTTGATTTCTTGATAAAATCATCTACGGAAAGGGCTGAGAAGAATTTGGCAGTTCCGTTTGTAGGAAGCACATGGTTCGGACCTGCAAAATAATCTCCCAGTGGCTCGGAGCTGTACTCTCCGATAAAGATCGCACCTGCATTCTTCACTTTCATCATATCTTCAAAAGGATTGGCTGTCACGATTTCCATATGTTCCGGAGCGATTTCATTGGCCGCCTCAATCGCTTCGTCCATATCCTCTGCAATCAGAATGTAGCCAAAGTTATCAAGAGATTTCTGAATGATTTCTTTTCTGGAAAGAACCTCCACGAAACCTTTTACTTCTTCATCTACTTTCTTCGCAAATTCCTCACTTGTAGTGATCAGGATAGCACATGCCAGTTCATCATGCTCTGCCTGGGAAAGAAGGTCTGCTGCCACAAAATGCGGATTAGCTGTCTCATCTGCAAGAACAAGGATCTCACTCGGTCCTGCAATGGAGTCAATGCTTACATAGCCATATACTGCTTTCTTTGCAAGAGCTACGAAAATGTTTCCGGGACCTACGATCTTGTCTACCTTCGGAATACTCTCTGTTCCGAAAGCAAGGGCACCGATTGCCTGTGCACCACCCACCTTATAAATCTCATCTGCTCCTGCTTCTTTGGCTGCTACCAGTGTGGAAGCGCATACTTTGCCATCCTTTCCGGGCGGTGTTGTCATAACAATATGCGGGACTCCTGCCACTTTCGCAGGTACAATATTCATCAGTACAGAAGACGGATAAACTGCTTTTCCACCGGGTACATAAACACCCACACGATTTAACGGTGTTACTTTCTGTCCAAGCATAGTTCCATCTGTTGTGCTTGTAAACCAGCTGTTCTGGATCTGTTTTTCATGATACTGACGGATATTGACCAGAGCTTTGCGGATCACTCCAAGAAGTGCAGGATCAATCTGCGCATAAGCCTCTTCAATTTCTGCATCTGTGACGCGGATAGTCTCTTTTGTCACATCAGCTTTGTCAAATTCTTTTGTATAGGCAAAAAGGGCTGCGTCCCCTTCATTTTTTACTTTATCAAGGATCTGAGCTACTGTGGATTCAAATTTTCCATAGTTATTCGGGCTTCTTTTCAGCAGATTCTCAAGAATATCCTTTGTTGATTCTTTTGTTAATTTTACTGTACGCATCTTTACATCTCCTCCTGAAGAACTCTTCTTAAGTCTTCAATAAGTTTACGGATTCTCTCATTTTCCATCTTCATGCTCACCTGATTGACTACCATTCTGGCAGACAGCGGGCAGACCTCTTCCAGCACCTTCAGTCCGTTTTCCTTCAGTGTACTTCCGGTCTCCACAATATCTACGATCACTTCAGACAGACCAACGATGGGTGCCAGTTCAATGGAACCGTTTAATTTGATCAAATCTACTGTCTGGTGTTTTCTGTTAAAAAAGTAATCCTTGGCAATATTTGGATATTTAGTCGCCACACGGATCAGCTGGTTATTCTCCAGAACTTCTCTGGCACTCTCCGGTCCACAGACACACATCTTACATTTTCCAAATCCAAGATCCATCACTTCATAAAGCTTACGGCCTTCCTCCAGGATCGTATCTTTTCCCACAATTCCGATATCTGCCGCACCATACTCTACATAGGTAGGAACATCCGGCCCTTTTGCAAGGAAGAATTTCATCTTCAGTTCTTCATTGGTAAAGATCAGTTTACGGGAATCTTTATCTTTCATCTCTTCGCAGGTGATTCCTGCTTTCTCAAACATCTCCATTGTTTTGTTGGCAAGTCTGCCTTTTGTCAGGGCAACTGTCAGGTATCTCATGGCTTATCTGGCTCCTTTTTCAAACGTAATGCCACACATCTGCCCTCTGCACGAAGTTTCTGTGCCTCTTTAATGGCTTCTGTACGGTTCTGTGGCTCGTATTCGATTACTTCCGGCTTCTCCTCTTTCTCAGAGATCAGTTTCTGGCTGGAAAGTGCAAGAAGAAGGTTATCTACTTCAAGGGCAAATCCGATAGATGCCGCAGGTTTGCCAAAGTGTTTCATCAGGCCATTGTAACGACCTCCCTTGATCATAGGTTCACCGGTTCCGTAAGTATATGCCTGGAAAATGATACCTGTATAGTACTGATATTTACTAAGCATTCCAAAATCGAAAGAGATATACTTTTCATATCCGTAATTTTTCATAATCTCATAGATTTCTTCCAGTCTGGAAACCGCCTCCAGTGCGCAGGCGTTATTTGTCAGACTTCTGGCTTTCTTTAAGACTTCTTCCGAACCGAACATCTGTGGGATTTCAATAAATGCTTTCTGCATACTGTCTTTGAGTTTCTGTTCCTCTACAAACTCTTCTACTCCGAAAGAATTTTTCTGTGAGATCAAAACACGAAGGCGTTCCTCTGCTTCCGGACCGAGTTCGGCTTCTTTTAACAGAGATTTGAAGTAATCTACCTGTCCGACACTGACCTGAAATTCAGTAAGACCTGCTGCCAGAAGGCATTCCACCGTCATGGCAAGAAGTTCTGCATCTGCATCTGCGGATTCATCACCGATCCGTTCTACTCCCATCTGTGTGGTTTCTTTGAGATGTCCTCTGTAGCTGGTGTTATTAATAAATGTGTTTCCTGTGTAGCAGAGGCTTACAGGTTCTTTGTCCGGGGAAAAGTAGGTTGCGCAGGCTCTGGATACAGACGGGGTGAAGTCAGGTCTGAGTACCAGGGTGTTGCCTTCTCTGTCAAAGAATTTGTAGAGTTCTTTGGAGGGGATGGTTCCTACTTCACGGCTGAACACTTCGAAATATTCGAATGTGGGGGTTTCTATGTCTTCATAGCCATACTGGTGGAAGACGCGATGGATTTTCTCCTGTACCTTTCTTTTCTGGCTGCATTCGCCGTTGTAGATGTCTCTTACACCTTCAGGGGTGTGGAAAATACGCTGCATGGGTGGTCCTCCTCTTGGTTATGTTGTAATTCTTTTTGTTATTATTTTATATTTTACTTTAGTGTGGTAACGTGCTACCAAAGCAATGTGTAACTAGATAGAATTATAATAGGTTTTCAAATAAATGTCAAGTACAGTTAATGTTATTATATTGTTGTTTTTGTCTGTTCGTTATGTGTGTTTAGAGGGACGCTCAGAAACATATTGTATTTGAGGTGCGGTTTCGGTGCCTAAGAGCTTCTAAGTCTCAGAAATCTGCTAAAACCATGAGAAGAAAAGCCCGGAATTACTCGCTGTCGCTCAGACAAGGGGCTTTTCTTCTCATAACGCAGATTTCCTGAAAACTAAGAATCTCTAAG
>ENA-OQCP01000470-OQCP01000470.1-human-gut-metagenome-genome-assembly--contig:-NODE-470-length-18305-cov-3.064198_pt1 | contig 18305 bp, 22 predicted proteins | sample MGYA00242760_ERZ504583 | MGnify/ENA primary metagenome ERZ504583 (study PRJEB26092, sample SAMD00036308) | human gut metagenome | host: Homo sapiens | study: EMG produced TPA metagenomics assembly of...
GAAAACAATTTCGTTTTGAAAGGAGAAGCCAATACTGGAGGCATTCTGGAATTGGCTGGATCAACAGCGCCCAAACAAAGGAACCCGTTTGGCGAAAGCGGTAAACTATGCCCAAAATCGGAAAGACACCCTGATGACTTATCTGGAAGACGGTCATTGCAGTTTGTCCAATAATCTTAGCGAGAATGCAATCAGGCCATTCACTGTCGGCCGGAAGAACTGGCTGTTCAGTGCCAGTCCGAAAGGAGCTGCCTCCAGTGCTATTGTGTATACAATGGTTGAGATGGCAAAAGCGAATGATCTGAATACCTATAAATATCTGACATATCTCTTATCACAGCGGCCAGACGATAAAATGTCAGATGAACAGTTGGAACAGCTTGCCCCATGGAGCGAGACTGCGAAAACGAACTGTCAAAACTAAAATAGAGTAAAACGCTTGCATCTATCATTTTGGTGCAAGCGTAATTCATGAGTAACGTAGCAATATTTTGCGCTTACTATGTATCAAAAGTTTTCTTTCGTGGCTATCCAAATATATATGGTGGGTTTTATCTCTCATAATATCGACCTCCTTGTACCTATATTATATAGTGGAGTAGCGATAAGCTCCAATGTGTAATAGGCTTGTCCTATGCTGCATCGGGAATAGCGGCATAGATGTTGATTGTTCGCTCATTGCCACGCTGTACCACAGTTGGATGTTCGGAAAATTCTACTTGATTATTCTCGCCATACCTTAATACCTTGTCCGAGGTTTTTAAGCTATGTACCCAGAGACCCCTAAAACAGGGGTTTCTAAGCGGTTTTGTGTTTTGGAACATTTCCGATGCTTCTCAGGGTCAAAACTTTTCTCAAATAGCACACTTCACTTTTCATTAACCTTATGGAATAATCCTAAAAGTTCTATCCATAAAATCAAGAATAGCATCATACATCTTAACGATGTCGTTATATTCCAGATAAAGTTGGTGGTCCTCTTCTCTGTAGACAATTTTAAATTTATCGTATTTATCGAATTCTTTATATATTCTTCCACCATTATGGACAACCATATTACGAGCATCACGAATAACAGTAATGTATTCCCATTGTTTATCAGCTGTAAAGCCGTCAATACCGACTACATCTTTTAAGTATTTAGCAGCACGCTCTAACCCACTTCCTTTAATATCTTTTACTTCCTTGTCCAAATGATTGATGTTGTGATATAAACGGCAAAGAGTATTTACTGCTTCTTCTAATAATGATACCATTGTTAAAGCAATGAATATTGAGTCAACAAATCCACCGACAAGAATGTAAAGTCCCGCTTGTCATAGCCCATTGCTCAGTAAAAAAATCATTTTTAATCTTGCTTCTTCCGCCAGATTTCTGTAGCTCTCATCAATTGCATCAAGAGCTATTTTATTGTTTTCTATTACACTCCTAAAGGGATAGAAATCGCAATGGGCTAAATACAACGCCATATCACTTGCTTTACCCATATCATAGTGTTCCATATCTGGAAATTTTACATCACTATTAAGGCTGTATATTTTGGTCATATTATTGTCTTCCTTTTTATAATACTGTATTTAAATCAGACCTGTATCATTTCTCCAATTACACCGAATATATCTTTCAAATTCTTCTTTGCACTCCAAGTTTTTCCCGTCCACATGGTCTACAATAATAATTTGAGGCAATATTCCTGTGTCTTCACCGATGGAATTGATTTCATCAAAAATTGTCTTATACATTTTATTGACGGCAATCAAATCTGCTTGCGTGATTTCGTCTTTATCATTACCTTGTGGGAAATACACTTGACTTGGTTGGTCAAAAAACATAACCAAAGGCATCGGTGAATTGTCCTGAGTTGCAAAAAAACGCAGGAAACTTAAAAACAGAGCAATATGGCAGGAAACCCAATTTGCACCACTCCCCATCTCGTATAGATGGATATTCTCATTGCTTTTCTGGTGCTGATAAATGTCAAAGCTACCGTCTGTTAAACCAAAATTCAAGTCAATCGGTCTATACTCTTCTTCAAAATCAAGCGTTAAAGAAAGACGATTCATATTGTTTGATAAAAAGCTCTCAGCTTTTTGACATCTTCTTATCAACATCAAATCCTTTGATTTTTTTCTTCGAGTCTGGCAACTTTTTTCTTTAAGTTCTTTCAATATCTCCATCAACCGTTTCAAATATACCAGAGCTACTCATTTCAGCATATAAAGCGATTTCTCGCTTTTTGCGTAATTTACTTTTTCTCTCTTTGAAACAAGAGCTTTTGATGAAATGAATTTTTCCTCAATTGTCTTTATCTGTTTCCAAACATCTCGTATTTTTTCATCAATCTTTGAGTGAGATTCCTTGAGTTTTCTAACATCTTCAGAAAAATCGGAAGTGTATTTTTCGGTAATTCTTAATTCGTTATCTAACCATTCTGTAGCCTCAATGAGCTTTGAATCATTCTCGGCAATTTCTTTACATTCGTGACCGCAAAGAGGACAGGTATATTCGTCAGTTTCAATTTCGGCTATACTTGTTTGTTGTTTCAAATCCTTCAACATTTGAGTAAAAGAACTGCCTGTATCAAAAGCATTATCTATATTTTTAATTTTTAATAAGATTTCTCGTTCTTCATTTCTGAGATTTTCTAATACGGCATTTAATTCACTGTAACGTTCAGCTATTTTATTTTCACCAAAAAGTTGCGTGTCATCGAACTCTGGTAAATCAGAAGCTATTTTTAAGCATTTTCTGTACTGAAATTTTTCCGTCAAAATCCTGTTCAAGCAATGCAAAATAATCCGTTAATAACGGCGAAAGATTTTCTTTAATATATGCAGTGCTTTTTTCATTAGCTTTCTGTTTTTTGTATTTTTGTTTCAATTGAGCTTTTAATGTATTTAATTGAATTAAGTCGCTATAATACTCTTGACTAATCATACCTGCAAAAACAGGAAATTGGTCTATCACATCTTTTCTTTTATAAAAATCTGAGAACCGATAGAATAACGCAAACTTACTTGCCATTAAGTTTTGATGTTGAAACAAGTAAGAAACCATATTTCTTAATGACGCTTTTTTCCCTTGTTGGTCAGCATCGGTAGCCATATTTGTCACAAATAAGCCTAATGCACATTCAATCTCATTTTTTACATCTTTATACGGCAAAGCCGGTTTTTCTACAAAATAGCTTAACTCCAAATTTTCAGGTTCAAAGCCCTTTGCTTCTTTAGAAAAATGCATTTTGCTGCCATCATCCCAATTATAACGAGCGATAACATAGGTATTATCATCTATAGCCATTACAAGAGTATAAAGATACGAAAAGTCGGTTATTTTGCCTTTTGGTATTGTACAACGAGTACTGCACAAGCAATAATCAATTATCTCAACTAATGCACTTTTACCTGTTTTGGATTCGCCAGTGATTATATTTACTCCTTGCTCAAGTGGAACTACTCTTTTTTCGCCATTTTTATTAAATATAATAATAGCTTTTATATAACTTTTCATTTGTAAATGGTGAATAACCCGTCAACTTCCTGACATCTCCAAAATCTGGGATAATGGTGTGTAGAGTGTAAAAAGTGTGTTTCACACTTTTTACGAAAAACACCACAGGAGGTATTGATCATGAACACCAAGTTAGCCACCAGACAAATCCGATTGAACGAATGGGCTGCAATTATAAAAGACTGCAAAGCCAGTGGCCAGAAAGTTGATATTTATTGTGAACAGCACGGGTTATCCAGAGATGCCTATTATTATTGGCTGCGTAAAGTAAAAGAAGCAGCTTTAACACAGGCTGGTTTTGTAGAACTTCCTGCTCTGACATCAGAACAGATACCAGCCAAAACAATTGAAAAAGGAACCTCTGCATTTGAAACTCAGATGATTATTAAAATAAATGAGATTGAGTTCTATATGAACGAAAACTCGTCATCAGAACTGATATCCAGAATGCTGGAAATCATACGTCATGCTTAATGATGCTTCCGGCTTCCAACACGTTTACTTATGTACCGGATATACGGATCTCCGAAAAGGAATTGATGGATTGATCTCTATTGTTACCGGAACATTTGGCCTGGATCCAACCGAAGCGGGATCCATCTTTCTGTTCTGTGGACGCAGAAATGACCGGATGAAAGTCTTACTCTACGAAGGCGATGGCTGGCTTCTATGCTATAAAAGATTTACCGATGGAAAACTTCAATGGCCAAGAAGTGAAAAAGAAGCCAGAGACCTTACCCCTCAACAGTACCGATGGCTGATGGAAGGACTTTCCATTGAACAGAAAAAAGTAATACACAAGGTGAAACCAGAGCTTTATTAGTTCTGTTTTATATATGTACATTGACAGTTTTATAAGTTATCTAAATTTCCCTGAAATGCCTGAAATAAAGGGTTTTTCAGTGCCATCTGTGGTATAATGGATTCATGGAAAACATTACTTTAACCCTGGACGAACTGAATAAGATGCCGAAGAATGCCATAGCATTGCTGTACATACAGATGAGCGAAAGCTTTACGATTTTATCTGCACAGAGCCAGAAGATCCAGGATCAGAATGAAAGGCTGATCCATCAGATTGAAGATCTTCAGGAACAGATTGCAATCCTGACACAACAGCGTTTTGGAAAAAGAACGGAAACTGACAAACAGGTTATGGGACAACTGTCGTTTTCTCTTGAAAACATGTGTGTCCTGAATGAAGCAGAGGCACTTGTAGAAAACGGTATTCCTGATGAACCTGACATTGAAAAAGTCGTTGTCCGCAGAAAGAGAACCAAAGGAAAACGTGACCTGAATCTTCAGAACATCGAAGTTGAAGTGATCAACCACGATTGTTCCGAAGAAGAATTACGGGAACACTTTCCAAAAGGATGGCATCCTATGGAAGATGAAGTATATAAAGAACTTCAGTATATTCCAGCCAGATTTAAAGTATTGGAACATCATATCAAAGTATATGCCGGGAATTCTGATTGCGGCAGTTTTCTGCGTGCAAAAGCACCGGAACGTCTGCTGGCACATAGTATTCTTACCCCGGAACTGGCAGCTGCCGTGTTTAATGCAAAGTATGTAAATGCGGTACCTTTGAACCGTCTTTCTGAAGAATTCCTTCGAAATGATGTCAACATTCCGCGGCAGGATATGGCAGGATGGATGATCCGTCTCAGTGAGTATTATCTGCAGCCGGTTCATGATCTGATGAAAGCAGAGATTATGGAATCCCACCATATCCATTGTGATGAAACACCATTTATCATGCCTCAGCACAGCAAGGAATATATGTGGGTGTTCCATTCTCCTGGTGGAAGCGATACCCATCCACTCTTCCTATATGAATATCTGGGTGGCAGAAGCGGCGAAGTCCTGGAAAAATATCTATCTGGATATCAAGGGACACTCGTAACCGATGGTTACCAGCCGTATCATACGCTTATGAAAAAAAGTGATAGGATCCAGGTGGCCGGATGTTATGCTCATGCAAGACGGAAATTCACAGAGATCATAAAAGCTGTGAAGAAGAATACGCCGCTCACGCCAGGACAGGCAGTTGCTGCTGAAGCAGTCAAACGGATCGACGCGATGTATCATTTGGACAACATGTATAAAGAATCATCGGCAAAAGAGAGATTAGATAACAGACAGCGCTCTGTAAAGCCTCTTGTCGATGCCTATTTTGCGTGGCTGAAAACATTACAGGGAAAATCAAACGCAAGCTCCAAGTTAAAAGAAGCAATCAATTATTCGATCAATCAGGAAATATACCTTCGAAGATTCCTGGAAGATCCGCTTCTTCCGCTGGATAACAACGATGCAGAGCGTAGTATCAAGTCTTTCTGCGTTGGAAAACATTCCTGGCATATCATTGATTCTACAAAAGGAGCCAAAGCGAGTGCTCTCTTATACAGTATTGCAGAAAGTGCCAAGGCAAACAGCCTGAAACCATACGAGTACTTCTGCTACCTGTTGACAGAACTTGTGAAGTATCCACGAAACGATGTTCCAACAGAGGTGTTAAAAACTTTAATGCCATGGTCTGAAGAACTGCCGGATCACTGTCGAAAAACTAAATCAAGGTAAAGCTCAGTGCCAGCCTTCGGGCTGGCATATCTTTTTCGGGAGGACGAGTTATTTACCATATACTTTCTTTTAAAATAAAATATGGAATTGCCCTAAATCAAGGCAATTCCATGCATTATAATTTATCTTTAGTATGGAACCCTCCCATTCTTTACCCATAGCAAAGTAAAGCATCGGTGCATGCAGCAGCAGGCTGTCATATCCCATCAACGCCATCGTTTCTGTCAATGCTTTGACTCATCGGATGTTATGAGCGGAAGCCGCAGCGCCATCAGCCCAAAGCAGAGCGAATATCCCAAAAACACAGCCAGAAAGCCGTCATTAACACATGGGAAAAACTATAAACGCTGCTATGTACCCGCGGTAAAATACAGTTGATATAATTTTTCTGCACATCCTCCCAGTAACTGAGCGCGAACGGCAATACGACAAGAATTGTATTCGTCACCAGAAATGCACTTACACCGCCGCGCGCATTCACCAGATAATAAACCGAGCAGTTTCCTCCTGATCCTGCTGCTTCAGGGTAAATGCTCAGGAAGGTAAGTACGGCAATAAAGGCAATTGCGAGATAAAATTTCCACGATTTTATCATTCTGCTGAAATCGGAATGCAGCATTCGAAAAAAGACCATTTTTGTTCACCCCCGTCTCGTATGAATGTTCCATGATACCATTTTTATATTTTCATGATAGCGTAAACGCCTGAAATAGTTTATGACGTTTTCTGAAACTTTGAACAAAAAACTTTTTATTCATTTTATCAAGTTGGAACTTTCTCCACCAGATCTTCTACCGTACATACTAATGCCCGCGCAATCTTCAACAAGGTCTCTGTCTGCGCCTTGTTAATATCCTTTCTTCGCTGTTCATACTGCTGAATGGTCCGAACCGAAACACCTGCCTGCTGTGCCAGTTCACTCTGACTTAGATTTGCAAAAGTACGCAATTCTTTCAAGTTTGTCTCCGGTTTTGCTTCACGATATAATTCATTCATTTTATCTACAAACTGACGAACATCCATTTCATGATATGGCGTGTAGAGCATTCGCACTTCAGTTACAGGAATAGCCTGGTTTATTTCCGCAAAAGACAAACTGGTACTCCACTGATAATAGGCCAACGCCCAGCCTGTCCAATATTCAGGGCTGCGATCGTAAGAATAAGAGGGGGCTTGTTCCGGCTTTGGTTCCCCTGCTTCCTGTAATACTTCATATGCAATTTCAACTCCCGACATTCCCGCTACCACAGAACAGTCACCTCGTTCAAACCGTGACGCTGTATTACTCATACAAAACCACTGCCATACAGTTTCCAACGGCCGTTTTAAATCATTGACCATATAATCCAGCATGCAGGCAAGATTTTTTGTGCAACAGAAAGATATAATTTATCGTAAGCGTGGATCATCTGGTTTCATCTCCTCATCTAAAATTGTGGTGATATATAAATCACCCCGCTGACGGCGGTTTCGTTCCAGATCAAAATATTGCCGACGCGCCATATGATCACGGGATGCTTTCCTCTTATACCATTCCTGCACACTTGCAATCTCATACCCTGTAAATTCCAAACGTTCAAATGCTCTTCTGCTTTTAAAACAAACTGCTGGCCCAGTTTTCCCAGACGCATTGCATTACTCAACTGACGGTAAGAAATTGCACCATTAATAAAATCCGCTGCAAAAGAAAAATAGCTGTCGTCAGCACGATATCCAATGATAATATCTGCCTTTTCATAATCAAGATGAAAATTTTGTAGCAAATATTCTTTTGCTTCTGCCGCCAACGGTGTGGATGCATCAAATTCTCGATTTTCCAACAAAATCGTAAGCCAATGGAGCATTGTATAGTCGCGCATATTCAAATTGAGAACTTTCAATCCATCACATTCAATCTCATATCTATTTGCGTAACCATTTTTATCCGCACTGACACCCCATTCTTTGGCCATATTTTGGTTTTCTGTACAGTAAAATCCAACACCATAATCATTATAAATTTTTCCATAACCATATTTCGGCCGTTCAATAATATGATCCGAACCATGATAAACTGTTTTTTTCATTTTACCACCTCTGCTTCAAATTATACTCCTAAAGGCGTATAAAAACAACAAATAGAAAAATTCGGATTCAGAAAATACGTTTGAAAGAACTTTTGACATTTTTACAAAAGCGTGATGCTATGATGTCGAAAAAGAGCTCTGCCGACAGACGGTCAGCCTGTTTACTAATTATGTCAAAAATGGTCGCCTAGTTTGCAGACAGGGGTGGCTATTTTTGCGTCTTACCCTTATTTTTTCTCCACCATACGCTTCCTACAACAACTCCTCCCGCCAGCACAAAAATTATTTGTTTTCTCGAAAGCCTCCATCCGAATAACTCAACTCTTACTTCCTTCGCTGATACGAATACCCCATCAAAATTCTGTTATCATCCCCCGTCCCCACCGACGCATGGCAGTATGTGGTTCCCATGAATTTCATCGCAGATCTCGGTGTTCCCAGCTGGCTCCCGGAATAGCTGGCGCCATTTAGCTGTTGATTGTTTGCAATAAGATTCCCACTGACTTCCCAGTCGCTCATTGTTCTGTCCTTATACCATAAGGTTCCGCCAATTCATACGGTCTTATCGCCTCTCCCAACAAAAACGAAAAGCTGTCGTTTCCACAGGGTTTTTTGTTCTCTGCAATTCATAGGTCGGATAAATATAAATCGTCGAACCAATTTGAAAGGCTGATGCATAGAACTCAATCCATTCGAAATCTTCCTCTCTTCCATTCATCGCCTGTTTTCCTACATCGATTTTCATATACTCAAATTTTCCATCCCCATTTTTTAAATCATCGACGATAAACTGCTTCACATGCTCATCCAGCTTTTGTATCTCATTCTCTGGCATCCCTGTTTCCTGCAAATAAGCATCGTAATCAGAAGGAACCTTTTCCTCTGCCTTCACATAAGATACCCCCGCATACAATGACAGTCCGCAACAAAGTAAAACCAGAAATAACGTCCGCATTTTTCTCATACAACGCTCCTCCTTCCTGTTGTCATATTCGATAAACCCGTTCAAATGTTCTCTCTTTATCATTATATTATCATAAGATTCAGAATCTTTATATGACGTTTTCCTTAACTTTTTAAAACGCAAAAAATCCCTCCCCACACATCACGCATGGAAAGGGATTTCTCTATTTACTCTATTTTTCTTTTAATCCATCAGCAGATCTCCGCCCCTGCCGGCATTGCTTTTTCCGGGGTCATGAGGCATACGTTCCTTCGGCGTCTTCTGCGCAGAGGAGCATTCCTTCAGACATCATGCCTGCCAGTTTGGCCGGTTTCAGGTTGGTCAGGACCATAACCTTCATTCCGATGGTATCTTCCGGTTTGTAATATGCTTTGATTCCGGAGACGATCTGTCTTGTCTGGCTTCCGACTTTGACCTGGAAGCAGAGGAGTTTTTTCGATTTCTTCACCGGTTCGCAGGAGATGATCTCACCTACCTGGAACTGCATTTTTCCAAAGTCTTCGAACGTAATCTCTTCTTTTGGCTCTACATCTACAACAGCTTCTTCGGCTTTTTCCTCTTCTTCTTTTGCGGCAGCCATAGCAGCTTTCTGTTTTGCCTGGATCACTTCTACTTTTTCCATCACTTCTTTGACGTCGAGTCTCTGGAACAGGATCTGCGGCTGATCGGTTACCTGATTGCCCGATGTATACAGTCCGAACTGATCCAGCTCTTCGTAGCTGCGTTTCTCTGCATTCAACTGAGCCAGGATCTTCTCGGTGGTCTCCGGCATGAAAGACTCGAGCAGGCATGCGCCGATGGTGATGCTCTCTACCAGGTTGTACAGAACCTCTTCCAGACGATCTTTCTTTGCCTCGTCTTTTGCCAGTGCCCACGGCATCGTCTCGTCAATGTATTTGTTGCAGCGTTTGAACAGACCAAAGATTTCGGTCATCGCATCTGCCACACGCAGCTCTTCCATCTTTGCAGCAACTTTTGCTTTTGTTGCGGTAACGACTGCTTTCAGATCATCATCCACCTCTTCTGCTGCGCCGGTCTTTGTCACAACGCCGCCGAAGTATTTGTTGCTCATGGAGATGGTACGGTTTACCAGGTTTCCAAGAGTATTGGCAAGGTCGGAATTCATACGCTCAACCAGCAGCTCCCAGGTAATGACACCGTCGTTCTCAAACGGCATCTCGTGCAGAACGAAGTAGCGGACAGCGTCTACGCCGAACAGGTCTACCAGATCGTCTGCGTAGATCACGTTTCCTTTGGATTTACTCATCTTGCCGTCGCCCTGCAGCAGCCACGGATGACCAAATACCTGTTTCGGAAGCGGCAGATCGAGTGCCATCAGGAAAATCGGCCAGTAAATGGTATGGAAACGGATGATGTCTTTTCCGATCAGATGCAGGTCTGCCGGCCACAGCTTGTTGAACTGCTCGGAGCTGTTTCCGTCACAGTCATAACCGATTCCGGTGATGTAGTTGGTCAGTGCGTCCAGCCATACGTAGGTAACGTGCTTCGGATCGAAGGATACCGGGATTCCCCAGGTGAATGAGGTTCTGGATACACAGAGATCCTGCAGTCCCGGAAGAAGGAAGTTGTTCATCATCTCGTTCTTTCTGGAAACCGGCTGGATGAACTCCGGATGGGTGTTGATATAATCGATCAGTCTCGGTGCATATTTGCTCATTTTGAAAAAATATGCCTCTTCTTTTGCCGGGGTAACCGGGCGTCCGCAGTCCGGGCATTTTCCGTCTACAAGCTGGGACTCGGTGAAGAAGGATTCACACGGTGTACAGTAAAGACCTTCGTAATATCCTTTGTAGATATCTCCCTGATCGTACAGTTTTTTGAAGATTTTCTGTACCTGTGCCTCGTGATCGGCGTCGGTGGTACGGATGAATTTGTCGTAGGACGTATTCATCAGATCCCAGATTCTCTTGATCTCGGTGGATACGTTGTCTACGAATTCTTTTGGCGTGATACCTGCCTCTTCTGCTTTCAGCTCGATCTTCTGGCCGTGCTCATCGGTTCCGGTCTGGAAGAATACATCGTAGCCCTGCTGACGTTTGAAGCGGGCGATGCTGTCCGCGAGTACGATCTCGTAGGTGTTTCCAATGTGCGGCTTGCCGGATGTGTAGGCAATCGCCGTGGTGATATAATATTTCGGTCTGATTTTTTCCATTGCTTTCATTTCTCCTTTTCAAATAAAAAACTGCCTTATTCCGCTCTCTTGTAGTCGGAAGAAGACAGGTTTGTTTACCCGTGATACCACTTCTTTTCGTCCCTGCCTCACAGCAGAAACCTCTGCAGGTACATGTGCTATACCTCTCCGCTGTAACAGGCGGAACCTGTCGCAGCCTTACCGTTTCAGATTGTTGTTTTCACGGTTCGGTGCGCCTCTCGGAAGCCATGTTCGATCTGCCGCTCCTCCTCCCCTCTCAGCCTGCAAAACCGGAATAGTTTTCGGGGGTGTTCTCTGTAAATTCGCACATGCAGATGTACTCTCTTCGTCACTGTGTTTTGTTTTTATGCACTGGTTTTATGCTAACACATTTACATCAATTTGTAAACCGCAAAAAAGCCCGCCGTACGGGGATTTTTTCATATTCTCCCCATTCGGCGGACCTTTCATTCATCGTAACAATTATCTGTGGTTTGCTTTGATCACAGACATTGCTGCTTCATCTGCTACAACTGTCAGATCGTTGTGAAGCTGCAGGATGGAAGCCGGAACCTGCGGAGTAACCGGTCCGTACAGAACCTTGTCGAGGATCTCTGCTTTTCCTTCGCCGCTGACGATCAGCAGAACTTTTCTTGCCTGCATGATGTTCTTGATTCCCATGGTGTATGCCTGGGTCGGAACATCCTCTACTTTTTCAAAGAAACGTTTATTTGCCTGAATGGTGCTCTCGGTCAGGTCAACGCAGTGTGTCTCTTTCTCGAATGCTGCGCCCGGCTCGTTGAATCCGATGTGGCCGTTGTTTCCAAGTCCAAGAAGCTGCAGGTCAATGCCGCCGACGCTGCGGATGATTTCGTTGTAAGCTGCGCATGCTTTTTCGCTGTCCGGCTCCAGTCCGTTCGGAACGAAGGTGCGCTCTTTGTTGATGTTGACATGATTGAACAGGTTGGTGTTCATGAAGTAACGATAGCTCTGATCATTCTCCGGAGAGAGTCCTTTGTACTCGTCCAGGTTTACGCTGGTGACATTTGCGAAATCAAGGTCACCTTTGTTGTACCACTCAACGAGCTGTTTGTAAGCGCCGACCGGGTAGATCCGGTTGCAAGGCCGAGCACTGCATGCGGTTTCATGATCACCTGCGCGGAAATGATGTTTGCTGCTTTTCTGCTCATATCATTGTAATCTTTTGCTTCAATTAATAACATTTGTTTTTCCTCCAAATTTCTTCTATATAATAAATTACATAATAACCTGTTTCAGGTTCAGTTCGTCGTCCACCAGAAGTACATGCGCTTTTTTGCCCGGTGCAATGGATCCTACTTCATCGTAGATACCGATGCTCTGTGCCGGATTTCTTGTTGCCGCAAAATGGCATCTGCCAGCGGAATATCAAACGAAACTGCTTTTCTCATGCAGTCGTACAGGTTCGTAGCGGAACCCGCGATGGTCTCACCGTCGGTCAGGGTTGCTTTTCCGTCTTTCATCCAGACAGCCTGTCCCCCGAGGGAATACGTTCCGTTCGGCATTCCCGTTGCCATCATGGAATCGCTGATGAGAACCATGCGCTCACTTCCCATCATGGAGAAGGTCGCGCGGACAACCGCACCGTGAATGTGATAGCCGTCACAGATCAGCTCCATGCGGCACTCCGGATCGTCGAATGCGGCGCCGATGACACCAGGGTTACGGTGTGCGAACGGCGGCATGGCGTTGTACAGATGGGTGACATGGTGTGCTCCTGCTTTCATGGCAGCCAGCGCGGTGTCATAATCTGCTGTTGTATGGCCGATGGAAACCATGACTTCATCGGAAACCTCTTTGATAAATTCCAGTGAGCCAGGCATATTCGGGGCCAGGGTTACGAGACGGATTTTTCCGCCGCTCGCCGCATTGCATGCGCGGAAGAACTCAGCGTTCGGAGCCACGATGTTCTCCTCTGCCTGTGCGCCTTTTTTGATCGGATCGATGAACGGTCCTTCCATGTTGACGCCGGCGATCACTTCTGCTTCCGGCTCATCTTTGATTGCTTCGATGGTTCCGAAGATTTTCAGCAGATCGTCTTTTGGCAGTGTCATGGATGTCGGGCAGTAAGAGGTAATGCCGTGCGCTTTCTCGTAGCGCAGGATCTCTTTTAAACCTTCCACGTCTCCGTCTGAAAAATCATGTCCGGCAGCGCCGTGGCTGTGTACGTCAACCAGTCCCGGCAGAACCATCATGCCTTTCGCATCGATCACTTCCTGATCGATCACTTCTTCTTTTGTGGAAACGAAACGTTTTCCTTCTATATAAAGATCTTTTTCCGCAAACGTTCCGTCTTCCTGAAATACGCGTCCGTTTTTGATAATCATTGTCTTGCCTTCTTTCTTTGATCTGTTCTGATTATAATTTATGTTGATTTTATTTTCAACTATTTTTATATTTTAGAAATTACTTTCACGTCATTAAAGTTCTTTCCATTTTTCCGCCCGCTTTCCCGTACAATTCACACACAATTGAAAGTTGATTCACCACTCTGCCTGTGATACAATAAAGCAAGAACTGATCTGAATTTTTTTCAGATATTTACAGATACCAGGAGGACTTACGTTCCATGGAACACTTTGAAAAATCAATTATTCCTGTCATTGAGTCTGTCTATCCCTCGTTCACTCCCCTGGAACGGACGGTAGCAGATTTTTTTATTCATAATACCGACGAGTCGGATCTGTCCGCGCGCCACGTTTCGGAACTGCTCTATGTTTCGGAGGCTTCGCTCTCCCGCTTTGCGAAAAAATGCGGCTACACGGGCTACCGCGAATTTGTCTACCGTTACCAGGAAGGTCTGAACGCCGCACTGCCCGGTACGGACGATCACATCAAACAGGTGCTGAATACGTATCAGGAGCTGCTGAATAAAAGCTACTCGCTCGCCGACCGCGCGCAGATTGACCGCATCTGCCATATTCTCACTTCGAAGCGTCGGGTGTATGTCTACGGTCTTGGAAGCTCCGGACTTTCCGCCCAGGAAATGAAGCTGCGTTTTATGCTTGCAGGCGTGGATATTGAAGCAATTACCGACATTCACATCATGAAAATGAATGCCGTTCTGCTCAATGAGAGCTGCGCTGCAATCGGCATTACCGTCAGCGGACAGACACCGGAGGTGCTGCGTGCGCTCGGAGCCGCAAAGGAAAAGGGAGCCTCTACCATTCTCTTTACTTCCCGCAGCTCCAGCGATTACGATGCCTTCTGCGATGAAGTCCTGCTGCTTGCGGTCAAAGAGCATCTGAAAAACGGTGGCGCAATCTCTCCGCAGTTCCCGATTCTCGTGATGATCGACGTTCTGTACTCGCATTTTCTCACGACCGACAGCGAGCGCAAGGAGCTTATATGAATACGCCGTCACCAAACTCCATGAAACGTGATCCCGGCCGCGGCAGCGCGTATCTTTCTTTTCTGAAGAAACGCTGCGTGATTTCTTTTTCTTCTGCCTGCTCCTCGGCGTTTACGTCGCCTTCATCACCCTCACAGGCATCGGCTGTCCGATCCGGTTTTCCACCGGCATTTCCTGCCCGGGCTGCGGAATGAGCCGCGCGGTACTGCTTCTGCTCTCGGGTCATTTTCGGGCGGCATTTCGGATGCATCCGCTCGTCTATGCCGTACTGCCCGCAGGGATATGGCTCTTCTTCGGGCCGGAACAGACGGCGGGACTTCGGCGTTTTAAAAAGGGGATCATTACGGTGATTGTCGTGCTGCTTCTCGCCGTTTATGCCTGGCGCATTTATTACCACGACCCGCTCCTTTCTATTGACCCCTCTCTCGGGCGCGTGCTACAATGGTTCTATCTTAATTAAAGGGGGTATTTACAAATGAATGTAAAAGACAACCGCAGTTTCTGGTTCTATCTTCTGCTCACATTTCTGACGTGCGGACTCTACTCGATCTACTTCTGGTATGTTTATGTGGAAGACCTGAACACCATCTTTTACGGTGACGGCGAAGACAGCCCGAACTACATTATTGTGCTGCTTCTGTCCTGGGTTACCTGTGGAATTTACGGCGTTTACTGGCGTTACAAGCAGGCGAACCGCATGTACCGCGAATCCTACGACCGCTATGGTGTGATGATTGAGGAAAACGGTTCCGCCATTCTTCTGTGGACGCTGCTTGGCTACCTGACCGGTGGAATCGGCCAGCTCGTTGCCGACTATTTCATGATTCAGAACCTGAATAAGACGGCGCTCGTTTATAATTCACGTGCATATTAAGCAGGGGAGGCGTTTTTTATGGCAACATCTATGGTGAAGGGAAATCCGGTAAAGCTGATGCTCTCGTTTGCCTTTCCGCTTCTCATCGGAAATCTGCTGCAGCAGACGTATAACATCATTGATGCGGCGATTGTCGGCCAGGCACTTGGCCCGGAGGCACTCGCCAGCGTCGGTGCAAGCAGCAGTGTACAGTTTCTGGTGCTCGGCTTCTGTATGGGAAGCTGCACGGGATTCAGTGTTCCGGTTGCCAAGTATTTCGGCGCCGGAAAGCTTGATAAAATGCGCGATTATATTTTTAATGGTGCTGCACTTGCTGTCCTGATTGCGGCCATTCTGACCACACTCTGCAGTTTACTCTGTGCACCGATTCTGCACCTGCTGTCGGTTCCGTCCGATATCTTCGCGGATGCCTACGCATATCAGCTTGTGATTTTCCTCGGGATTCCGTTTTCGATTCTGTACAATTATCTTTCCAGCATCCTGCGTGCCGTCGGGGACAGCCGCACGCCGTTTCTGTTTCTGGCATTTTCGGCAATCCTGAATATTTTCCTCGATCTGTTCTGTATTATCATTCTGCATCTGGGATGCGCAGGAGCGGCGATTGCGACGATTTCCGCCCAGGCGATCAGCGGACTCTTATGTCTGTTTTTTATTTCCCGTAAGGTAAAGCTCCTGCTTCCGACAAAAGAAAACCGCACTCTGCGAAAGGATGCCGCGCAGGAACTCCTCGCAATGGGCATTCCGACGGGACTGCAGTTTTCGATCACAGCGATCGGCAGTATGGTAATGCAGTCAGCGAATAATGGACTTGGCAGTGTTTATGTTTCGGCGTTCACAGCTGCTATGAAAATCAAACAGTTTATGATGTGTCCGTTTGATGCGATCAGTACCGCGGCTTCCGTCTTCTGCAGTCAGAATCTCGGAGCAGGCCAGGCAAAGCGAATCCATCAGGGACTCCGCCAGGGTGTGCTTGTCGGTGTCGGCTATGGTGCGTTTGCGGGTGTCATCATGATTCTGTTCGGACGGCCGCTGACAAAGCTCTTTATTGTCAGCTCTGCTTTTGAAGCAATCAACGCTTCTGCAAAATATCTGCGCTGCCTCGGATTTTTCTACTGGATGCTTGGTATTTTGAATGTCTGCCGTATGGTAACGCAGGGACTTGGCTACTCGGGAAGAGCCGTTTTCTCCGGCGTAATGGAGATGCTGGCACGAACGATTGTCTGCCTGGGATTTGTCGGTGCGTTTGGCTTCACCGCAATCTGCTTTGCGGACCAGGTGCGTGGCTCGCCGCCTGCTGCTATATCGCACCGACATGTCTGTACTGCGTGAAGAAATCCACGAAAATGATTGCGGATCGCGGTGCGAAATAATAACGTTATTTTCTGTCTTACAGCGGCTTCCAGATACTTCTCAGGTTATCGCGGCAATCACCAGAAACTTGTTCCATCACAGATTTTGGTTCATTGCCCGCAAAATCAAGAAAAAGATACTGTTCTGCATGGAATCATCTTCCCCGCAGAACAGTATCTTTTTTCTTGTTTTTTCAGCGTTACCGCTCGATTCCATCTCTTGCCGCAAGACCCTTGTCAAACGGATGCTTGATTTTTTTCAGCTCCGAAACATAGTCCGCCCGCTCAATCAGCGCCTCCGACGGTCCCTGCCCGGTCAGAATCACTTCCAGCTTCTCCGGCTTGTGATCCAGAAAATCCAGAAGGAGCTGCTCATCAAACAGTTTGCTTCCAATCGTATAAACCAGCTCGTCCAGAAACAGTACATCGTATTCTTCCTGAACTGCTTTTTCTGTCACTTTCTGAAACTGCTCTTCATAATACCGTTTCTGCTCTGCCTTCTCCTCCGGTGTCATCAGAAATGAAAACTTTATCTTGTCCTGTCCCGGCACAAACGTCACATTCGGCGACAGTAAGAGCACCTTCCGCTCGCTCGTGCTGTTATCTTTCATAACTGATAAATCAAAACACGATATCCATACCCTGCCGCACGCGTGCAGAGTCCCATACCACAAGTCGTCTTTCCTTTTCCATCCCCACAGTAGATGTGGACACAGCCTGTCTGTTTTTCCATGGTGAAAACCTCGCTTTTTCTTTCTATGTTCATTTGTAAACAACAGGTAATTCGAAACAAGTTCGCAATCCCAAGTAAAAATTGTAAACAACGGAAAAAGGAGGGCAGATTTTATTCCGCCCCCCAAAAAGGTTTCCTGATTATTTACCGAAATATCTAGCCAGCAGACCAGCGAATGCTTTTCCGTGTCTAGCTTCGTCTCTTGCCATCTCATGCACGGTGTCATGGATTGCATCAAGATTCAGGGCTTTGGCACGTTTTGCAAGATCTGTTTTACCAGCGGTTGCGCCGTTCTCTGCTTCTACACGCATCTGCAGGTTTTTCTTGGTGCTGTCGGTTACAACTTCGCCGAGAAGCTCTGCGAATTTTGCTGCGTGCTCTGCCTCTTCGTAAGCTGCTTTTTCATAGTACAGACCTACTTCCGGATATCCCTCGCGGAATGCTACTCTGGACATTGCCAGGTACATACCAACCTCGGAGCACTCGCCCTCGAAATTGGCTCTCAGGTCTTTTTTGATATCTTCCGGAACATCGGATGCTACGCCAACTACATGCTCTGCTGCCCAGGTCAGATCCTCGCCCTGCTCGATAAATTTCTCTTTCGGTGCTTTACAGATCGGACAGACTTCCGGTGCTTCTGCTCCTTCATAAACATATCCACATACGCTGCATACAAATTTTTTCAT
>ENA-OQCP01000471-OQCP01000471.1-human-gut-metagenome-genome-assembly--contig:-NODE-471-length-18261-cov-3.502978_pt1 | contig 18261 bp, 21 predicted proteins | sample MGYA00242760_ERZ504583 | MGnify/ENA primary metagenome ERZ504583 (study PRJEB26092, sample SAMD00036308) | human gut metagenome | host: Homo sapiens | study: EMG produced TPA metagenomics assembly of...
TGGCGGATGAAGCGAGGCGATGTTGGCGAAAAACAAGGAGCATAGCGCCCGCTCCAAGGGCGATAGGCGACTATGTTTTGAGAGGGCTGAACGGCTTGCGAAGCAAGACGCACGAGCCGTATTGTTTGAGCGAAGCGAGTTTACGGGCGAATGTGCCGAGCTGCCGACTGAGAGCTGAAAGCTATGTGCTACGGCGCGGCGTTGTCGGGGCCTCGGGGTGAAACCCCGCGATTGCTTTTCTTTTGCAGGCGTTCTTTTTCAAACAAAAAGAAAATGCCGAAACGCGGGTAGTGCATATCGTTTGATTATGGTAGGTCGCGAAGGTAGGGTATAAATCCTACAAATTCACATCGTGCCGCTGTCGCGGCAGCGGTGCGTCGAGTCGCCGCACCCTACAAGTTGCACGACAATAAGATTGTGCGGAGCTCGCCGTCGGATGATATCCGCCCTACTGCATAATTATGCTGATTTGTAATATTATGCAACTATTTATCGCCGCCATTTACATCCGTAACCCCAATTTATATGTTCTTATCTCGTATACACAATTACAAAACCGACCGCAACGGAAATTCGCTGCGGTCGGTCGCTGTTTCTTTATCTGCTTTATTCTGCTATCTTCGTGCCCTCTTTTATCGTCACCGTGCCGATGAGTGGAACCTTTGCGCTTCCGCTGACGGAGGTGTCGGTGAAATCAAGCTCGATCTGGCGTCTCTGCCGCGCAGTTCGCGCGCCGTGACGGTCGCGGACAGGTGGTTGCCGGCAGTCGAAAGTCTCTTTATTTCAACTTCCGGCGCGGTCATCTTCGGCTCGATTATCTCGAAGCCGTATTTGCCGCCGTCGTCAAAGACGCGAAACGTTATATCTCCGTTATAAAACATGTTGCCGACTTTTAAATGCCATGTGCCTGTTCCGAGCATATGCTGTCTCCTTTCGGGTCTGCCGCCTTGAGTCAGGCGGAAATTACAAATATTGTTGACGCGAGCAGGAACTGCGCCGTGAAATAAGTGACGATGCAGGTTATCTTGTAGCCGTATGACGGGCGTGGCTTACGCAGGGAGTTGACGGCAAGCATCATATCGGACAGCGCGAATAAGAACGCGCCGCCGACGAGCAGGATGCACATGATAACCGCGTTGTCGAGCCCGGCGTTGACTGCCTTGATGCCGAGCGAACCCGCCTTGACGAGCATGAAGCGAGCATCGCGACATACGGCACGCCGATTATATAAAGCGGGCTGAACTTGACTCCGAGCAGGCGGATAGCCACAACGCCGATAATTATAATTATCGCGCAGGCTATCAGTTCGCGCTTATCCCAGAACGGCGCGTCGGGGAAAAATCGTTTCATCGCAAGGCAGTAGGCGTATATATAAAACACATGCCCCGCAAGGAACGCGAGTCCGCCGCTCAGCGTGAACGGGAGCTTCGGCGGCAGATGCAGAAGAAAATCGCCGCACCAGCCGAGCAGAAGCCCTATCAGAATATAGTGCGCGTAGTCGCTGCGGTTCTGAGCTATCACGCTCGCGAGAACTCCCGCCGCGACGAAAAGAGTCGCGCATATGGTTTTGAGTATCTGAGATTTTGTGCAGCGCCCGTTTCTTGAGGCCTTGAGGAACCACGGGACGAAAATGAATTCGAGTCCCGCCGCGATTCCGAAGCATATTTTGAACAAGGTTGACATTTATCTCATCTCCAGGCGGCCGAACAGCTTTGGCTCGAGCAGAGTGTAGTGCCTGCGCAGAATGTTGCCGCAGATGTCGGCTATTGTTTCGTTTTCTATCATATCGCCCGTGCCCTGCGCGATGGATTCGGCGATGTTGCACAGATCCGGGCAGGAGGTCGGGATGACGGTGACTTTGTTGCCGTTGAAGCGGAAAGAGAAGCGGCGCTCGGATATGGATTCATTGGCGCGGATCCATATTGTGAATGTGTCGCTGTCCTCCCATCTCGCCGACGAGACGGCGGTGAAATCGAGTCCCGCCAGGTGCATCTTCGATTTGCGGTATTTGCCGTCGAGTCCGCTGACTATCGTGTTCCTGACTTTTCCCTCGCTCCATGTGAAGCGGCACTCGTTCTCGGAGAAGTCGAGGTTTATCTTGTCTATATTGCCCGCGCGGTCAGCTGACATATATACGACCGCCGTCGGCAGGACGCTCACGGGGAAGCCCGCAACATCGAGCACGATTATAGAGCATATGTATCGTCGAATATGATAGCTTCTTTTCGAGCACGGGGTTGCGCCTGCCGGCGGTGAGCACGGGCAGGGGAGTGAGCGTCATGGGCAGGGTGGTCTGCTCCGGCTCATCCTTCGGCTCGATAAAGCCTCGGGGAAGTGTCTCCACAGGCAGTCGCGCGTCTTTTGCTCAAAGACCTCGCTGCAGGTGGTGATGATATTTGCGTCGTATTCCGGCAGGACGATGCCGAACTGCGAGAACATTCCGTCTGCGCGGTAAGAGCCGGGGAAGTGGCAGCACCAGAAGTTGAAGCCGTAGCCGACGCAGGAGTCGATCTGATTCGAGCTTTTGCTTGAGTTGTCTGCCTGAGCCTTGCCCGCTTCGCGCGCCCAGAACTCGGGAATGACCTGCTTGCCCTGATATTTTCCGCCGTGGCTCATGCAGTCGATGACCTTGGCGAGCTCTTCTGTTGTTATGAACAGACCCCAGCCGCCAGCTTCAAGGCCGTTCGGTCGGTCTCCCATGCGGGATTCTCGCGGATGCCGAGGGGTTTGAACAGACGCGGCGCGAGATATTCGCGCACGGTCATGCCGGTCAGCTTCTGAATTATTGCAGCCATGACATAGCAGTTTTCGCTGATATACTTCCAGTCCTCGCCCGGGGCAAACGCCCAGCGCGCGCCGAAAAAACTCTTGAGCCATGAGACCTTCGCTTTGTTTTCGAGGACGCTGACATCCTTTCCGGCGGTCATGGTCAGCAGGTGAAATACGGTCAGCTTTTCAAGGTTCTCGTCATATTTCTGCGGTCTGTACTCGGGGAAGATATCGATGACCTTCGTGTCGAGCGTCAGCAGTCCCTCATCAATAGCGAATCCGGTGGCTATCGACGCAAAGCTCTTGCTGACTGAATACATGGTGTGCGGGATGTCGGGAGCATAGGGGTCTCTCCAGGTTTCGAAGGCTACTTTTCCGTGGCGCAGGATCATGATGCTGTGAAGCTCTATCCCGCTGCGCTCGAAGTCATCGAGCAGTTCGGATATCGCCTTCGAGGACACGCCGACCTGTTCCGGGAAGTCGGCTCTCGGGAGTGCCTTGCTCTTTGTTCTTGCGGTTGGCATAAGATATACATCTCCTGTAAAAATAATGTTCACTTAAAAATTCTGCCAAACGAATGGTTATTACATAAATTATACTACAATGCAAAACTAAAATACAACAAAAATGTGTAAAAATACCAAATTTTGAGCCAAAAACCGCGCAAAAAATTTATAAAAATTTCAGCAAACAAATGTTTGCAATTTTCAAAACTATGTGTTATAATAAAGCAGGTAAGTTATGCAGACATCTTGAAAGGGTGACGTGCTTTGAAAGACATAAGCAAAACTCAGAAAAGAATATACGAATATCTCCTCGAACGCTCGCAGGACGGAGTTCCGCCCTCGGTGCGTGAGATTGGCGCGGCAGTGGGACTGAGCTCCACTTCATCCGTGCAGGCGAACCTCGACGCGCTTGAACAGGCGGGCTATATCCAGCGCGATCCGCTCAAGAAGCGCACTATCCGCATTCTGGGCAGGGAAGACAATGTTGTTACCAATGTACCGATCGTCGGTACTGTTACCGCCGGTGCGCCGATACTTGCGTTTGAGCAGATCGAGGGCACCGTTGCCTATTCGGGTCACACCTCGAGTGACAAAACTCTTTTTGCCCTGAAAGTCAGGGGAGAGAGTATGATCCAGGCGGGCATACTCGACGGCGACCTTGTTATTGCCGAAAAGACTCCCGTCGCGCGAAACGGCGAAATAGTCGTTGCGATGATCGAGGACGAGGCTACGGTCAAGACTTTCTATAAAGAAAACGGTCATTTCCGTCTCCAGCCCGAGAACGATACCTATGAGCCGATAATCGTTAACGAGGTTTCGATTTTAGGCAAGGTCGTCGCGGTTATAAGATACTATTGATTTGTGCACAGCCGGTGCAGGCGTTTTATGTCCGCACCGGTTTGTTTTTTGGAGGGTATTGTGTCTGACAGATTTATCGATATCACGCCCGAGAATATCGCCAGCGAGCATCTTTGCTGCATCATCCGCACGAAGAAGCCGCACCCGGGTGTCGAGACAAAGCGCGCGTGCTCAGAGACCGCCTTGGTGAGGGACATGTTTTCAGAAAGCTCGATGAAAGGCGTGCGTGTTCATTGAATATGCACCGCTCGAGAGCGCGTGGGTGCCGATAGTCGGCGACAATTATATCTATATATACTGCCTTTGGGTTCTGAGCGAGAACAAGGGCAAGGGCTACGGCAGACGGCTGATGGAATCCTGCATTACAGACGCAAAGGCGCAGGGCAAATCCGGAGTCTGTATGCTCGGCGCGAAGAAGCAGAAAGCGTGGCTCTCCGACCAGTCGTTTGCGAAGAAGTTCGGATTCGAGACGGTCGATGAGACTGAGAACGGCTATGAGCTGCTGGCGCTATCTTTCGACGGAACAAAGCCGCGCTTTGCCGAAAATGCGAAGAAAGAGACAATAGACAGCAAAAAACTGACCGTCTATTATGACGCCCAGTGCCCGTTCATCCCCGGGCGCATCGAGTCGAATCGCAAGTTCTGCGAGGAAAACGAAATAGACGCCGATTTTATCGAGGTCGATTCGCTCGAAAAGGCGAAGAATCTGCCCTGCGTTTTCAATAACTGGGCGGTGTTCTGCGGCGGAAAATTCATCACGGTGAACCTCCTCGACGAGCGGGCGCTGAAAAAGCTTTCGGACGGCGGAAAATAATTTTATGTGTTCCTAACATAATTTTTCGATTAAATATTGAAAGTAGCGCCGTTTTATGCTAATATTTCTGTGGCTTTAAAAAATAACACAGGAAGTGAAACAATGACAAAACGCAACATCTTTAAACGCGCGGTAAGCATACTTCTCGCTCTGGTTCTCGTTTTCAGCGCGGGCGTTTCCCTTGCATTTGCCGACGCAAAGGCCGATTCTTACAAATATCCCTGCATCTTCGTCCACGGCATCCTCGGCTACGGAGACAACGACAAGCTCAACTCCGTCACGCCATACTGGGGTATGCAGTATAAAGAGGATCTGATGAAGTCGCTCAATGCCCGCGGATACGATTGCCACGCGGCCTCCGTCGGTCCGCTCAGCAGCGCCTGGGACAGAGCGTGCGAGCTCTATGCTCAGCTTGCGGGAACCGTCGTCGATTACGGTGCAGCCCACTCTGCGGAGCATCATCATGAGCGCTACGGCCGTTCGTTTGTCGGCAAAGCTCTTATCGACACCTTCGGCAAGACCGACAAGAACGGAAATATCATCAAGATAAATCTCTTCGGCCACTCGTTCGGCGGCGCAACGACGAGACTCTTCACCTATATTCTCGCAAACGGCGCGCCCGAAGAGGTCGCGGCGGGCGGCGACGTCTCCGAGTTCTTCAAAGGCGGAAAGGGCGATTATGTAAACTCCGTTATCTCGATAGCGGCGCCGCATAACGGCACAGTCAGCGCGAATGTCGGCATTGCCGTTTATCACGGCGAGTATATCGCCGCTATGATTGCCAATGTCGCGGGTATGGCGGGCAGCAACTACCTTGACCTCAAGCTCGACCAGTTCGGTCTGACCCGCGCTCCCGGCGAGGGCAAGGCGAGCTTCAATCTCTGCGGCATTCTGAACTACGCCCTCTCGAACGACAACTGTCTCTACGACCTCACGCTTCACGGCGCGCAGGAGCTCAACGCCAAGATAGCGCTGTTGAGAACGTATATTATTTCTCCTACGCCTGCTGCGGCACGGAGCCTTCGGCGGACGGCAGATTCCAGAACCCGACCGATGCGCTCGGCAGCATGGCGGGCACGGGCTGGCTTATAGGCCACATAGCCGGAATAACGGTTGACGGCGTCAAGCTCGAGGGCGACTGGCTCAGAAACGACGGCGCAGTGCCCGTCAAGAGCGCACTCTATCCCGAGGGCGAGAAGCACGAATTTATCGTTGACCACAAGGCGCATATGAGCGCGGCGTGTGGTATGTCTATCCCGTTGTGGAGAACGCGAACCACAGCACTTTGCTCGGCTCGAAGACAGAGAGCTATATCGACCTCTATATGAACCAGATCGATATCGTCAACGCGAAGTAAAACAGAAAAAGTATACAAAAGCAGTCGGCTTTCCCGGCTGCTTTTCTTTGTTTTGTCGGTTGCCCGAGCGGCCAGACTTGCGGTATAATATTTCAAAATGCAGCATTTAGGGGGAGAAAACATGCCTGAACTTTCCGGCAGAACAGAAAATTTCACCGATTCGGTCATCCGCAGAATGACGCGCGTCTCGCTGCAGTACGGCGCGGTCAATCTGTCGCAGGGATTCCCGGATTTTGATCCACCCAAAGAAATCCTCGACCGCCTTGCCGAGGTTGCGCACGAGGATTATCATCAGTATTCGATAACCTGGGGCGCACAGAATTTCAGAGAGGCGCTCGCCGAGAAGCAGTCGAAGTTCATGGCAGGAGCATCGACCCCAATGCGGAAATAGTCGTCACCTGCGGCAGCACCGAGGCGATGATGGCGGCGATGATGACCGTGACCGACCCGGGCGACAAGGTGATCGTTTTCTCGCCGTTCTATGAAAACTACGGCGCGGACGCGATTCTTTCGGGCGCCGAGCCTATATATGTGCCGCTATATCCGCCGGAGTTGATTTCAATCCCGACGAGCTGGAGGCAGCGTTCAAACAGCACCCCAAGGCGCTCATACTCTGCAACCCGTCGAATCCGTGCGGCAAGGTCTTTACATATAATGAACTGAATTTTATAGCCGATTTAGCCGAAAAATATGATACGTTTGTCATCACGGACGAGGTCTACGAGCATATAGTCTATGCGCCGAACAGGCATGTGTATTTTGCCACTCTTCCCGGAATGTGGGAGCGCACGATTTCCTGCTCGTCGCTGTCAAAGACATATTCGATAACCGGCTGGCGGCTGGGCTATATTATCGCACCGTCGAATATCATTGAAGTCGCGAAGAAAGTGCATGACTTCCTGACCGTCGGCGCGGCGGCTCCGCTTCAGGAGGCGGCGGTCACGGGGCTTCGGTTCGGGGACGAATATTACGATGATCTCAGAGATAAGTACACCGCAAAGCGCGATTTGTTTATAAAAGGACTCAATGATATCGGGATAAAACACACCGTGCCGCAGGGCGCGTATTATGTGATGCTCGACATTTCGGAGTTCGGCTTCGAGTCGGATTTAGAGTTCTGCGATGTCCTCGCACGCGATGTCGGAGTCGGCGCAGTGCCGGGTTCGAGCTTCTTCCGCGAACCGTGAACAGCCTTATCCGCCTGCATTTTGCGAAGAAAGACGAGACACTGTATGAAGCACTCAACCGCCTGAGCGATATCAGAAAAAAGATAGCCAAAAGATAAACATGCCGCCGCGAAGCGCAGAAAAGTGCCCGCGGCGGTTTTAAATTTTCAGATATTTTTCATTGTGTTTACAACTTCGGCAAACAGGTATACTATAATTATAATTGCAGAAGAAACTTTCAGGAGGCTTATTATGTGTACGGCAGCAACTTATAAAACCGATGATTTTTATATGGGCAGGACGCTCGACTATGAGTTCTCTTACGGCGAGGAGATAACCGTGATGCCGCGCAGATTCCCGCTCGAGTTCCGCCACGGCGGCAGAACAGACGAACACTATGCTATGATCGGCACGGCTCATGTCTCGGACGGATATCCGATGTACTACGATGCCGTAAACGAAAAGGGACTCGGCATGGCGGGGCTTAACTTCGCCGTCAGCGCGCATTATGCAGAGCCGCAGAACGGCAAGCAGAACATCGCGCAGTTTGAGTTCATCCCGTGGGTACTCAGTCAATACGCGACCATTGAGCAGGCTCGCAGCGCGATAGAGAAAATAAATCTTGTCGGCACAACGTTCGACAGCCGCTATCCTGCGGCGAAAATGCACTGGATAATCGCGGATAAGAGCGGCGCGATAACGGTCGAGCCTACCGAGAGCGGACTGAGAATATACGACAACGCCCCGGGAGTCTCACGAACGAGCCGCCGTTTGATATGCAGATGTTCAATCTCAACAACTATATGAATATCTCGCCGAAGCAGCCCCAAAACAGCTTTTCGAATAATCTCGACCTCGCCGCATATAGCCGCGGAATGGGCGGACTCGGTCTGCCGGGCGACTTGTCTTCAATGTCGAGATTCGTCAGAGCCGCATTCACAAAGCTCAATTCGCTCTCCGGCAGCACGGAAGAGGAGAGCGTCGGTCAGTTCTTCCATATCCTCGGAGCTGTAGAGCAGGTGCGCGGCTGCTGCGAGGTCGCGGAGGGGAAATATGAGATAACTATATACACCTCCTGCTTCAACGCGGACAAGGGCGTGTATTATTACACGACTTATAACAACCGCCGTATCACCGCGGTCGATATGTACCGTGAAAACCTCGATTTGGCGTCACTTGTCAAATACCCGATGCTCGATAAAGAAGACATTTTGCAGCAAAATTAAAATACCCCGCCGGCTGCGCAAATAAGTCGGCGGAATTTTTATGTGATTATTATTTGTGTTTACGCCTGCTTCAACACCTATTTACTTTTTCCCGATTTCAATGATATATTATCCATAGCTTGTGCTGACAGCTTTGGGATTTGCAGAATATCTTTAATAGTGACAAAAGCATACCGAGAAAAGTTATAACGGATATTTTGCCTGTTGTTTTAGTTATTATTACAGCAGGAGTGATTTTTGTTGTCTTGTTCTTTTGATGATAAAGTTATTATAGAGAAAGCAGAATTTAAAAAGTTTACTGCGGGCGGAGATATTTTTAGAGTAGGTATTATCTCCGACACTCAGCTGCCGCCGAACGAAAAAAGCTTGAAGAAAACGATCTATATGTCCGCCATCTCAGAACCGCGCTTGAAGAACTGAAAAATAACGGCAGAGGACATACCTCTGCCGCTGTGCGACATTACGGAGCGGGAGATAAATATATTTCGACAGGATATTCACCTGCAATCGGCGGCATTTAGTTTCAAATGATGAAAAACAGTTGACGATATAATTGCAGCATGGTATGATAATTTTGAAAGTAGGTTAGAGAAATTTTTATATGTGCAAATTTGACGCAGAGGATGTGGTTCCAATGGGCTGAAAATTTTCGCGGAACAAAAATCAATTGTGCGGTATGAAAGGGATTAAAATATGGACAAACATAAAAATGCAGACAGGCATAAAATATATCCCGGCTTTAGGAAGTTTTATGGTAAGGGATTATTTAAAGCAGACCGTACACTTAAGGAAGAATACCAATGTTCGAAATGCGGCAGAAAAATAAGGATAAACGACTATGAAAAAATGAAATACAGAGATAGCTGCATACAATGGTTTCTATATATACTGTATTTCTACTTCTTTATTATATTTGCTCGCAAAGCTGCGGATGCTTTTTTGAAAATAGTTTATGAAATCCCGGATTTTTTGCTTCGGCTTTTGAGCGTATTTTTTGCCGTTGTTGTTGCAGGATTTTTATTTTTTATGTTGCTGATGGTAGTTATTTGGCTGGGACGAGTATTTTTTCTTAAATGGTATTGTGCAAAACTGCAGAAAGAGGAACAGACCCATGCTGCGGCGAAAAGACGGAGTAAAAGATTTATACATTTTTCAGCATCGGCTCAACCACGGCAAGCACTTGCGCGGTACGAAAGAAATAAAAATATAGATAAACATAAAAATGCGGACAGACATAAAATATATCCCGGCTTTAGGGAGTTCTGCGGTGAAAAAGATGTGCTTAAAGAAGAATATCAATGTTCGAAATGCGGCAGAAAAATAAAGTTAGACAACTATGAAAAAATGAAAAAAAGGAGTAATCTTATACGGTGGCTTATAGTTATACCGCTGTGTTTTTCCATGGTTATATTTTGCGACGAAGCTGCGGATGCTTTTTCCAAAATAGTTTTGACTTATTATGAAGTCCCGGAATTTTCGCTTCAGGTTTTGAGCACACTTTTTGGAGCTGTTGTTATAGGGATTCCACTTTTTATGGTACTGGAGGTAGCTGTTTGGCTGGAACGGGTAATATTCCTTAAACGGTATTGTGCAAAACTGCAGAAAAGCGGAACAGACCCTTGCCCTGGCGAAAAGACGGAGTAAAAGTGTTGCGACTATATTCTCCGCGCAGCGGCAGAGGATAGACTATCGAGCTTTATGCAAAGAGGAGATTTAATAATGAAAAAGACAAGAGTTGCAACAAAATTGATGTTTGCGGCGATAATCATTTCACTTCTGTGCGTTTCTTTGGGGCTGTTATCGGCTTGCAGGTCAAACACAAGTTCTGCGCCGAGCGAAACATTTGACGAGAATACGACATCAGAGGCGACCGATGCAGAAAGCACAACGGAGTTCTCCGAAGCGGTCAGTGCCTTACTGGAAACGACGGACGAGAACACGAAATGGATTATAGCTAAGACAAGAGAAGATTATTATCCAAGGGAAAGCGAAACAATGCCCGGCGATGATAACGACAAATTGTTAACAGAAAAGCAGGCTATAGCAATACTTAATGCGAGAATCGCCCCAGACAATGACAAGATGATAAGGGAAATCGACCATAAGGTAGTTATAAATGGTAAGCCGTATTTCTTGGCTCATGCATATACAGTCGGAAGAGATTTTACGTTTACACATGGCTGGTATATCGTAGACCGGGAAACGGGGGATTTGTATAAAGCATATGCCGCCGCGGATTTATATTACTATGTCGAAAAGGATTGAGCCGAAAGCGATGCTAACGGCAGACGAGAACAATCATAATACTAACCCCCTGAATTTAACTTTTTGGGGGTTAGTATTATTATGACGTAAATTTATAATCCGACTGCGGCACGAAAAAATGAATCTCCTATTGCAATAGTGGTCACGACATCATTTTGCTTTTTTATATCTGACACCGCGAAAAAGTTAAATCTTGATAATAATCGGAAGTTTTTATATAATAAAATCAGAAGCGGCATCCGAAAAATATGGTTATGATTTGTATTTCTGCCGGATGCGCCGCAAAGTCGGTATACATAAAACAAATGATTTTTGTGCGAGGTCATGATTATGTACAGTGTGCTTGTAGTTGACGATGAGATACGCCAGAGGGAGGCGGTTATCGGCAATGTCGATTGGCAGAGAGCGGGTTTTGAGGTTGTCGGCGGCGCGAAAACGGAATAGAGGCGCTCGATCTTCTCGAAAAGCTTGAACCCGATCTTGTTCTGACCGATATCAAAATGCCGCTTATGACCGGTCTCGAGCTTGCAAAAAGGACCCGCGAAATAAGGCCGGCGACGAAATTTGTTATCCTGAGCGGGTACGACGACTTTGAATACGCTCAGGAGGCGTTCAAATACAATGTCATAAGGTATCTTCTCAAGCCTGTTTCTGCATCCGAGCTCACCGAGGAGTTTGAAAAATCGGAGTCGAGATGGACAGGGAGTTTGAACTGCTCAAAAGCGGCGGGTCAAACGAAGATATCTCTCTGCGGCTTGAAAAGGCGGAATTCCTGCTTCCGCTTCTGCTCGGTACGGGCGAGGATGTCCATGCATCGGACGACTTAACTGAGAATGCCAAAAAGCTCGGAATAATCAAAAGCGACGGCGACTGCTACAGTGTCATTGCTTCAAAATTCAAGGCAAACACGGGCAAGACCTGCACCTCTCAGCAGCATATCGATTTTGTCAACAGTATTTTCAATAAATATGCTCTGTGCGAAAGCTTCTTTGTCAACGGCAGAATAATTACTCTTGTAACAAGCGAGCCGGAAGAGATGTCAACAAAACTGAGACTCCCCGTTATCGAACTTGTGCAGAGCGCAAAAAAGCTGTTGAATCAGAATTGTACTATCGGCATCAGCGAGACCGTCCAGGATCCGTCTCTTTTGGCGCTCGCCTGCACTCAGGCTATGACGGCGCGGCGCTATACCTCCGACGGCACGGGCAACATCCGATATATCAACGACCAGGAGCGCAAGAGCACACACGAGTTTGAAAATGCCGAAAAATCCGTCTATAAGCTCGAACAGCTTCTGAAGATAGGGAGCAAGGATGAGATAAAGTCGTTCCTTGACGAGATACTTTCCGGAAAGACGCGCGAGGGCATTGATTATATTATCATTCAGATTCTTGCTACTGCGCACAGATGCGTCAGCGTTCTGCCGGACGGCAACGCCGCTGCGGAGCTGTTTACCTCCAACAATTCGTTCATGTCCCGCCTGTCCTTCGACTTTAACGAGCAGTATAAAAACGAGCTTGTTTCGCTCTGCCTTGACGCGAGGGATATTATCTCGCGCTCGCAGAGGCATGAGAGCGAGGCTCTCTGCGACCATGCATTGCAGATAATCAACGAGGGATATATGAACGAAGATCTATCCCTGACGGACGCGAGCGACAAGCTGGGCGTCAGCCCGAACTATCTGAGCGCGCTGATAAAAAAGAAAAAGTCAAAGAATTTTGTTGCCCTTGTGACCGAAAGGCGGATGAAAGCGGCGAGCGATCTGCTTTTGTGCACTTCGATGAAAATATTTGAAATATCGCAGAAGTGCGGTTACAGCGATCAGCACTATTTCAGCTATTGCTTCAAAAAATATTACGGGGTTTCGCCGAACAAATACAGAGAGGAGCGTTTGGGTGGGAAAGATATTTAAACGCGCCGGAATAAAACTGTCAACGCTCATAATTGCAATTGTTGTGTTCGGCGTGATGTTTTCTACTGTAGGTGCTACGCTCCTTTTCGGTGTATTCTACGAAAGGACGATGTTCAATTCGGCGTATGTCTCGTCAAAGCAGTCGGTGTCGCAGGCGAACGGCACGGTTTCAAATTACATCTCGTCAATCAAAAACAAGCTGGACAACCTCTGCGACGAGGCAGACAGCTGCGACAGCCTGCAGTCGCTTGAAAAAGTTGTTTCAACTGCGGCGAGGCTTGAGGACGATATCTATTGCGTAACGATTTATGACACCGACGGCAACATTCTTCTGACCGAAAACGACAGCGGCGACATTGCAAAGAAAAATGCGACCGATCTGTCATTTGACAAATCGATTTTTTCGAGCCTCAAGGACGGCTATGCGATAACCCAGCCCCATGTTGACACGCTCTATGAGAACAAGTACCCGTGGGTCGTGACCATTGCAAAGAAAAAATATTCAGATCTTTTTCAAAAGCAGGTCTTTGTCGCCGTCAATTTCGAGTTTATTTCAATTGCGAAATATATTGACAAGATAAGCATAGGCCAGAGGGGATACTGCTATATTATTGATTCAAAGGGCGGGATAGTCTACCATCCGCAGCAGCAGATGCTTTTTTCCGGCATCAAAAAAGAGAATACCGACGAAGTTTCAGAAATGACGGACGGCGTCCACAGGGGGGAAGACAATATTTACACGGTTTTGTCCCTTAATTCATGCAACTGGAAGATAGTCGGAGTCAGTTTTACCGATGAAGTGGCTCAGTCCGTCAAAAGGCAGATAGCGGTCGGGATGGCTGTTGCGCTGCTGTTCAGCCTTATCATCTCCGTTACTGTATATTTCCTGCTTTCGCGGACGGTCACAAGACCCGTAAGACGCCTCGTCTCGTCAATGCAGAGCTTTGAAAAGCAGGCGGAAACATATAAATATAAAGCGGACAAGGCGAATGTAGTTGAGTTCAGCACCCTCTCCGCGTCGTTTGAGCACATGGTGCATATGATACAGTCGCTCATGGAAAAGGTGCATAATGAGGAGATAGTTCTCAGAAAGACCGAGCTCAAGGCTCTTCAGGCGCAGATAAATCCCCACTTCCTTTATAACACACTCGACTCCATTCAATGGATGTGCGAGCAGGATAACAGCAAAGAAGCGGTTGAGATGGTCGGCGCCCTCGCGAAGCTGTTCAGAATAAGCATCAGCCACGGAAACGAGTTTATCACTATCCGCGACGAGCTTCGTCACGCCGAGAGCTACTTGATAATCCAGAGCTACAGATACAAAAATCAGTTCACTTATTCTTTTGATGTGGATGAGAGTCTGCTCGAATATATGTGCAACAAGATAACTATTCAGCCTTTATTGAGAACGCCATCTATCACGGGCTCGACAGAATGGTGGACGAGGGCGAGATACGCATCTGCGTTCACGGCGACGGAAAGGATATTGTGATAACCGTTTCCGATAACGGACTCGGAATGACTAAAGAGCAGTGCGAGACTATCCTGAAAAAAGACAGGAGCGATTCAAAGGGCATCGGCGTTAAAAATGTCAACGACAGGCTCAAAATTTATTTCGGCGATGAATACGGAATCTCTATTGACAGCGAGCTCGATGTCGGCACAACCGTCACTATAAGGATTCCGAAGATCGAGAAAGGACGGGAAAATGAATATTAAGAGAAGTGCAGCTCTGATTATGATTGCCGTCCTTTTGCTCTGCGGCTTATCCGGATGCAAGGACGGGCAGGGCTTTGATTCCGACACCCCGAGCGTCGCCATAATAATAAAGGGAAGCGAATCGGATTTTTGGAACGATGTGAAAAAAGGCGCTCTCTCCGCCGCGACCGAGTTCAATATCGATATCACTTTCGAGGGACCGGATAACGAGGAGGACTACGAAACCCAGAACAGGATGATAGAAAATGCCGTTTCGCGAAATGTCGGCGCCATTATCCTGTCTGCGATAGATTATGAAAAAATGCCCCGGCTGTTCGCAAGGCTGCGGAGAAGGGCATAAAAATAATAACCGTGGACAGCGATGTTGATGCGGCGGATAAAGAGCTGTTTATCGCAACCGACAATTACTCAGCAGGTCTGAAAACCGCTCAGGTCGCGCAGAAACTCTGCGGAGAGCAGGAGAGCATCAATATCGGAATAGTAAACTACGGCGAGAACACCGAAAACGGCAGCAAGAGATTGCAGGCTTTCAGGACGAAATTAAAAACGTTAAAAACGCCGGGATAGTCGCTATGGTCAGCGTTTCGTCCAACGCCCAGAGCGCGACCGCGGGCGCAAGAAAGCTTCTTGAAGAGAATCCGCAGATCAATGTTCTCGTCGGCTTCAACGAATGGTCGACCCTCGGCGTGGAATGGCGATAAAGGAGCTCGGGCTAAAAGACCGCGTCTGCGCGATAGGCTTCGACAACAACACGGAATGTGTCGGTATGCTCGAAACGGGGGAACTCGATACGCTCATTGTACAGAACCCGTTTTCCATGGGTTATCTCGCCGTTATGAACGCGGCGAACATACTCTCGGGCAAGAAGACCGAGAGCGTGATAAAAACAGATGTCTATGTCGTTGACCGAAGCAATATGTTCTCGGCTGATGTTCAGAAGATCCTTTTCGGCTTCGATAAATATGATTAACAAAACCGCCCGGATGTGAGAAATAAGCATCCGGGCGGTTTCTTCTCGCTAAAGCGGCAAAGTATATATATTGATTCGACAACATCGTAAAATTTTATACATTTTAGATAGAAAATCTCATTCTGTTTTTTGAATCCCGAAGCTATAATGAAGATGCTGATAACGAAGAAATTCTTTTAAGGAGGTAATCTTATGAAAAAGTTGTTAGCATTATTATTGGCAGTGCTCATGGTAGCCAGCTTTGCCGCCTGCTCGTCCGGCGGCGGCTCCGGAGACAAGGGCTCAACAAAAGGTGAGATTTCCGTATTTTATTATACCTTCAGCGACGCGTATATTTCCACCGTTCGCTCGTCGATGGACAAGATCCTGAGCGACAGCGGATATACCTACAATGACTATGACGCCAACGCAACCAGACCACGCAGACCGAGCAGGTTCAGACCGCTCTTGCAAAGGGCTCTTCGCTGCTTATCGTCAATGTCGTTGACACCGGTTCAAACGATGCGGCGCAGAACATCATCAATCTCGCCAAGGCGAAGAACGTTCCTGTTATATTCTTCAACCGCTCCGTTGAGCAGTCCGTTATCGAGAGCTATGACAAGTGCGTATTCGTCGGCACTGACTATGAGCAGGCAGGCCATATGCAGGGCAAGATGATAGGCGAATATGTCCTGAAGAACTATGGCAAGCTCGACCTCAACAATGACGCGTCATCAGCTACGTTATGTTCAAGGGTCAGGAAGGAAACATGGAAGCCATCGCGCGTACAAAGTACGGCGTTGAGGACGCAAACGCGATTCTCAAGGCTGCCGGAAAGCCCGAGCTCAAGTTCTACGATTCTGCAAACAAGAACAAGTACCTCGTTGACCAGGATGGACTGTGGTCGTCTGCCGCCGCGACAAACTATATGAGCACAGCTCTCGCACAGTACACCGAGTCCAACAAGAATATGATCGAGCTCGTTATCGCGAATAACGACGAGATGGCGCTCGGCGCAATATCCGCTCTTCAGACCGCGGGCTACAACAAGGACGGCAAGACCGTTATCCCCGTGTTCGGCGTTGACGCAACAGATGCTGCAAAGTCGGCTATCAAGTCCGGCTCGATGATAGGCACTATCAAGCAGGATGCCGAGGGTATGGCAACCGCTATAACCACCGTCATGAAGAATCTGCTCAACGGCACAAATGCGCTCGAAGGCATCGATTCCGCAAACACGGTCGGCACTTGGAGAGTCAATATACCCTATTCTGCTTACACTTCTGAGAGCGAATAATCAAACGGTTTCAATTTGCGGTTGGGGCGTTATGCCCCAACCGTAAAACTCAGATGCAGACAGGAGTGAAACATATGCAGACCAATATAAATAAGCCGGACTCCGATAAAGATGTATTGCTCAAAATGGTGGATATAGAAAAGTCGTTCCCCGGCGTCAAGGCGCTCGACCATGCGCAGCTGACGGTCAGAAGGGGGACGGTGCACGCGCTTATGGGAGAAAACGGCGCGGGCAAGTCAACTCTTATGAAATGCCTCTTCGGCGTTTACAGCAAGGACGGCGGACATATATATGTCGACGGTCAAGAGGTGAATTACAAAAACTCCAAGGAAGCCCTTGAAAACGGAGTCGCGATGGTTCACCAGGAGCTCAACCAGGCTCTCAAACGCAATGTCATGGACAATATGTGGCTCGGAAGATTCCCGACTGTTTCAAAATTTCTTCCGTTTACAAGCGAAAAGAAAATGTATGACGAAACGGCGAGAATATTCAAAGAGCTTGAAATAAATGTTGACCCCAAAACAATAATGAGCACTATGCCGGTTTCGCAGAGACAGATGGTTGAGATCGCGAAAGCGGTTTCTTATAATTCAAAAATAATCGTCTTTGACGAACCCACATCATCGCTTACCGAGGAAGAGGCGGAGCATCTGTTCCGCATAATCAATATGCTCCGCGACCGCGGATGCGCGATTATCTATATCTCGCACAAAATGGAAGAGATACTGCGTATCAGCGACGAGGTCACAATAATGTGCGACGGCAGATGGGTCGCGACGAAGCCCGCGAGCGAGCTTACCATGAACGAGATAATCAGACTCATGGTCGGACGCGAGCTGACGAACCGCTATCCGAAAAAGGATAACGAGATCGGCGATGTGCTGCTGAAAGTCGAAAACCTCGGCAGCGAATATACAAATCTCAGAGATGTGTCCTTCGAGGCAAACAGGGGAGAGATACTCGGTGTCGCCGGACTTGACGGATCGGGCAGAACAGAGCTTCTTGAACAGATCTTCGGCATAACGACGCGCCGCTCCGGAAAGATTTTTCTTGACGGCAAGGAGGTAAAAAACAAAACTCCTCACGAGTCGATCAAAAACGGATTTGCGCTTCTGACCGAAGAACGGCGCGCGACGGGAATCTTCGGCATTCTCAACATCAGAGAGAATGCGACTGTTGCAAGCCTGAAGAAGTATATGACGGGTCCGTTCGTCAGCAAGAAGAAAATGAAGGTAACTACCGACAAGTACATAAACTTCCTGAAAATAAAGACTCCCAGCCAGGAGACGAAGATAAGCTCTCTTTCGGGCGGCAATCAGCAGAAGGTTATTTTTGCAAGGTGGCTTCTGACCGACCCACGGTGCTCCTGCTCGACGAGCCCACAAGAGGTATTGATGTCGGCGCGAAATATGAGATATATCAG
>ENA-OQCP01000472-OQCP01000472.1-human-gut-metagenome-genome-assembly--contig:-NODE-472-length-18219-cov-2.568981_pt1 | contig 18219 bp, 26 predicted proteins | sample MGYA00242760_ERZ504583 | MGnify/ENA primary metagenome ERZ504583 (study PRJEB26092, sample SAMD00036308) | human gut metagenome | host: Homo sapiens | study: EMG produced TPA metagenomics assembly of...
GCTTTGATGGCTGATCGATGTGGTGGGCCAGGGTCATGTTCTCCGCGGCAGCCAGGTTCTCGACCTTGAAGTATTCCTCGGCCTTTTGGATGCCCTTGGCGGTCAGGGTGCAGGTCTTGTGCTTTTCGTCCACGACATAATCGCCGTCGGTCTGCTCATCGGCCTCCACCTTATCTTCCAGCTCGACCACCACACTCTTGTGCAGGGTGCGGACGAAGCGGTCCACCTGAGTGTACAGGCTGGAGGAATCCTCGCCCTTGCCGGAGATGATCAGAGGGGTGCGGGCCTCATCGATCAGGATGGAGTCCACCTCATCGACGATGGCAAAGGCGTGGCCGCGCTGCACCATGTTGTCCTTATAGGTCACCATGTTGTCGCGCAGGTAGTCGAAGCCGTACTCATTGTTGGTTCCGTAGGTGATATCGGCGTTGTAGGCGCGGCGGCGGGCATCGCCATCAATGCCCTGCACGATCAGGCCGACATTCAGGCCCAGCCAGCGGTAGAGCTTGCCCATCCACTCGCTGTCGCGCTTGGCCAGGTAATCGTTGACGGTGACGATGTGCACGCCCTCGCCGGTCAGGGCGTTCAGGTAGGCGGGCAGGGTGGCCACCAGGGTCTTGCCTTCACCGGTCTGCATCTCGGCAATGGAGCCGCGGTGCAGGGCAATGCCGCCCATGATCTGCACAGGGAAGTGCTTCATGCCCAGCACACGCCAGGCAGCTTCGCGGCAGACAGCAAAGGCATCGGGCAGGATATCATCCAACGTCTCGCCGTTTGCCAGCCGCTCTTTCAGGGCCGGGGTCTGCGCCTGCAGCTCGGCATCGGACATCGGCTGATACTTTGTTTCCAGTGCCAGCACCTTTTTGGTAATGGGATTGATCTTTTTCAGCTCCCGGTCAGAGAAGCTGCCAAAGAGTTTTTCAGCAAGGGACATTGTTACACCTCATCTATCAAAAATCGGGGCGGCAGGCCGCCCAACAGCGGAAAAACCACATACTGTTTATATGATACACCAAAGCTGAAAACCCGTCAAACCCGATGGGTGGATTTTATCCGTTTTTTGGGTGAACTTTCTGTTAATTTAGAAAAAACGACCCTCTCCGTCATTGCTGTGCCATGCCGCTTGCCGTGTTGCGGCGCGCGGCGGCGTGACAGAGAGGGTCATTCTTATACCAATGTCGCCCCCGGGCGGGGAACGTGCTCCGTCAGCAGGGTGTGCAGCTGTTCCGGCAGGGCGTAGAAATTGCCGTTGGTATATTCCCACGCCCCCACCGCAGCGAGAGCCGCCAGCAGAGCCAGCACCAACAGCGTCATGCACACCCGGCGCAGGGGATGCCGCCCGGGCTGAGGCCGGGCAGAGCATCCTTCTTTGCAGCCCTGCGGGCAGGCAGGAAGCCTGTCCCCTCAGCCTGAGGCTTGTTTGCCGCCGTGCGCCGGATGATATCCAGCAGCCAGAGGCAGGGTTCTCCCCCGCCGGGACGTGCGCAGAAAGCAGCCCTTCCTGCAACTGAGCACCAGCACACAATCATTTTCCCGCTCGGCACAGGCGGCGGAGAGATCCGCCCCCACCACGCGGCGGGCAGCCTGAGCCGGGCCAGCGCCTGCCGGAGCGGGTCGGTGCAGTCTTTGGGCAGACGGGCACGCTTTTCGATCAGTGGGCCGGTCTTGGGGTTAGCATAGCTCACCGCGCCAAAATCAAAGACCTTCTCGGCCCCGGGCAGGTTCTCGAGCCGGGCTTCCAGCAGGGCACCGGCGGCAGCATCCGCGCAGATAAGCAGCTTATCGTGCCGTTCCAGTGCCTCCACCACGGCGGCAGGCAGAGTGGTCTCCCCTGCTCCGTACAGGTCTGCCGAAAACGCCTGCCGCAGGGCCTGCGCGGCCTTTTTCAGCCCGGAAGGGCTCTGCGCCTGCAGGGCCACCAGCGTTTCCGCGCCCCGGCTCTTCCACTGGGCCGCGGCCCGCCACTGGGGCGGAAAGTTTTCCACCGTTTTCCCCACCGCTGTGGACTGCGCACCAAACAGCCGCAGCACACACCCGGTCTCCTGTTGCTGTGTCACCCTGCATTCCCCCTGCCTTTTAGTGGCCCAGGAACACCTCGTTCAGCTTGTCCAGCGCTTCTGCGCTGTGCTGTGCGTCCCGGGCAAGGGGCTCTGTGCCTGCGGGAACTTTTCCCTGTGCCAGCCGCAGGGCCAGCTCCAGGGCAGCCTGCGCGGCACGGGCACGCACCAATGCACGGTCGGGCCGGGAGACAGACAGCTTTTTCAGATACACTGTCTCCCCCCGGGCCGCGCCAGATACACCGTGCCCACCGGGCGGAGGGCATCTCCACCGGTCGGCCCGGCCACGCCGGTCACGCTGATGCCGATCTCAGCACCGCAGCCTGCGCGGCCCCCAGAGCCATCTGGCAGCCACAGGGGCCGACACCACATTGTACTTTGCAATGACATCCGGTTCCACGCCCACCAGCCTGGCCTTGGCGGCTCCCAATAGGTCACAAAGCCGTAGCCGAACACTTCGCTGGAGCCCGGCACCGAGGTGATACGCTGTGCGATCAGCCCGCCGGTGCAGCTCTCGGCGGTGGAGAGGGTGAGCCCCTTTTCCTTTAAGGTGCGCACCAGTGTCTCCTCCAGCCCGGCCACATCCTCATCATACACCGCATCGCCCAGCAGATCATAGAACTTTTTGGCATATTCCCGGCACATTTTTTCGCTTCCGCATCGGAAGCAGCCCGGGCCGTGATGCGGATCTCGCACTCACCGGTCTTGCAGTAGATAGCGGCAGTCGGGTTGGCGTTTTCCAGCAGATCACGCACCTGATATTCCAGATTACTCTCGCCGCCCAGCACCCGCAGGGTGACAGAGTGCAGGGTGCAGTTCTGACGCTTCATCAGCAGGGGGCGGATGCTCTCGTTCCACATGGCCTTCATCTCGCTGGGCACGCCCGGCATCAGGACAGCACAGCGGCCCTCCTGCTCAAACCACGCACCGGGGGCAGTGCCGTGATGGTTGATGATCTTATGCCCCTTTACAGGCACCATGGCCTGCTTGCGGTTGTTGGGGGTGGTCACCCGGCCGGAGCGGGCAAAATAACCGGTGATCTTCTCCCACTCGCTCTCGTCAAAGACCAGCGTATCGCCATAGCAGGCGGCAACGGTCTCCTTGGTCAGGTCATCTGCCGTGGGGCCCAGACCGCCGGTGAACACCAGCAGGTCACAGCGGTTCTTTGCCTCGTTGACAAAATCCGCCAGCCGTCCCTGATTGTCGCCGATGGTGCTCTCCCGCTGGACCGTAATGCCCAGCTCAGCAAGCTCCCGGCTCAGGTACTGGGCGTTGGTGTTGAGGATGTTGCCGAGCAGCAGCTCGGTGCCCACACTGATGATCTCCGCTGTCATGCCGCTCACCCCTCAAACTCAATCTCGTCCGTAATGCGGATGCGGATCCGCTCGGTGTTCTCGGCAGCTTCGGCTCCAGCTCTGCCAGACCGGGCATGGCGGCTTCTGCCTCCAGGATCTCTGCCAGCTCGGGGCGGATCTTCGGGTGCGGCGGGGTGAAGATGGTGCAGCAGTCCTCATAGGGCAGGATGCTGGTTTCGTAGGTGCCAATGTGGCGGGAGGTTTCGATGATCTCGGTCTTGTCCATGCCGATCAGTGGGCGCAGGATGGCAGATCCTGGGCGGCATCGGTGCACTGCAGGGCCTTGACGGTCTGGCTTGCCACCTGAGCCAGACTCTCGCCGGTGATGAGGGCCTCGCAGCCCTGTCTGGTGGCAATACGATTGGCAATGCGCATCATGCTGCGGCGCATCAGCACCGTGAACAGCACATCGGGGGCATTGTCCCGGATATACTCCTGCGGCTTGGTGTAGGGCACCACAAACAGGTTGGAGCTGCCGGTATAGGGGTGATCTTCTGGGCCAAAGCCTTAACTTTCAGTTTTGCGCGTTCAGAAGTATACGGAGGGGACGCGAAATGGATGTGATCCAGGGCCAGACCGCGCTTTGCCATCCGGTAAGCGGCCACCGGGCTGTCGATGCCGCCGGAGAGCATATTCAGGCACGGCCAGAGGTACCCACGGGCAGGCCGCCCTCTCCGGGTATTTTCGGGCCATGAATATACGCACCGTAATCCCGGATCTCCACAATGACCTTAAACTGGGGGTTCTTCACATCCACCGGAGGTAGTTGTGCAGCCCCAGCAGGTAAGCGCCCAGCTCCCGCATCAACTCAGGGCTGGTCATGGGGTAGGTCTTATCGGAACGGCGGGCCTCCACCTTGAAGGTCTTGATGCCGTGCAGGCTGTCGCCCAGATACTCCTCCGCAGTCCGGCAGATGGTGTCAAAGTCCTTTTCGCAGACCACGCACGGCTCAGCGCCGCCAGACCGAACACGGTGCGCACCCGGTCAAAGGCCAGATCCATGTCCACGTCCTCTTCCTCGGGCTCCATATAAAAGGTAGACTGGGTGCAGTACACCTTGAACTTGCCCACGGTCTTGAGCCGGTAGCGCAGGATCTTCATCATGGCCGACTCAAACTGGTTGCGGTTCAGACCCTTCAGGGACATCTCGCCCTGATAGCCCATAATAATTTCACGCATAGAGTTCTCCTTAATTATAGCTGGCTCACCCTCTCCGTCAGCGCTGACGCGCTGCCACCTCCCCCAAAGTGGGAGCTTGGCATTCCACGCAAAGTTTCCGGTTTTGTCAAGAGCTCCCCCTTTGGGGGAGCTGGACGCGGAGCGGCCTGAGAGGGTGAGGATGCTTTCCTTTTTTACTTTTTGATTCTCTGTAAGTGCTTCATTCCGTCCTCGAAGGCGTTGAGGAACGCGTCCACATCCTCGGGGGTGTTGTCCGCACAGAAGGACACGCGGATGGCCGTGTCGATGGCCAGCGGGTCCCTGCCCATAGCGGCAAGGGTGTGGCTGGGCTGCCCTCGGCCGCAGGCACTGGCCGAGGAGACATAGACCTGCTGCTGTGCCAGATGGGCCAGCATGGTCTCGCTCTTGATGCAGTTCTCGCTGAAGTTCAGCACCTCGGGCACCGCATTGTCCGGGCTGTTGATGACCACCTCCGGGAAGGCTTTCAGCCTTCCCGCAGGCGCAGGTTCAGGGCGCGCACAGCAGCATCCCGGCTCTTCATGGTCTTGTTCAGGCGGGTGCCGCGGCAGCAAGGCCCAGCGCATAGGGCAGGTTCTCGGTGCCGGGGCGCTTCTCCCGCTCCTGCTCACCGCCCAGATAGGGAGCCTGGAACGCCTGATACAGGCTGTCGCTCAGGTAGAGCGCACCAATGCCTTGTGCATGGATCTTGTGGCCGCTGACAGCCAGCGTGTCGATGTTCGCCAGCTTGATGGGCACCCGCATCCAGGCCTGCACGGCATCCACATGGACGATGGTGCGGCTGTTGCGGCGTTTGACCTCGGCGGCCAGGCGTTCCACATCGTTCCGGGTGCCGACTTCATTGTTGACCATCATGCAGGCCACAAGGATGGTGTTTTTGTCCACATGGTCCAGCATCCGGTCGATGTCCAGCGTGCCGTCCGGGCCGGGGTCCACCACGGTCACATCGTAGCCCATGGCGGCCAGACGCTCCAGCGGCTTCTGCACGCTGGGGTGCTCAAAGCCGGACACCACGATGCCCTTGCCGAACCTGCGGGTCAGGGCCGCGCCCAGCAGGGCCATGTTGTTGCTCTCGCTGCCGCAGGAGGTAAAATAGAGCTCCCGGCTCTTGCAGCCCAGGGTGCGGGCCACGGCGGCGCGGGCGGCGTTCAAGGCTTCCTCGCTCCGGGCACCGGGGGCATACAGACTGGACGGGTTGGCCCAGTGCTCCCGCATGGCCTTGTCGATGACATCCGCCACTTCCGGGGCCACGATGGTGGTGGCGGCGTTGTCAGATAATGCAATTCAGGGTTTTGCAGCATAAATTTTGATTCCTGCTTTCATCAACCCTCTCCGTCATTGCTTCGCAATGCCACCTCTCCCGAAGGAGAGGCAATCCTGCCTCAATCTGAAATACAGCAAATCTGCATTCTATATCTGTCAGATGCATTGGCTCCCCCTTTGGGGCAACAACAACGACCGCCGCCAGTGGCGGGTCGAGGAAGTTGTTGTTGGGGCAGCGGCCAGCAAGATACGAATGCAATTTATTGCATGAAGTAACTGCTGGGTGCCGCAACCCGGCTTGTGGCGAGCGTAAGCGAGACTGAGAGGCTTTATTTCATACTAAACCATGATGATTATACCACAAAGCATCTGCCGCCGTAAAGTAGCACGGCCCACTTGCACGGCCCCGCCGGGTGCTGTATAATGAGGGTAACGAACACAAAGAAAGCCGGGTGTTTTTATGGCCGATTATCAGGAATACCGCCGCCGCATCCTGCGCAAGCGCTGGCGCAGGACTTTTGCCGTTGCCGGGCTGCTGGTGCTGCTCATCCTGCTCAGCGCCGTAGGCCTGCTGTGGAAGCACCTCCACCGGGAGCAGAGCCCTGCCGCCGTGCAGGGCCCGACCATCTTCCAGCAGGAGCTGCAGAGCAGCGAGTGGAACACCATCAGCTACACGCCCGCGCGGCGGCTGAACGTGCAGACCACCTCTGCCGGGTCCACCGCCATGGATTTCCGGCTGGCCGCGCTGGACCGCACCACCGCCGTGGACCGCAGTTATTTTGCCAACGTCTGTTTTCTGGGCGACAGCCTGACGCAGGGGATGCAGATCTATTCCAGCGGCCTGCCGGAGGCCTCTTTCTGCGCCTACCGGGGCGCAGGCCCCAGCGTCGTGGTCAATGGCACCACCTGCAAGCGCTCCGATGGCGGCACCGAGGTCCCCATGGAGGTGCTGACAGCCCGGCAGCCCCCGGTGCTGTATATCCTGCTGGGCACCAACGTGCTCAACCGGGACGGGGATTATTCCAGCTTTCTCACCTACTACCGGCTCATGCTGGATATGATCTCCCAGGCCCTGCCCAACACGCAGATCTACGTGCAGTCCATCACGCCTGTCCGGCCTGAGGTGCGCAGCAGCCATCCCGGCCTGTACAAAGAGCGGCTGTGCGAGATCAACAATGAGCTGGCTGCCATTGCGCTGGAAAAGAACTGCGCTTTTCTGAACCTGTGGGAAGCCCTTGCCGACGACAACGGCGACCTGAAAGCCGAATACGCGCAGCCTGACGGCATCCACATCAAACCCGAGGCTACCCCGCTTGGTGGAATATCTCGCCACCCACACCGTGGGCCAACAGACGGCTTAAACTAAATATTCGGATAGAAAAACCGCCCTTCCGGCATCAAACCGGAAGGGCGGTTTTGTCATACAAACAGGAACGGGGAACGGCATCTGAACCGTTCCCCATCGATTGGTATTTGGCAGGCGTGGCGTTCTCCTGCATCTCTCAGAGCCTAAGCCTTGTCGTTACCATCGGCGTGTGGCTGCCACGAAATTGACCACCTCAAATACCTTTCTTATCTTATGTTTAGGATACCACATTTATCCCTTTTTGTAAAGTATCTCACTCTGACGCAAAAGACGGCGGAAGCATTTCTGGCTGATGCTCCACATTGTAATAATGGAATTTTTGTATTCTTCCGGATCACCGGAAACTTTCAGTCTCAGAATAATTTCTGCATAACATCTTATAGTTGATTTGTATATAGAAAAGGGAGAGTGGCCTAACACAGGGATTTCATAGAATGGTATTTTGATTTGCCAAACAATAAAACTAAAAGTTTTCATTGTTTGACCCGGCCAAGGGAATCAAGTAAGATTTCCGTTATATCTTTTGTTGCTATCGCCGGTTTGTCACTCATAATTTCCCAAACAGGGTTATTGCTACATTCTCCAGAAAATATTTTCGGGCGCATTCTACTACACCCTTTATATTTTTTGTGTTCAACATAACATCAAAAGCTTCATCGAAAAGAAGCATATCACATTTTGTAGGTTTCTCTTCTTCAAGGTCAACCTCAAAAAGTCGAATTTGCGCTCTCTCTTCTTCCGATTTCTGAGCCCAGCCAGCTTCATATAACACTTTATAATATTCAATATTGTCGAAATAGTAGCTGCAATTTAAACGGCTTGGAAGAAAAGAAAATTCGGTTTCTCTTACAAATTCAAAGATTCCTTCAACACACCATTTACATATTCACGCCATTCATCACCTTGCAATTTCATCGACGCAATCGTTGTTTTGAGACACTGTTCAGATTGTTCTAATGTGCTGATAACCTCTCTACAACGAATTTCATTTCTCTTGTATCCAGCTTTTAATTTATCCCCAACTTGTAGTGTCTGACTCATGTGGTAAACTTCATCTTTTTCTCCACCACTTCCGATTTGTTGAGCTAAAAAGTCCCATACCCACACCTTAACGGTGCGGACATGGGACTCATATTTTTTCAATCAGAACAGCCCCGTGATCTTACCCTCGGCATCCACGTCGATATTGACGGCGGCGGGCTTCTTGGGCAGGCCGGGCATGGTCATAATGTTGCCGCAGATCACCACCACGAAACCGGCACCGGCGGCAAGGCGGACTTCCCGCACCTCCATGGTAAAGCCGGTGGGCGCACCGGTCAGCTTGGCGTTATCGCTGAAACTGTACTGGGTCTTGGCGATGCAGACCGGCAGGTCGCCGTAGCCCAGTTCGGTCAGTTCGGCCAGCGTCTTGGAAGCGGCGGCGCTGAAATTCACACCGTCGGCACGGTAGATCTTTTTGGCGATGGCTTCCACCTTCTGCTTCAGGGGCATCTCCAGCGGGTAGACGTACTGGATGGGACGATCCTCCATGACCTCCAGCACCTTCTCGGCCAGAGCCTTGCCGCCCTCGCCGCCCTTGGCGAACACCTCGCTCAGGACGCAGGGCACGCCCTGCTCGGCACAGACCTGCTCAACGTATGCCTGCTCCTCCGGGGTGTCGGTGGGGAAGGCATTGATGGCCACCACCACAGGCAGGCCAAAGCCGTTCTTCAGGTTGTCGATGTGGCGCACAAGGTTGGAGCACCGGCCTTGACAGCTTCGAGATTCGGCTGGTTCAGGTCAGCCTTGGCAACGCCGCCGTGGCTCTTGAGGGCACGGACAGTGGCCACCAGCACGCAGGCGCTGGGGGCGACGCCGGCATAGCGGCACTTGATATCCAGGAACTTCTCGGCACCCAGATCCGCACCGAAGCCCGCCTCCGTGATGACGTAATCGGCCAGCGAGAGGCTGAGCTTGGTGGCCATGACGCTGTTGCAGCCGTGGGCAATGTTGGCAAAGGGGCCGCCGTGGATGATGGCGGGGTTGTTTTCCAGCGTCTGAACGAGGTTCGGGTCGAGGGCATCCTTGAGCAGTGCAGTCATGGCACCGGCAGCACCGATGTCGCCAGCCGTGACGGGCTTGCCCTCGTAGGTGTAGGCGCAGACGATCTTCGACAGCCGCTCCTTCAGGTCGGAGATGCTGGTGGCCAGGCAGAAGATCGCCATGACCTCGCTGGCAACGGTGATATCAAAGCCGTCCTCACGGGGGGTACCGTTGACCTTGCCGCCCAGACCATCCACGATGAAGCGGAGCTGGCGGTCGTTCATATCCATGCAGCGCTTCCAGGTGATGCGGCGGGGATCGATGTTCAGGGGGTTGCCCTGCTGGATGCTGTTGTCGATCATGGCAGCCAGCAGGTTGTTTGCGGTGCCGATGGCATGCAGGTCACCGGTAAAGTGGAGGTTGATATCCTCCATGGGCACCACCTGGCATAACCGCCGCCGGCCGCGCCGCCCTTGACACCGAACACGGGGCCAAGGCTGGGCTCACGCAGGCAGAGCATGGTCTTTTTGCCCAGAGCGTTCATGGCATCGGCCAGGCCCACGCTGGTGGTGGTTTTGCCCTCGCCTGCCGGGGTGGGCTGATGGCCGTGACCAGGACCATCTTGCCCTGCCTGGATGCCTTGTGGATGAGGCGGTGGTTGATCTTGGCCTTGTAGCGGCCATAGGGGATCACATCCTCATCGGCAAGGCCCAGCGAGGCAGCGATCTCGGTGATGGGCTTCATTTTGGCTTCCTGTGCGATCTCGATATCAGACTTCATGCTCAAATCCTCCCTGAAATGCAAAAAGGACAGCTTTGCGCACCAATAGCGCAAGGCTGCCCAGACGGTCGGCGTAACAAAACCCGGTTCTGTCTGCACTGTGGTGCTCCACAACGTTCCGTCAGCAGGCAAACCCGTTCTTCTGGGTCAAAGATATCACATCTGCCGTGGTTTGTCAAGCAGAAACTGTCCGCAAAGAAAAATCTGCCTGTACGGCCCCTGCGGCTTGCATCCATCCTGCCAGATGTGTTATACTAAAGTGTATCAAACGATAGGGAGGCTTTCACGATGCCATTTACACCGAAACTGACTTATAAAGGCAAGCCCCTCGTCCGTAAGGACAACGAGCTGTATTACGGCCGTATGACCGACCCCTATGTGCTGCGGATGCAGATCCTGAGCACCAAATCCGTGGGCGGCATGGATGTGGCCGATAAGGTACACATTCAGTCTTTTCCACCAACGACAGCCTGGCCCCTGAGGCCCGCGTGTTCCGCCAGACCACCAAGAATGGCCTGTACAACGCACTGGACATTGGCAGCATCTGGCTGCAGAAGGCAAACGAGACCCGCTGAACGGCATAAAAAAGGACCGTCTCCCGCTGAGGAGACGGTCCTTTTTGTTGTGCTTTACTCTTCGGTCACTTCAAAGTCCAGGGGCTTGCCGCAGCCGGGGCACTTGGGTGCGCCATCCAGCAGGTCGTCCTCCTCAAACACAGTGGTCTGACCACAGGCGGGGCAGGTCACCTCGTACTGCACGGGGCCTTCTTCCTGCTCCTCGTCGTCATCCTCCAGCGCGACCTCAAAGGTCACGCCGCAGTGGGCGCAGTTTGCTTCGCCCGCGTCCAGGTCGTCCTCGCTGACATAAACGGTCTCGCCGCAGTTGGGGCAGGCCACCTCATAGAACGGCTCACTGGCGATATCATCGTCATTGTCGTCCTCTTCGGTATCCTCTTCCTCTTCTTCGGGCTCCTCGTCATCCTCATCGTCCTCATAGAGGTCGGCTTCCAGATCCTCCAGCTCCTCGCTCAGGTCGTTGATCTGGTCGTAGGCGCGGGTCACATCTTCATCGATGCCGTCCACAGCCTCTGCCAGTTCGCCCAGCAGCTCGCTCATGGCCTTGATGACCTTGCCCTCTTTGGTGGTCTCGTCGATGCCCAGGCCCTCGATCAGGCCCCGCAGGTATGCAGCCTTTTCCTTCATAAGAATGACCTCCTATCTTAATCAAAAACCGGGCATACGGTTGCCCGCTGCCCGGTCTGTCGGTAAATTAGACGCGCTCCATATACTCGCCGGTGCGGGTATCGATGCGGATGTGGTCGCCCTCGTTGATGAACAGAGGAACGCGGATCTCAGCACCGGTCTCGACAGTAGCGGGCTTCAGGGTGTTGGTGGCGGTGTTGCCCTTGACACCCGGCTCGGTCTGGGTGACTTCCAGCTCGATAAAGTTGGGGATCTCGACGCTGAAGACCTTGCCCTTATAGCTCAGCAGCTTGCACGGCTCGTTCTCCTTGCAGAACTTGAAGTTATCGGGCACATCGGAAGCGTTGACGGGGATATCGTCGTAGGTCTCGTTGTCCATGAAGTGGTACAGATCGCCATCCTCATAGCTGTAAGTCACGTCCTTGCGCTCGATGAAAGCCTGAGGGAACTTTGCGGTCGGGTTGTAGCTGGTCTCAACCACAGAGCCGGTGATCACGTTCTTGGTCTTGGTGCGGACAAAGGCAGCGCCCTTGCCGGGCTTCACGTGCTGGAACTCAACGACCTGAAGAACCTGGCCGTCCTGCTCAAAGGTCACGCCGTTGCGAAACTCGCCTGCAGAAATCATAGGAATTCCTCCATTAGTAAAATCTCATTGATGCTTAACGCATATCTCTATTTATTTTACTCAATCCCGCATGGTTTGGCAAGGGGTTTGAGCAAAAAAGACGATAAAATCAGAAAAAAAAACACGGGCCAAACCTCTCCGTCATCCCTTCGGGATGCCACCTCCCCTAGTAGGGGAGGCCTTGGCAGCCGGGTGAAGCTTTCTCTTTATGCCAAAGGCTCCCCTACAAGGGGAGCTGGCGGGCGCAAGCCCGACTGAGAGGTTGTACAAAGACAAGCCTCAAAAAATCGCTTCATTGTTTTCGCATCCTCTGCCTGCGTACCGGCGCTCTCACAGATGATGACCGGCGCAAGCCCGCGCTCGGCCAGCAGCTCCATCAGGGGCTGGGGCTCGGGGCCGAACTGGGTCTCGGCAAAGGTCCAGTGCCGCTTTTCACCGCCCTTGGAATACTCGATGCGGGAAAAATGGACATGGAACTGCCGGGCCCGCGCATCCCCCAGCGCTTCCCCGATGCGGTCAAGGATAGCGGCATAATCCGCCTTGGACCGGATGCCGCCCAGCGTCCGGGCGTTGAGGTGGCCGAAGTCGATGCAGGGGTGATGCGTCTGTCCACCCCGCAGAGAGCCAGCACCTCCTCCAGCGTGCCCAGCTGGCCGATCTTTCCCATGGTCTCAGGGCAGAGGATGATCTCGCAAAGCCCGCTTCATCCAGCGCGTCCTGCGCCCGTTTCAAGGTGTCCAGCGCTTTTTCCAGGGCAGCTTCCCGGCTCTGCCTGCCGCAGCTGCCGGAGTGGAAGATGACCCGCCTGCCGCCCAGCGCCCTGCAGAGCGCCGCGCTCTGGAGCAGATAGTTCACGCTGTTCAGCCGCTTTTCCTCGTCCAGGCTGGAGGCGCTGATATAGTAAGGCGCGTGGACGCTGAACAAAATCCCCCGGGCGGCGGCATCGTCAGCATCTGCCGGGCCTTGTCCCACGCCCAGCCGGATCCATGGCCGCACTGGTATTCAAAGGCATCCAGCCCCATTTTTTCGGTATAGGCCGGAATGTCCAGACTGTTCTTATACCCCATGGCCGTGAAGCTGTCGCTGGTGCCTGCGGTACCAAACCGAATTTTCCACTCACTCACAGGGTCTTACCTCCCCGGTCGTAGTATTCCTGCCAGTGTTTTTTCTCCACTTGCGCTTGAGCACCACCTGTGCCCCGAGATCCGGCCCGCGGGGGATGACCATCAGGCCCGGAATACCATAGAGCGCCGCCGCCATCCGGTCGGCATAGAGCTGGTCGCCCACCATGGCCATTTCCCTGCGCTTCACCTGCATCCGGCGGCGGGCCACCCCCAGCGCAAAGGGCAGGGGCTTGGCGCTGCGGTAAAGGTAAGCAAGGCCCAGCTTTTCCGCAAAGGGGCGCACCCGCTTTTCGGCACCGTTGGAAACGATGGTCAGCTTTACGCCCGCCCTGCGCATGGCTTCCAGCCACTCGGCCACTTCTTCCGGCAGCTCCTGACTGCGGTCGGCGGTCAGGGTGTTGTCGATATCCAGCACCAGCGCCCGGATGCTCTTTTGGGCCAGCCACTCCGGCGTGATGTGGGTCACATCCTTGAATACATATTCGGGGGTAACTAACATACAGAACCTCTCTTTGCCTTTCACAGGCTCACCCTCTCAGTCCGCTTCGCGTCCAGCTCTCCCAAAGGGAGAGCCTCTGGCGAAACCAATAACTTTGCACGGATTGCCAAAGCCTCTCCCCTTGGGAGAGGTGGCATTGCGCAGCAATGACGGAGAGGGCGAGGATGTTTATCTTTTTCATAAATGAAATAGGAGAGCCTGAGTTTCAGGCTCTCCTACATCGGCGTTAGCAACGCGTTTGAAATCTAAAGCAACATGCGATTTCAAGCAGTTAATTACTTGAACTTGCGCTTGCGGGCTGCTTCGGACTTCTTCTTGCGCTTAACAGACGGCTTCTCGTAAGCCTCGCGCTTACGAACCTCTGCGAGCACACCGCTGCGAGCGGTGCTGCGCTTGAAGCGACGCAGTGCGCTTTCCAGCGACTCGCCCTCTTTAACACGAATTTCCGACATCTTATTCCCTCCCTTGGACCGTGAGGCAGGAATTTCGTTGTTACATGGTAACTAACAGTAGACAGTATAGCGCATTTTCATGCGTTCGTCAACCTTTTTTGAAAACTTTTTTTGAGATTTTGTTTGCCTCTGTCACAGGGCCCAGCTGTTTACGCAACACAACACTTTGTGCGTCCAGCACAGCCCCACCGGCATGCCAAGGGCTCCCCTATTAGGGGAGCTGGCACGCGAAGCGTGACTGAGAGGTTTACTTCACAGCCAGGTTGACCAGACGGCCCTTGACGTAGATCTCCTTGACGACCTGCTTGCCCTCCAGAGCGGCGGCAACAGCGGGGTCAGCCTTGGCGGCGGCAATGGCGGCGGCAGCATCGATGTCGGCAGCCACCTTCAGGCGGGCCTTCACCTTGCCGTTCACCTGCACCGCGATCTCCACGGTGCTCTCCACGCACTTGGCCTCTTCGTACTGGGGCCAGGGGTAGTAGGCCAGCTGCTCATTGTGGCTGTGGCCCAGCTTCTCCCACAGCTCCTCGGTCATGTGGGGAGCAAACGGTTCAGCAGCTGAACAACGGTCTCCAGCTCGGCCTTGGTCGCGCCGCCGTTGTCGTACAGGGCATTGACCAGCGTCATCAGCTGGGCAATGGCAGTGTTCATCTTCAGGCCCTCGATATCAGCGCCCACCTTCTTGATGGTCTGGTGCATCAGGTCTCGATGGCGGGGCGATAGCCTCGCCCTCCACCAGCTTGTCGGACAGCGCCCACACGCGGTCGAGGAAGCGGTTGCAGCCGGCAATGGCAGAGGTCTGCAGGGTGCGGCCTGCTCAAAGTCACCCATGAACATCTCATACAGACGCATGGTGTCGGCACCGTACTGATCCACCACCTCGTCGGGTTGATGACGTTGCCAGGCTCTTGGACATCTTGACGATGGGATGGCGTGCCATCTCGCCGTACTTCTCTTCCAGTGCCTTTTCGGCAGCCTTCTGGCTGCCATACTCCTTCAGCAGCTTCTCCTGTTCGTCAGCGGGCAGGTTGACAAAGCTGTGGGGGTTCAGGCCCAAGATCATGCCGTGGGCGGTGCGCTTCTGGTAAGGCTCGGCAGTGGGCACCACACCGATGTCATACAGGAACTTGTGCCAGAACCGGCTGTACAGCAGGTGCAGGGTAGTATGCTCCATACCGCCGTTGTACCAGTCCACGGGAGACCAGTACTCCAGCGCCTCCTTGGAGGCCAGAGCGTCCTTGCAGTGGGGGTCCATGTAGCGCAGGAAATACCAGGAGGAACCGGCCCACTGGGGCATGGTGTCGGTCTCGCGGGTGGCGGGGCCACCACAGCAGGGGCAGGTGGTCTTGACCCAGTCGGTGTGGCGGGCCAGCGGGGACTCACCATCGGGGCCCGGCTCAAAGTCGGTGATGTCGGGCAGGGTCAGGGGCAGGCTGCTCTCAGGCAGGGGCTGCCAGCCGCACTTTTCACACTTGACCATGGGGATCGGCTCGCCCCAGTAGCGCTGACGGCTGAACACCCAGTCGCGCAGCTTGTAGTTCACCTTATCGCAGCCCTTGCCGTTGGCTTCCAGCCACTCGATCATCTTTTTCTTGGCATCGGTCACAGACAGGCCGTCCAGGAAGCCGGAGTTGACCAGCGTGCCGGTGGCAACATCGGTAAAGGCAGCTCGTCCAGATTGGACTCGGTATTGCCCTTGACTACCTCGATGATGGGCAGGCCGAACTTCTTGGCGAACTCCCAGTCGCGGGTATCGTGGGCGGCACAGCCATGATGCACCGGTGCCGTAGGTGGACAGGACATAATCAGAGATAAAGATGGGGATCTGCTTGTCGTTGACGGGGTTGATGCCCATCACGCCCTCCAGCTTCACGCCGGTCTTTTCCTTGTTCAGCTCACTGCGCTCGAAATCGCTCTTGCGGGCAGCCTCTGCCTGATAGGCCGTAACGGCATCCGCATTCTTGAGCAGGCCCTTTTCCAGCCACTCCTTGACCATGGCGTGCTCCGGGGAGACGACCATGTAGGTAGCGCCGAACAGGGTATCACAGCGGGTGGTGTAAACCGTCAGGGTATCGCCTGCGGTGGTACCGAAGTTCACCTCTGCACCATGGCTGCGGCCGATCCAGTTCTTCTGCTGGGTGGCAACGCGCTCGATGTAATCCAGACCATCCAGGCCGTCGATCAGCTTGTCGGCGTAAGCGGTGATTTTGAGCATCCACTGGCTCTTGACCTTGTGCACGACCTCGCTGCCGCAGCGCTCGCACACGCCGTTGACAACTTCCTCGTTTGCCAGCACACACTTGCAGCCGGTGCACCAGTTGACGTTCATTTCCTTCTTGTAGGCCAGGCCGTGCTTGTACAGCTGCAGGAAGATCCACTGGGTCCACTTGTAGTACTCGGGGTCAGTGGTGTTGATCTCGCGATCCCAGTCAAAGGAGAAGCCCAGCGCCTTGAGCTGCTCACGGAAGTGATCCACATTCTTTTTGGTGACGATGGCCGGGTGGATGTGGTTCTTCATGGCAAAGTTCTCGGTGGGCAGACCGAAGGCATCCCAGCCCATGGGGTACAGCACGTTGTAGCCGTTCTGGCGGCGCTTGCGGCTGACCACATCCAGGGCAGTATAGCTGCGGGGGTGGCCCACATGCAGGCCCGCACCCGAGGGATACGGAAACTCCACCAGTGCATAGAACTTGGGCTTTTTGTGGTCGATCTCGACATGGAAGGTCTTTTCGTCCTCCCACACCTTCTGCCACTTGGCCTCAACGGCCTTGTAATCATACTTCATAGCTTTCAATCACTCCTCATATTCGGCAGCCGCCCTTGCAGGCAGGGAAGCTTACAGACTGTTTTCCGGGGTCAGATACTCCGAGATATCCATGGGCTCACCATCGGCCCACAGATGTTCCAGATCATAGTAGGTGCGGGTGTTGGGCACAAAGACGTGCACGATGACGCTGGAATAATCCAGCAGCACCCAGTTCTTGGAGTCGAAGCCCTCGGTGGTGTAGGGCTCGATGCCCTTCTGAGAAAGCTCGTACTCCACCTCGTCGGCCAGAGCACCCACCTGGGTGGTGGAGGTGCCGGAAGCAATGACGAAGTAATCGGTCAGAACGGTCAGGCTCTCCACTTTGAGCACACGGACATCCTGGGCCTTTTTCTTGTCCAGGATCTTTGCGATCTCAATGGCAAGGGTCTTGCTGTCGATCTTGTTTTCCATAAAAGTCTCCTCTCTGGTTTGTTACTGTCCCGCGGCCTGGCCGTCGGTGGTGGTCGCACCCGCCACGTCGGTATCGCCGCTCAGGATGGCATCATCGGACTCCTTGTCCAGCTGTCCCACGAACTGGACGTTTGCGCTGGTGGAAGCGGTGCCGTGGGGCCAGTTGTTGGTCACAAGGTTCATTTCCTCGGCGCTCACGGGGCCGGTGTAATTGCGGAAATAGGTGTTCAGCAGCTCTGCAATGGAACCGGCATCCGGAACCACGCAGGAGTATCCGTCAAAGCTGCTGGTCTTGCCCACATTGGGCACGCCCATGAACACAGGGGTCTGGGCCAGCATGATGTTCGCACTGTCGATGCGGGTAAAGGACACCAGCATCTTGGCAATGGTGGTCAGATCCATATCCGTGTGGATATAGTTGTTGAAGATCAGGGCAGCTGGGCAATGACATCGGTCACGCCCATGCTGCGCACCCGCTTGAACAGGCCGGCATAGAAGTAGCGCTGCATGTTCAGGCGGTCGATATCCGAGTTGGCGTAGCCTCGCCGTGGCGGCAGCGGACAAAGAACTCTGCCGATGCACCGTCCAGGTTGCGGTAGCCCTGCTTCAGGACACTGCCCGCAAAGGACATATCGTGGGGATATACACCTCGATGCCGCCGAAGTTGTCCACCATTTCCACCAGTGCCTGCATATCAATGGTCACATAGTAGTCGATGGGCAGCTTGTACTGATCATAGATGACCTCCGCCAGCGCGGCAATGTCGCCGCCGTTGGAGAGGGCCACCGAGTTGATCTGGTAGTTGGTGGCCGCGTAGGTCTTGCCGTTGGAAAGGGTGATCTTGCGGTTCTGGGTCGCAACAAGGCTGTTGCGGGGATCTGCAGCATCCGCAGGGCACCGCCCTTGATATCGAACTGGCAGTACAGGATCATATCCGTCATGCGTCGTTGCTGCCATCCGAGGAGTAGGCGCGGCCCTCCTCATAGTCGATGCCGCAGACAAGGATGTTCACCACATCGCCCTTGTACTCCTCCAGCGTCTGGATCTCCTCCACCAGCGAG
>ENA-OQCP01000474-OQCP01000474.1-human-gut-metagenome-genome-assembly--contig:-NODE-474-length-18183-cov-2.041427_pt1 | contig 18183 bp, 23 predicted proteins | sample MGYA00242760_ERZ504583 | MGnify/ENA primary metagenome ERZ504583 (study PRJEB26092, sample SAMD00036308) | human gut metagenome | host: Homo sapiens | study: EMG produced TPA metagenomics assembly of...
ATTAGCTTTCTTCATTATAAGTTACCTCCTGTGATTTACAAGTCGGAACGCTTTCGCGCGTTCATCCTAAATTTTAGGAATACTGTTTAAAATTAAGATGTCCTTATTATTTGGACTTCATCTTGATGTCGATAAATACACCAGCTGGCATTTCTAATCTAGAAAGTGCATCAACAGTTTTCTGTGTTGGTGTGATGATATCGATCAGTCTTTTGTGAGTTCTCTGCTCGAACTGCTCTCTGGAATCTTTGTACTTGTGTACAGCTCTCAGAATTGTTACAACTTCCTTCTTAGTCGGAAGTGGTACCGGTCCACTCACCTGTGACCCGTTCTTTTTTACAGTTTCGATGATTTTCTTTGCGGATGCATCAACAAGCTGATGATCATACGCCTTCAATGTGATTCTCATTACTTGACTTGCCATAAAAAGTCGCCTCCTTTTCGTACTTTTCACATCAGTACGACAAGCGGTGACTGTACACTCTCCCGTGTGTGTCGTGAGAAACTCACACGTTGTTTCATACTCCTACCCTGGTTATCCCATTGGGGCAAATAGTAATCAGTTTTTGATTCGTACAGTGACTTGTCGCCAGTTTCCTAACTTGACATTCGCTCCACGGAAAACCTGCACCAGCTTATTCATTTGCCGGGCAGCAACCTCGCGCTTCATTGCTATCATGTCACAGCTCTCTTAGTATATCCGAGAGTACCGAAAATTGCAAGTACTTTCTTTGTTTTTTTTTAAGTACAATCTTTTTTCTATTTATTTTTGCATTTTCCTTGCAACCAGATCAAATATTACACATAATCAAATCACATTATATATAGAAGAAACTCATCTCAAGTCGTGATCTATCAGGTATCATACTAACCTCAATGCAAAATTTATGTTACTGTTCACTCCCGTGTCAATCACTCCGCTGATTGGCACGGAGAATGCGCGTTTTGACTTGAATGCATCTCCGCCCCATCGCCAAAGGCGATTTAAAATGGCGAGATGCGTTGCTGGTCGCACATCGTGTGAACAGTAACAAATTTATAAGGAATCTTATTTTTTGCCCATATAACACTTGACACTGCTCTACACGAATGGTATTATTATCTCGACTTGTAAGACCAAAGGCGGTTTTCCTATTTACCGAGGAGAAACTGTCTTTTTTTATTCGTTTTTACAGGTCAGATACTTCAGTTATCATGCAGTAGCTAACGCCGGATGTTTTCCCCAAGAATATCCCTGCGCAGCAGTACCGTCAGCGCACAGCCTCTTTGTAGGAATTCCCCAGTTTCGTGTGCAGATGTTTCTGTCTGGTAACTAAAGGATCCTCTCAATTACATACCATAGAAGTGACGCCGCCTGCTGGAGTTGCAGATCCAGCAAAGCGGCGTCATTTCCGTTATAATGCATTCTTGTTACTGTTCACACGATGTGCGACCAGCAACGCATTCTTTACTTTTATAAGAGTTTTTCTATCTCCGGAAATGGACTCAGACTCCTTTTCAATATTCCATGAATATATGCAATCACCATTCCATAGTTTGCAATCGGGATCCCTTGATCCTGTGCGCAACTGATCCTGTATTTCATTTCGCGTTCATTCAGCATACACCCTCCACAATGAATGATCATTTGTATGAACCAAGGTCATCTGGGAATCTGTTCCTGAAGAAGTCTCTATTATAAGTTCTTTCCCTGTATACTCTTTCAGCCAGCGTGGAATCTTCACCGTACCAATATCATCACACTGTCTATGATGCGTGCACCCCTCACTGATCAGGACTTTATCGCCGCCTCTTAAACTATCAAGTGCTTTTACCCCACGCACCATCGTTTCCAGATTCCCTTTATATCTTGCAAATAAAATAGAAAAGGATGTCAGTAAAATATCTTTTGGTGTATCTTTCGCAACTTTTCCAAAAACCTGGCTATCTGTAATAACCATCTTTGGCTTTTTTCCAAGTGAAGCTAATGTTTTTGTAAGTTCCGTTTCTTTCACAACGATTGCAGATGCATCCGCATCGAGAATATCTCGAATCGTCTGCTGCTGTGGAAAAATCAGGCGTCCCTTTGGTGCCGCACTGTCAATCGGCACAACAAGCACTACAAAATCGGATGGTTCAAGAAGATCTCCAACAATCTTTCGTTCTTCCTCTTCCTTTCCTTTCAACGCTCCAAGTTCTTCCTTCAGCTCATAAATTCCGCTTTTATCCGCTGCACTTACAAGAAGAATCTTCTCTTTCTCTGTTTTCAAATAACTTGCGGTATTTCCCTGTACCCGCAATCTCTCATCTTCTTGTGTAAACCGTTCACATTTATTCAGTACTATTATATAAGGTATGTTCTTTTTCTGAATCCGCTCTGTTATTTTGAGATCTTCTTCACTGACACCACACGTTCCATCAATCACAACAACAGCAATGTCTGTCTTATTCAACACCTGATAGCTCTTCTTCACACGAAGTTCACCCAGTTCACCTTCATCATCAATTCCAGGAGTATCCATCATCACAACAGGACCCAACGGAAGAAGTTCCATTGTCTTATAAACCGGATCCGTTGTTGTTCCTTTCACATCAGAAACTACCGCAAGATCCTGTCCTGTTACCGCATTCATCACGCTTGATTTTCCAGCATTCCGCTTACCAAAAAAGCCGATGTGCACTCGTTCGGACACCGGCGTCTGATTCATACCCATATTCTTTTTCCTTTCTTTTGGCGGAGACATGTGGGAATCGAACCCACCCGGGACGTACCACGTCCCACACTGGTTTTGAAGACCAGGAAGCACACCAGTTACTCTTCTGCCTCCATAATGCTTAGACAATTCATCATTGATGTATTTATTAAGAAACGGAGCAAACGCCAGCTGATATCTGGTCATCCGCTCCGCCATCTGATTCTATCCTAACAGAATCTTTCTTTCCTGTAAATCACAATTGCTTACATCAGTTCCTCTGCCATCTTCTCGATGTCCGCTTTATTCTGCTCATCCATAGAAGACATAATCTTTACTGAAGTCTCAAGCCATGTGATATTCTTGCTCTTCTCAAACATTCCCTTCATCACTTTACCAGCCATAGAAGCCCAGGATCCGTTCTCAATCAGACCAATTGTCTTATTCTGATAGTTACGCTCTGTCAAGTGCTCGATAAATGTCTTCATGAACGGGAATACATCTCCGTTATAAGTTGTTGAAGCAAGAACAATCTTACCGTAACGGAACGCATCTTCTACAGCCTCTGCCATATCCTCACGGGCAAGGTCTGTTACTACGACCTTAGGGCATCCTTTTTCTTTCAGCTTCTCAGCAAGAAGTTCAACTGCCTTCTTTGTATTTCCATAAACAGATGTGTACGCGATCATAACACCTTCAGATTCTGTTCCATAAGAAGACCATGTATTATACTGTCCAATGTAGTGCTCCAGATTCTCTGTAAGAACCGGTCCATGCAGCGGGCAGATTATCTGAATATCCAGTGTTGCTGCAACCTTCAAAAGATTCTGAACCTGTGCTCCGTATTTTCCAACAATTCCGATATAGTAACGGCGTGCTTCGCAATCCCAGTCTTCCTCTACATCAAGCGCTCCGAACTTACCGAATCCATCCGCAGAGAAAAGAACCTTATCCTGCTATCGTATGTTACCATTACCTCCGGCCAATGTACCATCGGTGCAAATACAAATGTAAGCTCATGTTTTCCAAGTGTCAGTGTATCTTTATTCTTCACTTCCAGCTTGTTCTCGTCTGCAAGTTTCAGGTCACGGAAAAAGTTTCCGATCATTGTAAATGTCTTTGCATTTCCAACCACCTTTGTATTCGGATATACTTCCAGAAATTTCTGAATATTTGCTGAATGATCCGGCTCCATGTGCTGAACGATCAGGTAATCAGGTGTTGCTCCATTCAATACATCTGCAATATTCTTCAGCCACTCATCGCCAAAAGCTGCATCCACTGTATCCATAACCGCAATTTTCTCATCATTGATCACATAGGAATTGTAAGCCATGCCATTCGGCACAATATAGTGACCCTCGAATAAATCAATGTTGTGATCATTTACACCTACATATAAAATGTCATCTGTAATTCTCATATTATGCTCCTTCTCTGCCGAACTATCAGCAGTCTTTTCATTACCGCTCCCACTGATCTGTGAGCAGCACTTTTTTCGTTACTGTACACTCCCGTGTGAACAGTAACCTTTTTCTTTTATTACTGAATAGAGTATAGCGCAAACCGCCCTCAGAATCAACGTTCATTCTCATATTCTCGTTTCTTTTTTTGGAAACATGATTACTTTTCACTTCCATATCTATCACTCCACTGTTCAACACAGAATATGCACATTTTGCCTTGAATCCAAAGATCAGACCATGCACTCATGAAGTTCTTCTCTCTCAATCCCCTTTTCCTGCATTACATGCTTGATCTGTTCTACCGCCTCAAGCGGTGCCGCCCAGGCAAGTCCACAACCGGCCGAGATTACTCTTGGCACCGGAATCAGTCTGCCCGGTACCTCCTCTGCCTTACATGCTTTTTCCATCGCCATCGCATCCGCAGTTGTGTGAAATGTCACCACAAGTTTTAATTCTTTCTTTCTCATTTATGCGATCTCCTGTTTTCCTTTTATCTTTCTCAAAAAATCACAGATTGCCCAGGCAATACTCATACCTGCTGCAATCCCTAGTGCATATAAAAATGTATCTCGTCCATAATTCCACGCCTGATGTAAACTCCCCTCAACAACACTTCTCATGCAATAATAAAGTGTGCTTCCAGGAATCAGTGGAATCACCGATGTTACAAAAAATGAAGTCGAAGTACTCCTGCAACTACGCGCAAGTATCTCCGCATATAAGTCGATTCCAAAAGCTGCTGCCAATGTCGGGAAGAACACACCTCCCCAGAATCCTCTGCAGATGATAAATAACAGCCAGCCCAGAAAACCGCCAAGTGCCGCCAATGGAAGGTGTTTCTTCTTCATATGAAACAGTATGCCAAATGCAATCGAACCCGCTGCACCTGTAAATAATTGAACAATATACGTCATCAACCAATCCTCCCAATCAGAAATATTGCTCCGATAAATCCAAGTGCAAGCACTGCTGCAAGAAGCATTGCCTCTATAAAACGCATAACCCCAGATATCGTATCTCCAATCAATATATCACGAATTGCATTTGTTGCCATCAATCCCGGGATCAATAACATAATATCACCAATCATAATCTTATCCACGTGCAGAGCCGGAAAAAGCCTCGCCATAACACAAATAAAACATCCCGCAAGAAATGATGCCACAAATTGAAACGTCACTTCATTCATGCAATACTTTCTTATATGTCTCTGTGCTCCCCAGATTAAGATGCCTGCTAATCCTGCCAGTAATGCATCCCAAAGATTTCCTCCATAGAAAAGTGCAAAACTAAAAGCTGCCAGAATACTCCCTGCGAGTTTTCCTGTCTGTGTCGGAACAACTTTGTCAATCTGATCGAAGACTTTCCTGAGTTCTTCAGGAGACATAGGATTCTGGCAAAACTGTCTACTCAAATTATTCAACTTCTCCAGCTTCTCAAAATCATTTCCTCCGGTCTTTCGGATTCTCCTTGTCTGAGTTCGTACATTTTCTTCTGGAAATTCCATTGTAATAACAATACTCGATGTGATCACGAACACATTCATCTGCGTTGCACCGCATGCATATCCCATACGGTTCAATGTATCTTCTACACGAAATATCTCCGCCCCGCTTGAAAGCAGCGCATCTCCGATATCAAGAAATACATGCAGATATTTTGTTGAAATATACATGCTGTTATCCTCACACTTTCCTTTTTCTCAACTCTCTTATTATAACCGAAACCAGACAAATAGAAAACATTTTTCATTACTAAAATACTCCCTTTACCAAATTCACATTCAGTAAAGGGAGCAGGGCTTTTTACTATTTCATTTTACTCGATCACAACAGCAAATCCATCTTCGATTTCTTCTACTGTTGTTTTCTTTCCGTGATCCTTTGCAAATTTCTCCACATTTGTTTTCTGATGTGGTTCTGTCACAAGAACCTTTACCGGACTACTGTCACTTTTAATCGCTTCTGCTGTCAGCATCAATGGTTCCGGACAGGATAATCCTCTTGCATCTACTTCTCTCATAACTATTTTCTCCTTATTTTGCTTCGCTTCTCTTGTTTGTAAATGCGATTACAAAACATACAATAATACAAATAATTGCTGCGATCTTACCTGCTGGCGGAACAGCTCCGGCTACGATCTCACCTGTCTCAGCATTCAGTGCTGTTCCACTTGCTGCTAGACCAAAGTTATGTGCAAGTGCTCCACCTGCAAACATACCGATCACTGTTACTCCTGCATCAGATGATCCCTGACCTGCAAGTACAAGCTGACGCAGCGGGCATCCTCCTGCAAGAACTGCTGCAAATCCTACTGCATACATTCCAAGAATGCTCCACAGGTGCTGGGAGTGAGCGATCACTCCAGGTGTATTGAATGCAAGAACAAAATGTCCTGTTGCAACATTGTATACAAGCATAACTGCGAAGAATCCTACAATGATTGTGATCAGGTCAAAGTTCTTCATAAGAATGATATCACGGATACTTCCTGCGAAACACATTCTTGATTTCTGAGCAAATGCTCCAAAGAGAAGTCCACCGATCAGAGAAATAATGATTGGTGCATGCATACTTCCCGGACCTGCTGTACTGCTCTTTAAAAGATTTGTTCCAAGTGCAAGTACAAGCACTCCGATCATAAGAAGTGGAAGCACACTTCCGCTCACTTTATTTGTCACATGTGCACGTCCAAGGCTGAAACCTTTCTTCAGTGCAAACACACCTGTAGCAATACCAAGTACAAATCCAATCAGTGCTACCCATGCATTCAGATCTCCGGCCGACATACGAATCACCATACGAAGCGGACATCCAAGGAATACAAGTGCTCCGATTACAAGAATCATTCCAAGTACAAAACGTACAATTGTGGAAGATCCGGCTGTTGCACGATATTCTTTTGTTGCAATTGAAATAATAAATGCACCGAGGACAATTCCTATGATCTCCGGTCTTGCATACTGTACCGGCTCTGCGGAATGAAGTCCAAGTGCTCCTGCTGTATCACGCACAAAACACGCAATACAGATTGCCATGTTCGCCGGGTTTCCAAAGTAAGCAAGCGTTGCTGCTACCAGACCCATTATGACACCGGCGATTCCCAGTTTCTTCTTTGAATCAAATAAATTCATTTTCTCTTCCTCTCTTTCTTTACAACTCCTTTATCGCACGAATTGCAAAATCAACTTCTTCTTCCGTATTGTAATGAGAGAAACTGAAGCGGACAGCTCCCTGTTCTACTGTACCGAGTGCTTTGTGCATCAGTGGTGCACAGTGTGCTCCCGGTCTGGTCGCAATCCCATAAACTTCATTCAATTCATCACTGACTTCAGAAGAGTCATAATCTCCCAGATTGAAAGTCACGATCGGAGCTCTTTCCTCTGCTGTAAAATCTCCATAGACTTTCACATCCGGGAGCTGAGAAATCCCATCATAAAACCTGCGCATCAGATGGAGTTCTTTCTCGCGGATCACATCAATTCCTGTACGGTTCAGATAATCAATTGCTGCGCCAAGTCCTGCAATCCCATGCCCATTAAGAGTTCCGGCCTCAAGTGCCGTCGGCATCTGGGATGGGTGATGCATGTTATAAGTATCCACGCCGCTTCCTCCGCACAGAAGCGGACGAATTTCCACACCTTCCCTAACATAAAGTCCTCCGGTCCCCTGCGGTCCAAGCAGACCTTTATGTCCTGTGAAGCACAATACATCAACCCCAAGTTCCTGCACATCAATCGGATAAACACCTGCTGTCTGAGAAGCATCCACAACAAACAAAATATGCTTCTCTGATGCAATCTGTCCTACCCGTTTCAGATTAATCATATTCCCCGTTAGATTTGAAGCATGGGTACACACAATTGCTTTTGTATTTTTCCGCACCGCATTCTCCATCTCTTCATATGACAGATTTCCCTTTTCATCACAGTTTAGAATCGTAAGCTCTACTCCCTGTTCCTGACACCAGTACAGCGGACGCAATACTGAATTATGTTCCAGTACTGTCGTGATCACATGATCACCCGGTTGAAACAAACCTTTCAATGCAATATTGAGACTCTCTGTAGAATTTGCAGTAAATGCAATTCTTGTCGGACTCTCTGCATGAAAAAAATCTGCAAGTTTTTCCCTTACTGCATAGATACTTCTCGAAGCATCAAGTGCAGCTTCTGTTCCGCCTCTCCCTGCATTGCCCATATGCTCGAGAGCATAGAGAATCGCCCGTTTTACTTCTTCCGGTTTCTGTAATGTAGTTGCCGCATTATCCATGTAGATCATAGGGCTTCTCTTCCTTTCTGTATGTGTTTATATCGTTTACTTTTCAGATACAAATCACTAGTTATAGTATACTTCTCTTTTCTATTTCCGTCTAATAGGAATCCGTAATGGATCCACCTTATTTATAGGAATTTTCTATAAATAGGGCGTGTTATTTGCTATTCATCTATCCCTGTATTTTCTTTCTTCAAATACATTCTCTTTATCATCTTTATAAAACGCTCTGCTGCCGGAAGCAACGGATATTCTGCATCATAGACAAGGTTGATTGATCTCTTTCCACCTTGACTTCCCAGTGGAAAAGCCAGAAGTGTTCCATTTTTCAATTCCTCTTCTGCCGCAAGTTTAGACAAAATCGTAACTCCCATCCCTTTACTTACAGATCTTTTGATCGTCTCCTGATTCTCCATCAATGCTGCCAGCTTCAGTTTTTTCATATCAATCCCTTGTTCTGCCAGCATTTTTACTGCTTCTTTCTTTGTTCCGGACCCTTCTTCTCTTAAGATCACCGGCTCGTCCATGATCCAATCCACCAATTTTTGTCCACCACAAAGCTTTTCAACAAATTTCTCATTTGACGGAGTAAGCACAACCAATTCGTCTTCATAAAATGGAAGATATTTGCAGTTTCCTTTCTCGATCACGGTTCCTGTAAATCCAATATCAATATGATGGGAAAGAATCCTATCGATAACTCCTTCACTGTCTGTCTCAAAAAGCTTCAATTTTTCACCAGGATATTCTGCATGAAATGTAGACATTACATTTGGAAGAATATATTGCGCCGGTACGGTTGAAGCACCAATACGAAGTACATTTCCCTCCGGTTTTATTTCTTTTCCAAACCGTCCTTTTTATTGTCTTTTCGATTTCAAGCATTTGTACCGCATAAGCATAAAGCTCTTTTCCATTCTCTGACAGCTCAACTCCTCTTGTATTTCTTATAAGGAAACAGGTCTTCAGCTCTTTTTCCAATGCAGACACATGTGCACTGACAGTTGGCTGCGTAAGGAATAACTGCCTTGCCGCTTCCGAAAAACTTTTTGTTTCTGCTACTTTCACAAATGCTTCCAGTTGTTTTAAGTTCATTCACTCTCCCCTTACTTTCCTCTGATTTGTTCTCTTTGCAATTTATTTCCTGCCAAGCGTTCTGTCTGTGCACCTTCTTTTGCTGTAAATCCGATTCGATCTGTATATTCAAAAATCAATCTGGCATTTTTTCTGCTTGTCTGAAATACTTCTTTCACCTGACTCAGTGTAATCACTTTAGATACAGATAATATACGGCTTACTTCTGTTCTAATTTTAAACGTAATCTCTGTTGTTGTATAAACACTCTCACAAACCTCTGTAATTTCGTTTTCTTCCTGCATATAATTCAGAATTTCCATCAATTCATCTTGACTTTGTATTCCACTTTTCTTTTTCGTTTTTCTTGCTGACTCAAAAAATGTTTCCAATTCCACTTTGTTCAAAAAGAAAACGTTATTTTCCTCTGATTGACTGGCAAAGATTTCTCTTAACTTAGAAACTTCTTCCGTCTCTTTTACTTTATATCCCTCCGGAGAAATCAGCTCTATACTAGAATTTTTCTGTTGCAACCTTATACAACCGACATTTCCATGTTCCTCCAATCGTATAAGACATTTCTGAATTTCCCGATTCTGTTCCTTTTTCCCTTTGCTGATCTGATTGAAAAGAACTGTCTTTGGCATTCCTCTTCGATATGGATGAGCAGACAACCAGCTTTTCAATTCATCCAATAATTCTCTTTTCTAAAGAAATCTGTTCCTGCAGGCTCTTTTCTTGATCCGGGATTTCCTTTGAACACTCATTTTCTTGATTCCAAAGATTGTTTTCCAACAGTTCCAGTCTTTGTAAAACCCCATCATGAAATTTTCGCTCTTTTTTTTCTCCCATCTCAAGAATAATTCCTCCACCGATTGTCTCGAGTGGTGAATAAAACCGGATAACAAACCGGTCCCCCGGACAAAACGCAGCAGGTTCTTCTAATCTTAGTTGGACATAGGCTGATTCTCCCGGTTCAACTTTCTCACAGGACAGCGGAACTGCTCTGCACAGAACTTCTGTTGTTCCGCTATAAAAAATGTAATCGAGTCTGGTGTTCAATACTTCTTTTACTCTGAGGAAGAAGTGTCAGTTTTGCATTCACATAGTGGCTGACTTTCATGCTTCCTTCCGGTGCGATCACATTTCCTCGATACACAAACTTCCCATCGCTGCTCTGTCTTCGATCCGTCTGAACCAAGTTCAGTGCGCTCCGCTGACCTGCTTCACAAACTTCTGCTTCCTGCTCATGCACCTGAACTCCACGGACTCTGCACGAAGTTTGTTGTGGATAGACCATCACCCGATCTCCCGAATGAATTTTTCCGCCAAGAAGTGTTCCCGTCACAACCGTTCCGCTTCCTTTCATTGAAAATACTCTGTCCACAGGAAGTCTTGGCAATGCAGGAGTTTTCCACATTTCTTTCTGCTTTTTTACACATTTCAGGATTTGACTTCTTAATTCTTCAATTCCAGCTCCGGATTTTGCTGAAACACGTACAATGTCCACCTTATATTCCAGCTTATCTTCTGCCTGATCATTTCTCTGACCTACTGTAAACATCTGTTGCATTTCTTCACAGATCTGCTGTTCTACCATCTTCAGCCATTCCTCATCCACAAGGTCACATTTATTCAAAACAACAAGGATATTCTCAACACCCAAAAGGCGTAAAATTGCCAGATGTTCTCTTGTCTGTGGCGTAATCCCCTCATCTGCAGCAATTACAAGAAGAACAAGGTCCATTCCTACCACACCTGCAGTCATATTAGAGATAAATTTCTCATGCCCGGGAACATCAATGATTCCGACACGCTCTCCGTCTGTCAGATCCATCCATGTAAACCCTAGATCAATTGTGATTCCACGTGCTTTCTCTTCTTTCAGACGGTCTGTATCTCTTCCCGTTAATGTCTTGATCAGTGTTGTCTTCCCATGATCGATATGTCCGGCTGTTCCGATGATCACATGTCTTTCCATCTAATGCAGTCCCTTTCTTAATACTGTTTTCTTTCTCAGTCTGTTTTCTTTCCATAACATGTCTGATCTGTGTCGCCAGATATTCGATTCCTTCTTCCGGGAAAGTTCTCATATCCAGAAGGAAACGCCCTTCCTTTATTCTTCCGATTACCGGAATTGAGAGATTTCTCATCCTGCTTTCTAATTCTTCAACGGTAATCTCGTTTGCTTCCAATGTTACTCCATAACTTGAAATCTCTGTTTCGGGAAGTGCTCCGCCGCCTGCCTTAGAAATACATTTTTCCACTTGAATCTGAACCAACGCTCCCTCTTGACTCCATCTATCAGCACAGACTCTTGCCTTCTCTTTTATTTCCTCCGCAGGTCTTGTCAGCATTCTCAAGGTCGGAATCTTTTGAACCGCTTCTTTCTGATCCAGATAACATTTCAATACTTCTTCTATCGCTGTCAATGTAAATTTATCTGCTCGAAGAGCCCGAAGCAACGGATGGTTACGCATCTGATCAATATATCTTTTCTTTCCGACAAGGACTCCGGCCTGTGCTCCACCAAATAGTTTATCCCCACTAAAACAAACAACATCTGCACCGGCCTTTACTTCTTCCTGTACGGTTGGTTCTTTGGATAAACCATATTCCTCCAGATTTATAAGTACGCCACTGCCTAGATCTTCAATCACAGGAATTCTGCTTCGTTCTGTATGATTCTCGAAGATTTCAGGTGACAATTCCTGCGTGCACTCTATCAGGCCATTACTTAATTCATACAATTCTTCTGCACTTACCGATTCTGTAAACCCGACAATCCTGTAATTACTTGTGTGGACTTTCAAAAATGCTTTCGTCTTTTCACTGACTGCTGCTTTATAATCTTCTATCCTTGTACGATTGGTTGTCCCGACTTCTTTCAAAATAGCACCGCTTAATTCAAGAACTTCCGGAATACGGAATTTCCCTCCGATTTCAACAAGTTCTCCTCTGGAGACGATCACTTCTCCGCCTTTTGTCAATGCACTCAAGGCAAGAAGTACAGCTCCGGCATTGTTATTCACAACAATTGCCGCTTCTGCTCCTGTGATCTGACAAAGCAATTCTTCTGCATATCCGGTCCTGTTTCCACGTTTTCCAGTCTGTAGATCATATTCCAGACTGGAATAATTCTCTGCAACTGATTTCAGTTTTTCCGCAATCTCATGACTAAGCGGTGCACGTCCAAGCCCGGTATGAAGGATTACTCCTGTTCCGTTATAAACCGTTGAATCTCCTTTTTCTGTTCTTGTTCCAGAAGATGGTTCACTTCTGATTTCCTTGAACTTGATTCTATCTCATACAGAAATTTCCGAATCATTTCTTTTGCTTCCTGCTCACTGATTCCCTTTTTGATTTCTTGTGAGATTTCATTTCTCAGATTCTCCACAGAATCTCTGACTGCTCCGAGAACACGCTCATATCCTTCTTTCTCTGCCAGTCTCTGAACATTTTCTTTCTTCATCAAGTCATCTACTCGCGGAAGCAGGCGAAAGATCTGATTCTTTTCTTTCTGTAAATTTTCTCTTTTCTTATTCTGATCTGACTTTTCCAACTACTGCTGCTCCTTATTTTCTCTTTCTACAGCGAAATGCCGCAAGAAACCGTTACCGTTCACAGCACACTGTGAACAGTAACAAGAAATCTCTTACAGCATTTCCATTTTTCCTTTTTTTAGTTGGATGAGCTTTCCCTGCCTCTCTTTGACGCAGCCTACAACTGAAACTTTCGTTTCCATTCCCACTGCCTCAAAGTCTGCCAACAGACAATCTAATTCTTCTCCTGGGACACTGACAAGAAGTCCTCCTGAAGTCTGCGGATCACTGATCAGATCTAAATAGACCTCTTCTACATCTCCTGTATCCAAGCCTTCTGCTGCAAACTCCCGGTTCTTATATGCTCCTGCCGGAACGAGCCCCATTCTTGCATATGCAATCGCTTCTGTCATATATTCAATTTGCTCCGGATATAATTCCAAAGTCATTTCACTTGCCTCGGCCATCTCTGTACAATGTCCCAGCAATCCAAATCCCGTCACATCTGTACATGCGTGGATCGTGTGTTTCTCAATTGCTCTTTTCGCTTTCTGATTCAATGAAGCCATCACTTCGCAGCTTCATCTGCGGCTGCTTCAGAAGCCATCTGTGCTTTCACTGTTGTATTCACAATACCACTTCCAAGCTGTTTGGTCAGAACCAGCACATCTCCCGGCTGACACCCGTAATTCTTATAAATCTTATCCGGGTGAACGAAGCCTGTTACCGAGAGTCCATATTTCGGTTCATCATCCTGCACCGAATGACCTCCGACTAGAACGGCTCCTGCTTCTAACACCTTGTCTGCTCCGCCTCGCAAGATCTCACCTAAGATCTCCGGATCCAGACAATTTGGAAAACATACAATATTCAATGCAACCTTCGGCTCTCCTCCCATTGCATATACATCGCTTAAGGAGTTCGCCGCTGCAATCTGTCCGAACAGATACGGATCATCCACAACCGGTGTGAAGAAATCCAGTGTCTGTATCATGCAGTCTCATCCGATATTTTATAAATTGCGGCATCATCTGATGTCTCAACACCGACAAGCAGACGCTCATCGGAAAATTTAGGCAGCTTACCCAGAACCTGGGCAAGGGTCTCAGGACCGATTTTGGCCGCTCAACCAGCTGTCTTTGTCATCTGTGTCAGATGAATCTCTTTGAGTCCCTTACTCATTTCGCTCACTTCCTTTCGATTACTTTTTCAAAACAATTCCCTCGATATACGAAAAAGCTGTTGCAGCAGCTTTCCCATCACATTTTCAAATTACTGTAACTGTTCCTATGTTTCTAACAAGGTTTCACAATCTTACCTGCATGATTCATAGACTCGACAATGTCATACATATTTGTAACTGTTCCTACTGCAAGCTTGTCTTTCAGTCCATAATAATCCAGACATGTCCCACAAGTCACGATTTCAACGCCCTGGCTTTCAAGATTCTTCAGATCCTCCAGAGAGTCAGATCCTTCACATGTGATCTTAGCGCCACCGTTGTAGAAGATCATCTTCTTTGGAAGCTCATCAAGCTGTGTGATTGCAAAGATGCAACCTTTGATCAGCACTTTTCCGAGCTCATCATTTCCACTTCCCATCTTGTCAGAAGAAATCACAACTACTGTATCCCCTGTTGGAACACAATCGCAAACCGCACCCGCCGGTGCAGTCTGAGTTCCCTCTCCTGCAAGTGCCTGAATTGTCACTTTATATTCATTCTCTCCAAGCTTCTCCTGTGTTACTGTTGCGCCTGTACTCTGTGCCATCTTTGTCACATTAGCCACTGCTGTCTCATTATCAACGAGAACTTCTATTGTCTCCGGAGCTGTCAAAGCATCTAATGCTTTCTTTGTCTTAATTACCGGAAGTGGACATTTGTCTCCCATAGCATTTACTGTCACCATTTTATCGCTCTCCTTTACTTATTCGTTCAGGCATTTTGCCTCAGGCTTCTGTTTTTCAGTATAACATTTTTCCTATGTTGAATCAAACCATTCTATAGGAATTCTCTATAAATTTCCTTCTTTCTGATTCACATTTTTACGCAAAGCTTCTCCCAGTTCCGTAATACACAATAATGTGATCACAAGCACGATTCCCGGAATCAGAATGATCCACCAGGAGTTTGTCATCAATGCCTTTTCAGAAAGTGAGAGCATGCTCCCCCAGGAAATGATTTCCATCGGAAGACCAATCCCAAGAAAGCTCAATGTTGACTCTGCTATGATTGCACTTCTGATGTTCATCACGACCATAAACATAATTGACGAAACAAAATTCGGCAGCAAATGCACATGTAAATATGCCAGAAACTCCCACCCATACATTTTGCAGCAATCAGATATTCACTCTCACGGAGCTGTCGCACCTCGGTGCGTACCATTTTTGCGATATTCATCCACTGGTAAGACCAATTACTATGGTGATTGCAACAACCGAGTTCTTTCCTTCCAGTGCCTGAAGAAAGATAATTAACAGAATGGAAGGGATACTCAATAAAATTTCTGTAAAACGCATCATCAGTTCATCAATCCACTCCGGTGCGATTCCACTGAAGGATCCGTAGATCACCGCAATTGTAGTCGATAACACGGTTGATATCAAACCGATAAACAGCGAGATTCTACCACCATATAAAATCATTGAGAAAATATCTCTTCCCATCGTATCCGTTCCAAAAAAGAACTCTTTATTCGGTGAAATGTTACAGTTCTCCAGATCCATGTATGTAGGGTCTTTCGTCATAAAGAAACGACAGAAAACACAGGCAAATACAATGATTGTAAGAATACTTCCGGCAATTACAGAAGACTTGTTTTTTCCAAAACCATTCATTTTGGATGTCCTTATTCTATTTTCGGATGAACTATTATTCTTCTCAGCTTTTCTCATCTTCTCCACCTTATATCCGACTTGCCTTTCCTGTCATTTTTATCTCTTTCATTCTTGGATCGATCCATTCACTGACAGACTGTCCGATCACATTTCCCGCAATAACAAAAATACCGGTAAATACGCAAAGCACCATCAGCATATTATAGTCATGATATTTTGCACTTTCAAAAGAAAGCGTTCCGATTCCCGGATAGGAAAATACCATTTCCACGATATACGTCCCTTCGATCACATGCTGAAGCGAAATTGCCATCAGACTGATGAACGATGGCATAATATTTTTCACACAGTGAAAGAACAATACTCTTTTTCGTGACATTCCTTTTGCCTTTGCCAGTAAAACATAGTCTTTTCTAGTTTCTTCCAACAATCGATTACGGATCAGATATGCATAATACCAAAGGTGGCTCAGCACAACAACCGTCAGCGGAAGAATCAGATGCGTCAATCTGCTCAACGGATTTGCCGATTGTCCGAGATCATATGCCCCACTTCCCGGAAGGAGCTTTAGATTCACACTAAAGATCAAAATCAATACAAGTGATAACCAAAATTCCGGAATACAGCTTGTGATTGTTCCTACCTTACGCAAAATCCGGTCTGGAAGCTGATTTTCATAATACACACAGAAAATTCCAAGCAAAAGTGCCAGTCCAAATGTCAGGATAAAACCAATTCCACCAAGCAATAATGTATTGACTAAACGTCCCTCGATCACTGTAAGAACATCTTGTTTATATTTATAAGAGATTCCAAAATCCCCCTGAAAAGCATTTCCAAGCCATTTCACATACTGAACAGGGATAGGTTCGTTTAATCCAAGTCGTTCCATTGCATGCTCGTGTTCTTCCACCGACATTCTCTCCGCACGTTCTCCATAATAAGAAACCAGCGGATCCCCGGGTGCCAGCCGCGACATTACAAACACAAGAAGTGAGAGCACAAAAACAGATAGCAAGATCAGTCCGATTTTTCTAAGCCATTGTTTCTTCATCTCTCTGCTCCTCTCCTGAAACCTCCGGAATCGGAATCGCCTCCAGAAGTTTCTTCGTATATAAATGCTGCGGATGTTCAAACACCTGCTCGGTTTCTCCTATCTCCACAAGTTTTCCATCCTTCATCACTCCGACACGGTCGCACAACAAACGCACCATTGAAAGATCATGAGCAATAAAAAGGATCGCACAGTCATGTTCTCTTTGTAAATGCCGAAACAACTTCACCATCTGTGCCTGCGTTGTCACATCAAGTGAAGCGATCGGTTCATCTGCGATCAAGAGCTTCGGCTTCATTGCAAATGCCCTTGCGATTGCAACGCGCTGTCTTTGTCCGCCAGATAACTCCGATGGCCACACGTGAAGCTGTTCTTCCTGCAATTCCACTTCTTCCATCATTTCACATAAAAAATCATGTTGTTCTTTCTTGTCAGAAAATACTTATGTATTTCCAATGGCTCTGCAAGGATCTTCTCTACCTTCATTTTCTGGTTTAAGGAAGATGTTGAATCCTGAAAGATCATCTGCCGCTCTTTTTGCAGTCTTCTTGCATTTTTCTTTTTTGCTTTTTTATCAAGAAGATTTATCCCATCATAAGAAAATGTTTCTGCTTGCGGACTTAGAATCCCCATTAAACATTTTCCAACCGTTGACTTTCCAGATCCTGACTCACCTACCAGTCCAAAAATCTCGTCTCTTCTTATCTCAAAGGACACATCTTTCACCGCTTGAAACACCCTTTTTCTATCTAAAGGATAGAAGTAGGACAAATGTGAGATTTCTACCAGTTTTTCATGCAATTCTGATTCACTTATTAATTTTGATTCATTTCTATGCATATAATAAGGATGATCATGAAGCAATTTCTTTGTATAAGAATGTTTTGGAGCTGTGAAAAGCTGTTTTGCTTCTTCCAATTCCACGATGTTTCCATCCTGCATGACTGCCACCCTATCTGCGATCTGAGCAACAACTCCGAGATCATGTGTGATAAACAGAATACTTAAATTCAATTCTTTCTGTAATTTTTTCAACAGTTTCAGAATCTCTGCCTGGATTGTCACATCCAGCGCTGTTGTCGGTTCATCCGCAATTAAAAGCTTTGGATTTGAGGCAAGTGCTATTGCAAGCACACATCTCTGACGCATTCCACCTGAAAAATGATACGGATACAGATCATAGCGCTGCTCTGCGTCTTTGATCCCAACAAGCTCCATCAGTTCGATTGCCCGCTCTTTTGCTGATTTCTTCTTATTTTTCTC
>ENA-OQCP01000475-OQCP01000475.1-human-gut-metagenome-genome-assembly--contig:-NODE-475-length-18173-cov-1.933115_pt1 | contig 18173 bp, 33 predicted proteins | sample MGYA00242760_ERZ504583 | MGnify/ENA primary metagenome ERZ504583 (study PRJEB26092, sample SAMD00036308) | human gut metagenome | host: Homo sapiens | study: EMG produced TPA metagenomics assembly of...
TCTCCGCCAGCAGCACTGCATTTTTGGCACGGCCGGTACCAGATAATACAGCAGCAGGGAAAGCGGCAGAAAGCAGAACAGGAACACCACACTGTTAAAACCATGGCGGAACTTCCTTTCTTTTGATGGCATCACCGCATGAACCAAAACGCCGATACGGCGCAGGTCAGGCGGCAATGCATTGGTGGTCGTTATGAAAAAAGGCCGTTGCCGAGCGGCAGCGGCCTTCTTTCAGGGTCTCATCAGAAATTCAGCGCCGTCTCCAGTGCGGTGTCGATAGCAGCGTAGTCAGGGTTTGCAATACCGGCAATGACAATGGCCACATAGTTGCCGTTGGTCACGATGCGGGCATCCTTGGCCAGCGCGATCTTATCGGCAAACTCAGCATACAGGTCATTGGCAGACAGGCTTGCCTTGTAGGCTCCAGCTCGCTCTTGACGGCATCGACCTGACCATCCTTGGCCTGTGCCACAAAGACAAGGCCGCAGTCCGCCTGATCGTTGGTCACATCGCCCTTGTAGGCAACAAGGTTGTCCATCGTCAGCATCAGCTCATTCTCAACAGAGAAATCGTCCAGTGCGCGCGGGTTGGCGATGGGGTTGACCGCCTCGATAGCGGCAACGGCGGCATCCAGATTGGCGGTGTTGGCCTCCTCGCCGGCGGAGGCATCGGTGCTTTCGCTGATGACGATATCCGTCGGGCCATCGGCACCGCCGATGGTGCTTTCCGCAGCAGAGCTGCTCTCAGAGGAGACAGCAGTGGAGGTGCTGTCTGCAGAGGAGCCGCAGGCGGCCAGCAGCATAGCGCAGCAAAGAATTACAGGAATCAGCTTTTTCATGGGTTTAGTTCTCCTTTACATAGTGTATGATATTGTTTTCCTCTACGCACAGGCATAGCTTGCCCGATACATTATAAGAATACACTATCTTGCCATCTTTTTCAAGCTGTTCGCGGCAAAACGCAGGGTGTTTCCGCCGGGAAATATGTAAATTTTTTATGCCTTGACAAACGCGCCCCCGGCGGGTACACTCAAAACAAAGTTATACGGCGTGACTTCCGCTGCCAGGGACGCCGATAACTGCAGCTTACAGAAAAAGGGGGTGCCCACCATGCGCAATACAAAGGCGCGGGAGACTGCCTGGACCGGCATGCTGTTTGCCTTGGCCATCGCACTGTCCTACCTTGAATCACTGGTATCACCGCTGCTGGGATTGATGCCTGCCATAAAGCTCGGGCTTTCCAATGTGGTTGTCATGTATGCGCTGTTGTTCCTGCGCACCCGCACCGCGCTGCTGCTGGTGGTGCTGAAGGCACTGTTCGCCTTTTTGACGCGGGGCGCCACCGCCGGTTTTCTTTCCCTTTGCGGCGGCGGTTTATCGCTGGTTGTCATGCTGGTGCTGCTGCACCTGCCGATCAGCGGGTATATCTTTTGTGCCGGTGCTGCACTGGCGCATAACCTCGGCCAACTGGCGGGGGCAGCAGTGCTGCTTTCCAGCGCGATGGCTCTGGGGTATGCCCCCGTGCTGTTGGTGGCAGGCCTTGCGGTGGGCGGCATCAGCTGTTTGCTTTCGCGCGCCTTATTCGCTGCCCTGCCTGCCTCTGCGGGGGAGCAGCGGCAGGGGAGTCCTTTCAAGAAATAAGAATCTTTCTTAAAAAGTGCGGTTTTACCCCTTGACACATGCAAAGCTATGTCGTATAATAGAGGCACAGACACAGGAATGTGTCCTATGAGCAATTACAAAATAACAGGAGGCAATTCTTATGGCTAAGTATGTTTGCACCGTTTGTGGTTATATCGCTGAGGGTTCCATCCCCGAGTTCTGCCCGGTCTGCAAGGCCCCGGCATCCAAGTTCATTGAGAAGAAGGATAACACCTATGTGACCGAGCATGTTGTCGGCATCGCCAAGGATGTTCCCGAGGAGATCAAGCAGGGTCTGCGCGAGAACTTCAACGGCGAGTGCAGCGAGGTCGGTATGTATCTGGCTATGAGCCGCGTTGCTGACCGCGAGGGTTACCCCGAGATTGCCGAGGCATGGAAGCGCTATGCCTTTGAGGAGGCCGAGCACGCCTCCAAGTTTGCAGAGCTGCTGGGCGAGGTCCTGACCGACAGCACCAAGAAGAACCTGCAGATGCGTGTTGACGCCGAGTGCGGCGCCTGCGCCGGCAAGATGGATCTGGCTAAGAAGGCCAAGGAGCTGAACCTTGACGCCATCCACGACACCGTACATGAGATGGCAAAGGATGAGGCCCGCCACGGCCGCGGCATGCAGGGTCTGCTGGATCGCTATTTCAAATAATTTTCCCAAAATCCACCTCGCGCCCCGGAGCCTGAACGCCCCGGGGCGTTTTTGCATAGCATAAAGAGGGGTGGTGGTATGCGGCGTCGTACAGTAGCAGGGCGGTGCAAGGCAAAGCGGCGCAGCCTTGTGTGGCTGGCTGCAGCATTGCTGCTGGCGGGATTTCTGCATATAAACCGCTATGTCAACACCGTTATCAAGCCCACCCTGCACGAGCTGGCCGAGTACGAAGCCCGCGCCGCCACCGTACAGGCTGTCAACCGTGCCGTTGCGGCAGAGCTTTCACGGCAGCCTGCACTCTGCAGCACACTTTTTGCCGACTACGGCGGCGTCCTCTGTCTGGATACCGCACGCGCCGGTGCTGCGCAGGCAGCGCTCATTGCTGCCGTACAGGCTGAGATGGACGCCTTGCCGGAGATTTCCTACCATGTACCCTTCGGCAGTCTGACCAACAATTCCCTGCTGAGCGGGCTTGGCCCCGGCTGGCCGGTACAGCTGCAGCCGCAGGGCTATGTGCAGGGGGAAATCCGGCAGACTGCGGAGTCTCTCTCGATCAACACCACACGCTACTGTGCGGTTTTACATCTATCCGTCACCGTAAATATGATTCTGGACGCAGCACCGCCACCCTGACCGTGGAGCAGACCTGCCCGCTCGTCAGCCTGCTTGCCGGCGGCGAGATTCCCGATGTGTATGCGACCGGGCAGGATTGAATTTGCACTCGAAAATGTGGTATACTAAGACATCACTGATACCAACAAACGGAGTGGAGCAAAATGGAATTAGAACAGGCACGCAAACGCGCGGAGGAACTGCGCGTCATCATAGAAAAAAACAACCGCTTATACTACGATCAGGACGCCCCCGAGCTGGAGGATTTCGAGTACGATGCCCTGAACCGCGAGCTGAAACAGCTTGAGGCTGAATATCCCGAGCTTGTCACGGCGGCCTCCCCGACCCAGCGTGTGGGCGGCACGGCCAGCAGCAAATTTACCAAGGTGACCCACGCCGTCAAGATGGAAAGCCTGCAGGACGCCTTCTCCTTTGATGAGCTACGCGAGTTTGATGCCCGCGTGCGCGACGCCGGTGTAAAGCCTGAGTATGTAGTTGAGGCGAAAATTGACGGCCTCTCGGTCAGCCTTGAGTACCGCATGGGCCAGCTGGTGCGCGGCTCTACCCGCGGTGACGGCGTAGTGGGTGAGGATGTGACCGAGAATATTCTGACCATACGGGATATTCCCCACGAGCTGCCCGATGCGCCGGATTTCCTTGAGGTGCGCGGTGAGGTCTATATGCCGCACTCCGCCTTCTTCAAGCTGAAGGAGCAGCAGGAACTTGAGGACAAAACGCCTTTTAAAAACCCCCGCAACGCGGCGGCCGGCTCGCTGCGCCAGAAGGACGCCAAAATCACTGCCGGGCGCGGGCTGTCTATCTTTGTATTCAACCTGCAGCAGTGCGAGGGCCGCAGTTTCAAGACGCACCACGAAACACTGGATTACATCAAGTCGCTGGGCTTCCCGGTCTCGCCGCGCTACAGCGTGTTTGAGAATATCGAAGATGCGATCCGGGAGATCGAGGCCATCGGCGAAGCGCGCGGCACGCTGGAATACGATATTGACGGCGCTGTCATCAAGGTCAATGATCTGGCCGCCCGCCGCACGCTGGGCAGCACAAACAAGTTTCCACGGTGGGCCATTGCGTTCAAATATCCGCCGGAGGTCAAGGAGAGCGTTGTGCGCGACATCGAAGTCACGGTCGGCCGCACCGGCGTGCTGACCCCGACTGCCGTATTTGACCCCATCTTTTTGGCGGGCACCAGTGTGTCCCGCGCCAGCCTGCACAACGGCGATATTATCGCCAGTCTGGGTGTCGGCATCGGTGACACCATCAAGGTCCGCAAGGCCGGTGATATCATCCCGGAGGTCATCGGCGTGTCGGCCCGTCTGCCGGGCAGCCGCCCCTTTGCCATGCCCACAACCTGCCCCAGTTGTGGCGCACCTGTCGTGCATCTGCAGGATGAGACCGCCCTGCGCTGTGTCAACCCCGAGTGCCCGGCCAAAGTCTGCGCAATCTGATCCACTTTGCCTCCCGCAATGCCATGGCCATCGATGGTCTGGGCGAGGCGGTGGCTGTGCAGCTTATCGAAAAGGGGCTTGTCACCACCGTGGCAGATCTGTACACCTTGAGCGAGGAGCAGCTGCTCACGCTTGACAAATTCAAAAAGAAGAGTGCCCAGAACCTGCTGAATGCGATCGCGCACTCCAAGCGCAACAATCTGGATAAGCTGATCTTCGGCCTCGGCATCCGCAACATCGGTGACAAGGCTGCCGCCCTGCTGGGCGAGCATTTCGGCAGCATGGATGCGCTGCGCCGCGCCACCGCCGAGCAGATGTGCGAGATCGATGGCTTCGGCGAGGTCATGGCGCAGAGTGTGCTGGAATTTTTTGCCAAGGACGGCACCACCGACCTTTTGCAGCGTCTGGAGCGCGATGGCGTGAACATGCAGTGGACCGGAGAGAAGAAGGGTACCGCACTGGCAGGCATGACGCTGGTCGTCACCGGTACGCTGCCCACCCTGTCCCGGCAGGAGGCAGAGGCGCTGATCGTCCAAAACGGCGGCAAAGCCGCCGGCTCCGTCAGCAAAAAAACCAGCTATGTCGTAGCCGGTGAGGCGGCCGGTTCCAAGCTGACCAAGGCGCAGACGCTTGGCGTTCCGGTGCTGGACGAGGCCGGCCTCTACGCGCTGATCCGGGAAAAATCCGAATAACCGTTTTCATTCTATACGCTGTTTCCTTGCAGGGCATCCCAATGTGGGATGTCCTGTTTTTTATGTGGTGCCGTCCCGGTTCTATCCGCCCGCAGGCGGGCATACAGTGGCAGTGTGAGGTGAAGAAACGATGGACGAGTATTACCGCATCCTTGATAGCCTTCCGCCTGCGCTGTGCACACCGCTTGGCAGGCTGGATGCCCGCTGCGCACCGCATATACAAGAGATTCGTCTGCGGCTGGGACAGCCGATACAGTTTACGATCCGTGGGCGGCTGTGCCCCGCTGCAAAATTCCTGCCGGGTGCGGGGCTTCCCGCTGCAATGGAGGCGGACATGCTGCGGGACTGCTTTCTGCAGCTTTGCCGCCGTTCGGTCTACGCATACGAGGACGAGCTGCAGCAGGGCTATTTCACCGTGCAGGGCGGCTGCCGCATCGGTGTGGCAGGCTGCCGGGGGCCGGGCGGTTTTTCTGCCGTGACCTCGCTGAATCTGCGCATCGCGCGCTGGATCACCTGCCACTCGCCGCCCGCGGCTGGAGGAGGCCGTGGCCGCGGACCGGGGGACTGCTGCCTGGCCGGCCCGCCGGCAGCGGCAAACACACTGCTGCGATCGATCGTACAGCGGCTTTGTGAGAGTGACTCCCTCGTCAGCGTCATTGACGAGCGTGGTGAGCTGATGGCCTGTGAGACTGGCAGCCTGCCCCGTGCCGCACAGATCCGCTGCGATGTCTATGCCCGCTGCACCAAGCCGGAGGGTATTGCCATGGCGCTGCGCTGCATGAACCCGCAGATCCTTGTCTGTGATGAGCTGGGCACAGCGGAGGACGCACAGGCTGTTGCGCAGGGAGTTGCCTCCGGTGTTGTGTTTTTTGCAACTGTACACTGCGATACCCCGGCGGGTCTACATAAAAAGCCACCGCTGGCCGCACTGCTGGCCACAGGCGCCTTTGCAAAAGCCGCCTTTTTGTCCGGGCGTGCCCACCCCGGCACCGTGGCACAGTGGGTCACACTGTGACAGCGTTGCTGCACGTTGCGGGCGGTATGCTTCTGCTCTGTGCAGGCATGGGCTGTGGCTTTACGGCGGCAGCCCATATCCGGGACTGCCAGCGGCAGCTGCACAGCCTGTCCCGGCTGTTCGGCTATCTGGCAGAGCTGCTCAACGCACAGGCCCTTGCAGGCCCGGAGCTTTTGCACCGCGCAGCGCGCTGCCCGGAATTTGCAGACTTCTGCCCGGCTGGTGCTGCAGCTCTGGCAGACCTGCAGCTTCCGTCCTGCCTGCCCGAGGCCCTGCGGTGCGAGGCCCTGCAGACGCTTCGCACCGCTGAGGAATCACCGCGCCTGACCGCCTGTGCGGCGCTGCACAGGCTGGCCGCACTCTGTGAGGGGGAGGCCTGCAGCCGGTCAGAGCAGTACCGTGCCGCCCAGCTGCTTTGGCCCCGGCTTGGGGCCTGTCTGGGCGTACTGGCCGCCATTTTGCTGTGGTAAGGAGTGGCCTCATGGATATTGACCTTGTTTTTAAGATTGCGGCCACCGGCATCATTGTGGCCGTATTGAATCAGCTGCTCATCCGCTCCGGCCGGGAGGATCAGGCCATGATGACGACCCTGGCCGGGCTGATCGTAGTGCTGACAATGCTGGTGCGGCAGATCAGCGACCTGTTTGTTTTGATAAAAGCATTGTTTGAGCTATGACCTATGATCTTATTATGCAGCTGGCCGCTGCCGTACTTGTGGCGGCTGTGTTGACGCTTCTTTTAAAAAAGGACCAGCCTGCCTTTGCGCTTTTGGTCTCGGTATGCACCGCCGCCGGGCTGCTTGCTGTGGCGATGCACCAGATCGAGCCGCTGCTCGCTTGGCTTCGCACACTGGAGGTCTACTTTCAGGGGCAGAGCCCGGCGGTGCTGCTGCGCGCCCTAGGCATTGCGCTGGTCGCGCAGTTTGCCGCCGATACCTGCCGCGAGGCCGGTCTTTGCGCGGCCTCCACCGCCATCGAGCTCTGCGGCCGGGTGCTGGTGCTTTTGCAGGCTCTGCCGCTGCTGCGGTCGCTGCTCGGCTCCTTTGCGGACTATTTGCAGTAATTTTCCTGCTGGCGGTGCCGCCCCTGCCTTTGCGGACGAGCTGCCGCAGGAGGTGCAGGACATTCTGCAGGACAGCCCCGCGGACATCACCGATGCGCCGGATGGACCCTTGCGACATTGCAGCGCTGCTGGGGGACTGGATCGTCAGCGGCTTTCAGCCCACGCTGCACTTTGCGGCGCAGTCTGCCGGGTATCTTTTGCTGGCAGGACTGCTGGGGCTGCTGGTCGGCAGACCTGCCGGCGCTTATGTTGAGATCCTTGCCGTGCTGGGCTTCGGCTCGCTGAGTCTTTCCACCGCGATGCAGCTGACGGCGCTTGTCGGCTCGACCGCGCAGGATTGCAGCACCTATCTGACCGCCTTTGTGCCGGTATTCGGCGGTGTGGCTGCCGCAGGCGGCAGACCTCCGGGGCGCTGGTTTACAGCGGGATGTTCTTTGCCATGTCAGGCTTTCTGTGTGCGGTCATCCGGAAGCTGCTGCTGCCCGTCATGCAGATATACTTTTGTTTTTCTGTCTGTGCCTGTCTTTGGGGCAACCGCGGCATCACCGATGCCGCTGCGCTGTTTGCCCGCTGCATGCACTGGCTGCTCAAGGTCTGCGGGGCACTGTTCAGCCTTGTGCTGGGGCTGCAGAATACGCTGGCCGCAACGGTGGACAATGCCGCTCTGCGGACCGGCAAGGGCCTTTTACAGGGCGCGATCCCGGTTGTGGGGGATGCCGCTGCCGCCGCACTGACCGGAGCGGCAGCGGCGCTGCAGCTGCTCAAAGGGTCCCTTGCACTGGCCGGGCTGCTGGCGCTGGCGGCGCTCTTTGCACCGGTCTTTCTGCAAAGCATTGCCTATACGCTCGTCTTTGCGGCAGCCGGTGTCATTGCCGGGGCTACCGGGCAAAAGCCTGTGCCCAGCTTTGCCGACTGTACTTTGAGGGGGCACGCCTCTGCGGATCGGTGCTGGTGCTTTATTTTTTATGATTTTTCTGTCCACGGCGCTGTTGCTGCTGGCAGGGAACGGGGGATAGCATGGAATCATTCCGCCATCTGGCACTGGGCTGCTGTGTGCTGTCGGCACTGGCGGGCATGCTGCGGCTTTTCTGGCCGGACAACGGCTTCAAATCCGTCATAAATGCCGTGCTGGTGCTGTATATTTTAACAGCGGGCATCCAGATGCTCGGCGGTATTGACTGGGACAGCATTGTGCTGACGCTCCGCAGTTTGCCTGCCGGGCAGAACCGCCCCTCCGCTGATTTCTCGGCCTACAGCCGCGAGCTTGGCCTGACTGCCTCTGTGGAGCTGTACGGGAAGTCCTGCAGGGTGCGGGCATCCGCGCCGCCGTCAGCTGGCAGGACGGCAGATGCGTCATTACACCGGTAGACATCCGCGACCGCGCCGCGATAGAAACCCTGCTGGCCGTCAATGCCGGTGATCTGCCTGGTGCATAGCGAGGGCACACCATGACCGCCCGGGAGTGTATCGCCCCGCTGGCCGCAAGGCTGCGCACCGCGCTGGCTGATGAAAAGCAGCGTGTCAATCTGCTGGTTTTGATGGGGCTGGCAGGTCTTGTGCTGCTGGCATTTTCCGCCTGGCTGCCGGCAGACGATGCAGCGCAGCCGCCCCCGCCGCGTGCAGGAGACGCCGCCGACTACGCCGCCCAGCTGGAAAGCCGCCTGACCGCACTGATTCGCTGTGTGGACGGCGCAGGCGATACCGCCGTCATGGTCACGCTGGAATCAGGCAGTGAGAGCGTCTATGCAACGGACACGGACCGCGATGGCGGCTCCACCCATGTGCTTTTGGGCAGCGGCGGCGCAGACGGACTTGTGGAGACCGTACAGACACCCCGTGTGCTGGGCGTAGCCGTTGTCTGTGAGGGCGGCGGCACGGCGGCTGTACAGAACCGCGTGACCGCGCTGGTGGAGGCACTGACCGGCGTAGGCGCCAACCATATCACCGTAGCAAAGATGGCATCAACCAACGAAGAGGAGGGCAAACCATGAAGCAACTTACAGCCAAGCTGAAAAGCCGCGGCGCTACAGCCGCCGTCCTGACACTGGCGCTGGGGCCGCCGTATACCTGAACTGGTCCTTCTCCCGCGGGGCACCTCCCAGCCTGCTTGTATCCGATACCACTGCCGATGCGGTGGAGACCGCCGCCGCTGCCCCTGTCACCGACCAACTGGCCGTAGAAACCTCTGCGGGCGCCGAGGACACAGAGACCTCCGCCGTTGATGACGCTGACAAGAACTACGGCGAAGCACAGCTTGTCAGCGTAAATCAGGATTCCGGCACAGAATTTTTTGAGTCTGCCAGACTGACCCGCAGCAAGGCCCGTGACGAAGCGTTGGACACCTTGAAGAAATCCCTCAAGGATGCCGGCCTGACTAAGGAGGAAAAGGACGCCCTGACCGCCGAGCTGAGCGCACGCATCAGCAACATCACACTGGAGACAAAGCTGGAGACCCTCATCAAGTCAAAGGGCTTTCCCGACTGCGTGGTCAATTTGGAGGGCAGCAAAGCCAATGTGACCGTCATGACTGAAAATGATGCGCTGACCGCCGAGGAGGTCACCCGTGTCCGGGATGCCCTGCTGAGCCAGTGCAAGGCTTGACCGCGCAGGACATCACCATTGTGGAAGTAAAATAGCGCCAATATTTTGTTGCAAACAGCCCCGTTTTGTGGTACACTGATTTATATTAGTAGAACTATGGCCAAATGCCGTTTGCAACGGGAGGGTACACACTATGGATGTACACAATACCATCGGCGGCAGCTTACAGATCTCGACTGAGGTTATCGCAAAAATTGCGCGTCTGGCCGCGCTGGAGGTTGACGCGTTGCCGATGTAGCCACCGGCACCAGCCAGAATGTCCGCTCGCTTCTGGCCGCACCGGTCTGCAGAAGCCGGTCGCCGTCGTCATGGAGGACGGCATTGCCACCGTGACGGTGCATATCACCGTTGTGTACGGCAACAAGGTCATGCCGTTGTGCGAAAAAGTGCAGGAGAATGTCAAGCAGGCGATCCAGAACATGACGGGCATTACCGTGGCCCGTGTGGATGTGCTGGTCGTGGGCCTGACAGAGACCCCCGCCGAGAAAGAATAAGACAAGATAAGGAAAGACAGGAACTTTGAGTATGGAGAAAAAGCTGACCCGCCGCGAATCCCGCGAGACGGCCTTTCTGACGGCCTTCGCCGCTACCTTTGAGCCCGAGGAGCCCACCCTCTGCGGAGGAGCATCCCGCGCCCGATGCCTTTGCAAACCAGCTGCTGGCTGCCATGAATGACCATGCCGCCGAGCTGGATGAGATCATCACCGCCCATCTGAAGGGCTGGACGCTGCCCCGCGTACCCCGTGTGAGCTTGGTTGCCCTGCGCCTTGCGCTGGCCGAGATGCTCTACGGCGAGGAGCAGAAGCCCGGTGTTGCCATCAATGAGGCCGTGGAGCTGGTCAAGAAATACGGTGCCGAGGATGACTACCAGTTCGTCAACGGCCTTTTGGGTGCCGTTGCGCGTGAGCGCGGCGAGACCGATGAACCCAAATGCTGACGCTGGGCATCGACACCAGCAATTACGCAACCTCTCTGGCAGTGTTTGACACAGACGCCGGAGAGGTTGTTTGCGATTGCAAAAAGTTTTTGCCCGTCAAAGAGGGGCAGCTCGGTCTGCGCCAGAGTGACGCCCTTTTCCACCACACGGCAGCTCTGCCGGAGATGCTGGCCGAGCTTTCCGGCAAGGCTGATTTGACCAAGGTTGCCGCCGTCGGCGTTTCCGCCAAGCCCCGCCCGGTCGAGCTCGTATATGCCGTGCTTTCTGGCCGGTGTCAGTGCCGCCACGGCATTTGCGCTTTCCCGCGCGCTGCCGCTTGTGCAGCTGACGCATCAGCAGGGGCATATTGCGGCGGCGCTGTACGCCACAGGCCAGCCGGAGCTGTTCGATCAGGAAACGCTGGTGTTCCATGTTTCCGGCGGCACGACCGACCTTTTGCTCTGCCATGGGGCTGAGCGCATCACGCCGCTGGCACCAGCAGCGACCTTTATGCAGGGCAGGCCGTGGATCGGCTGGGCGTAAAGCTTGGCTATCCGTTCCCGGCGGGTGTCTATGTCAGTGAGCAGGCTGCCCTCTGCACCGAAAAAGTCCGCCCCAAGTCAGCGTACACGGTCTTACCTGCAGCCTGTCCGGCTGGAGAACCAGTGTACCAGACTGCTGGCCGAGGGACAGGATGCCGCGTATGTCTGCAAATATTGCCTGCTTTGTGTGGGCGAAACGCTTGTGCGCATGGCCAACAATGCGTTGGCCGAGCATCCGGGCCTGCCTGTTGTCTTTGCAGGCGGCGTCATGAGCAGCGATCTGATCCGCACCTATGTGACAAACCGCGTACCGGGGGCGCATTTTGTGCCGGGCCGGTTTGCCAGCGACAACGCCATTGGCATCTCGATCCTGGCGGCAAGGGAGTGTGGCGCATGGCCGACTACATCAATGTAACCAGCCTGAACCGGCTGGCCAAACAGGTATTGGCCCAGTGCGACCCTCTCAATGATCTGATCGTCTGCGGGGAGATTTCCGGCTTTACCCGCCATTATAAGAGCGGGCATCTGTATTTTACCCTAAAGGACGAAAACGCCAGCATCAAGACTGTGATGTTCCGCTCACAGGCGCAGCTTTTAAACTTTGAGCCGCAGAACGGTATGCTGGTGCTGGTCTACGGCCGTGCCACGATCTACGAGCGGGACGGTGCATTCCAGCTGTATGCCGACTATATGAAGCCGTTCGGCGCAGGGGCTGCCCAGATGGCCTTTGACGCCTTATACAAAAAGCTGGAGGCCGAGGGGCTGTTTGCCCCCGAGCGCAAGCGCCGCTGCCTGCCGTGCCGCGGTGCATCGGGGTCGTGACCAGCAAAACCGGTGCTGCCTGGCAGGATGTGCAGAATGTCATCCGCCGCCGCTGGCCAATGGTAAAGCTGCTGCTCGCCCCTGTCAGCGTACAGGGCATTGAGGCCGAAAGAAGCATCACCGAGGGGATCCGGCGGCTTGACCGCGACCCGCGGCCCGATTTGATCCTTGTGACCCGCGGCGGCGGCAGCAAGGAGGATCTGTGGGTCTTTAACGCCGAGCGTATTGCCCGTGCCGCCGCTGCCTGCCGCAAGCCGGTCGTCTCTGCTGTCGGCCATGAGATTGACACCTCGATTTTGGATTATGTGGCCGATTTGCGCGCACCGACTCCCTCTGCCGCAGCAGAGCTGTGCGTGCCCGACCAGAGCGATGTCCGGCAGAAAATATTCATTTTACAGCAAAATATTCAAAAAAATATACAGAACCGCTGCAAACTATGCTATAATAGGTTGATCAGCTTGCCACTGCCCAACTCCTGCAGCGCCAGCATCAGCAGCTTGCCCGCCGGGGGCGGGAGCTTGCCGGCCTGCAGGCCGCTGTACAGCAGGCTGCGCAGCACCGTATGCAGGATGCACAGCGCAGCCTGCAGCACGCGGCATCGGTGGCGCAATCGCTGAGTCCCTACGCCGTGCTGGCCCGCGGCTATACGCTGACTGAGCGCAACGGCGTACCCTGCAGTGTAGAAGCGCTGCACCCCGGCGAGGCCGTCACCCTGCGCGGTGCAAAGGCTGCCGCCGAATGCCGCATAGAAGCGGTGCATAATTTGGAAAAACAGACAGGGGAGTGATGCCCGATGAAGCAGCCAAAATCCTTTGAGGAGGGCATGGAGCGCCTGCAGAGCCTTTTAGGGCAGCTGCAGGACGAGTCCACGCCGCTGGCGGATTCCGTCAAGCTGTATGCGGAGGCCGCCGGGCTGATCCACTACTGCAATACAGCGCTGGACAAGGCCAAGCTGCAGGTTGAGGAAATTGATGCAAGCCTGACCCCGAACGCGGAGGTATCCCATGAAGCATGAGGAATACAAGGAGCAGTTTTATGCCTGGACGCAGCTGACCGAGCAGCGCCTGACGGAATTGTGTGACACCTATCTGCCACAGCAATCCGAGTTGGGCCGGGCTGCACGCTACAGCCTGCTGGGCGGCGGCAAACGCATCCGCGCCGTGCTGACGCTGGCCGCCTGCCAGCTGTGCGGTGCCGATGCGCCGATGCGCTCGACTATGCCTGTGCGCTCGAGATGCTGCACTGCTACTCACTCATTCACGATGACATGCCCTGCATGGACAACGATGATTTCCGCCGGGGCCGCCCCAGCTGCCATAAGCAATTTGGCGAGTCAACCGCCCTGCTGGCCGGTGACGCCCTTGTCACGGCAGCATTTGAGGTGCTTGCCAACGCCGGTTTGTCTGCCGAAAGCCGCATTGAGGCTGTCCGGCTTCTCTCCCGGGGCGGCGGTGACCGCGGCATGCTCTACGGTCAGGAGCTGGACAAGCATTTTGAGACGGTGCGCGCAAGTGAGCAGGAGCTGATGGCCCTGCACGCCCACAAGACCGGTGCGCTCATCATTGCCGCCGTCGAGCTGGGCTGTGCCGCCGCGGGTGTGCGCCCCGACACGGACACCCGCAAGGCGCTGGTGCGCTACGCCGCCGAGCTTGGTCTGGTTTTCCAGATCGTTGACGATATTCTGGATGTCACCTCTACGACAGAAGAATTAGGCAAGCCCGTTGGCAGCGATGCCGACAATGACAAAACCACCTTTATCACGCTGTACGGCCTGCAGGGCGCCCGCGAAAAGGCGGAGCGCCACAACGCCGCAGCGCTGGCCGCGCTGGATGCGCTTGGCCCCAAAGCAGACTTTCTGCGCCTGCTGGCTGCGGAGCTGCTGGAACGTAAGAAATAAGGATGTGATTCCTATGCCACTGCTGCGCGCTGCGCTGAGTTGGAATTTTGTGCTGGTAACAGCGGTCTGTGCATCGCTGCTGGCACAGCTTATCAAAGTACTGTTGAATCTTTTTATCTTCCACCGCTTCATCGCCGAGCGCATGTGGGGGGCGGGCGGCATGCCCAGCTCCCACTCGGCACCGTCTGCGCCATGGTTGTTGCCACCGGGCGGTACTGCGGTGTAAGCTCGCCCACCTTCGCCATTGCGGCTGTGCTGTCCATCATCGTTATGTACGATGCCATGGGTGTGCGCTATGAGACCGGCGAGCAGGCAAAGGTTCTGAACCGTCTTTTTACCGAATGGATGGATCAGGGGATTGAGCAGTTTCAGTTTCCCCATGGCAAAAAGCTCAAGGAAATGGTCGGTCATACACCGATCGAAGTTCTGACCGGCGCGGCGCTCGGCATTGTGCTGGGCTTTGTCATGCCGATGGTATAAAAACGAGGTGCGTATATGAGCTATCCCTTGCTGGAGCGTATCAATGCGCCCGGAGAAATTAAAAATCTGCCCGCAGACGAGATGCCCGCCCTGTGCGAGGAGATCCGGCAGTTTCTGATCAAAAGTGTTTCCGAGACAGGCGGCCATCTGTCCTCCAATCTGGGTGTTGTGGAATTGACGGTCGCTTTGCACCGTGTGCTGGATTTTCCGCAGGACAAGCTGCTGTTTGATGTAGGCCACCAATGCTACACCCACAAGCTGCTGACCGGCCGCCGGGCCGGTTTTGCGCAGCTGCGCCGCAAGAACGGTATTTCGGGCTTTCCCAGCCCGGAGGAGAGCAGCTGTGACGCTTTCATTGCCGGGCACGGCAGCGCTGCGCTGTCTACAGCCATCGGCATCGCCCGGGCCAAAAAGCTCAAAAACGAGCCGGGCAAGGTCGTGGTCATTGTGGGCGATGGTGCCTTTACGGGCGGCATGGTCTACGAGGGCATGAACAATGTCAGCAAGCTGAACAATCTGATCGTCATTTTGAACGACAACAAGATGTCGATTTCCAAAAATGTCGCCAGATGGCCAACTATCTGACCAAGCTGCGCACCGACCCGAAATACTCCCATGTCAAGGCGCACATGGAAACGGTGCTTGAGCGCATCCCGGTCGCCGGTGATGCCATGGTCAAGGTGCTGCAGGGCGGCAAGCAGCTGATCCGCCGCGGCATCTACAAATCCACGATGTTTGAGGAGATGGGCTTCCAGTACATCGGGCCGGTGAACGGCCATGATGTCGATATGCTGACCCACACCCTGACCAACCTGCGCGAGCAGTATGCCCCCATATTCCTGCATATCGTCACCCAGAAGGGCAAGGGCCTGAAGCCTGCCGAGGAAAATCCCGGAGAATTTCACGCCGTATCGTCCATTGATCTCAACCATCTGACCAACCCGAGCTTTCGCCGAAGGACTCCTTTTCCTCGACCTTCGGCTGTGCGCTGGCCGATCTGGCGATGACGAGCCGCGTCTGTGCGGCATCACCGCCGCCATGAAGTACGGCACCGGCCTCAACTTTTTCAAGCACCGCCATCCCGCCCGCTTCTTTGATGTCGGCATGGCGGAGGAGCATGCCGTCAGCTTTGCGGCAGGTCTTGCCAGTCAGGGCCTGCTGCCGGTCGTTGCGATCTATTCGACCTTCTTCCAGCGCGCCTATGATCAGATCATCCACGATGTCAATCTGATGCAGCTTGATGTTCTTTTTGCCGTGGATCGCGCGGGGCTTGTGCCCGGTGACGGCGCCACCCATCAGGGTATTTACGATGTGGCGTTCTTCTCCAATGTAAATATTCCTGTGTTTGCCCCGGCCAACTATGCTGAGCTGCGCTACTGGCTGACTTATCTTGTGCGGGAGGCCCGCGGCCCCCGCACGATCCGCTATGCCCGCGGGGAGGAGAACCCCGCGCTGGCTGCGCTGCCCTGCACAGGCAAGCGCTTTGACCTGTTGGAGCCTGGCGCCGGTGCGCGCATCGCACTGGTCAGCTACGGTGCCGAGACGGAGGAGATCATCGCCGCCCGCGATCTGCTGGCCCAGAACAGGCAGCAGGCAGACTGTGTAAAGCTGACCCAGATCTACCCGTTGCCCGATGGGCTGTGCGATGCACTTAAGCCCTACGACACGATCCTCTTTGCCGAGGATTCCGTGCGGACCGGCAGCATCGGTGAGCAGTTGGGCTTTGCCCTGCAGCAATGCGGCTGGCAGGGCCGCTATCTGCTGCATGCGGTGGATAACACCCATCTGCTGCATGCCAATGTGCCGAGTTGCGCAAGGATCAGCAGCTCGATGCAGCCGCGCTCTGCACGGATATACTGAACCATCTAAAGGAGAAGCAGGCATGAGCAAGATACGCCTGGATCAATACCTGTGCCAGAACGGTCTGGTGCAGAGCCGTGAGCGCGCCAAGGCGCTTATCATGTCCGGCATTGTCTTTGTCAATGAGCAAAAGGCGGACAAAGCCGGGGAGATGATCGCACCCGATGCCAAGGTCGAGGTGCGCGGCCACGATATCGGCTATGTCAGCCGCGGCGGCCTCAAGCTGGAGAAGGCGATGCAGGTCTTTCCCATGCGCCGGACGGCAAGGTCTGCATGGACATCGGTGCCTCCACCGGCGGCTTTACGGATTGTATGCTGCAAAACGGCGCGGTCAAGGTCTATGCCGTTGATGTCGGCTACGGCCAGCTGGCCTGGAGTCTGCGCACGGACGAGCGCGTCATCAATATGGAGCGCACCAACATCCGCAATGTAAAGCCCGAGGACTTGTCAGAGCCGGTAGCCTTTTTCAGTGTCGATGTTTCGTTCATCTCTCTCAAGCACATTTTCCCGGTCGCAGACGCGATCTGCACGCCGGAGGCTGTCGGTGTATGCCTCGTCAAGCCGCAGTTTGAGGCCGGCCGCGAAAAGGTCGGCAAAAAGGGCGTCGTCCGTGACCCGGCCACCCACCGCGAGGTGCTGAAGATGGCCGAGGGGTACGCCATGGCAAACCACTTTACCCCGGCAGGTCTGGATTTTTCTCCCATCAAGGACCCGAGGGCAACATTGAATATCTGCTGTATGTCCAGCACTGCGAGACCCCGCAGCCGCTGCCGGACGGCCTGATTGAAAAGGTCGTGGCAGCTCCCACGAGACGCTTGACAAGACCCCCAACCACCACTGAGAAAGGAACCTGACGCTATGTCGGTTTTACTGATTCCCAACCCGACCAAGGACACCGGGCTTGCCGTTACGCGGCAGGCCGCTGCTGTGCTGGCCGGGCGGGGCATCCCGGTCCTGATGCCGCAGCCTTTGCGGCGGCCGATGGGCTGGATGGTGTGCGTTTCCTGCCGGAGGAGCAGGCCTACCGCGCCGCCGAGCAGGTCGTGACCATCGGCGGTGACGGTACCTTGCTGCGCGCCGGGCTGGACTGTTTGGCGCACGGCAAGCCCGTTCTGGGCGTAAACCTTGGCCGCACAGGCTTTCTTGCCACCTGTGAAGTAGGAGAGCTTGCCACCAAGCTGAACCGACTGGCGGCAGGGGATTTCACCCTTGTGGAGCGCGGACTGCTGCATGCCCGCGTGCCCGCTCACGACTGGGCGGCCGATGCCATCAACGACATTGTGCTTTTTGGCAACACCCGCCTGCATCCGATGGATTATAAAGTATACTGCGATGGTGCCTTTGTAGGCGGCTACCGCAGCGACGGCATGATACTGGCCACACCGACCGGCTCCACTGCGTATTCCTTCTCGGCAGGCGGCCCTATTTTGGACGCTGCCGCCGATGTCATGGTTCTGACGCCGGTCTGTGCTCATAACGCCCATGTAGCCCCGCTGGTGTTTGCTGCCAGCCGAAAGCTGGAGATCATTGCCGATGTCGAAAACCGTGACGGCAGCTTTGCCTGCGCCGACAGCAGCAACCAGTGCGGCCTGCTGCCCGGGGAAAGCCTGCTGGTGACCGGCGGCGGGCAGCATCTGCAGCTGATTACATTTGATGACGCCGAACAGTTTCATGCCATAGAAAACAAATTGATGAGGAGATGATCCTGTGAAAAGTGCACGCCATCAGGCGATTTTGGACCTGATCGAACAGCATCCTATCGACCGGCAGGAGGATCTGCTGGCACATCTGCGGGAGGAAGGCTTTGATGTAACGCAGGCCACGTATCCCGCGACATCCGTGAGCTGCAGCTGGTCAAGACGGCTACCGCTGACGGACGCTACCGCTATGTACCGGCCTCTGCCTCCGGCAAG